>Ga0334722_10004717_pt1 | contig 14048 bp, 12 predicted proteins | sample C3_bottom_MG_FD_207210 | JGI IMG/M metagenome (GOLD analysis project Ga0334722, IMG submission 207210) | Sediment microbial communities from Yellowstone Lake, YNP, Wyoming, USA - C3_bottom | ecosystem: Environmental > Aquatic > Freshwater > Lake > Sediment | place: USA: Wyoming | collected...
GCCCCCTCGACCTCGATGGCCTTGATCTCGGCCAGGTCGCGACTCTTCAGGCGCTCTTCCCGGTTCTTGCGCGCGAAAATCTTCTTCCGGAGGATCTTTCCGTCAACCCCGGGCGGAACGCGCAGGGAGGTGTCCCGGACATCCTCGGCCTTCTCGCCGAAGATGGCGCGAAGGAGTTTTTCCTCGGGTGTCTGTTCGGTGTCGCCCTTGGGCGCCACGCGGGAAACCAGGATGTCGCCGGGGTTTACCTCGGCGCCGACCCGGGCCAGTCCGTCCTCATCGATGTTCAGCAGGGCCTCTTCGGCCACATTGGGGACATCGCGGGTGATTTCCTCGGGACCCAGCTTGGTGTCGCAGGCCTTTTCCTCGTACATCTCGACATGGATGGAGGAGAAGCGGTCGTCCTTGAGCAGCCTTTCGCTGCAGACCACGGCGTCCTCGAAGTTGTATCCGCGCCAGGGCATGAACGCGACCATGACCTCGGCGCCCAGGGCCAGCTCTCCCCCGCTCATCGAGGGGCCGTCACCGATCACCTCTCCCTTGGCGACGCGCTGGGCCTTGCGGACCAGGGGCTTCTGGTTGAGGCAGGTCGACTGGTTGGAACGCTGGAACTTTACGAGGTTATAGATATCCACGCCGCCCGCCTCGGTAACCCGGCCTTCCTTGTCCCTGATGGTGTCGGCATAGATGATGATGCGGCTGGAATCGACCGCGGCGACAAGGCCGTCGCGCCGCGCCACGACCGCCATTCCGGAATCACGGGCAACAATGCGTTCCATGCCGGTCCCGATGATCGGGGGCTCGGTCCGGACAAGCGGCACAGCCTGCCTCTGCATGTTCGAACCCATTAGCGCGCGGTTCGCGTCATCGTGTTCAAGGAAGGGTATCAGCGCGGTCGCCACGGAAACCAGCTGTTTGGGGCTGATGTCCATGTAGTCAACGGCCGCCGGGGGGATCTCGATGATGTCCCCGCGGTTGCGGGCCCACACCTTGGCGCCGGTCAATTTTCCGTCCGTGGCCATGGGAGTCTTGGCCTCAACGATGCAGGCCCGGTCCTCCTCCTCGGCGTCGAGATAGATGAAATCATCGCTGACCCTGCCGTTCTCCACCTTGCGGTAGGGCGTTTCCAGGAATCCCAGCTCGTTGATGCGGGCACAGGTCGCCAGGGACGAAATCAGCCCGATGTTCGGGCCTTCCGGCGTCTCGATGGGACAGACCCGGCCATAGTGCGAATGATGCACATCGCGGACCTCAAAGCCGGCCCGTTCGCGCGTCAATCCGCCCGGTCCCAGCGCCGACAGGCGGCGCTTATGGGTGATTTCCGCCAGGGGGTTGGTCTGGTCCATGAACTGGCAAAGCTGGCTTGAGGCATAGAAGCCCTTGACCGCGGCCGCCAGCGGCTTGGTGTTCAAAAGGGTGTTGGGAAGGACCTTGGCATCCATGAGGTCCATCACGCCCATCTGGGTGCGGACGACCTTCTCAACGCGCGCAAAACCGATCCGGAACTGGTTTTCCAGCAGCTCACCGATGGCCCGCACCCGCCGGTTGCCGAGATGGTCGATGTCGTCCTCGGACGACTTAACATCGTTGAGCAGGCGGACCAGGCCCTTCATCGTATCCGCGATATCCTCGCGCGAAAGCGTGCGGACGGACTTGGCATCATTGAACACGGAAATCCTTCCCAGACCCCGCGGCACGGGACGCTCCTTGAACCGTATTCCGTCGATCTCGGAAGAATAAGTGTCAGTGGCGTTTTCGACCTCCACCAGGAGGTTGCCTTCCCGGGTCAGCGCCAGGCGGCGCTTTTCCATCGCCACCACCTTGGTGGTTTCCGGGTCGGTGATCGGCTTGGCAAGCGTGCGCCACACCGGGCCGGAACGCTTTCCAACCGGGTCGCCGGACCAGACCGGCAGCTCGGAAACCTGGATGCGCTCCTCGGCCTTCCATCCATAGGAGCCGTCCTCGAAACGGAGGACGGAAAGGGTGCCATCCTGGGCCAGCTTCCTCGCTATCTTGTGCCTGCCCACGAAGGCCAGGTCGTATTTCTTGGTGTTAAAAAAGTTGTTGTAGATCTGCCCGAGCGCGCTATTCTTGGTCGGGGGCGAGGTCGGGGAAAGCTTCTGGTGCAGGTCCCGGAGGGCGTCCTCCTCGGTCCCGGTCGAATCCTCGCGCAGGGTCGAACAGATGGAAAAATCCTCGTCGCGATAGTCGACAAGCACGGGAACCGTTTCCACGCGCGGAGAAAGGGCCTTTTCCTCGTACCAGAGATCGTCGATCTTTACATCGCCCTTGTCCTTGCCGTCCTTGTCCACCACCTCGACCAGAAGCTTGCCTTCGCGCGTAAGCCGGATGCGCCGGTTGGCGCGCGAGAGTATCTCGCCGGTATCCGGGTCGACAACCACGGATGCGGTTATGCGGAAACCCCCACTCACCACCCCGGCCTTGTCTTCCTTCGACCAGACTGGCAGGTCCCGGACGGGGAAATCCTCGACCTCGAAGAATAGCTTGAGGATCGACTCGTCATTCGCGTACTCAAGGGCGCGCAGGAATGTCGTCGCCAGGACCTTCTTGCGGCGGTCGATCCGCGCATACATTATCCCGTTCAGGTCGAATTCAAACTCCAGCCAGACACCCCGGTAGGGGATGAGGCGGGCCACATACATCTTTTTCCCGCTCTGGATCGTCCGCTCCTCATCCTTCTCGAAGACCAGGCCGGGAGAACGGTGCAACTGGCTGACTACGACGCGCTCGGCCCCGTTGATAATGAATGTTCCGTTGTCGGTCATGAGGGGCAGGTCGCAAAGATAGACTTCCTGCTCCTTGATCTCACGGACAAAGGGGTCCTCGTCATCAGCCTGCTTTTCCTTGTCTTTTTCCCTGACCACCAGGCGAAGCGTGGCCTTCAAAGGCGCAGAATAAGTTTCACCCCGCTCACGGCATCCTTCCGGATTGAGCTTGGGAGTCCCGAGCGTATAGCTCACGAACTCCATGTAGGAGAGGTTGGAAGAGTCATAAATGGGGAACACGCTGCGGAACACGCCCTCCAGACCGGCGTCCTTGCGCCGCATATCCGGAAGCATGTCCTTCTGCAGAAAGGACTCATAGGAATCCCTCTGAACCGCAAGCAGGTTGGGGACGTCCATGACCTCGCGGAACTTGCCGAGATTCTGGCGCGTCAGTGCCTGTTCCATTACTCCTGGACCCTCCTCGGGGTTGGCTTAATCACTTTATTTCGATCGTCGCTCCAGACTCGGCGAACTTGCCCTTGATAGCCTCGGCCTCATCGGGTCAACCAGGTCCTTGGCCTCTTTCAGGCCCAGGCCGGTGATTTCACGGACCACCTTGATGACCGCGATCTTCTTGTCGCCTGCAGCGGTGAGGATCACGGAAACCGTTCCGCCAGCCTCTTTTCCGCCATCAGCCGCACCGGCAGCACCGCCCGCGGCGGGAGCCGCGGCGACAACTGCAGCCGCTGAAACACCGAACTCCGACTCAAACGCCTTGATAAAGTCGTTGAATTGGAGAAGTGTCCAGGATTTCATGTCTTCCAGGACTTCCTGGGGATTCAATTTACTCATCTACCGTCCTCCTTCCTTGGTTACAAGGATGCCTAGTTTATTCACAGACTTAAGCGCCACCCATGGACTTCGCACGGGCGCGCATGTCCATGGCCAATCTCGTAAGCAGCCACGAAAAATCCCTCGCTCCGCGGGACAGCAGGCCTTTCATGGTCCCGGCGGCGCGAGTCAGCATCTCCGTTCGGTTCGGGAGGGCTGCCAGGGCCTTCAAATCACTCAGACCCACGGGAGACCCGTCAATCACGCCGCCCTTCAGCTTCACGTGCTCATTCGACTTGGTGAAATCATTGAGGATCTTGAGTACCGAGACCGGATCCTCGCCCGTGAATGCGACCGCCGTATTGAAAACAAGCCATTCATCCACCCCGGTCACCTTTTCCCGTTCACAGGCCAGGCGCATCAGGGTGTTCTTGACGATCTTGAACCGGACCCCGGTGGGACGCAGGGACTTCCGGAGTTCATACATCCCGACGCTGTCGAGTCCGCGGTAGTCAACGAAAATCATCCCGGAGGATTTCCGGATCGTTTCCTGGAGCTCCCCGATCATCGCCAGGCGGACGCCCTTGGGTCCCGCTCCGTTTTCGGGGATCATTCGTCCACCTCCTGGGAACCGAACAGCTTCAAATCCACCTCGATTCCCGGGCCCATGGTCGAGGTTACGAATACCCGCTTCAGATAGGAGCCCTTGGAGGCCGGCGGACGGGCCTTCATGACCGCCTCCATCACCGTCTTGAGGTTATCCACCAGCTTATTGGGCTCAAAGGAAACCTTGCCGATGTTCACATGGATGATTCCATAACTGTCGTTCCTCAATTCAACACGTCCCGCCTTTACTTCCTTTATTACGCGGGCCAGGTCAAAGGTTACAGTGCCCGACTTGGGGTTGGGCATCAGGCCCTTGGGACCGAGCACTTTCCCCAGCTTACCCACCTCGCGCATCATGTCCGGTGTTGATATGACAACATCAAAATCCAGCCATCCGCCGGCGATTTTCGCGATTAATTCGTCATTACCGACATGGTCCGCACCCGCCGCCTGGGCCTCCTTTTCCTTCTCGCCCTTGGCCAGGACCAGGATGCGCGAGGTGGCTCCGGTTCCATGGGGCAGCACCAGGGGGGTCCGGACATTCTGGTCGGCCTGCTTGGGATCTATTCCCAGGCGGGCGGTAAGCTCGACCGTTTCGTCAAACTTGGCGGTCGCGCACTTCTTGACCAGGTCCACCGCTTCCTCAATTGAATAATTCTTGCCCTTCTCAACCAGGGCGGTGGTCGCCTTGAAACGCTTGCTAGCCATCAGTTCTTTACCTCCAAGCCCATGCTCCGGGCCGTCCCCTCAACCTGGGACACCGCCGATTCCACCGAGGCGCAGTTCAGGTCGGCCATCTTCTGCCTGGCGATGTCGAGAACCTGCTCGCGGGAAACGGTGCCGACCTTGGTGCGGTTCGGCTCCGAGGAACCCTTCGCCAGCCCGGCCGCCTTCTTCAGGAGGACCGGCACCGGAGGAGTCTTGGTAATGAAGGTGAACGACCGGTCCGCGAAAATGGTCAGAACCACGGGGATGACCAGCCCTTCCTGGTTCCCGGTGCGGGCGTTGAACTGCTTGCAGAATTCCGCAATGTTCACGCCATGCTGGCCGAGCGCCGGGCCGACGGGGGGCGCCGGAGTTGCGGCACCTGCCCGGATCTGGAGTTTTACGACGGCCTGGATCTTCTTTGGTGCTGCCATTAGATCTTCTCCACCTGCTCGAAATCGACCTCGAGCGGGGTCTGGCGGCCGAATATGGACACTGCAATGCGCAGCTTGCCGCGCTGGGGATTGACCTCTTCAACAACGCCCTGGAAGTTGACGAACGGGCCGCTGGTGATCTTCACCGGCGCGCCTTCCTCAAACACCGACTTCGGCCGGGGACGGGCCTTGGCCTGCCCGATCTGCTCGAAGATGGTCTCCATTTCCGCCTCGGAAAGCGGCACCGGCTTTTCGCCGCCCAGGAACCCGGTAACCCGGGGCGTGGAGCGGATCAGGTGCCACAGATCGTTGCTCATGTCCATGTTCATAAGGAGGTATCCGGGATAAAACTTTCGCTGGGATATCTTCTTCTTGCCCTCGCGGATCTCGGCGATCTCCTCGGTCGGGATGAGTATCTGGGAAACCGCCGCATCCTCGAGGTTCTTCAGGAGGTGTTCACGCACCTTGGCCTCGAACCCGGAATAGGCGTTGACTACGTACCAGTCCACGTCCGGCACCCTATCTCAAAACCGCGCGCAGGCCGGCCGAGATTGCGGTGTCATACACCATGAGAAGGGCGGCAAGAACGGCCGTTGCAAACAGCACGACCCCGGTGGCCCCGGCAATCTCGCGCGGAGTCGGCCAGGTGATCCTGCGGATCTCCTGGCTGACTTCCTGCACAAAGGTCTTGAGTTGTTCAATTTTCTGTTTCATCGCGATGGACAAAAATTCCTCCGCGTCCCAAATTTTTAATGCCTCTAACCACCGAATCTTATCCCAGCGAAGACACAGGCCCGGCAGGAGTCGAACCTGCAACCCCCGGTTTTGGAGACCGGTGCTCTGCCAGTTGAGCTACGGGCCTACTTGACCGTTACTGCTTTTCTTCGCGATGCGAAACGGACTTTCGACAGAACGAGCAGTACTTATTGAGCTCAATTTTCCCGCTCTGCTTCTTGCGGTCCTTTGTCGTCGTGTAATTACGCCGCTTGCACGCCGAGCACGCCAGATGGACGACTTCCCTCATCTTCCGTGCCTTTCCTTCCTATTACTCTATGATCTCGGTAACAACACCGGAGCCGACCGTATGTCCACCCTCGCGGATGGCGAAACGCAGGCCCTTTTCCATGGCGACGGGGGTTATCAACTCCACATCCATGAGGATGTTGTCGCCCGGCATGACCATCTGCACATCGGCAGGAAGGATCACATTTCCGGTTACATCCGTCGTCCTCATATAGAACTGGGGACGATAGCCCTTGAAGAACGGGGTATGACGGCCACCCTCGTCCTTGGTCAGGACATAAACCTGGGCCTTGAATTTCTTGTGGGGGGTAATGCTTCCCGGCTTCGCCAGAACCTGACCGCGCTGGATGTCATCCTTTTCAATTCCGCGCAGGAGTGCGCCGATGTTGTCGCCGGCGATAGCCTCGTCCAGGAGCTTCCTGAACATTTCAACCCCGGTTACAACGGTCTTGCGGGTCGGCTTGATACCGACTATCTCGACTTCCTCGTTGACCTTGACCTTCCCGCGCTCGACACGGCCCGTGCATACCGTGCCGCGGCCGGTGATGAGGAACACATCCTCGATGGCCATCAGGAACGGCTTTTCCAGGTCGCGGACCGGGGTGGGAATGAACTCATCGACCTGCTTCATGAGCTCGAGGATGGGCGAGCACTTCTTGCAGTCGGTCTTTCCGCACCCGCAGTTGATCGCCTCCAGGGCGGAACCGCGGACGATTGGAATTGTTGCGCCGGGATACTCATACTTCGTCAGGAGTTCGCGAAGTTCACCTTCAACCAGCTCGATCATTTCCGGGTCATCGACCGTGTCGCACTTATTCAGGAATACGACGATCGAGGGAACGCCGACCTGGCGGGAAAGCAGGATGTGCTCGCGCGTCTGGGGCATGGGACCATCGGCGGCGGACACCACCAGGATCGATCCATCCATCTGGGCGGCGCCGGTGATCATGTTCTTGATGTAATCGGCGTGGCCGGGACAGTCGATATGGGCATAGTGCCGGTTGGCGGTTTCATATTCAACATGGGTGATGGCGATTGTGATTCCACGCTCTTTTTCTTCGGGCGCGTTGTCGATTGAATCGAACTCACGGACGGCAATCTTGGAGTTTCCCGCGTGCAGGACCTTGGTGATGGCAGCAGTCAGCGTGGTCTTGCCGTGGTCAACGTGCCCGATGGTGCCGATGTTGACGTGTGTCTTTGTCCTGTCAAATTTCGTTTTGGACATCTGGCCTGCTCCTTTGTTTCCTTTTATTTTTTATGTTTGATATCCGTCCGGCTTTTCATGTGCCAACGAACTTCCAAGCCCAAGACCGGGATTGAACCGGTGACCTCGTCCTTACCAAGGACGCGCTCTACCACTGAGCTACTTGGGCTTTTGGCAGAATAAGAATTGTATATTAAGGAAAATAGCGTGTCAAGACAAGAAACCCCTGCGGGTGGGCCCAAAAAGGGCTGCTAATCAACGATTTTTATCAATATTTCTTTACTGGCACGAGAATAGCATAGAAAAGGGCGCCATTTCAAGTCACCGGCTTCGGGCCTTTTTTTCGGCGTTTTTAGCCACTGGAGCCGCCCGGCGGGCCTCTTCCAGCACCAGCCTGACCGGGACTCCCCCTTTTTTGGCCAGGGCCAGGGCGTCCCGGTATTCGGGGATGAAGTGGAACGACGGGCCGATTCCCGCCAGCTTGGCTCTGAGCCAGCCAAACCTGGTCTTCACCACGACTTCCCGGCGTGGCAGGGCGATCCGGCGGACCGTTTCAATCCGCACTCCCATCGTAGTGGTTTCCTCCAGGAAGGCCCGTGCCACCGCATGTACCTGGCTCCGGTCCGCCAGCGCCACCAGGGCCAGCCCGGTCCTGCCCCGCTTCATGAATACCGGATGGGTCCAGGCTTCCAGTGCCCCTTCCCGGTACACGCGCCCCATCCACGCCTCAACCAGCTGGGGATTCATGTCGTCAACTTCCGCCTCAAGCCGCTCCACGGACGGATCCACCGCCGCACTTTCAGCCGTCCCGATGAAAACCCTAAGCAGGTTCGGCAAACCGGCAACATCCCGGGTTCCCGCACCATAACCCACACTCTCCACCATCATGGCCGTGATATCGGTTGATACCGCCAATTCCCCCAGTATCGCGGCCGCTGTGGGGGTGAATAATTCCCCCTTCTTCGGGCCGAACGACACCCGCAGTCCTGTCAGCAGTCCGGCGGTGCCGGGAGCGGGGACAGGCATCCGGCCATGCGCGCAAATAACTTCCCCGCCACCAAGGGATATGGGCGAGGTGTGGACGCTCCCGATCCCCATTGACTCCAGGGCCAGCAGTGTTCCGTACACATCCACTATCGTGTCCGCATCCTCTATCTCGTGGAAGTGGACATGGCCGGCCGGCCGGCCGTGGACTTTTGCCTCGGCAGAAAGCAGCCGGCGGATGATCCTCCCGCCGGACCGCATTACAGCCGGTGAAATCCCCCTTGTGGACTTTTTAACCGCCAGCTTCCGCAGCATTCCATGTCCATGCAGTTGCGCCCCGGAAATCCGCAAAAGTGAGCCGGTAAAATTCCCCCTGCGGACTTTTTCCGTGGAAAGTAAAAGGCGGGACAGCCCAAGGATGCGGAGCCGGCGGCCGATCACGCCCAGAGGGGCGCCGGCATCGGACAGCGCACCGAGCATCATGTCGCCGCTGGCGCCGGAAAAACAGTCGAAGAAGGCGGTTTTCGCTTTCCTGTTCATCTTTTCCCGGCCCTTCTGGCCATCAATGCCCCAAGAAAACCCGCGCCGAACCCGTTATCTATGTTGACCACGGCCACGCCGGGCGCACAGGAGTTCATCATGGCCAACAGCGCGGCCAACCCCCCGAAACTCGCCCCATACCCGACGCTGGTCGGGACGGCGATTACCGGACAGCGGGCCAGGCCGCCAACCACGCTTGGCAGCGCGCCCTCCATACCGGCGACCACCACGAGGGCGTCCGCCCGGGCCAGGAGGGGTTTTTTCGAAAGAAGGCGGTGCAGGCCGGCGACGCCGACATCATATGCTCGCTTCACCAAAGCCCCGGAAAACTCGGCTGTCCGGGCCGCCTCTTCAGCCACCGGAATATCACTGGTCCCGGCGCATAAAACACCGACCAATCCGCGGGGTTTGACCGGCGGCCGGCCCACGACCAGTGTCCTCGACAAGGGCTCCCAGGAGGCCGGCAAGGCGCCACCCTTGAAACGGAGCCAGAGCTCCTCGGAGCCCCTGGTTCCCAGCGCCCGGCCGTTATGAGCCACCAGCCTGCGGATAATGGCTTCAGCCTGGAGTATGGTCTTCCCCTGGCAAAACACGACTTCGGGCACATCGGACCGCATCTCCCGGTGGGTGTCCACCCGGGCGAATCCCAGGTCCTCAAAAGGCATCCATTGCAGCCCCTGCAGGGCCGCCGCCGGGGAAAGCCGGTGACGCCTGACCTCCCGAAGAATTCGCATGATCCTTTCGCTTTTCATGGCGCCTCCCATCCCGGCCTGAATGCATCCTCCATCTGGACGGCCTGCAGGCGTCCGTCCAGACCGGGCCCAACTTCTACGAGGTCGAACCGGCAGGCCGGCTGGTTGTCCCCATAACGGAGCAGATACACCTTCGCCGCTTTTTCCAGCCTCTTCCTTTTCTTCAAGTCAACAGCCTCCGCCGGCGTGCCGAATCCCCGGCCGCGCCTGGTCTTGACCTCTACGAATACCAGTATTCCCTTCCGCCATGCCACCAGGTCGATCTCCCCGCCGCGGACCAGGAAATTCCGCTCCAATATCCCGTAACCCCGGCCCTTTAACATCCGCTCAGCGGCATCCTCCCCCAGGTATCCGGTCTCCTGGCGGGTATTCCCTTCCATTCGGGACGGGAACAGCGCCTTTCGTATCCTCGGCCACAAACCCTTGACCGGGGCCGCCTATTCCGCCATCAGGTATCGCTGGCGCGCCGGGGGAACATGCCACTCATACAGGTTCCAGGAAATTCCTATGGGCGTCTGCTTTACCCCCTCGAACCGGTTGTCCAAAGCCACCAGCGCCTCGGGGGCGAAGAGGAAGACATAGGGAAGGTCGCGGGCCAGGATGCGGTGGATGCTGTTATAAATGCGTTTCCGTTCCGCCAGGTCGAATGTGGCCCGCCCCCGCACCAGCAGGCGGTCAACCTCCGGATTCTTGTACCCGACAAAATTGTATTCATGCTCGGCGGTCTTTGATGAATGCCAGATGTCGTACTGGTCGGGATCCAGGCCGAGCGACCACCCCAGGATCACCGCGTCAAATTTCCGCTTGTTTACAAACTCCGAAATGAATGTCGGCCAGGCCACCACGCGGATTTCCGTTGTGATCCCGGCCTCCTTGAGCATCCACTGGATGGCGGTGGCGCACTGCTCCCTGACCCGGTTCCCCTGGTTGGTGACAATGGTGAAATTGAACGGCTTTCCTTCCGCGTCGGCCAGCATCCCTGTTTTCGCGTCGCGTTTCCATCCCGCCTCTTCAAGGAGCCGTACCGCCGCCCTGACATCATAGGGAAGGGGCTTCACGCTGTTGTCGTAGGCCCACAACTCCGGAAGGAACGGGCCGGTAATTTCCCGTCCGTGACCGTGAAGCAGGCCCTGGACCAGGGCGGAACGGTTGATGGCCCGGGCAATGGCCTCCCGGACCCTCCGGTCCTTGAACATCGGGCGGGACAGGTTGAACCCCAGGTAGACATAGGTATACGACGGATAATTGAACCTCCTGAATTTTGACAGGAATTTCGGCGTAGCCGCCCTGGTCTCGTAAAGATCCGGGGACAGCCCCACTTCGTCGATGTTTCCCGCCTGCAGTTCCAGGAACTGGACCGGCTGGTCGGGAATTACCCGGGTAACCAGCCCCGCCAGCCCCGGCCGGCCCTCGAAGTAATCCTTGTTGGCCGAAAGGGTGATCTTCTCGCTGGTCTTCCATTCCTTGAACTTGAACGGCCCGGTCCCGATGGGGGCCCGGTTGAATGGCGACTTGTTTATGTCTTTTCCCCTGAGAATGTGCGCGGGAAGCATGCCCATCCCCCACGATTCCAGGGCCGGTGAGAAAGCCTTCAGGTACCGGATGCGGACCCGGTAAGGCCCGATAACCTCGACCGACTTGACCATTTCAAAGTTCGAGCGATAGGGGGTCCGGGTGTCCGGGGCCATCAGGGCGTCATAGGTGAATTTCACGTCTTCCGAGGTGAACGGATGGCCGTCATGCCATTTCACCCCCTTGCGCAGGAAGAAATCAACGGTCAGACCCCCATCCTGCACTTCAAACCGCTCAGCCAACTCCCCCTGCAGCTTCATGTCCGGCCCATACCTGACCAGGCCGTTGAAAATGCGGGATACGATGTCCCCGCTGGCTGAATCACCCAAAAGGATCGGGTTCAATATCATCGCGTCCCCGATGGAGGCGGTAACCAGCAAATCCCCGTTTTCGGGCGACTTCACCGGGTGCAAAGCCGGACCGGCCTGCGCCGATGCAATGCCTGCCAGCAGGAAAATGGCTGTTATCACGGCAGGTATATTGTAGGGGTAAACCGGCCCTCCGGCCCTCTCCGGCATCCCCGGGCGGGAACGGCCCGGCGGGAAAACTATTCGCTCTTCTTGAGCCCCAAATCCGAGGTAACCGTGTGGATTATCTCGGCATCAATGATGGGTTTGCGGGTCAAATAGCCTTCCAGCAGGGAATTGTCGCAAATCGTGTTGATTAACCGCGGAATTCCCCTGCTGTAATAGAAGACCTCGGCCAGCGAAGGCTCCAGGAAGACATCCTTGGTGCACCCGGCGACGCGCATGCGATGGCGGATATAGGCGCCGGTTGAGGGCATGGTCAGGTACTTGAGGGTGAACCGCAGGGCAACCCTTTGCACCAGCGGGGGATCAAGGGCCATGTGCTTTTCAAGTTCGGGGAGGCCCATCAGCACAATTGAGAGAAGTTTTTTCCCGGGAACCTCCAGATTGAGCAGGCCCCGCATCTCCTCAAATATCTCCTTGTTCTGGAGCATGTTCGCCTCGTCAACAAGCACTACGGCTTTCTTGCCCTGCTCATGGATGAGGTTCAACTGCTCGAAAATCTGGGTCAAAAGGGCCTTCTTGTCGTCACCCGGCTTCTCCACGCCCAGATGGGTGGCTATCCGGCGCAGGAACCAGTCGGGAGTAACCTCGCTGTGGATGATGACCAGCATCGCCGCCTCATACCTTGCGGGCTCGTTGGAAAGCTTCTCGAGGATTTTCCATGCCAGCAGGGTCTTGCCCGTGCCGGAATCGCCCAGCATGATCGTCAGTCCCTTCATGGTGTCGATGGCGTGCATCAGCCGCACCATGGCTTCGGCGTGCTGTTCCGACTCGAAGAAATACCGGCTGTCGGGAGCGTTGGAGAACGGCTGTTCCTTCAGCCCGTAAAATTGCTCGTAGCTCATTGGAACCTATTATACGTAGGAAACGCGGGGCTTTGCGCGGACAGGAGCTGCTGCAACCGCAGCCGGGGGAACAATGGGGGCCGACGCAGCCTTGGGGGCGGAAGGGAAAGCCCTTTTCGTCTGAATCTCGCTTATTTTGGCCCTTAAATCGGCCCTGGAAGGTTCCTTCCGGATAATCTCGGTCAGGATGCGCAGGGCTTCATCCTCATGCCCCTGGGACATATACAGGTCGGCCATGGTTTCGGTAAGGGCGTCTTCTTCCCGGTCCAGCTTGGCTGCCTTGGCGATAACCGGGGCCGGGGCTGGCTCCGGAACGGGAGCCGCTATGACCGGAGCGGGGGCGGGTTCAACCACCGGAGGCGCAATAACCGGAGCCGGGGCGGGAACCGCGGCCAGTGGCGGCGGTACCGGCATTACCGCCAGCGGAACCGACTCAAACACCGATTCTTCCGGCGCCGTCCCCACAGAATTCATTATCTGGCGGCGGGTCTCCTCCATTATCCGTTTTTCCTCATCGGATGGACCGGAGGCGGCTGCAGCCGCGGATTTCGCGGCGGCCTCGCGCTCCATCCTCTCCCTCATTTCCCGTTCCACCTGCTCACGAATGCGGATTTCCATGTCAGCCGCGGATTCCACGGGAGCCTTGGGAGCGGCCGGTGCCGCCGCCTTGGGCGTCGTTACCCCCTTGGCGTATCCGCGCAGGACCTGCTGATAGGCCGACTTGATCTCCTGGTCTTCCGGCATGAGCCGCTGGGCCTGCTGGAGGAAATCAACCGCTTCATCATAAAGATTCTGCCGCAATGCCGACTGCGCCATGGAAAGCAGCCGCTTGGCCTGCTGCTCGGGCGAAAGCGTTGTTTTCGGTTTTGCCGGCGCCGCCGGAACAGGCGCCGGGGCGGGGGCCGCCACGGCCACGGGAGCGGGAACAGGGGCCGGGACAGGGGCGGGCGCGGCAACCGGGGCGGGAGCCGCGGCAACCGGTGGAGGCGGGACAGCCGCCACCGCCGGTGCAGGTGGAGTCCCGGCGGAAAGCAAATCGGGGTTTATCGCCCTCACCTTCTGTTCGCATATAGCGGCTTCGGCCGAAATATTCTGGGCCTGCGCCGCCTTCATGCCGTCCAGCCAGGCCAGCCCGGCCTCTTTCTTCATGCCCCGCATCTCGAACAACTCGCCCAGCTTCTTGTATCCGTCTATGTTCTGCGGATCAAGGTCCAGGGCGCGCCGGATTGATACTTCGGCGCGGTCCATAATGCGCTGGCCGATGAAAATCTGCCCAAGGGAAAGGTGCTGGGCCAC
>Ga0334722_10004719_pt1 | contig 14043 bp, 16 predicted proteins | sample C3_bottom_MG_FD_207210 | JGI IMG/M metagenome (GOLD analysis project Ga0334722, IMG submission 207210) | Sediment microbial communities from Yellowstone Lake, YNP, Wyoming, USA - C3_bottom | ecosystem: Environmental > Aquatic > Freshwater > Lake > Sediment | place: USA: Wyoming | collected...
ATGTCGGAGTGCGTGCGGATGTGAATGGATTGATGGATGGATCACCAGCGCCCAATCCTACCCCATCAAGAAATAAAAAAAGAACTTTCATTTATAAGAATTTTGAATTCAAAAGGAATTATTAACTTATTGGAATATGTTTCTCTTTGACAATTCACCCGACTTCTTTTACAATAAACATTCGGCTTAATAAACTAAATAGAGAGGTCATTCTTATCATGAAAGAGTATACCACTGAGTTTATCCGAAATGTCGCATTAGTAGCTCATGGAAGTGCCGGCAAGACGATGATGTCTGAAGCATTTCTGCATTACACAGGAGCCACAACCAGGTTGGGGAAGATAGACGATGGGACCAGCGCATCAGATTATGATGATGAAGAAGTCCGAAGGAAAATATCCTTATATACCAGCATTCTTCCAGTCGAATTTAAAAATATTAAAATAAACGTTCTGGACGCACCTGGTTTTCCCGATTTTGTAGGTGAAGTTATCTCAGCTCTACGAGTTTCAGATGGGGCTTTGATCCTCGTAGATGCAGTATCTGGGCTAGAAGTTGGAACTGAAATTGCTTGGAGATATTGCAATCAATTTAATTTACCACGACTCCTGGTGATCAATAAGATGGACCGTGATAATGCGAATTTTTCCAAAGCCCTTGCCTCAGTCTCAGAAAATATCAATGCCCGTTTGGTAAAGATTCAATTACCGTGGGGGGAAAAAACACAATTCAAGGGGATCATTGACCTGATCAAAATGAAAGCATTTTCCCGCGAAGGGAAGAACGCGGAAGAAATTCCCCTGGAATATAAAGAAGCAGCGGACATTGCCCGTTCGGAATTGATGGAAGCTGCAGCCGAGGGTGAAGATGTTCTTCTTGAGAAATATTTAGAATCAGGCACTCTTTCTGATGATGAATTACTTCGTGGATTGATCAAAGTAGTACAATCAGGCGCATTTGTCCCCGTTTTGTGTTCTGCTGCTGGTCACGAAATTGGATTGGACCCATTATTGGATGCGATCATTACTCTTTTACCATCCCCGGTCGACGCAAAATACCATGTAGCTCAAGGTAAGACCGGTGACGAAGAATTGAAACCTTCCGACAGCAACCCCTTGGCAGCATATGTCTGGAAAACGACCGCTGATCCTTTCGTGGGTAGAATGTCCTACTTCCGGGTATATTCAGGATCGATCAGTTCTGATGCGCGGGTGTGGAACCAGGCAAAAGAAACCGAAGAACGAATGTCCGGATTGCACATCCAGCGAGGCAAAGAACAAATCCCAGTCAAGATAATACATGCTGGCGATATCGGATCCGTATCGAAACTCGCAGTCTCTGCAACAAGCGATACTTTTAGTGAAAAAAACCATCCCCTCATGTTACCAATACCTGAATATCCTAGCGCCTTGTTTCGTGTAGCAATTGGTCCAAAAACACAGGCGGATGCGACCAAAATTTCCTCTTCATTGACGCGATTGTGCGAAGAAGATATGACCTTATCCTGGCACAATGAAAAGAGTACTGGTCAAACCATACTACAGGGTATGGGAGATCAGCATATTGATGTCGCAATTCGGAGGGCGGAAACAAAATTTCAAGTTGGATTGGTAACATTCGAACCGAAAGTTCCGTATCGGGAAGGAATCACGAAGAAAGCCTCGGCTCAATACAGACACAAAAAGCAATCAGGTGGTTCTGGACAATTTGGAGAAGTTCACCTTCGTGTTGAACCTTTACCGGATGCGGATTTTGAATTCACAGATGAATTGGTAGGTATGAACCTTTCAAAATCTTATTTACCTGCGATAGAAAAAGGGATCGCAGCCACATTGCTAACTGGTGTCATGGCGGGATACCCTATGAGCAATGTCAAAGTGATCGTATATGATGGTAAGGAACACCCGGTAGACTCCAAACCTGTAGCGTTTGAAATTGCAGGACGGGAAGCGTTCAAACTTGCAGTACACGATGCGGGTCCTGTTCTTTTTGAACCAATTATGAAAGTGCGTGTAGTCGTTCCGGATGTAAACATGGGTGATGTTATGAGCGATTTGAATTCCCGAAGAGGTCGAGTCCAGGGAACTGAATCTGAGCATGGGCTTACAGTTGTAGTCGCTCACGTACCTATGGCAGAAATGTTACGTTATACAACCCAGATCCGTTCGATGACGGGTGGTCGTGGTTACTTTAATATGGAAATAGATCACTACGAAACAGTTCCAACTCACATCGCTTCAGAAATTATTGAAACGCATAAAAAAGAAATCGCTGACAAAAAGGAAGAGTAGCAACAAGTAAGGAAAGTAATGTCAATAATTAATATTCCATCACCTCTTCAGTCTTATGTGGAAGGACAGAAATCCGTGGATATCGATGGGTCAAGTATTGAAGAGGTGATTTTGAATCTTGTTGAAAAATATCCTGGGTTAAAACAACAAATATTTGATCCTCAAGGAAACATGAGGGCCTTTCTTGCGATCTTTTTCGGTGGTGTCAAAATTAATGACTTAAAAGATGGGTTTCATACATTGGTAAAAGAAGAGGACCAATTGGATATAATAGCATCCATGGCAGGCGGGTAATTATGGGACCTGGTCTAACACGCGAAGAATTTATCCGTTACTCGAGGCATTTGCTTATCCCGGAAGTGGGTTTGAAAGGTCAAGAAAAGCTAAAATCTTCATCAGCATTAATTATAGGAACAGGTGGGTTGGGATCTCCTGTTTCATTGTACCTTGCTGCTGCTGGAGTTGGAAGGATCGGGATCGTGGATTTCGATAGTGTGGAAACATCAAATTTACAGCGACAAGTGATCTACGGATCAGGGGAAATTGGAAAATCTAAAGTTATTTCTGCTCAAAAACGCATGTTGGATTTGAATCCCGATATTCAAGTGGAAGCTTTTGAGGAACAATTTTCATCGGAAAATGCAATGCGCATAGCCAAGAGTTTTGATATTATTATTGATGGGAGTGACAATTTCCCGACCCGGTATTTAACAAACGATTTATGCGTACTATTGGGTATTCCAAATGTCTATGGTTCAGTCTTCCGATTTGACGGTCAGGTGAGTGTTTTTTATGCGAAAGATGGTCCATGTTATCGCTGTTTATTCCCAGAACCACCACCTCCTGATCTGGTTCCGTCATGTGCAGACGGCGGCGTAATTGGGATTTTGCCCGGCACAATAGGTACAATTCAAGCCACTGAAGCCATTAAATTACTGCTGGGAATTGGATCAAATTTAGTCGGTCGATTATTATTATATGATGCTTTGGAAATGACATTCGAAACCGTCAAACTTAAAAAAAACCCATCCTGTCGCATATGTGGTCAACATCCCGATATTCATGAATTGATTGACTATAAAGAATTTTGCGGAGTACCAACCAATACGATACAGAGCGAAATAAAGAATGAACTTTGGATGGTGACTCCGGAAGAATTATTAAAGAAGTTGGATCAGAAAAAGAATGTTATTCTATTGGATGTTCGCGAACCACACGAACTGGAGATTTCCTCTTTGCCAAACGCAAAGTTAATTCCGTTGGGGCAATTGGCAGGTCGTTTGAATGAGTTGAATACGGAAAATGAAATTGTAGTATTCTGTAAAACCGGAAATCGATCCAAAAGAGCATTGGATATATTAATTAGTTCTGGTTTTAAAAATGTAAAGAATTTGAAGGGTGGAATTAATGCCTGGGCAAAGAGTGTTGATCCCTCATTACCTGTATATTAGATAATTGGAAATTATTGGATTAATGATTTAAGAAGAATTGTAACAAGTATAACAAAGCCATTCCTGCAGTAATTGTTAGGATCACATTTTTTGTCCGCCATGCGATCAATATTGCTATCACACCAGCAATCAGCCTGGGCTCTGAAAAACTATTTTGAGAAGTAGTATTATGTATTAACTCGGGAAAGACGATAGCTGATAATACAGCAATGGGGATAAATCGGAATGTTCGGTAAATTCGCGGATGTATTTTGATCCTATCGGACAAAAAGATGAAGGATAAACGGGATAGATAAGTTAGGATACCAACTATGAAGATCGAATACCAGATGGAGTTCATTGTTTTTCACTCCAAACGCCGGCAATTATTCCTGCAATGGTAGCAATGATAAGGTCAAGTTTATAAGGCAAATTAACCGTTAGCAAGGAAATTATCCCGGCTGTTAGAGCAGCGAATAAACCTGGACGGTCTTTGATCATAGGAACCAATAAAGCGATAAAGGTTAATGCAAGGGTAAAGTCCAGGGACCAATTTGCTGGTATTTGGGTTCCTAGAATAAGTCCGAACCAGGTGCTCAATTGCCATGAGCCCCATAACGCAATACCTGCCCCTAAGAAATACCAATGTTTTTCTGAATTTGATGATTTATTAAAATGAGAAATAGTTACGGCATACGCTTCATCTGTTAGGAGATAAGACAATATAAACTTCCATGGGGAACTTAAATTCTTAGTAAAAGGAGAAATGGAGGCACTGTAAAGAATATGCCGTAAATTAATGATGAATCCTGTCGCAATCATAACGATAATGGGAGAATTCATTCCAGCCAATTGAACAAGCATAAATTGTGATGAGCCTGCAAAAACTACCAAAGACATGGCTTGTGCTTCCAAAAAAGATAACCCAGCTTGATGAGCAAGGATCGCAAAAATCATACCAAACGGAATAACTCCGATGAGGATGGGAAGTTCATCGCGAAAACCTGACGTAAATTCTATTAATTTCTTGGATTTGGACAAAGACATTACTTAAATCCGTTTCAATTAAAAGATAATTGTCCGATTATAATAGCGTTTTAGAAATTTATGGCTGAAATTATCAGCAAGGTTATCCTATATCATATAATTTAAATTAAATTTGATCGTAATGGAGCAGAAATGGCAAGCATTCAAGCGACTTTATTGAAAGTATTTCTAAGATTAGACAATTATTTTTCCGGCACAGGAACCGAGCTGGATGTAATAAAAGAACGTTCAAAACTCGAAAAAACTGCCAGAATGTTTAAATGCAAACTCGACATCGAAGAAATACCAGTTTCAATTAATGGGATTGAAGCAGAATGGATTATCCCTTCAAATATTCCCACTAAAAGGACAATTTTATATTTACATGGTGGTTCCTATAATGCAGGTTCGATCAACACCCATCGAGTTTTGGTTGCTAATCTCGCGTCGGCTTCATATTCACGTGCATTAATAGTTGATTACCGCTTGGCTCCAGAATTCCCCTACCCTGCAGCAATTATAGATGCGAAATTGGCATATGATTGGTTGCTTGAAAATGGAATTTCTCCAAACGAATTGGTAATAGCAGGCGATTCTGCGGGAGGAGGTCTTTGTCTCTCATTGTTGCTTGCGATTAAAGAAAATAAGCAAAAGATGCCGGCTGCGGCAATTTGTCTCTCACCCTGGACCGATTTGGCAGGAAATGGTAAATCAATTAATAAGAATAAAAGAAAGGATATAATTCTTAATGCTGAGAACCTTAGAAAAGCAGCAAATATTTATAAAGGTGAGACAAAAAGCGAAGATCCCTTTGTTTCCCCCATATATGGCGATCTGGAAGGTTTTCCACCTTTGCTTATACAGGTGGGGTCTGATGAAATATTGTTATCAGATTCAGTTGACCTGGCATCCAAGGCAAAAGCGGCTGGAGTGGATATAACTTTGGAAATCTGGAAAGATATGCAACATGTCTGGCAGTTTGCAGGTGACATGGTACCTGAATCCAAGAAAGCCATCGCTGCTATTGGTAATTTCATTGAGAAGAAATGTAAAAACATATGAAAAAGGTCCTTCTAATTGCTTTGGCTCATCCAGATGATGAGTCGTTTGGAATGGGAGGTACTATCGCCTATTACTCCTCCCTCGGCGTGGAAGTCCATTTGTTGTGTGCAACCAAAGGTGAGGTTGGTGAAGTCACCGCAGACCAATTGGCGGGTTACGGTTCTATTGCTGACCTAAGAGAGTCAGAATTGCTTTGTGCAGCCAAACATTTGGGAATAACGAAAGTGCATTTCTTGGGATATCGTGATTCCGGAATGGATGGTTCACCAGATAACAAACATCCCAAAGCATTGGCTGCCCAATCCGTACAAGAGGTTGCTGAAGTCGTAGCTGAATATATCCAGGAATTAAAACCACAAGTTGTTGTGACCTTTGATCCGATCGGTGGTTACCGGCACCCGGATCATATAGCCATTCATCGGGCGACTGTTCGTGCATTTGAAATAACAAGGGAGAAAAAATTTGAAGGTCAAGGTTTGGTTCCCTATAAACCCGAACGACTTTATTTCCATACTTTCCCAAGAGGTTTTTTACGAATTGCTACCAAAGTATTAAGATTGGTCGGGCAAGATCCGCAAAAGTTTGGAAGAAACCATGATATAGACCTGGAATCGTTCGCCAATGAAGATTTCCCGATTAATGTTGAAATTAATATTCGTAAATTCCGTAAACAAAAAGATCTGGCTGGTGGCTGCCATGCAAGTCAGGGAGGGGGAAAAATGGGTGGGGGAATATTAAGTTATTTTATGAGAATTTTCGATAATCATGAATCTTTCATGCAAGCTTTTCCAATAATAAGAACCGGAATGAAAAAAAGACATGATCTTTTTGGAGACGATAGTTAAAAAACCTTGTACTAATCGAATTACTATTTCGATTTCTGTTTAATTTTATCGATTAATTCTCGAGGCAGGTCAGGAAGATTATCGGGGTTAGTTATACCCAACGCTTTAAGTTGGGCTTCTCGCCACAATTCGAGGCGGTGCTTTATCACTAATTCATACCCTTCACTTGATGGAGAATAGAAATACTTTCCCAATTGCTCTTTTGGTAAATATTGCTGTGGAATAAAGTGACCCTCTTTCTCATGTGGATATTTATAATCTTTTCCATGACCCAAAGAGACTGCATCCCGGCTATTATCCATTAAGTGGACCGGAACGTCGCCCACCCCCTCTTGTTCAATTAAATGAAATGCTTTGAAATACGCACCGGCAGAATTGGATTTTGGAGCAGTTGACAAGTAGAGAGTAGCTTCAACAATTGGATAAATACCTTCCGGAAACCCTAGGAAATTAAAAGATTGAACAGCTGCGTTGGCTATGATCAATCCATGGGGATCAGCAAGACCAATATCTTCACTTGCCAATATCAATAATCGCCTTAAGATGAAATTTGGATCTTCTCCGGCATAGAGCATTTTTGCGAGCCAATAAAGTGCTGCATCTGGATCAGAACCACGGACAGATTTTATGAAAGCAGATATTGTGTCGTAGTGCGAATCGCCATCTTTATCGTATAAGACTGCACGGCGCTGGATCGACTCCTGTGCAATGCTTATGGTAATATGGATGGACCCATCCTGGTCAGGTTCGGTGGATTCAACAGCTAACTCTAAAGCATTTAAAACATTACGGGCATCACCATTTCCGCTTTTGATCAAGTGGGAGGCTGCATCTTCATCCAAGTTGACAGAACGTTCGCCATAACCACGTACTTTGTCCATTAATGCGTTTTGAATTATTTGGTCCATTTCTATTGAGGTAAGAGGAATTAATTGAAAGATTCGAGATCTCGAAACAAGAGCTTTAATTACCTCAAAATAAGGATTTTCTGTTGTAGCACCGATGATTGTCAAGATCCCATTTTCGACATGGGGTAACAACGCATCCTGCTGGGCTTTATTCCACCTGTGGACTTCATCAATAAAAAGGATAGTACGTTTCTGGTACAAGCGACGACGTTCTTTAGCATCCTTAATGATGATTCGCAATTCGGGAATTCCAGCCATGACGGCAGACATTGTCTCGAAGTGAGATTGAGTGGTATTAGCAATTATTTGGGCTAAAGTAGTCTTTCCAGTCCCAGGAGGTCCCCAAAAGATAATGGAAGAAAACAACCGGTCGGTTAGAATAGCTCGACGCAGAAGTTTTCCCTCTCCAATTATTTGTGATTGGCCAACATATTCATTAAGAGTACGAGGTCGTACGCGAGCAGCCAGGGGGGCTTCTTGTAAGAGGCTTGCTTGCAAGGCGTTATCAAACAGATCTGTCATTTATTCCTTAACCAAGGACAACCTAAGTCCTTCAAATATAAACTAAAAGCTTATGAGTTTCGCTGGAATTCAGAATAATGAGGAGTGAGGAAATTCAACTGTTATGTATCAAAGTCGCCATACGGTAAAAGAAATAAATTATTGAGATAGATAAAGAGATACAAGCCAGCCAGCGACGTTTGATGATTTGGAGTAATTCTTTGATTGCAGGAATTTGTTCCATGTCAACTATTTCATGAAAGATGATAAAACCACCCAAGGACCCCAAAACAAATGTTAGTGGATCTATCAATACCCAGAATAATAATGTCTCTGTATTCATAATGATTCTCTGATAAGCTTACAAAATTATAGTCCTTAATGCCTTTAAGTAAAGAATATATTTAATAGGAATGCAATAATAATAAAATATTTAACAACTAGGTAGAGGTATAATCTCTGGAATTGAGTATAAGGAGACATCCAATGCGTCCTGATTGGGATTCATACTTTATAAAAATCGCTTACGCAGTATCTGAACGTAGTACTTGCGATAGAGCCTTTGTAGGTTGTGTACTGGTTTTGGAAAAGCGTATCCTGACTACAGGTTTTAATGGATCTCCAAAAGGTCAACCTCATTGTGATGAAGAAGGTCATTTGATTGTTGATGGGCATTGTGTGCGGACGATCCACGCAGAGACAAATGCAATTATTCAAGCAGCGCTTCATGGAGTGTCGACAAAAGGAGCAACTTGTTATGTAACGCATCTCCCGTGTATTAATTGCACAAAAGCGTTGATCAATGCAGGCATTGTTCGTTTGGTTTATAGTGTTGCATATAGGACCGATGAAAACGCCTTGAAATTTCTGCAAACAGCGAATGTTGAGATCTGCCAGCAAGACTTCCAACAAATAAATTAATATTACCTTCTAATATTCATACAATTGAGAGTGATATTGGTGTGTATTAATTGAAACTTAGATTTGCCTGTATTTATTCTTTTCCATTAAAAATATTCGTTCTGGCATTTATGATCCGATTGATACCGGTTCTGCTGTCATTTAATCTGGGCATCGGTTTGGACGATATGTTCCAGTATGATATGCTGGCGAGAAGTATTGAATCGGGTAATGGATATAGGTGGTATGCCCAGGATGACTTGTATTTAGCCAAACAATATATTCACTTTGATATGTCCAATGTTGAGTACGATCCTCGTGGGATATTAACATCATTCCGTCCACCGCTTTATCCGGCATTTTTGGCTCTGGTTTATTTTGTTTTTGGAACTGGACCAAAACGTTTTTTTATTGCGCGCCTTGTCCAGGTGTTGTTAGGTGCAGGATTGGTTCCATTAACATATTTGGTGGCAAAAAAAATATTTCCAGACAAAGAAAAAGTGTGGAAAATTTCAGCTTGGCTAGTAACTTTATATCCCATGTTGATTATTTACCCTTTGGCAATGGCAACTGAAAATTTATTTTTTTTGTTAATACTCAGCTCAATTTATATATTATTAATCGCAGAATCAAAACGTAAATGGTATTGGTTTGCGCTAGCAGGATTATTGCTAGGTTTAACAGCCTTGACAAGATCGGTGGCATTAGCGTTTACCGGTCTGGCAGTATTGTGGGTTCTGTTGTTTTTAAAAGAATATAGAAATGCCCTGATCCTTTTCCTGGCTGTGTGCATTATCACTTTCCCATGGATGGTCAGGAACACGCTATTACATCACAAATTAACCGGGATCGAATCTGCTCTTGGATATGACCTTTATGTTGGATATCACCCTGAAAGCACGGGCACTTTCCAATACGGGATTTCCCTCGATCTGATTCCATATCTTGACGATGGTTTACGTAATGAAATAGGTTTAACGAAAGCGTTGGAATTCATTAGATCTGATACAGAACGAATACCGTATCTGATGGTCCGCAGATTGGGGTATTTTTGGGGATTGGAGCGACGCGCATTAACCTATTTTTATTCTAATAATTTCTTTGGTTATTTACCAGAAAGTTTACTGATACTTATTGCATGTATTTTCTTGCTACCGTTTGTTCTCATTACTTTGTCAGCAGCATTTGGCTTTGTAACTATAAATTGGAATAAAACAAATTTAATTATAGGTTTATTCCTAATAGGTTATATTACCCCGCATATTTTTATACTGGGTGAGGACCGTTTTCACTTTACTCTTATCCCATTTCTGGCTATTATTGCAGCCCATAGTTGGGAAGGAGGTTGGGAAATGCTTAAAAGCAGATGGCGTAAATCAACTGGAAAAATTGCGATAATTCTTGCTGTATTAATTTCATTTTTATTTATATTCAATTGGGCGACCGAACTATATCGGGATAAACATATGTTATCTCTTTTATTTGGCCCAGGTGGCAATGAAACATATTTTCCATATTGAAATGTGGGTATGAATCTTAATTTGTTATGATAAATATTACAAATAATGGTTAATTTTGGAAAAATTAATGAAATCAAATAATAATGAACATATACATCTTGATTGGAAAATTGCCACGATTTCAATAGTAAGTACATTGGTATTGATGGTTGATCATTATCACCAATTGACTCCATGGAAAGCGGTCGACCGGACATTGTTATATTTTATTATTCCGATGGGGATCATAATTTTCATTTTTAGAGAAAAACCTGGTGATTATGGGTTCAGGGCGGGTGATTGGAAAAAAGGTCTTTTGATATCTCTAACCTGTATTGTTATTATGGTTCCTTTGTTATGGTTAATAGGACATAGCGATTCGACCATGCAGAAATATTATCAAGGACAGGTAAAAGGATTACCTTGGACGACATTCGCTGACCTTTTCGGTTGGGAATTTATCTTTCGTGGATGGTTGCTTTTTGGATATGCAAGAAAATTTGGACCAGAAGCATTATGGTTACAAGCAATACCATTTGCTTTGGTGCATATTGGAAAACCAGAACTTGAAACTCTTTCAACGATCTTTGGAGGTTTCGTTTTTGGCTGGGTGGCGTGGAAAACAAGATCTTTTGTCTATCCGTTTCTCATTCATTGGTTTGTAGCGACCTTTACAATTATTGTCGCTGCAAGATTACTCGGATAATATTATTTCATGTTAAAACAAAGAATCTGAGAAAAGGCATGAATAATTCTACGATCAAGCAGACTTTATTATTAATTACTTATGGTGTATTCATCGGTCTAACAGTTGGAGGATTAATCTGGATAACTGCGAGACCTCCACAAGGTGTACCTATTTTGTTGGCAGCATCATCAACGGCATCCCCTTTAACAGTCTACATTTCCGGTGAAGTTGTGAATCCAGGTGTTTATAAGCTTCCCCAGGGTAGTCGGATCCTGGATGCCATTAATAGTGCGGGGGGCTTCCTGTCTGATGCAGACAAAAGTGGGATAAATCTGGCAGAAATAATTATTGATTCAAGTCAGATTGATATCCCATCAATTCTTGGAAGGGAAGATTCGTCAACCGGAAAAGTGAATATTAATACTGCCACAATTGATGAATTAGAGGGACTACCAGGTATTGGACCAACAGCAGCCAGGATGATTATTGAATATCGGCAAAGTCATGGTTTCTTCACCTCAATAGATGATATTCAGAAGGTTGAAGGTATAGGACCGGTTACTTATGAAAAAATTAGAAATCTCATCTCCATCGGAAATTGAGAAACTGTATGCCTGGATTCGATCATTTTGGATTTATAGCTCCCTGGTACGATAAAATAATTACGAATAGAATTTATGATGAATTGATAGAATTAGCTGAACTTCCTGATAAAGGGCGACTTTTGGATATAGGCGGGGGAACTGGAAGGGTAGCAGAGTTGTTAACTGGGAAAGTTGGTCAAATCGAGATTGTTGATGTTTCCATGGGGATGTTAAGAATTGCCAGGAAAAAAAATTTAAGGACTGTTTGTGCATCAACTATTTCATTACCTTATCAAGCAGAAAAATTTTCCCGAATCCTGGTAATCGATGCTTTGCACCATTTTAATTCGCAAGAAGAAGTAATCAAGGAAGTTTGGAGAGTACTTGAACCAGGAGGAATGGTAATAATTAATGAACCTAATTATGACCAACTTAGCGGTAAAATGATTCGAATATTGGAAAAAGTATTAATGATGAATTCTCATTTCCTGCGAGATGACACGATTGTTTTACTTTTCAGAAATTGGGCAAGGGAGATTCGAGTAATACACAAAAAAGGGAATAGTTGGATAATTATTTATAAGTAATTAATTTTATGAATTTGTGCTAAACTATAATAAACCCTTTGTTATGATTATTCCGTGGAGGAGAAAATGGAAAAGAAATTGAAACTAATGAAATTTTGGTTATTTGGAATATTTGTACTTGTATTATCTGGAGTAACGGCATTTATATATTACCCGGCACAGGGAAATATATTACTTGCACTGCAAAGCGGTTGGATGCTCTGGGGTGGAACGGCGATCCTTTGCATCATTATTTTTTATTTATATAAATGGTTCTTGAATCGTAAATAGAAAAATATGTAAATTAATATAATAATGGGTAAAGGATGAAAATAAAATACTTTTACCCATTATTTATTTAAATTTATATTGTATTCGACAAGATCTTACGGGCGATGACGAGCCTTTGTATTTCGCTAGTTCCTTCTCCTATTGTCATCAGGCGTGCATCCCGATAAATTCTTTCTACATCGAATTCGCGTGAGTATCCGTATCCTCCATGGATCTGGATGGCATTTCTGCAGACACGTTCTGCGGTTTCTGATGCAAAAAGTTTGGCCATGGCTGCTTGTTTACTAAATGTGCGACTTTCTTGTTTAAGCCAAGCAGCCTGATAAACCAATAGTCTGGACGCTTCAATTTCGGTTGCTGCATCAGCAATCATCCATTGCATTGCTTGTTGTTCAGAAATCGGCTTTCCAAAAGCTTTTCTTTCTTTGGAATAAATTACCGCACTATCCAATGCAGCCTGGGCAAGACCAACGCACAATGCACCGATACTGATCCGACCTCCGTCAAGGGTGCGTAATGTTTGGGATAAGCCATTCCCTTCTTGACCTAATAAATTATCGACTGGTACGCGCACATTTTCATATGTCAATGCATGTGTCTGGGATCCGTTTAACCCCATCTTTTTTTCCGCAGGATGAATCAACAAACCAGGAGAATCTGCAGGCACGATTATCATACTGAGTGAATGCGATCCTGCGGAAGCGTCGGTTCGGACAAGAGTGATTATATAATCTGCAATACTGGCGTTCGTAATCCACATTTTTGCGCCATTTATTATCCATTCGTTACCAGAACGAACTGCTTTTGTTATAACTCCACCCTGTAGATCTGAACCTGCGTTCGGTTCAGTCAAAGCCAAAGCTGCTAAACGACCTTTTCCATTAACTACTGGAGGCAGAAATATTGCCTTTTGATCCGATGTCCCAAAGTAAACTATTGGCGCACAACCCAAACCATTATGTGCTGCTATTGCTAATGCAGTCGACCCACAACCCCATCCAAGCTCTTCAATTGCTATTGCAGAACTTATTGCATCTACATCCGATCCACCGTTTTCCAATGGGACAGGCATCCCAAGCAAACCGAGAGGTCCCATTTTTCTCACCGCTTGCCAGTTGAATTCTCCACTTACATCGACATCATGGGCTCTAGGTTTAACTTCGGAAACGACAAAGTTGTGGACTGTTTTACGCCAAATATTTTGTTCATCAGAAAGATCAAATTGCATTTCATAACCTCGACTTTTAAATTTGTTAATTTAGTTGGAATTATTTTTCGACGATATTACTTTGAGAAGTTTCGAGTAATTCTTTTGCAAGCTTCATTTTATTCTTTGGAACAAATACTTGTACGCGAGCAAACTCACCAACCATGGTGGGATATGCATAATTCGACCCTGCTGCCTCTTGAAAAAGCTCAACATCAATTTCATTTGCGTTTAGCATGCTTTTT
>Ga0334722_10004720_pt1 | contig 14043 bp, 13 predicted proteins | sample C3_bottom_MG_FD_207210 | JGI IMG/M metagenome (GOLD analysis project Ga0334722, IMG submission 207210) | Sediment microbial communities from Yellowstone Lake, YNP, Wyoming, USA - C3_bottom | ecosystem: Environmental > Aquatic > Freshwater > Lake > Sediment | place: USA: Wyoming | collected...
ATCTGGATGAATTTTGCTATCGCTTTAACCGGAGATTCTGGGAACCAGAGCTTCCGCTAAGATTACTCAACGCCTGTCTTTCTCATGTTCCGGTAAGACTGGCTGAGTTTCATTAGGAGCCATATATGATAATAGTAGAACCGGTCGAAGGGACGGGCCCCATCCAGCGAAACAGCCATCCTGTCAAGGAACTTCCCGGCCCGCGCAAGATCACCGGCACACAGACAGGATCCCGAACCGGCCATCAAGAGGACGTTGTTCCAGAGCGAGACACCGCTGGCCTCCGCGATCTCCAGGCCTTCCGAGACGGCGTTCAGGCAGTGTTCGTGGGTGCCGGTGAGCAGCGCGGACAAGGCCTCGGAGGGTTTCAGCAAGGTCAGCACCAGGGGCGGCAGGTGGGAATGTGCTTTTGCGGTCCGGGCCATGCGGTCAAGCACCCGCCGGCCTGTTGCATAATCTCCGCGCCACCAGGCGTGGTATGAGAAAAGGTAAAAGCCGGTCAGCATCCTGAGCCCCGGGTCTTCGTCGCTTTCCACAAGCGCCAGCGCTTTGTCGTCCCAAAAGGCGAAGGTCGGGTCGTCCCGCCGCCATGGGAGCGCCGCGAAGATCCTGAAGGTCACCTGGGCCTCGATGGCGGGGGGCGGATTCCCGAACTCCTTCACGAGTTCGTTGAAGAGCGCGACCCAGGATTTGAGCCTCCGGATGTCACCCATCTCCTGGACGATCGCCTCCACGGCCCCCGCCCAGGAGAGAAAGGCCCCTTCCGTGTCCCGCCGCTGCCGGAACAAGGCCAGGGCCTTTTCGAAATATCCGCGCCCCTCCAGGAGCCGATAGGGCATCGTGCACACTCCCAGCCAGTAGAGCAACCAGGGGTCTCCGGCAAGGATCTCCGCGGGAATGGCTTGCAGCCACTCCTCCAAAGGGCGGTTTCTACCCTGCGCCACCATCGGTCCGGCCTGGGCGAGAATCAAGCCAACCAGGCCTTCCCACTCCCCGGACGTCCGGTAGAGCGCGGCGGCGTCCTCGACCTGCCCCATCCCGGCAAGCAACCCGGCGGCCTTTCGCATGATCTCGCGCAGTTCGTCGCGGGCAAAGGTTTGCCGTGCCCGCGCCTTAAGGAATGCGCGAAAGAGCGGGTGGTACTGATAGAGGGGATTGGAAACGGAGCGCTGCTCGGTAAAAAAATGATTGCGGCTGAGCCCGGAGAGGAGCGCTTCGGCGTCATCTCTGGCGGTCATGGCGAGCGCGCCCTGGGGCGAGATGATGGTCAAGAAAGCGGTCTTGAGCAGGAATGTCTGCATCTCGGGGGCGGTCTTCTCGAAAAACTCAGCGGCAAAGTAATCGAACAAATCCTCGGAATTAAGCCGTTCGAGCCCGAGAGGCACGCTTTCGCCGGTCCGTAACCGCTCCATGAGGAGTACGAGGCCGGCGGCCCAGCCTGTCGTCACACGCTGCAACTGGTCCACGGCCGCATCGTTCATCTCCTGCCGACATCCCGACCTCAGGAGCACCCCGGTCTCGTCCCGGTCGAACTTGAGTTCGTCCCAGCCGATGCGATGGATCCGGTTGTAGGCCTTAAAAAGCGCGAGGGATGAGGGAGGCGCGCCGCGGCTGTTGATGACAACCGTGACACCGTCGGGGATTACCGGTAACGCGTCGCGGATCACCTCATGCAAGGGGGCGCCGGGAGCCAAATGATGGTAATTATCGAAGACAATGGCCGAAGGAGTCTTCAATCGTGAGCAAAGGGTTTCAAAATACCGCTTGGTGAAGGCAGGGATGCCCTGCATATATTCCGCGGTCAGCAGGGGAAGGGGCGTTTTGTGGCGGGGCGCGGCAATTTTTGCGGCACGGCCCAGATAGTAAAAGAAGGTGGCGATGTCGTTGTCGCCTGCATCGAGATGATACCAGAGACAGGGCAGCTCCCTCGCATCGAGCCAGCTGGCGACAAGCGTTGTCTTGCCCGAGCCTCCCGGACCGGACACCCAGATGAGAGGCACTGAGCGCCCACGATCCAACAGGCGGAACAGTCTCTCCCGGAGAACCATGGCCGGAAGCCGGGGACGCGTGATTTTTGCAAAGAAGGTCTGAGCCAGCACGCGGCAATTATACAATAACGACGACCAGGCGCAAGGCATAACCGGCCGCACGCCCTAGTTGAAATCCGGAAAGGGGAATGCCCCAAATTTCTCCCTTAAGCAATAAAGGCCCAACCTGTTGTTTGTAGTCAGTTTTCTCTGGTCTGAAAACTATGAGCCAGCAGTGATATCCCACACAATAGTCTCAGAACTGAAATCTTGTTCGTGTGGCCACATAATGCCATGGTGAGCAGGACGGACGAGCCTAAAATAAGATTCGTCTGCGAGTTCTTGAAAGGCACTACCTCGCAGATAGGGTTTCACGTCAAAAATTCCAGAGAGTCCACTACTCGTTAGAATATCGATTTTGTAGTCATCCAACGGATTAGCTTTTATGATTTTGTCCATTTCTCCCCCCTTACCGCAACGGATCAATCTTGAAAACAGGTTCACCCACAATGGCCAATTTCCAGTCAGCCATCAGATCTTCCTTGTGAATTTCAATCCATGCCTGCACACCATAAAACATCGATATCGTTGGCATAGTCTAAGCCTCTTAGCTGTGTTGTCTTGGCCCTAGTGCCGCCCTTCTTCGATGGTGCCCAACCAGATATTGGGGGTTCAGGCGAGCGCGTGAACCCCTCAACTACCCAAACGGAACATTATTTCCGCAAGCCCCTTCCACCAAGAGCCGCACCGTGAAGCGGCCTCGACCTGGCAATTGGCCACTATCACCAATGAATTACGCAGGTCGCATCCTTGTCCTTACCATTAACAGTCAGACCAAACAACATTTGCGCGAACCATTCATAAAATATCACTCCCTGCCAGGCATTGCACCAGAAGTTCCGGTAGGCTGGGCACCTCTAACCTGCCCCTGGCCGCCTGGGTGAGTGGAGAAAGCAACCGACATGAGCACCCAAGCAAATGATCATTCGAGCCAGACAATATCCGCTACCTTCCGCGGCGGCAGACGGTGGTACTTGAACTTCGGATAACCGACCATCATCACCCCGTAACAACCATAACCTTCCGGCAGTGCCAGGGCCTCCAGCAACGGCGGCCATTGCGCCACCGCCAGCATGAAAAAGCCAGCCCAGCAGCAGCCCAGCCCCAGCGAGGGCGCGGCCAGATCCAGGTAAGAAAGGGCGGCGGCGCAGTCCACCCCGGCTAAGCTGTAGGCGCTGGGCGCCGTGGTAATGACCAGGGTCGGGGCGCCCCGGGAGATAAAATCGCCGCCATTCTCCCAGTCGGCAATCCTCGCGGCCAGATTGTAGCGGCCACTCATGGGGTGGTTGTCCTTGAGCATCTGGCGCATCATATCCACCACCATCCCGGCCAACCTCTTGACCTGCGCCCGGGAGTTCACCACCCGCCACTGGATCTGCTGGCTATTGGAACCGGTGGGGGCGTAGCGGGCAATGTTGATCAGCCGGGTAAGTTTCTCCGGCTCGATCCCTTGCTCGCGATAGGCCCGGGTGGAACGACGGGAACGGAGAAATGCCTCAGCCTGCTCCGGGGTCAAGGTCGCCTTCTGGGCCAGCGGGGCAAAATCAGCCGTCGCCAACTGGCTGTGGGTAAAGGCGCCATGCGGGCAGACAGCCACGCAATGACCGCACCTGATGCAGAGCTCGGCACCATCGGCGGTGGGGACAGGAACAGTAGTCCCATCCCCCATACTGATGATCTGCAGGGGACAAACCGCCGCGCAGATCCCATCCTTTTTGCACTTCTGGGCATCAATGGTGAAGAGGGTCATGGTCTTTCTCCTTTCTGATTAGCGCCAATCTTCCGCAATGCCCTAAAGCTTCATTCCTGGTTCCGATTTCCATCAAACTTCAGCCCATTCAGTATTCAAACAAAATTTAATCAATAAGCTAGTGTATGTCGTTTCTGTGGAATTGGGCCGTCCTTCGACAAGCTCAGGATGATCGGAATAACTCTTTAATATCTTTCCAGGTACCGACCAGTAAACAGCAACACCGATCATCCTGAGCTTGTCGAAGGACGGCCCAAACCGGGCGCATCCACTGAAGAAGTTCGATGATGGCAAACCTGGTGCGGAAGATTAGCGCTAATCAGATTCTCCTTTGGTTTGGCACAACTGCGGTTGGCAAAGTTAGCTTGTCGCTGGCAGCCGGAAGATGCAGTTAAATTCCTGAGTTACGCCGTTATCCCAGTTTCTCAGTCCCACAGCCGCACAACCACCCGCCCCTGGATTTGCCCTTTTAAAATGCGATCAATGGCCCCGTCCAGCTCCGCCAGGCCGATTTCGCTGGTGATTGCAGCCAGCTCCGGTACCTGCCAGCCACTTGCGAGCTTCGCCCAAAGCATCTCCCGTCGGGCCATGGGGCATTCGGCCGAATCAATGCCCAGGAGGGCGATTCCCCGCAGAATGAAGGGGAAGACGTTGGCGGCAAACTCAGGGCCGGCCACGTTGCCGCAACAAGTCACCGCCCCGCCGTAACGGGTGGACTTCAGGGCCGTAGACAAAATCTCGCCCCCCACCGTATCCACCACCCCGGCCCATTTGCCCTTGAGGATCAAACGGCCACTGGTGTCTACCGCCTGTTCTCGGCCGATGATCTCGCTCGCCCCCAGGCTGGTCAATAGCCCCCGGGCCGATTCCTTGCCGCTCACCGCCGTCACCCTAAAACCCTCCCGGGCCAGGATGGCGACGCTGAAGCAGCCTACCCCGCCGCTGGCCCCGGTGACCAGAACCTTGCCCTGCTCCGGCCGCACCCCGTGGGCCAACAGCCGCTCCACCGAATTGGCGGCGGTGAAGCCACCGGTGCCGTAAACCATGCTCTCTCGCAGACTGAGACCAGCGGGCAACGGCATTACCCAGGCCGCTGGCACCCGGATGTACTGGCCGAAACCGCCGGGGGTGTTCATCCCCAGGTCGTAGCAGCAGACCAGCACTTCCTCACCCGGGGCAAACCGGGGATCACTGCTCTCGACCACCACCCCGGCCGCATCAACACCCGGGGTGTGCGGGTAGCGCCGGGTTACCCCCCGATTCCCAATGGCCGAGAGACCATCTTTGTAGTTAAGCGAGGAATAGGCCACCCGGATCAAGACCTCGCCCGCCGGCAGATCACCAATCCGCCGCTCTTCCAGCCGCCGCCCGTAGCCACCCGGTTCTTCCCGCACCACCAGAGCGCGAAAACTCTGCCCTGTATCCATAACACTCTCCCCGGTCGGCTCCGGCTTAAAACTGCCTCCCGACCGCTGACAATTGTTGTATTTTCCCAGGCCGCTTTGGTAAGATGCCCCAAACCCAAGTTCCGGCAGGGACAAACGCGCACCGGCCGGGCACCCCGAAGGTATTATTTCACGCTGGAAAATTCCATCGAAAAATCGGTTAAGGAGGAGAAAATGTCCGCACAAACGGCAGAATTTGAAAAGGCCCTGAAGGTCGGTCGCCCACCCAACGTGGTCAAGCTGTTCCCCAACTCCAAGGCGCTGCTGGTCAGCGGTAAATTCATCGACCGGGCCTTGCTGGCCAAGGGTAAGGCCATGACCATCGCCGCCAACGGCCGCAGCCACCTGGTGATCCGCGGCGCCCTTCAGGCCGCCCACCGGGCCAACGCCGCCATCATCATCGAGATCGCCCGCTCCGAGGGCGGCGCCACCTCATATTGTCCGGTAAACTACTGGAATATGGCCCGCCAGGTGGACGCCATCTGCAACGAGCTGGGCATCAAGGTGCCGGTGGCCATCCATGCCGACCATTACGGGATCAAGAAGGAATCCGACCTGGACTTTGCCAAGGTCGAGATCCCCACCATGTTTGAGGCCGGCATAACCTCCATCGCCATCGATGCCTCGCATCTGCCCGACGACCAGAACCTGCTGGCCAACCTGGCACTGTGCCAAGTTGTGCCGGGCTGGGCCGGGTTGGAAACCGAGGTCGGCGAGATCAAGGGCAAGGAAGGACTTTCCACCGTGGCCGAGGCGCTCTTCCATATCCAGGGCATGAACGCCCATAACATCTTCCCGGATTGGATCGCCCTAAACAACGGCACCACCCACGGCATCGAGGCCAGCTCCCTGGGCATCCAGGTGGAACTGACCGGGGCCATCCACGACAAACTCACCCCCTACGGCGTTTCCGGCGCCCAGCACGGCACCTCCGGTAACAGCTCGGAGCGGCTGCGGGAGATTGCCGACAAGACCCGCACTACCAAGGCCAACGTCGCCACCGCCCTGCAGATGATTTCCTGGGGCTTGGAGGTAAACGACTACGGCAATGCCCAGCTGGATGCGGACGGCAACTTCATCAAGGTAAAAAACGCCGGGGTCACCGAATCGCTCTGGCAGGAGATGGTGGATTTCGCCACCGCCAAGGGCTGGAAGGGCGGCAACTACAAGAGCCTGAACCTGGCCTTTGAAAACCGGATCCTAGGACAGCCCCAGCCGGTGCGGGAACGGATGGCCAAACGGGTGGAAGAGTTCGTCTACAACCTGCTGGTCAACGTCTTCAACGCCGAGGACACCGCCCCCCTGGGCTTTGAGGCCATCCTCAAAGCCGATTCCTACCAGCCCTGCCCCAAGGCCAAGAGGATTGAGGACCCGGCCCAATGGACCGGAGCCAAGATCGCCGAACGGGCGGCCGGGATGAACACCGACAAAGGACCGGCAGGGAATTTTGACGACTGAAGCAAACCTTGAATAAGCAATAAAAAAAAGCCGACTTCTGTCGGCTTTTTTTATTCGAGGCGATCGGAACGGTCAGACCTGCTTGACCCAACATTCCAGAATCAGGAATTAGACGAAGACGTTGACCTTGACCCCAGTCATTTGGACCTGGCCAGGCTGGCTGGCCTTTTGGAAATCAGCCTGGGCGGCGCTGACCCGTTGCCCGGCCCGTTGCTCTTCAACCTGGGCGGCCTGCAGGTTTCTGCGGGCCTGCTGCTCCTCATTCTGGGCAGACCTGGCGTTCTGAGCCGCCGCCTGACTCTGGGCCTCAGCCGCGCGGAGATTCTGCTCCGCCCGCAGACCCTCGCCGTTGGAAACCTGAGAAAGAGCCGGAGGATTGACCCTGTATTGTTGCGCCTGCACCATCATGTCAATTGCGGGAGCCATGGCATCCTCCTGCTACGGGGTAAAAACGGGGCAGCTCAATGCCGATCCCTAATTAATTCTACTCCGCAACCGGGCAACCCCGCAACAATTCGTTACTATCAGGGCAGAAAGCGACCCAAGTGGTCAGTGCACCGAACAGGAAATGCAGGGGTCGTAGGCCCGCACCAGCATTGCCGCCCGCTGCTCAATCTCCTTGTCGCTCTGCCCGGCCGCAGCCATTTCCGCGACCATCACCACCAGGTCGTGCTGGATATTGGCGTGGTTTTGGCTGGTGGGGATCACGCAATCGGCCCTAGTAATCCGGCCCTCATCATCGAATTCATAGCAATGATAGAGAATTCCGCGCGGCACCTCCACCGCCGCCACCCCGCGGCCTGCCCGGGGCTTTACCACCTGCCGCGGCGCAGCCCAGCGGGTTGCCAAAAGCTCCTCGATCAGCAGCAGTGAATCCTCCACCACCTGGACGCACTCTACCAGTTGGGCGACATTGTTCATAAAGGGGTTGTGATTGACCGGGGCCAAGCCAAAACGCTCGGCCGTCGCCCTTGCCCCCGGGGTCAGCAAGGAATAGTTGTTGTTGAGCCGAGCCAGGGCGCCCACCGCAAATGAGGGCCGCGACAAGCGACTCCACTTGGAGGTGGATTGTTCCACGCAGTACTCGTTGGTCATGGGCAGGTAATCGTCCTCACTCCGCCGCACCCCATCAGAGGAAACCAGATCGCCACCGAGAAAGGGATAGCGCGCCTCACCCTGCAACGAGACGAATTCCGTCTCCCGGCGAAAATCGGGGATCATGAAAGTTGCAAACAACCCGGCAAGAACGTCTAATTCCGGCAAAGCCGCCGCCAGTCTGTCTTTAAGCACCGCCAATTCGGCCCGCTCCGGGTACATGGTAAAGCCGCCGACCACCGTCCGGGTGGGATGGAGAGAGCGGCCGCCGATCAGCTCGCAGGCCTGATTGGCCAGCATCTTCAACCGGGCGGCCAACTTTACCGTGTCGGGATGGCTCGCAATCAGAGGCAGGATGCTGCCGGTACCGAGGAAGTCCGGGGCCACCAGAAAGCAGAGATGTAGCACATGGCTCTGGAGGGTTTCCATGTGCTTGAGCAGGAGGCGAAATTTCTCGGCCTCGGGTGCCACCGCCAGGCCAAAGGCCCGTTCCACTGCCCGGATGGAGGCCAGGGTATGGCCGATGGAGCAGATCCCGCAGATCCGCCCGCAGAGCCAGGGGGCGTTCTCCCATTTCTTGCCCACCAGGATCGCCTCGAAAAAGCGCGGCGTCTCCACCACCTCCCAGCGCGCCTCAATAAGCTTACCATCCTGGATGCGGATGGTGATATTGCCGTGACCCTCGACCCGGGTCAGGTGGTGGATTTCTACCTTGCGAATCGTGCTCATGCCTGCCCCCCGGAGCTATTGGTGCCACCCGGATTGTTAAGTTTCTGCCGCAACTCGGCCGCTGCCCCAGCGAACCCCCCGAAACATTCGAGCCGGTCAAGTAGACTCTCCGCCGCGACCCCGAAACGCTGGGCCACCTCAGCCAGTTCGGCGAGATTGGCCGGTTCGGAAGGCCCCCGGCAGCCCCAGCAGCCCATACGACTGGAGGGGCACCACGCCTCGCAGCCAGCCCGGGTCACCGGGCCCAGACACACCTCCCCCAGCTCGAAAAGGCAGAGATTGTGGTGCGCCTTGCACTCCATACACACCGGATACTTGGGAACAAAAGGGGTCTTGCCGAGCACCAGTTCGCTGACCAAACGTTCGACCTCCTCCTTTTTGACCGGGCAACCGTAGATTCGCAGATCCACCGTAACGACCTCTTCCAGGGCGCGGGCCGGGCTGGTAGCCACCGGGAAATCGCCGTACACCTGGCGCCGGGCCCAGTCAGGATCCACAAAACGATTCTTTAACTGATTGACCCCGCCGAAACAGGCACAGGAACCAAGGGCCACCAGAATTTTCGCCTGTTGGCGGATCTTCAGGAGCCGCACCACCTCGTCATCCCTCGTCACACACCCTTCGACAAAGGCGATCTGATAGTCATCACTGCGCTCGTCCATCGCTTCCCGGAAGTTGACCGGCTCGACGAGGGCGAGAAAATCCAGCAACCGCGCTTCGTTATTCAAGAGCTGGAGCTGGCATCCCTCGCAAGAACTCAGCTCGAAAAAGGCCACGCGAGGCGCCGGGGTCGCGACCCCCAGATAGCTGTGCATCGTGGTCATCTCAGATCGCCTCCTTCAAATTCATCACCGACCAGTAGTCAAAGACTGGACCTTGCTGGCAGGTGTAAGTGGAGCCGATGTTGCAGCGGCAACACTTGCCGCGTCCGCAATGCATCCGCCGCTCCAGGGAAACAAAGATCCGCTGCATGGGCATCCCCGCCTTGATCAGCAGGTCACAAACGAAGCGGAACATCACCGGCGGGCCGCAGACCACAGCGTAGCTCTGGTGTTTCAAGGAGCGACCAGCCAGATGTTCCGCCAAGAGCGAGGTGATCCGCCCGGCTGGTCCTTGCCACTGCGGGTCGGGTTGGTCGACGATGATCCCCAGGTTGACATCAAACTGCCGCCATTCCTGGTATTGATAGGTAAAGAGCAGTTCCGCCGGGGTCTTGGCCCCGTATACCAGATCCAGCCGCCCATAGCGGCTGCGGTTCTCCAGGACCACCCCCAGAGGCGATCGCAAGGGGACAATGCCCAGGCCGCCGGCCACGAAGATCACGTCACCTCCGGCCATCTCCTCGACCGGAAAGCTGGAACCGTAAGGACCGCTGATCCCCACCCGGGTGCCCCGTCCAACCCGATCCAGGAAACCGGTGAGATTGCCCACTGCCCGGATGCACAGTTCCAGGTCACCTCGCCGCAACGGCGACGAGGAAATGGAAAACGGCGCCTCACCAATCCCCGGCAACTCAAGCATTACGAACTGACCAGCCCGGAAGGCGAAGCCCTGCCGTTCGGCAGGGTCATCGATCTGGATCTGATAGAGTTTCTCACCCTTGGTCAAGGAGTAGACATTGATGATCTCGGCCTGATGATACCCCTCCACGCCAGGCTGACTGCCCGGACCGCCCCAGCCATTACCCCGTTGCACTCGTCTATCCACGGTTACCCTCATGTCTTACGCTGGCAATCACATCCGGCACGGTGATTCCGGCCAGGCACGCCTTCCCGCAGCGGCCGCAGCCCACACAGAGCGGTTCTTCATAGGCCTCTACAAAACCGCGATGTTTATGGTAGTAGCGATATTTCAGCCGGGTGTGGGACTCGGGCCGGAAATTATGCCCGCCCGCCACCTCAGCAAAATCGATGAGATTACAGGAGTGCAACTGGCGGATCTTGTGGGCGCCCTGAAGATCAAGATCGACGTTTTCTGAAACCCCATAGCAATAGCAGGTGGGACAGACGCTGGCGCAGGTGCCGCAGGAAAAACACTTGGCCCCCCACTTCTGCCAGACCTCGGCCTGGAATTCCAGGTCGAGAATCTTGGTCAGATCGGTGGTATCCACCCGGCAGGTGAAGGCGCGCTCACGCTGACGGACCCAGTCCAGGTAGAGGGCGTGTTCGTCATTGTTCGGTTCGCGGGCCGATAGCTGTTCGAGCAAGCCAAAGGCCTCGGCGGAAAGCACCTCGGCAAAATAGTAATCACCCATATCGGTCAGGAAGAGATCGAAGCCCTGCTGGGCCTGGTCGGTGCCCATGGAACGGCAAAAACATTGCTCGCAGGGCAGGCAGGAAACCCCAATGATAAAGGCCTGACTCCGTTTGGCGGCATAATGGGTCATCGGCCAACCACCACTGAGCAGAACCTTGTCCAATTTTTGCAGGGCGTTGATATCACAGGCGTGCAGACCAAAATATACCGTGGGCGGCCCCGGGGCCATATCCACCTTCCGTTGCCATTCCCGGCCCGTCACCCGAAAACTGGAAACCTCCTCGCGATAGGGAAGAAACCAGCTCTTCGGGGAATAGACCGTGGTCGAGTAATCCAGGGCCAACTCGGCAAAGTCGGTGATGGGGGCAAAGTCATAGAGGCTCCGGCCGCTCCGGTCCTGCCCTCGCAACACCGGACCGACGATCCGCCGGTCGGCCAACAGACTGAACAGCTTGGCCATTTCCGGCCGGGGAAAAACCCTAAACAGCATGCGTCACCTCCCGTATCACTTGTCCTGCCTGGCCCCAGAAGAATACCGGGAAAACCTTTGCCAGCACTTGCCTCCCATTCTACGGAGAAACCATGGGAACAAGTCAAACAAATCCTGCCGCAGAGACAAATTCTTTTCCTTAGCGGAGATTTTTGGCCGGGCTGGTCTTTTAAAATCACACAATTGTTACTTTCCCCGCGTTTTTTCCCATTTTTGCACGGCTTTCTCTCGGGTACCAGCTCCCTGACCCCACATTACCGAAACGCAACTCGCTGCAATTCCATCAGATTGCCTTGATCGTCTCAATTCACCCTGGTCTGGCACGGGGTTTGATATACTAAGGATGGCCCGAACCTATCATATATCCAGCTCCAGGCATGGTATTAAAGCAGATTACACAAACGATTAGCTTGTGGGCCTTGAAAATTTCCTCAGACTCGTGGATCATGCCTGAGCACCATTATTAATTGCAGCCTGGCGACACGCCGGGCCTGGAGGCATAAATGACGACAACCCGCAAAGATAACCTGTTCGCCCTGCTGCGTCAGGACGGCCCTTTCGCCACCGGCGACCATCCACCCGATGGGGAGATTTTCTCCCGAGCCAATCGGGAATTGACCCGCAAGATCAAGGAGGCCGGTTCGGTCACCAAGTACCGGGTAATCCGCAACCTGATCTTCGAGTTCCTTGATGTCACCTCCTGGCAGGATTTGCAGGATCTCCTGGGCGACAAGGAGCGCCAGAAACTGGTCAACCGCCGGGCCTATAAACTGCTGGGCAATATGTTCGGCATCGAGGGCAACGAGCGCGAAATCATCACCCGGGTCGGCAGCTATTCCCGCACCGCCGACGGGGTGGTCCGCTACCTGCGCAACAAGGTGCTGGCCAACTACGCCTCCCATATCGAGATTACCAACGAGATTGATATCGCCAGCAGCCCGGTGGAGCTCCTGCTGATCACCTACAACCCACGCTACCACAAGAAAGCACGCTTCGAGGCCAAGCGTAAACTGCTGCTCATGCAGTTAGCCGCCTCCATCGATCAGCGCGAGCGGGAAACCGAGATCGAGGCCAAGTTTGCCCACTTCCTCAATTTTCTGAATGACTATGTCTGGAGCAGTGACAACCTGATCGGCGAACTCGATCCCGTTTATCTCTTGAGCGAGCATGAGCCGGAAACCTTTGTCTGCCGGGAGGTGACGGTGATCAGCCCAAGCGAGGCCGCGAAGGTTACGGCGGCGCCAGGGCGCAAACTAACCCTACTCAAGCGGCGGCGCTTCAAAACCGGCGGCCGGGAGGTCCCGATCTATGTGAGCATCCGCAAGAAACCGCCCGAGGCCAAGGTTTTAAAGCTCCTGCGCAAGGGTGAGGAAAACCCGGCGGTGGCGGTGGACGACGAACTGGGGCTGATGGGGGTGGTTGACTCAGCGGTGGAGGTGAAGATCTTCCAGAGATATCTGACCCAGTGCGCCATCAAGGCCAACTCCTTCATGACCCTAGAGGAGGTGAGCGATTCCCTGAGCGGAGATGCCCACCGCAGCGCCACCCCGGGCAGCTCGGCCTCGACGCCGATGTTCAAGTTCTTCGCCCGGATGGGCGGGATGCGGGTGGAGTTCATCGTCCACACCAACGAGAGCTACCTGAACTACATGTTCCAGCGCGACGTGGCCCACGACGAGTATGAGGTGAAAAGGATCTTCGACTCCGGGGTGGCGGAGTTACTCTTTCCCCTTGAGATCTACCACCTGGATATGAAGCTGGTGAAGGATAAGTTGTTGCGCTGGTTTAGGAGCCAGATTGAGGAATTTTAACCGGAGCGGGGGAGCCTTGGGGTTTGGGCAGGAAGTGACCCGGGATGGCCATATAAAGTGAACATCCCGGGTTTCCTTTTTGGCGGAGAGAGGGGTCTCTTGAGGGAGAAAGGCTGCCTCAACTGGTGTGGCGTGTCCTTGGCAACCGAACTTGATTGAGAGAAAGTTGCTCAAGTTGGTCTACGAGACCTTTTTGTTCAAATTTAGTGAGCAATTGCCCACGCTGCCAATGCCAATGCGATTATTGAAATAGCTAAAGAGGCGAACAGCAGGGTTTTGAACATTGTTGCTTGCTTCTGGGAACTGTTGGTCGCTCGTTCTGTTTCTAGAATAGTTTGTTGTAATTTCTCAGTTAGAACTTGAACTAATTCCGCATTTTTGGTTGAAGCAGATTGCAACTCTTCAAGCTGTTTATCCTGCTTCTGGAGGCTGTCGGCGGCACTTTCTATTCCTAAAATAGTTTGTTGCAACTTTTCCGCGAGAACTTGAATTGATTCGGCATTTTTGGTTGCAGCCGCCTGTAACTCCTCAATCTGTTTTGAAAGTACTGGGTCTACTACGCTTGCTTCTGGCTTTGATGTGAATGCAGGGATTGCGCTTGTGACAATTTGAGTGACATATGGAAGTGTAGTCTTGAGAAGAGCAATCCATCCTAGCATTTTTCATTACTCCTGATGATTTTTGGCACAGAATCAAATATATTCCACTATTGGTCGCTATTTCTCACTATCTATTACTTTAAATGTTTTGTCTCCGCAGTCTGATTTCGCCTCTAAATATATAGAATTGTAGTTAGCGAGCCCCTCGCCAGCTATGAGTTTAGTTTTTCCATTACAGGAATAAATAAGTTTTGGTGAGACTAGATTTTGGTACTCTCTTTGCATTTCAACATTTACATTATCGTCGTTTTTGGTTTTTTAAT
>Ga0334722_10004721_pt1 | contig 14042 bp, 11 predicted proteins | sample C3_bottom_MG_FD_207210 | JGI IMG/M metagenome (GOLD analysis project Ga0334722, IMG submission 207210) | Sediment microbial communities from Yellowstone Lake, YNP, Wyoming, USA - C3_bottom | ecosystem: Environmental > Aquatic > Freshwater > Lake > Sediment | place: USA: Wyoming | collected...
AGGCCGCTCGGGACTTAGACATCGATCTGCCCTCGTCTTATGTGGTCGGCGACGGATTTATCGACATCGAGGCCGGCCAGGCCGCCGGGTGCAAAACGATCTTGATCGGACGCAGGAAGTGCGATTTGTGCCGCTTCATGGAGGACATGAACGTCCACCCCGGAGCGCTCGTCGCCGACCTGCTTGAGGCCGTCAAAATGATACGGGCCGGAGGCTTCTGACATGGAGATTTACATCGATACGGCGAAAATCGACGAGATCCGCCGGTGGCTCGACTACGGCGTCATCGACGGGGTGACCACCAACCCGTCCATCATGCTCAAGGATGGTGTCGCCGACATCGAGGCGGAGGTCAAGAAGATCGCGGCCTTGGTCGGCAAGCGCCCCGTCAGCGTCGAGGTGACGACCAACGACCTCAAGGAGATGCTGGTCCAGGCGAAGGCCTTTTCCCGGCTGGCGCCCAATATCGTGGTCAAGATCCCCGTGATCAACGCCCAAGGCGTTCCCTGCCTGGGCGTCATCCAGGAGCTCGAGAAGAAAGGCGTCCCCGTCAACGCCACGGCCGCGATGTCCTTCGGCCAGGTGGTCCTGACGGCCAAGGCGGGGGCCACCTACACGAGCATCTTCGCCGGGCGCGTCGCCGATGAGGGCAACGACCCCGCCGTCTTGATCTCCGGGGCCGTCGAGTGGCTGACGCGGTGGAACTACAAGACGAAGATCATCGTGGGGAGCATCCGCGGCGTCATCGACGTCCAGAACGCCGCCCTGGCCGGGGCGCATGTCGTGACGATCCAGCCGCCGATCCTCCTTAAGATGATGGATCATAAATACACCCGATCCACGGTCCATGATTTCGTCGAGGACGCCCGGAAAACCGCGGAACACAAGGTTGCAGCGAGGAAAGCGTGAAGAACAATCGAAGAACACGCGAAGTGATCCGGCAGGTTCGGGAAGGGATGCGCCTTGGCAAGTTCTTGGAGCGCGAGGCCGGGGCCATCGTCGCCATGGCCGAGGAGATCGTCCGGGCTTTCCGCCGGGGCAATAAGGTGCTCGTGTTCGGAAACGGCGGGAGCGCGGCCGACGCCCAGCACATCGCCGCGGAGCTGGCCGGGCGGATGTACCTAGACCGCGAGTCGCTTCCCGCCGTCGCGCTGACGACGAACTCCTCCTCGGTCACCGCGATCGCCAACGATTACGGCTACGAGACGATCTTCGCCCATCAACTGCGGGGGCTGGCGGTCAAAGGGGACGTCGCTTGGGGCTTAAGCGCCGGAGGCAATTCCCCGAACGTCGTCCTGGCGATGGAGGAGGCCGAGCGTCGCGGGGTCTGCACGATCGGATTTACGGGCAAGAAGGGCGGCAAGCTTAAGGAAATCTGCGATCACGTCCTGCATGTCCCGGCGGAAGACACCGCCCGCATCCAGGAGATCCAGATGATGGCCGGCCATATCGTCTGCTGCCTCGTCGAGGAGATCATGTTCGGCAAGGGCCAGGCCTCATGAAGAAAGCTCAAAAGCCCCGCGCCGCGCGCGAGGTGGGAGTCGGGGGCTTCGCCGTCAGCGCCAGGGCCCGGCGCTACGTCAATCAGGTCCTGCGGGCCAATCGCCTCTCGTATGGGCCGTTTCACCGCCGTTTTGAGGCCGCTTTCGCCGCCGAGCACGACAGCCGCCACTCCGTCTTCTGCAATTCGGGCACGAGCGCTTTGCATATCGCCGTCCAGGCTCTTAAAGAGCGCTACGGCTGGGCCGACGGCGACGAAATCCTTGTCCCTTCGGTGACGTTCATTGCGACTTCAAACGTCGTCCTGCACAACCGGATGACGCCGGTCTTCGTCGACGTCGACCCCCGCACCTACACCCTCGATCCCGCCAAGATCGAGGGGAAGCTCACGCGCCGCACGCGCGCGATCATCCCCGTGCATCTTCTCGGTCTTCCGGCGGACATGGACCCGATCCGGGCCTTGGCCGAGCGGCGCGGGCTTAAGATCATCGAAGACTCGGCCGAGACGATGTTTGCGCGCTATAAGGGCCGCAAGGTCGGGTCCTTAAGCGACATCGGCTGCTTCTCGACTTACGTGGCGCACTACATCGTGACGGGTGTGGGCGGCTTGGCGACGACGAGCGACCCCGACCTCTACGTCCGCCTGCGCAGCCTCATGAACCACGGCCGCGACTCCATCTATCTCTCCATCGACGACGACAAGGGGGCTAAGGGCGCCAAACTCCACGAGATCGTGGCCAAGCGCTTCCAATTCGTCTCGGTCGGCCACAGCTTTAGGGCTACCGAGCTCGAGGCCGCCCTGGGCTTGGCCCAACTCGAGGAGAAGGACTCAATCGTCAAGGCGCGCACGTCCATGGCGCGGCGCTTAAGCGCCGGTCTGCGCGAGTTTGAGGACCGCCTCCAACTGCCCTTCTGCCCCCCGGACCGCGACCACACCTTCATGCTCTACGGCCTGGTCCTGCGCGGCGAGGAGAAGACCAAGCTCGTGAATTTCCTAGAGGACCGCGGCGTCGAGACCCGCGACATGCTCCCTCTTCTCAATCAGCCGGTCTACCGGCGGCTCTTCGGGGATTTGGAGCCCCGCTATCCCGTCGCGCGCTGGATCAACCGCAGCGGCTTCTATATCGGCTGTCACCAGTACATGACGCCTCGAGACGCCGACTACGTCATGGAGCAGTTTCGCGCGTTTTTCCGCTCCCATTCGCGTGGCAGAAAGTCCTGAGCTTTCCGTCGTCCTGCCGACGCTCGACGAGGCCGAGGGCCTGCGCGCGCTTTTGCCGCGCCTGAAGGACCTCTTTGAGCGCCTGGGCCTGCGAGGCGAGATCCTGGTCATCGACGGAGGCTCCAAGGACGAGACCGCGGAGCTCGCGCGCTCGCATGGGGCGCAGGTGATGCGCCAGCAAGGCAAGGGCTTCGGCTCGGCGGTGCGCGAGGGCCTTCACGCCGCGCGCGCCGAGTGGGTGGCGATCCTGGATGCGGATGGTTCGCATGCGCCCGAGGACTTGGAGCGTTTTTGGGCGCGCCGCAAGGAGGCCGCGCTCATCGTTGGGTCCCGCTATTGCCGGGGGGGGTCCGCCGAGATGCCCTTGTCGCGCCAGGTCCTCAGCCGCGCGCTCAATATGGTCTCGCGGCGCGTTCTAGACCTCCCCGTGAGGGAGTCTTCAAGCGGCTTTCGTCTTTACCACGGTCCCTCGGTAAGGGCCGTGCCGTGCGCGGCGACGGACTTCTCCGTCCAGCAGGACCTCCTCGTCGGCCTCCTCGCCCGGGGCGGGCGCGTCGTCGAGGAGCCGATCCACTATTCGCCCCGCGTGGGAGGGGCCTCTAAGGCGAACGCCTGGAAATTGGCTCCGGCGTACGTTCGGCTGCTCCTGCGGTTGAAGCCCCTGCGCGGCGGCTGGCGCTCCGAGGCGCGGCTGGGCGTCGTCCTCTTGGCGTCCGCCGTCGTGGGCGGGCCGAGTCTGGCGGCGGGCACGCTCCTCGTCCATGAGACCGCCCGCCTGCGCGCCGGCCCGCGCCCCGCCTTGGCCGTCGCGGTCCTCTGGGCTCTGGCACCTCTGACGGGGGTGCCTTTGGCTTCCGCGCACGTCTCGGTCGGAATCCTGGCCGTCTTCCTGCTGGCGGCGACGCTCGACTCGGTCTTTCCGAAGGACTGAGGTCAGTCCCGGCGCAGGACGGCGACGAGCGAGAGTCCAAAGGGTGGATGGAGGATCGCCTCCATCCTGGAGACGGCGGGAAGAATCGCGTTCATCAACGCGTAGTTCTCGTCTTCCTGCTTCGTCTCGCGCAGGATGCGGCCTTTGAGGAACCAACCGAAGGCCGCGAGGGCGTTGAAATAATGGAGCTTGACCGGCGTGACCGAGCCGCCGACACGCGTCAGGAGTTCGAGGAAGTTTTTCTTCGTGTAGCGCCTGAAATGGCTGTCGAGGCGGTCCAGCGTGCCGTAGAGAAAGGGATGAGCCGGCACGAGAAGGCAGATGTGCCCGCCCGGCTTTGTTCCCTCGATCATGTGCCGAAGAGCCAGGTCGTCGCGCTCGATGTGCTCCAGGACGTTCACGCTGAAGGCGGTGTCGATTCCCGCCGCCTTCATCTCTTCGGCCAGGCGCGGGTCCGTCGCGTCGTCGGCCGCGCTTAAACGGACGCGGGGCCCCCGCCTGAGCTCCATAAATCGGGCCCGCAGTTCGGGGTCGGGCTCGACGCCGAGATAGGACTCGACGTCCGCCGCCAGGCAGTGCTCGACGAAGTTCCCGAGGCCGCAGCCGACGTCGGCGACGCGGCGGCCGATGAAAGGCTTGAACTGGGCGAACTGCCAGGCGAAATAAGGACGGGCCATGGAGGCCCAGCGCTCGTAGAACTCGGAGTGCGACTCGCTCATTTGACCCGCAGGTAGAAGAGCCCGAGGGCGAAGGAGACGAACACGCATTGCACGCCGGTCAGCACCGCGGCGATGGCGAGGATGGCGGCGTCGAGCCGAAGCAGGTCGCTTCCGCGCGGGAGAACGTGGCCGTAGTAGGAGAGCGGCAGGTAGGCGAGGACGGCGGAACCGAGGGCGATCAGGGCGACGCCGAGGATGAGGCCTTTTTCGAGGCTGAAGGTCCGGTGGAGGAAGGCCGAGAGGGCGTTGCCCTTGTCGTAGCGTTCTTGATAATCCGCCTCCTGGGCGGTGATGCCGAGGCCGAGGACGCTGCTTCCGGTCAGCCAGAAGAGAAGGGCCGTGAGCATGTGTCGGGAGGTCAGCCACGCCGCGGCCTCGGGTGCGAGGACGTCGCGGGCGGTCAGGCCGGCGAGTCCCAGGGCCCCGACGAAGGCGCAGGCAAATCCGGGGGCGATGAAGGTCCCGGTGGGAGAGAAGAGGAGCATGAAGCGCAGGTGGCGCCAGCCGTCCCGCCAGGTGCGCAGATGCGGAGGGCGGTCGCGCAGGTCCTTGTGGAGGCGGCAGGGGACCTCCGCGATCTTCAGGCCCACGAGGGAGGCCTTGACCAGCATCTCGGTGGCGAACTCCATCCCGTCGGCCTTCAGGCCCATCCGCTCGAAGGCCTCCTTGCGCAGGCCGCGCATGCCGCAGTTGACGTCGCCAAGGCCCACCCCGAAGAGGACGTTCATGATGGCAGTCAGCACCGGCGTGCCTAGATAGCGGTGCAGAAACGGCATGGCCCCGGGATCGATACCGCCTCGGAAGCGGTTGCCGACGACGAGGTCGCGCCCCCCGCGAAGCTTCTCGACATAGACCGAGGCTTCCTCGAAGTCGTAGGAGCCGTCGGCGTCTCCCATGACGAGGAAGCGGCCCCGCGCCGCCGCAAAGCCCGAGCGCAGGGCCCGCCCATAGCCCTTGCCCTCGACCGTGACCACCCGCGCGCCCAGGCCTTCGGCGATGGCGCGCGTGCGGTCGGTGGAGCCGTTGTCGGCGACGACGACTTCGCCGGGGACGCCGAGAGATTTGATCGCCTTTTGCGCCTTGCCGACGCAGTGCGCGATCGTGCGCTCCTCGTTGAGGGCCGGGATGACGATGGAAAGCTCGGGTTGCGCCACCTGCGCGATTGTAGCATTCCGGCCGGGCGGCGGCCCCGGCGAATTGGTAGAATCCCCGCCGCGTGGGATATTGGGACTGCAAGAAGGTCTTGGTGACGGGAGGCGGAGGCTTCATCGGAAGCCACGTCGCCGAGCGTTTGCTGGCCGCGGGCCGGGGGGTGCGCGTCACCGTCGTCGACCGCTTGACGCCGCAGGCGCGCCGCAACCTCGGCGCCGTCTGGAAGGACCTCCGCTTCGTTCAAGCCGATCTCTTCGACTCCTCAGCGACTGCGCGACTCTGCAAGGGCCAGGACGTCGTTTTGAATATGGCCGCCTCCGTCGGAGGAGTCGGCTACAATAGCCTCCACCACGGCTCGCTTTTCCGGGACAACATGGCCCTGGGGATGAACGTCCTTGAGGGCGCGCGGCGCGCGGGAGTCGGACGCTACCTCGTGGTGAGTTCCGCCTGCGTTTATCCTCGGGATTGCGCCATCCCCACGCCTGAAACCGAGGGATTTCGCGACCGCCCGGAGAAAACAAACGAGGGCTACGGCTGGGCCAAGCGCATGGCGGAGTATGCCGGCAAGGCTTACGCCGAGGAATTCGGCATGGAGGTCTCTATCGCCCGCCCCTACAACGCCTACGGCCCGCGCGACCATTTCGACCCGGAACGCTCCCACGTCATCGCGGCCCTCGTCAAACGCGTCTGCGACGGGGCCGACCCCGTCGTGGTCTGGGGCGACGGCCGGGCCAGCCGCTCGTTCCTTTACGTGGATGACTTCGCGCGGGGAGTTCTTGAAGTTGCGGCAAAATATCCCAAAGCGGACCCTTTGAACATCGGAGCCGACGACGAGATTTCCATGCGCGAACTCGCGGAGACCGTCGTGCGCCTGGCCGGAACCGGCGCCAGGCTTGTTTTTGATCCCTCCAAGCCTTCGGGCCAACCGCGACGTCATTGCGACGTGAGGAAGGCGTACAAGGCGATCGGGTTTAAGGCCAGGGTCGGCCTTGAAGAGGGCCTGGCCAGGACGATCGAGTGGTACCGGGAACATGAAGCTTAAGAGTGCCCTCGTTCTTCTGACATTCAACGAAATCGAGGCCCTTCCGAAGCTTTTCGATAAAATCCCGCTTTCCGCGGCCGACGAGGTCTTCGCCGTCGACGGGGGCTCCAAGGACGGCACGGTTGAGTACCTGCAGTCCAAGGGGGTCAGGGTCCTCGGCCAGCCTCGCCGCGGCCGGGGCTGCGCCTTCCAGGTGGCCCTCGACTCGACCGACGCCGAGGTCCTGTGCTACTACAGCCCCGACGGCAACGAGGACCCCGACGACATCCCCAAGCTTTTCGAGAAGCTCGAGGCGGGCGGCTACGATATGGTCGTCGCCTCCCGCATGAGGACCGGCGCCCATAACGAAGAAGACGATCAGGTCATCCGCTTAAGGAAGTGGGTCAACTTGGCGTTCACTTTCCTGGCCAACGCCGTCTGGAACCGGGGTCCCTACGTCACCGACACGATCAACGGCTTTCGCGCGGTCCGCGCCGACAGCCTGAGGCGCTGCGACTGCCGCGTCGACGGCTTCGTCATCGAATACCTCATGTCCATGCGCATGATGAAACTCGGCCTGCGCATCGGCGAGATCGCGACTTACGAGAGCCCCCGCCTGGGCGGCCAGAGCACGGCCCACTCCTGGCCCACGGGCGTGGAGTTTACACGGCAGTTCCTTAAGGAAGTCCTCCTGGGCCGTCGCGTCTCTATAGTACAATGACCGCCCATGGCTGACGTCCGCAAGGGATCCTTCAAAGAAACGCGCCTGGGGGCCGAGATTTTCGCCCACAAGGCGATCACGCTCTGGCTCCCGATCCTCTACTTCCTCATCTCCTCGCTCTTCTTCCTGCGCACCTACGACTCCGCGCAGGTCAAGATCACGATGATGCAGATGGGAGGCGTGGGCCTTCTGACGTTATGGCTCTGCCGCCTGGTCCTGGCCGGCCGAAGGGCCTTCAGCGCCGAGGACCTGGTCTGCCTCTCGCCTTTTTTGGCCTATGTGATCGTCGGGGTCTACTCCTTCCTGCGCGCCCCCTATCACATGGCGAGCACGGACTTCTTCATCCGCCACATGTTCTACATGATCGTGGCGATGATCGCGATCTACGAGCTCGACGAGAACGCGGTCCAAAAGCTGATCAAATGGCTGATCTGGGCCGCCTGGGTCGCCATCGGCTACGGCACGCTCCAGTTCGTCGACAATAATTGGTTTCCGCGGGGAGTCGGAAATGGAATCGATCCGTTCGTCTGGCGCGGGGCCTTCGGCCCGCGCGTCTTCTCGACCTACGGCAACCCCAACTTTTACGGCGATTTTTTGGTCATCATATTTCCCATCCTCCTGACCCAGTTCTTCAAGACGCGGAAGTTGAGCCTCCTGCCCCTGCTGGCCATGCTCCTGATCAATCTCGTGGCGACGGGCACCAAGGGCGCGTGGCTGGGGTTTGCCATGGTCTGCGTTCTTTTCGGCGTCGTCTCCGTGACGTACTTAAAGGAGATGTCCAGGCCGTATCGCAAGAAAATCCTGGCCGTGGCGGCTTTCTGCGCCCTGGGCCTCATCGGATACACGGCCAAGGATCTTCGTACGCGCATCGTCTCGATCAGCTTTCGCCTCTTCACCTGGGAAGCGACCTGGGAAATGATCCAGACCCATCCGTGGTTCGGCTCCGGGGTCGGATCTTTCCCTCCGCTCTATCCCGCTTTCCGCCGGCCCCCCATTTTCCACATCGAGGGCAAGCACAACACCGAGACGGACCATGCCGAGGACGAGTACATCGAGGAATTCCTCGACAACGGCATTGTGGGATTCGGGATTTTTCTCTGGCTCATCGTCAGCACGCTGGTCATCGGCTTCCGTTCCCTGGGACAGCTGTGCGCCTCCGCCGCGCTTAAGGACGGGAGGCCTCCGCCGCGCGCCTTCGACCTGACGGGCCTGCTCGTCTCCTTCTGCGGGATGCTCGGCCACAACTTCTTCGACGTCAGCCTGCGCTTCGTGTCCTCGGGGGTTTACTTGGGACTGCTGGCCGGGCTCATCGTCAACGTCGCGCGGGGACGCGCCCTCTACGAGCTTCATGCCGCGCCGGCGGCCCCTCCCGCGCCCGCCGCAGACGCCGCGCAGGAGCCTCCGGTCTGGAAGGCCCTGGCTGAGTTCCTGATCTGGCCGGCGCGGCTGGCGGCGGTCGGCGGCATCGTTTACTGCGCGTTCCTGCAGGACTGGAGCCACTTGGGCCGCACCGTGGGCTTTGCGGGCTTCTTCGGGGAATTCGCGGCCCTGCAGGGGCCGCTCTCGCGCATTCCGCCCGGGGGCGAGCTCCTGCAGTGGTGGGCGGCTTGGGGAGTTTTTTCCGGGTGCATGCTCGGCTTGGGCTACGCGATGATCCGCCTCTGCTTCATGTCGGAAAACCCCGCCGTTTCCCTCGTCATCCTGGCCATGCTGTCTCCCTTGACCCTGTTCTGGGGCTACTTCAAGGCCGATGTCCACCACAACGTCGCCATCTATTTCTCCAAGGAGCGCCAGTGGGACGCGGCCGTGAGCAACTATCTCATCGTCAACCGGCTCAACCCGGATTTCGTCATGGCGAAGTATTTCCTCGGCAACGTGTTCAACGACCGCTTCAACATGACGAAAATCTACAATCCCGTCTGGGGCGACCTCAATAGCGTGGCGATGGACGACTATGAGCGCGCCTTGTACTGGTACAATGAGGTCCGGCGCCTGGCTCCCAACTACGTCCAGATGCACCATCAAGTCGGCAACCTTCACTTAAGACGCGCCCAGTGGGCTTTCGACAACAAGCGGCCGGAGGAGGCCGCCAAGTTCCTGGACCTGGCGCTTAAGCGCTACCGTCTCTATCAGGCCATCGACCCCGTCTTTGCGCCCAACTACATGCGCATGGGACAGGTCTACATGATGCGCCAGCAGCACGACGAGGCCATCAAGGTCTACGAGGACCTCATCAACGCGCCCCAGTGCGAGGTCGCCCCTTCTCTTTTGACCAAAGATTTCCTCCGCAACACCATCCTCTCCTACCAGCAGTACGTGCTGGAAGACGGCCGCTGGGTGCATCGTCACGCCCTGCCCCAGGAGCCCCAGGCCGGCGCGGAAGCCTACACGAACCTGGCCAACGCCCACTACATGGCCGGACATCTGGAGGAGGCCGAGCGGTTCTATAAGAAAGCCCTCTCCTTAGTGCCGAACTTCGAGCAGGCCAAACGGAATCTGGAGGTGGCCTACCGCAAGGCGCAGTCGGAAGGCCGACTGCGCAAGCTCGCTCTCCCCACGAAGATGCCCGGTCCCGGAGAGCTTCCCTTCACGGGTTATGAGGTCGCCCCCAAGCGCGGGAAGTAGGGCGCGGACGCTTGTTTGCGCCGCGCTGTTGGCGGCGGCGCCCTCTTCCGCGCAGACTTGGGGCTTGCGGCCGACGGAACCCTCCAAGATCTTCGCGGCTCTGGAGTCGGAGATGGCGCGCAGCCTCAAGCGCCTCAAGCAGGAGAGCTTTGGGCCGCCCTATTTCCTGGCGTATCGCCTCCACGACTTTCGCCGCTATGATGTCGCGGCCGTCCTTGGCGCCATCGTCTCCGATGAGACGGAGGAATACCGAACCGCCTACGCCGAGGCGCGGTATGGAGGACGGGACGTCGACAATATCGACATCAATTATCAGGGGCTGGCGGCCGTCGCTCCGACTGATCCCGACGTCCTCCGGCAGATATTCTGGCAGTTGACGGATCAGGCCTACAAAGGGGCTCTGGCGGGGTGGCTGGAGAAGAAAGCCAAGCTCGCCACGGAGCTCGTCGGCGATCCTCTCGACGACTTTTCTCTGGAGCCCTCCACCGTTTCGATTGAAGAGCTGCCGCCGCCGTCCCTGGACCGCGAGAAGCTTCAGGGCCTGGCCCGCAGACTCAGCGATGTTTTTCGCTCCTATCCCGACGTGCACGGCTCGAATGTGTCCATCACATCTTACTGGGGGCGGCGCTTCCTTGTGACGAGCGAGGGGACCCGCCTGCTGACGCGTATTGAAGAGATGCCGCATGAGATTCACATCGAGGGGATGACCCGGGCCGAGGACGGCATGAAGCTTGAGGACTCCTTTCAAATCGTGCTCAGCTCCTTTGAGGCGATGCCGCCGGAAGAGGATTTGGAGGACGAGGTCCGCAGCGTCGCCGAGAATCTGACGGCCTTGCGGCGCGCCCCCGTCCAAGAGGCCGCCACCGCTCCCGCGATCCTGGACCCCGAGATGAGCGGCGTGCTCTTCCACGAGGCCCTGGGCCATAAGCTGGAAGGCCAGCGCCAGCGGGATTTGCGCGAAAGCCAAGTTTTCCGCGACCTCGTCGGCAAGCGGATCATCCCGGAATTTTTGAGCGTCGTCGACGACCCGACGCTGAAATCCTTCCAGGGCGGGCCCCTGCACGGCTCCTACGATTTTGATTCCGAGGGGTCCGCCGCCCGCCGAGTGGTCCTCGTCGAGCGCGGCATCCTGCGCGAGTTCTTGATGTCCCGCTGGCCGGTGAAGGGATTTGCGCGTACGAACGGCCACGGCCGCTCCGACGGGCGTTCCCATCCGGTCGGGAGGATGGCCAACCTGATCGTCCAGGCGCAAGAGTCCGTTCCCCTGGAGGAACTCGAGCGGCGTCTTTTGGAGCTGGTCCGCAAAGCGGGCAAGCCGTACGGCTTCATTTTGATCGGCTCAGTCGGTGGCGAAAATCCCACGACGCGCGACACGGCGCAGACCCTGGAGGTCCAGCCGAGCCTCGTCTACCGAGTCGACGCCAAGTCCGGCAAGCGCGCGCTGGTGCGCGGCGTCAAGCTGGTCGGAACCCCCCTGGTCGTTCTCAATAGGATCGTGGCGGCCGGCGACGATCTGACGGTTTCCAACGGCTTTCAGTGCGGCGCTGAGTCGGGCTGGGTCCCGGTCAGCCAGACCGCGCCGAGCCTTCTGCTCAGCGAAGTCGAGCTGCAGCGCCTGCCCGAGGACCGCTCTCGGCCGCCCATCCTTCCCTCACCCCTCCATGATCACCGCTAGCCTGGTTCCTTTATTCCTCGGGGTCTTTGCGGTTGGGTCCGCGGCCGCTCCGGTCGCGCACGAGGCCCTCGAACGCGCCATCGCGGCCGAACTCGGGCGGGCCAAGGCCGAGCTTAAGGGCGAGGGTTATCCTCCGGTCTATTACGCGGCGCTCAATATCTGGGACATGGACGATTGGAACCGCTGGGGCGCGATGGGAGCCACCCGGGCCGAGACGACGACGCATCAAAGGATACTCCTGCCCGATCTGCGCGTCGGAAGCCCGGCCCTGGACAACCACCCGGCCGTTCTGGGGCCTGAGTACAAGGGCACGCCCGTCTCGATGGAGAGCGACGAATTCGCCCTGCGTCACGCCCTCTGGCTCGTCCTCGACGGCGCCTACAAAAGCGCCTGCGCCGATTTCCTGCGCAAGCAGGCCCAGCTCGTCTCCCGCGGCAAGGCGGAGTACGATACCGACGACCTGGCCCCGGAGTTCCCGCACGAGAGGCGCCTGCCGCGCCCCGCCTCGCCCTGGGATCTGGACCGCCTGCGGCGGCTTGAGGACGCGATCTCCGAGCCTTTCGCGCGCGCCCCCTGGCTTCTGAGCGCGGAATCTCACGTCAATCTGCGGCGCCTGTGGGTGCGACGGCGGGATACCGAGGGCACGGAGGTCGACAAGGCCGAGGATCTGGCGCGAGTGGACGTGGAGGCCGTGGCCCTGTCGACCGACGGCTTCAGGCAGAGCGTCTACAAGGATTTTTTCGCCCGCGTCCCGGCGGAATTGCCGACCGAGTGGGAACTGCGCCGGACGTCCTCGGAGCTCCTCAAGGACCTCGAGGAGCTTCGCGTGGCGACGACCACGTCTCCTTTCAGCGCGCCGGCCCTCATCGATCCCTCGGTCTCGGCGGCGCTGATCATCGCCCTGGGCCAGCGCCTGACGGGAGAGGAGATCCGCAATCCCACCGGGGCTCAGACCTTTCGCGGCCGGCTGACCGACAAGATCCTGCCTGAGGGCCTGACCCTCGTCGACGACCCCACGCGGGCGGCCTTTCATGGGAGGCCGCTGCTGGGGCGCTACGATTACGACGACGAGGGGGTGCGCGCCCGGAGGATGACGCTCATCGAAGGGGGGATTCTGAAGGGCTTCCTCCTGTCGCGCTACCCCGTCAAGGGCTTCGGGCGCTCCAACGGCCACGGCCGCGCCGCGCTCGGCCGCCCCGCCGTCGGGACGCCGGGAAACCTACTCTTGATCGGCTCCAAGCCGCGCACGCACGCCGACCTTCTCGTCCGCCTTCGTGAGGAGTGCCGGCGCACCGGCAAGCCCTACGGCCTGTGGGTTCGTAAGCTGAATTATTACGCCCAGCAGCAGGGCGGCGGGGCGCAGGGCTCCATCCGGTTCATGGCGCAGATTTTCCTCGTCGAAGCGGAGAGCGGCAAGATCGTGAGGGTCCGAGACCTGGACTTAGTCGGGACCCCCCTGGTCATGGCCGGGAGCATACTGGAGGCCGGCGACGATCCACAGGTCGTCGACGACGGCGAAGGCGCGCCCATCTCCGTGGTCGCCCCGAGCCTGCTTCTTTCCGATGCCGAGCTTCAGCGCTCGGAGACCAAGCCCGAGAAGGCTCCTATCCTGCCGCCTCCGCCCGTCCTCGCCTTGGAGCCGTCCCACCCGGCCCACGCCCCGCATGGGCCGCCCACGATTCCGATCATCCCTTACGTCCAGATCATGCGCTATTTCATCCCGGGCATGACAGCACCCCTGGAGGGCCTGGCGGTGGTGGGAATCGAGTCCTGGCGCCAGACCGTCAAGGCGACGGGACTCATCGTCGAGGCCAAGGCTTCCGGCCCGAACCTCCAGAGCGTGGGGGCCGCCGTCAAGCGTCTCGACGAGGTCATGGACGAGGCGACCGGCAAGAAGCATGAAAGAACGGTCGTCATCCCCATGATGACGCGCGCCGCCTACCGGGCGCGCCACGGCGACGGCTGGCCCGACGGCCGCCCGCGATGAGCGAGCTTCTTTTCAGCGTCGTCCTGCCGACGTTCAACCGCTCGGCCTCGACCGCCGCGGCCTTGCGCTCGGTCCTGAGGCAGACCGATGGACGCTGGGAATGCTTGGTCGTCGACGACGGCTCCACCGACGCGACGCGTTCCGTCCTTTCGACCTTCGCGGACCCGAGGATCCGCTTCTTCTGGAATGAGAAAAACCGCGGCCAGCACGCCTGCCGCAACCAGGCCCTGCGCGAGGCCCGCGGCGAGTGGATCGCTTTCCTCGATTCAGACGATCTTTTCCTGCCCAAGCGCCTGGAGTCCCTGGCCGCCGCGATTTCCTCCAGGCCCTCGACCGGATTTTGGTTTACGAACGCCTACGTCCACCGCTGGGACCGGTTGATCGGGAAACTTTTCGATCCTAAATGCGAGATTCCCGAAGGGAAGGTTCCCGGCTGGTACGCGGTGGGGGATCGCTGGCTTCCGTACGTGACGACGATGGTCTGCGTGA
>Ga0334722_10004722_pt1 | contig 14040 bp, 12 predicted proteins | sample C3_bottom_MG_FD_207210 | JGI IMG/M metagenome (GOLD analysis project Ga0334722, IMG submission 207210) | Sediment microbial communities from Yellowstone Lake, YNP, Wyoming, USA - C3_bottom | ecosystem: Environmental > Aquatic > Freshwater > Lake > Sediment | place: USA: Wyoming | collected...
ACAGCACGAGGATGGCACCCACGGGGACACCCTTGAGAGTCCGGGCTGTCATCAAGCGCATGCCGCCATGGTCCCACGCCGTCGCGCCGGGCACCCGCGCGCCCGAGGAGCCCTCGGGTATCATGTCGCACGGCCCGCCCCGCGTGGGAGGTCTGGTTCGCGCCCCCCGCCGGAGGATCCGTCCCGAGCCGCCGGCCTCGTCACCGTCACCCATTCGAGGACCGCCGATGTCGACCAGCCCCAGGAAGCGACCTGCTCCGGAAGCGCTCGTTGCCGGTGTCGTGGTCGCGGTCCTGGTCGTACTCGTCGCGGCCGTCTTCCTCACCGGCTGGGGCTCCTCCCTCTATCCACCGAAGGCCGTCACGGCCCAGGGCCGCGAGGTTCGCGGCCTGTACGACATCGTCTTTGCCGTTGCCCTGGTGATCTTCGTCGCCGTCGAGGCGCTGATCGTCTGGAGCGTCCTGCGCTACCGGCGCCGGCCCACGGACACGGAGCTGCCGGCCCAGACGCACGGCAACAACCTGGTCGAGGTCATCTGGACGCTCATTCCCACGGCCATCGTCCTCTTCCTGTTCGTGATCTCGTGGCAGACCCTCAACACCGTCGACGCGGTGAGCGCGAAGCCGGATATCCGGATCCACGCCATCGCTGGGCAGTTCCAGTGGCAATTCGAGTACCTGGATCGGAGCGGCACGAAGCTCGCCACGCAGCTGACGCCGGCATACAGCCCGGACACGGGCGCCGGCGGCATGGCCGTCCCCGTCGGACGGTCGATCCAGGTGACGCTGGACAGCCCCGACGTGATCCACGCCTTCTATGTGCCACGCTTCCTGTTCAAGCGTGATGTTGTCCCGGGCCAGACGAATCGGTTCGAGTTCACCATCGATGCCGCGGAAGCCGGCCAGGTCTTCCGCGGCCAGTGCGCCGAGCTGTGCGGCACCGGCCACCGGACCATGCTCTTCAACGTGATCGCCCTCAGCCCGGGCGACTACGACAACTGGCTCGCGGCATTGATCGAGAAGTCGAACGCGACGCCGGCGCCCCTCCCGAGCGGCACGGTCCTCAATGTCGTCGCGAAGGGCGTCGCCTATGACACGAAGGCGCTCGAAGCCACCGCCGACACCCCGTTCACGATCGCCTTCCGGAACGATGATCCGAGCGGCATCACCCACGACATCGACATCCGCGACGCGGATGACTACCAGGTCGCGAACCAGGAGCCGATCAACGGAGGCACCTCGGCAAACTACGCGTACCCAGCGCTCCCGGCCGGCACTTACACCTTCCTCTGCTCGATCCACCCCGGCGTGATGTCGGGCACGCTCACGGTCAAGTAAGGAGCGCGGAATGGCGACCCACGCCCTCACCCCGGCCGCCGGGACCTACGCCCGCGGCGGCCTGTACGAGTGGCTGACGACGACCGATCACAAGAAGATCGGGATCATGTATGTCATCAACTCGTTCGTGTTCTTCCTGATCGGCGGGGTGCTCGCCCTCGTCGTCCGGTCGGAGCTGGCCCAGCCGGGCCTGCAGTTCCTGACGGACGAGCACGTCTACAACGAGATGTTCACGATGCACGCCACGATCATGATCTTCGTGTTCGTGATCCCGATGCTTGCGGGGCTGGGCAACTACGCCGTGCCGCTCCAGATCGGGGCACCGGATATGGCGTTCCCCCGGATCAATGCCCTGTCCTTCTGGATGCTGCCCCTGGGCGGCCTGCTCCTCGTGTCGAGCTTCTTTACCGGGGGCACCGCGGCCGCAGGCTGGACCTCCTACCCGCCCCTCTCCGCAGACGGACCGCTCAAATCGCCCGGCTCGGGCCAGGACCTGTGGATCGTCGCCCTGATCCTGATCGGGACCAGCTCGATCCTGGGCGGGATCAACTTCCTGGTCACGATCTTCAAGATGCGAGCTCCGGGCATGACCCTGTTCCGGATGCCGATCATGGTCTGGACGATCCTCGTGACGAGCGTCCTCGTGGTGATGGCCACGCCAGTCATCACGAGCGCACTGGTGATGCTGTTCATCGACCGCAACTACGGCGGCCACTTCTTCGACCCGTTCGGGGGCGGCAGCGCGGTGCTCTACCAGAACGTCTTCTGGTTCTACTCGCACCCCGCCGTCTACGTCATGGTCCTGCCCGCTATGGGCGTGGTCAGCGAGGTCCTCCCGGTCTTCAGCCGGAAGCCCCTGTTCGGGTACAAGGCGTTCATCTTCGCGACCGCCGGGATCGGGGCGCTCGGGTTCTCCGTCTGGGCGCACCATATGTTCACCACCGGGGCGGTCTTCCTGCCGTTCTTCAGCCTGCTGACGTTCATGATCGCGGTGCCGACCGGCGTCAAGATGTTCAACTGGGTCGCGACGCTATTCCGCGGTCAGCTGACCTTCTCGACGCCACTGATCTTCGCCATCGGCTTCCTGACGATGTTCCTGATCGGCGGGATCAACGGCGCGTTCAGTGCGTCGGTCCCGGTCGATTTCGCCCTTCACGACACGTACTGGGTGGTGGCCCATCTCCATTACGTGCTCTTCGGCGGGTCCGTCTTCGGCGTCTTTGCCGGCATCTACTACTGGTTCCCCAAGATGACCGGCCGCATGCTGGACGAGGGTCTCGGCAAGATCCAGTTCGTGCTGATGTTCATAGGCTTCAATCTGACCTTCTTTCCACAGCACATGCTCGGCCTCGCCGGGATGCCCCGGCGCATCGCCGACTACGCCTCGGACGCCGGCTGGAACGACTGGAATCTCATGTCGACGGTCGGCGGGTTCCTGATCGCGACTTCGATGCTGCCGTTCATCTGGAACGTCTTCATCTCGCTCCGGAATGGACGTGTCGCGGGCGACGACCCCTGGGAGGCGAACACCCTCGAGTGGGCAACCTCGTCACCACCACCGCCGTACAACTTCGATCACCTGCCGGAGATCCGCTCAGAGCGGCCCCTCTTCGACGCCCGCCACGGGCTGGCCGGACACTGATGGAGCGCCGACGACCGTGACCGCCGACAGCCACGCACTCACGGCCTCCGAGCACACGCCCCTCGCGGGCCTGGCCCACGACGCCCGCGGTGGGATCAGCAACGTCGTCCTCGGGATGCTCCTGTTCATCTCGTCCGAGGTGATGTTCTTCGCCGGCCTGTTTGCCGCGTACTTCAACACCCGGGCCAACTACGTCGATGTCGGGGGGGTCAAGCAGTGGCCACCCCAGCAGTTCGCCGACATCCTCAACCCGCTATCGCTCATCCTCGTCGCGACGATCGTCCTCATCTCGAGCTCGGTGACCTGCCAGATGGCGATCTGGGCGATCCGCCGGGACGACCGGCGGGGCTTCATCCGGAACATCGGCGTCACCTTCGTCCTGGGCGTCGTCTTCCTGCTCATGCAGGCGTATGACTACAGCCTCCTGTTCGAGGAGGGAATGACGCTGGGATCGGGGCCCTTCGGGACGACGTACTTCACCCTGACGGGCTTTCACGGTGCCCACGTCTTCGGCGGCGTGATCATGCTCGGGGTCGTGCTCTACCGGGGCATGGCCGGCCAGTTCTCGTCGCGCCACCACGATGCGGTCGAGGCAGCGTCGCTGTACTGGCACTTCGTCGACGTCGTCTGGATCCTGCTGTTCTCGATCCTCTACTTCCTGTAGCGGGAGCGAACGCGAATGCATCCAATGCGCCATCCGCGGAACATCGCGATCATCGGGATCTCGTTCATCTCCCTCGGAGCCATCTATGCGCTCGGCGCGGTGCCGCTCGGCTACAACATCGAGTGGGCCGGGGTGACGATGCTGCTGGCCCTGGGGATCGCGATGTCGATCATGTTCTACGTGCTCATCGCCGGCTCGTCGCGCGACTGAGGCGGGGCGCCGTCCATGCAGGAGCTCTGGAAGTCGATCCTGGACCTGCTGTCCCAGATCGTGATCCCGGACTGGGGCGCGCTGATCGAGCTCATCCCGATCGCTCTCCTGGGGTTGGTTCTCTTCTTCTTCGCCCTGACGATCCGCGCCTTCGCGTCTGCCGGGCCCACGCGGCGAGCGCCGGCGCGGGTGGCGCCGGTCACACCGGCTCACCTGCACATGCCCGGGTCGTCCGGCGCGCCCATCCTCGGGGCCGTCGGCACCGGGGTGCTCCTGTGGGGCGTGGTCGTCGGCGGGGCCGCGCTGACGGTGGGGCTGATCGTTTTCGTCGCGGGGCTGCTGTACTGGGGACGCGAGGCCATCCGCGACTACGACCACGCGACCCGCGTGGAAACGCTGCCGGCCATCGTCCATTCGGGACCACCCCCGGGTGTCCACATGCCGGGGCCGTCTTTCCGGCCCATCCTCGGCGCCATCGGGACGGCAGCGCTCCTGGGCGGGCTCGTGGTGGGGGGCTGGCTCCTCGCCGCCGGCCTCATCATCTTCGTCACAACGCTCGTCGGCTGGCTCGTTGACGCCCGCGCCGAGTACGCGAAGACGGTCGAGGCCGACCGGACCGGCCACCTGGAGAACATCCCGGCGCCGGCCTGGCCGCGGCGGCTGCTCCAGTTCGCAGCCGTTCTCCTCGTGCTCGCGGCACTGCTGGAGACGGGGGTCCTGCCGCCACGTGGGTCGGATACGGCCGGCGGTGCGACGGGTGGCGGCGCGACGGGTGGCGGCGCAGCGGGCAGCCCGAACCCGTCCGGCGCGGGCGGCCCGTCCGGCACCTCCTTCAAGATCACGGCCAGGAACATCGCCTACGACACGACGAGCCTGACGGTCGCCGCCAACGCCGCGTTCACGATCACGTTCACGAACGCCGACGCACCGGGCGTCACCCACGACGTCGACATCCGGGCTGAAGACAAGACCACCGTGGTCCAGGATCAGGAGGTCACCAACGGCGGAGCCGCCTCCACCTACTCGTACACGGGCCTTCCGGCGGGCGCCTATGTCTTCATCTGCTCCATCCATCCGATCGACCTAATGACCGGGACGCTCACCGTCAAGTAGGGGGCCGGTCACGGCTGCTCGAATCGATCCACGCCGCCGGCCCATCCTCCTCGCGCTTGGCCTGGCCGTGCTGGCGACGGCCGTGATGGTGGGTGTCGTGCAGCTCACGTCAAGCCGAGGGGAACCCGTGAACCCGGTCCAGAAGGGCCGGCCGGCGCCCCAATTCGCGGGCACGACGCTGGACGGTACGCCGCTGGCCCTGGACGACTTCCGCGGCCGGCCGGTGATCGTCAACTTCTGGGGACCCTCGTGCGTGCCCTGCCGCGACGAGTTCCCGCTGTTCCGGTCGAAGCTCGAGGAACATGCGGCGAACGGCCTCGCGATCGTCGGGATCCTGATGTTCGATCCACCCGCCCCGGCGCGCGATTTCGTTCGCGAGTACGGCGCGTCCTGGCCCACGATCGACGACCCGGACGGGGCGATCCGCGCCGCCTACCGCGCCGTGGCCCGGCCGCAGACCTATTTCATCGACCGCGCGGGCGTGCTCCAAGGGATCCAGGTCGGCCAGCTCACCGACGCCGACTTCGATCGCCTGTACGCGACGATCTCCAGGCCGGCCGGCAGCCCGACTCCGTGAGCGCGACCGGGGCCGCTGGTACTTCCCCGTGACTGCGCCTCCGGCGCTGGAACTCGAGGGCGTGTTCAAGCGGTACGGCCGCCGGACCGTGCTGGCAGGCGTTTCCCTGGCGGTCCATCCGGGCGAGCTCGTGGCAGTCCTCGGTCCGAACGGAGCGGGCAAGACCACCGCGGTCGAGATCCTCGAGGGGTACCGAGCCGCGGATGGAGGAACGGTGCGCATCCTCGGCGAGGATCCACGACGCGGCGGAACGGGGCTGAAGGCGAGGATCGGGCTGATGCTCCAGGGCGGAGGGTTGGACCCTCGTTCGACTCCCCGCGACGTGCTCCGGCTCTATGCCAGGTTCCACGACGGCGCCCGGGACCCGGCCGAGCTCCTGGCGACGATGGGCCTGTCGGCCGCGGCCGGGACACGGGTTCGGCGATTGTCCGGTGGTGAACGGCAGCGCCTGTCGATGGCACTCGCGCTCGTCGGGGACCCCGAGGTGCTCATCCTCGACGAGCCGACGGCCGGCATGGATCCCGAGGCACGGCGAACCACGCGAGCCCTTGTCGCCGGACTCCGCGACCAGGGACGGGCAGTCCTCCTGACGACCCACGACCTGGGCGACGTGGAGCGGCTCGCGGATCGCGTGGCCATCCTCCACGGGGGCCGAATCGTGGCCGAGGGGCCGCCGCAGGAGCTGGCGGCCGGCACCGCGGCCCGGCTCCGGTTCCGACTTGCACGGAGCCTGGAAGCGTCCGAGGCCGCGGGGCTGACCAGTGCCGTCGCGGCGGAATCGCCGGGTGCTACGCTCGCGATGGAGGCCGGCGGAGCCGGCGGCGCGTACGTCGTCGCCGGCGCGGACCCGAACCCCGCCGTCGTGGCCGCTGTCGCGACCTGGTGTGCGACCGTGTCCATCCAGATCGTCGAACTGCGCGCGGCCGCGGGGACGATCGAGGAGCGGTACTTCGAGCTGACCGGCGACGAGGAGATCGGGGCCGTCGCGTGAGCCGGCCGGCAGCGCCAGCTCGCGCGGTCGCCGCGCAAGCGGCGTACGAGCTCCGCCTTACCGCGCGGCGAGGCGAGAACGTCCTCGTCACGATGATCATCCCCGCCGCGGTGCTCCTCTTCTTCGCATCTGCCGGGATCGTCCCGGGGGCCGCCGGCCGGCCGGTGGACTTCCTGCTGCCGGGTTCGCTGGCGCTGGCGGTCATCGCCAGCGGCCTCGTCAACCTCGGAATCGCCACCGCGTACGAGCGGAGTTACGGCGTGCTGAAACGCCTCGGCGGTTCGCCGCTTCCCCGGTGGGGCCTCATCGCCGCGAAGCTTGCTGCCGTCCTCGCCCTGGAGGCGCTCCAGGTGGTCCTGCTGCTCGCGGTGGCGACCGCGGTGCTTGGCTGGCGAGCTCCATCCGAGGCATCGATCGGGGCCTTCGTGGCGGCCCTCCTCCTGGGCACGCTCGCGTTCGCCGGCCTGGGCCTGCTCCTCGCCGGCACGCTCCGTGCCGAGGCGACGCTGGCCGTCGCCAACGGCCTGTTCCTCGGGTTCCTGATGATCGGCGGGATCGTCCTCCCGGTCGATCATCTGCCGGCTCCGCTCGGCTCGATCGCGCGCATCCTGCCGGCGGCCGCGCTCAGCGATGCGCTCCGGGCGGCCCTGGGGTCGGCCCCGAGCCCCGAACCCGCCAGCGCGTTCCTCCTCCTCGCCGGCTGGGGAGCTGTCATGGCCGGGCTCGCGGTCCGGACCTTCCGCTGGGACTAGACGGGGCTCGCTCCCGGGCGCCCGGTATTGGATCAGCGCTGGCTGCGGCGGTAAAGGAAGAACCCCGGCTGGTCGGGGCCGGGGTTCTGGGTGCAGGCGGCTGGTTGCGGGGAAGGGATTCGAACCCCTGACCTTCGGGTTATGAGCCCGACGAGCTGCCGCTGCTCCACCCCGCGACCTCGCATTCTAGCCGCGCGGCGCACTCCTGACAAACCGGCCAATCCGTCAACGCGTGCAGACGGACCGCTGCGCCGCATCAAGAGGCACGACAAGCGTTCGGCTCAGTATCCGTGCGGACGTATGGAGCGGAGCGCGGGGCCACTAACCAGGAGCGTTGCGACGAGCAGGACGAGGATCACGACACAGCCCGCGAAGAATGGGGCGTTGAGATCGACGGCCGCGAGCACACCAGTCGCGAGCGCCGCGGCGATCGTGCCCACGGTCCCGGCCGCGCCGAGGACGCCCTGGGCGGTCGAGGAGCGTCCGTCCGGGGTGCCGCGGGCAATCACCGCGTAGGTCGCCGGACCGAAGAACGAGAAGCCGATCGCCTCGACGGCGACGAGGGGCGGGTACAGCATCGGCAGCGTCACCCACGGATAGGTGAACATCGTCACGACCATGACAAGCAGGCCACCCACGATGAACGGGAAGGGGCCGCGACGGTCGACGATCCGGCCGCCGATCGGTGATACGAGGATGGTGGTGAGGCCGAAGATCGCGAAGGTCGCCCCGACAAGCTCGACGCCACCGCCCCGATCGGTGACGAAGAGGGCCCAGATCGTCTCGTAGATTCCGCCCCCGAAGAAGCCGGCGAGGTTGGCCAGGATCGCGGCCAGGATGAAGCGGTTCCGAAGCGAGCGGGGCCGACCCGGCACGTGCACATCCGAGGGGGAGTCGCCCCACGAAGCCGGCGACGACGGAGCGGCAAGACCGGCTTCGCGGACCGCGTCGGCATGCGGGCCCGGGTCGCCCGGGAATTCCGAATAGCTCGGGGCCGGCGACGTCGCTGCATCGGCTTGACGCCGGGGGCGCACCTCGCGGACGCGGACGGCCACCGCGAGGGCCGCCGCCAAGGTCGTCAGGCAACCGAAGACGAGCACGAACGCGTACCCGCCGAAGAGGGCGGCTCCAAGCCCGCCGATCGCGGGGCCGAGGAGGATCCCACCCATCTGGGCCGCGTTGTACAGCCCGAAGACCTCTCCCTGTCGATCCGGCGGCGCCGCGTCGTTCAGATAGCCGCGAGCGGCCGGGTCGTACATGGCGGTCCCGAGGCCCGAGAGCGCCCGGAACACGACGAACGCGAGGGGCCCGGTCCAGATCGCCATCGCGCCGACGGACGCGGCCGCCACGAAGAGACCCGCGACCATCAGCGGCACGCGCGCGGTTCGATCGGCGAGGCTCCCGAAGAGCGGCTCGGTCACGAGCCGCGCGGCCGGCCAGGCCGCGATGACGACACCGAGGAACGCGATCTCGACCCCATGCTCCGTGAAGTAGAGGGGCATGACCGGGAGCAGCGCGCCGAAGCCGGTCCAGAGGATGAACTCGGCGATCAGGAGCGGGAGGATGCCTCCCCAGCGTCCCATCCAGGCGGCGGCACGAGCGGCAATGGAGATCTGGGGCATGGCCTGCCATCGTAGCGGAGGCCGCGTACCATCCCCGCGTGTCACCGATGACCATCGCCCTGGCCGGGCTGGTCGCCCTGCTCGTGCTCTTCCCGACCCGCCGCCTCCAGCTGGCCGGCTGGCGCCGCGATGCATTGACGACCTACTTCATATCCGTGTGGCTCCTCGGGGTCGTCGTGGCGGCGCTGCCGGCACCGGCCCGCCTCCTCGTTCCCGTGCTCCTCGTCGCCTATGTCGCCCCGTTCGTGACGGTGCGCGCCGGGCTCGATCGTCTGTTCGGGCGGCCGGGACCGCTGAGGCCGCCGGTTGAGCCGGCGCCACCGCCCCCGATGAAGGACGTGACGCCGCCTGACGAGCAGGCTCGGTGATCCCGTTCGGCCCTGCGGCGCCGTGGCGTCTGAATCCCGGGACCACATTACCAACCACGGCGGCCGGTCGCCCACTGACCGGGATCGAGCTGACCAGGGATCGAGCGAACCGGCGACCGTGATCGAGCTGGCTCATCGAATTCGCCGCATGTGAGCGTGGCCGGACACGGTTCCGGTCGAATCCGGAGCTTGGCCGAGCGTGGCCGGGCCCGATGTGATGAGCCACATCGATCATCTCGCCCGAGCGTACCTCGCACCCACCTCAGTGGGAATCACAGCTAGCCCGTAACCTGGAGGCCGGCGGCCACGCCGCTGACGGTGAGCCGGACAAGGCCTTCGAGCCCTGGTCTGCCGGGCGCATCGGCCGGCAGCGCCCGAAGCCGGGCAAGCCGGCCGACCTGGAGCTCACTGAGGGTGTCGATGTCCGGGTTGCGGAAGGCGATCGCCCGGGCAATCGCCGGCGCCATCTCGAGGAGCCGGCCTCGACCCGTGATCGCGAGCAGCCCGCGGATACTCCGCTCGTGCTCGGCCTCGATCGCGGCCCAGCGCAGACCGTCGCCGGGCTCGGTTGCCAGCGCCGCGTAGCGCCGGGCGACCGCGAGGTCGGACCTCGCCAGGGCGAGCTCGGCGTGATCGATGACGGCTGCCAGGTACGGCCAGGTCTTGTAGAGCTGCGCGAGACGGGCCACCACGGGTGATCCCTCGTCCCGGCCGAGCGTCTCGAGCGCCGCGCCGAGGCCGTACCAGCCCGGCAGCTCCATCCGCGCCTGGGCCCAGGCAAAGCCCCATGGAATCGCGCGCAGCCGTTCGATGGTGCCCTCCTCGTCAGCCTCCGTCGATCCACGGGAAGCCGGTCTCGAGCCGAGCCGCATCGCGGATAGGACGTCGATCGGCGTCAGGCGTCGAAAGAACCCGGCGAACCCGGGGTCGTCGTAGACAAGCGCGCGGTAGGCCTCCGCGGACGCCTTCGCAAGGCGATCCATGAGCTCGAGAGCATCGGCCGTGGGGGCTATTCGTGCATTGCCCGGGACCGCCCTGACCGGGGCCGCCGCGAGACTTCGATCGGCTGCCCCGGCGGCGATCACCGCACCGGCGAGGAGCTCGAGGTGCCGCAGCGCGATCGCGCGGTGGCCGTAGCGCGCCGCGACCACCTCGCCCTGCTCGGTCACCTTCAGCCGGCCGCGGACCGTCCCGGGGGGCTGGCCCAGGATCGCCCGGTCGAGGCGGCCGCCGCCGCGCCCGACGGTCCCGCCCCGGCCGTGGAACAGTGTCAGCTCGATGCCGTGGGCGTCCGCGACGCGCGCGAGGGCGGCCTGGGCACCGTACAGCAGCCAGTTCGCAGCGACGAACCCGGATTCCTTGTTGGAGTCCGAATAGCCGAGCATGACCTCCTGACGATCGCCTCGGCCGCGGAGGTGGGCGCGATAGCGCTCGTCGGCGAGAATCGCACCGAGGATGGCCTCGGCCGATCCCAGCGCCGTCGCCGATTCGAACAGGGGAACGACGTCAAGACCAGCTGCGGCCTCGGGGCCGATCGCCCGATCGGCCAGCTCCAGGACGTCGGTGGCGTCAGAGGCACGTTCCGTGAAGCTGACCACGACCCGGCCGGCCGCGCGCGATCCGAAACGAGACCGAATGCGCTCGATCGCACGGAATGTGTCAAGCACTTCGCCGAGCGGGAAACCCAGGGCGACATCGACCTCGCGACCGGCCGAGGCCGGCGTGGTTCCGGCCGTCCCGGTTCCGGCCGTTTTCGCCCGGAGCGCCGCGACGGCGGCGCGATGGACCTCCGCGTGCTGCCGGACCTCGAGCTCGGCCAGGTGGAAACCGAAGGTCTCGACCTGCCAGCGGAAGTCCTGGACGCTGCCGGAAGCGACGCGGCCGGCCCCGGCGGCTGCGAGCGAGCGCTGGATCTCGCCGAGCTCGGTCTCCAGGTCGGCAGCGTCCGCATAGCGGCCCGTCGTTGGGCCGGGTTCGCCCGTCAGGTGGTGGCGCGTGCGGCGAAGCCGCTCGGCAATGGCCCCGAACCGGCGACGATACGGCTCGTCGGGAAAGCGGCGCCGAAGTGTCGCGTCGAGCGCCGGAAACGTCTCGGCATCGTCGACCAGGCGGGCCGCGAGCGTCCGATCCAGCTCGCCCTGGGTGATGGCGATGGCGACCGTCTGCATGAGCCGGGTGGCGACGGCCTCGTGTCCACGCAGCACGTGGTCGGCCCCGATTCGGGCGGCCTGCTTCGTGATCTCCGCCGTCACCGCCGGGTGTCCGTCGCGGTCCGCTCCGATCCAGCTGCCCCAGCGCAGGAGGACCGGGAGCATGGCCGGTTCCAGGCCGGTTGCGGCGCCCAGGGCGCGCTGGACCGTGGGCACGAGCGAGTAGAGGGTGGCATCAAAGAAGACGAGGGCCGTGCGCACTTCGTCGAGCGGACTGGGCACCGCCGCCCGGGCTTCCGCGGTGCGCCACAGGATCGCCAGCTCCTCGCGCAGGCGGTCGTCGAGGACGCGCGCGGCCGACGCCGGCAGGCGCGGATCGTCCCGAGCCTCGAGGATTCGGGCCAGGCGCGCCAGGGCCAGCAGGGCTGTACGCCGGCGGGCCTCCGTCGGGTGGGCCGTCAGGACGGGGTGGATTCGAAGGTCGCGGATGGCAGCCGCGGCGCCCGCGGCATCGGCAGGGAAGCGGCCCTCGGAGCGGAGGGCGCGGATGACGCCGGCCAGCGTGTCGTCGCTCGCTCCCGGGCGGGATCGTCGTCCGCGCTGCCCGAGCACGCGAACGCGGTGCCGCTCCTCGGCCAGGTTGGCGAGTCGAAAGTGAAGGAGGAACGCGCGGATGACCACCTCGGCGCGGGCGTCGTCGAGGCGGTCAAGCTCGGCCTGGAGCAGGCGCCGCGCGTTGCCATCGCCGTCGCGGGCGCGGACCGCGCGCCTGCGGGTGCGCTCGACGAGCCGGCGCAGGTCGCGGCCCGCCTGCTCACCGACGACCTCGACGAGAAGCCGCCACAGGCGCGCGATCTCGAGGGCCAGCGGATCGGATCGGCTCATGCCCCGGCCCCGAGGTTGCGAGCGGTGCCAAGCCGCAATCTTCGTTTTCCTTCGTCGCAACCGATCGCGCCCACGTCGGACCGTACCTTTGTATCGTGATCGCCGTGTCCGAACCTCGCGTGGTCCAGGTGTCCGGGGCGGAGCAGCTCGAGCAGCTCCGCTTCCTCCATCGCGTGGCCCGCCTGGCCACGACGGCGCAGACGTGGGACGAGCTGCTCGGCACGGTCGTCGACGAGACCCGGGACGCCCTCCATGCGGACGTATCCTCGCTCTACCTGCTCGACCGCGACGGTACCTACCTCACGCTGGCCGCGACGAACGGTCTCGACCGCTTCCAGATCGGGCGGGCGAGGGTGCCGTTCGGCGAGGGGGTGACGGGCCGGGTCGCGGCGAGCCGTCGGCCGGCGGTGATCCCGGACATCAAGGAGGACCCGCGGTTCCTGTGGGTCCGTGGAATCGATCAGCGCCGGTTCATCACCTCGATGCTCTCGGTGCCGCTCGCCTGGAACGACAGCGTCGTGGGTGTCCTCAACATCCAGACCGAGCGACGGCGCGAATTCAGCGACGCAGATGTTGCCCAGCTCGGCGCCATCGCGGACCTCCTGGCCGGGATCGTCGAGAAGGGACGCCAGCAGCGTGAAGCCGAGCAGCGGGCAGCCGAGCTGAAGGCCATCGACGAGGCCCGAACCGAACTCATCGCGCTGGTCACCCACGAGCTCCGGACGCCGCTGGCGGTGGTCCGCGCCTACACGGACCTGCTTTCGGAGGAGCCGCCCCTCGAAGGTCGGTCCTCGCGCGACCAGGAGCGGCGCGACCGCCGGGCGAGCTGGCATGACGGGACGATCGCGCAGATCGAGCGCCTGGACCGCCTTGTGGACTCGATCCTCGCGTCCGTCCGGGTCGTGCCCGACCAGCCTGCCGCGGTCGAACCGATCGATGTTGGCGACGTCGTGGGCGAGGTGATCCGAGGGCTCTCGCCGATCCTCGGGCGCCACGAGGTGGTGGTCGCCGGCGGGGTCCGTCTCCACGTCCTGGCCGATCCATCCCGCCTCCGCCAGATGCTTGAGCATCTCATCGAGAATGCCGTGAAATACGGCCCGCCGGGGACGCACATCCGGATCGACTGGGGAATGGCCGAGGGAACCGTGCGGATCGGCGTCGAGGACGACGGGCCCGGGATCCCGCCGGAGTGGCGCGAGCGGATCTTCGAGCCCTATGCCCGCCGCGACACACACACGGCGCGGGGTTCCGGGATCGGCCTGTACGCGGCCAAGCGCCTTTCCGAATCCATGGGTGGTCACCTGTGGTGCGAGCCCGCTCCGGACCACGGGGCCCGTTTCGTCATCGCCCTCCCCGCCGCCGCGGCAGTCTAGGAGGACATCGTGCCCGTCACTCGACCGCTCCGCATTCTCGTCGTGGACGACGACCCGGCCATGGTCGGTGCCATCACCGCGCTCGTCGGGACCGAAGGTCACCAGGTGATCACCGCGTATGACGGACTGACGGCCGTGCGACGCTTCCGTGAGGATCACCCCGATCTCGTCCTCCTCGATCTCGCCATGCCTGGACCCGACGGGTTCACGGTCACGGGCCAGATCCGGGCCGCCGGAGCCGCCCCGATCATCGTGGTCTCGGGCGAGAGCAGCGAGGCTGCCAAGGTACGGGCGCTCGGCATCGGCGCGGATGACTACCTCGTCAAGCCCTTTGGGCGCGGCGAGCTGCTGGCGCG
>Ga0334722_10004723_pt1 | contig 14039 bp, 12 predicted proteins | sample C3_bottom_MG_FD_207210 | JGI IMG/M metagenome (GOLD analysis project Ga0334722, IMG submission 207210) | Sediment microbial communities from Yellowstone Lake, YNP, Wyoming, USA - C3_bottom | ecosystem: Environmental > Aquatic > Freshwater > Lake > Sediment | place: USA: Wyoming | collected...
GGCTTCAGGGCTGAGGCAGTGCCTGCCTCGAAGATCATGGACACTGAGCAGCTGCTCGGGGCTGTTTCGCACAAGGCTGTTGCACGTATGGCAGGGATAGGGTGGCAGGGCAAAAGTCTGCTGATCATCAGCCCTGAGTTCGGCCCGAGGATACGGCTGGCAACGGTGCTGACTGACATGCCGCTCACCCCTGACGGCCCGGTCGAAAACCGCTGCGGCCCCTGTACTGCATGTAAAAATGCCTGCCCGGTTGCAGCGATCAGAAATACTGCTGCCGGCACCGGGTACTCAAGCAGGGAAGAGGCCCTCATCTTCGAACGCTGCGCCGGGAGGACCTATGAAAACAGTCTGCGGCCCGGCATCGGCGCCCGCATCTGCGGCGTCTGCGTCAGGGCCTGCCCCTATGGCAGATCCCGCAGGGCTGCCGGGAGGAAATGAACGGCTGCCTGCAGCAGGAACCTGCTGCAGAAAACATTGACAGCTCCGGCGCCAGATGGTACTCTTCTGAAGGCTTCTGTCCGGCCTTATCATTATGGGGATAGGGCTCAATATCAATATACCTGAGGAGGAATGATGGTCACAAAGAAGGACGTAAAAAAAGCAGTGGCGAAGGTCGTGAAGAAGGCTGTGAAGGTGGAAAAGAAGGCAGTAAAAAACGTGGTCAAGGCAGAGAAGAAAGTCGTTAAGGCAGAAAAAAAGACAGTAAAGAAAGTGGTTGCTGCGGCAAAGGCTGTTCAGAAGAAGACTGCCTCTGCGGTCAAGGCCGTGAAAAAGAAAGTCGGCCGCTAACCCGGCGACATCAGTCAGAACAATAAGGCAGGGGGCGTGATGAGCATGCCCCCTGCCTTATCATCGCACCTGCCCGGGCTGCAGCAGCTCAGTCGCAGGGGCAGAGCTTATCGGCTTCTGCCTTCAGCGCCGCCGCAGTGCGGATGTCGAGACCGCTTTTTCTTATGAACGTCTGTTCGTCCATATCAGCGATGTCCTGTGCGAGGACGATGTTATTCTTCAGGAGGACGTCCAGGGACTGTTTCTTCATTGCCGACAGGATCGTTATCGGGTAGAGTTTCCTGGCTTCGATCATATGTTCGAGGCTGTCCGGTTCGGGGTGCCTCCAGCTGACTATTTTCAGGCCTGTGCAGTCGGCGAACCGTATGGCGTCGGAGGTGCAGCGGGTGTTTGTGACAAGCCATCCCTGCGTAACCTGCAGGCCGCCATTTTGCAGGGCAGAGGCCTTTTTGATATCCTCGACGCGGGAATGAACATACATCGCCACCTTGACGTCCGTTGCCTTGCCGCCCTCTGTATGGTATTTGCATTCGATAACGCACTGTTCCTTGTCCTTCGAGGCAAGGACATCGACCTCATGGCTGACGCAGAAGCCTTCGATGACCCTGTTGAGCTCGACCGAATAGCCATAGGCTGCAAGAATCTTCGCAAAATATTTTTCAAAGGGATATCCCGACGGTCCGAGTGAGGAGATTGCCTTTTTGATCGAGTATCGTATGCCGGAGACATGATTATACTTCCTGAGCATCCTCTTGGCGAGGCGGTAGATGTGCCTTGTGTGGGATGACGGGGATATCTGAACCTCGACCTTTTTGGCGATCTCGGCTGCCACATCTTCGGGTGCCCCGGAGCGGACCAGGGAACTGATCAATTTCCCGGAATCGAACACCTCTTCCCTGCCGGAGGCCTTGATGACTGTTTTCGCCATTATCAGAAATTGTAACAGAAATTGCAGACCATTTCCCGATCCCGTGCATGGCTGCGGCCGGACCTGATGCTTATTTCCAAAAGCAGATGAGAGGAGCTGAGACCGGGTCGTTTTCGGCGTATGGAAGTCCCGCTTTGGCCCTGCAGCTGGTACAATAGAACAGAGAGCCCCAGAGTCGATAAGAAGTCGATAAGAAAAGGAGCGGACAGATTGAATTACGGGAACAGGTGGCGATACTTTGCAGGCATAACCCCGGTGGTGAAATATCTGGTGTTTGTGAACTCGGGGGTCTTCCTTGCGGATTTTATTTTTCGCCCGGACTGGCTGAGCGTTCTCGGCCTGACGCCCCTCTCCTTCTGGCGGGGCGCACTTTGGCAGCCGGTCACCTACATGTTCCTCCATGGCGGCGGCTTCCACCTCTTCTTCAATATGCTGGTACTCTGGATGTTCGGCGCTACACTGGAATCAACGTGGGGCAGCCGCAGGTTCCTCGTCTTCTATTTTATCTGCGGCATAGGGGCAGGTCTCCTGAGCGCTGCAGTGACTCCCGGCAGCCCGATTCCCATCGTCGGCGCATCAGGCGCTATATACGGCCTCCTCATGGCCTTCGGCATCCTCTTCCCTGATCAACTCATCTATATCTGGGGCGTTTTCCCGATCAGGGCACGGTATTTTGTGATCGGTCTCGGCCTTATCGAATTTTTCACCGCAATGAGCGGTACGCAGACCCGCATCGCCCATTTCGCGCACCTGGGCGGCATGCTCTTCGGGCTGCTCTATATGAAGTGGGATACGGTGGGCAGGTCGGTATCCGGATGGAAGAGAGAAAAAAGACATAAACGGCATCTGAAGCTGGTATGGGACCGTGAGCGGGAGAAGCTGAAACTCCAGCAGCAGATCGACCGGCTTCTGGACAAGGGAGGGGAGAACGGGACCGAATCGCTCACTGCAGAGGAACGGGAGGATTTCAGGAAACTCAGTAAAAAGCTGGCCGAACTTGAAACCGGGGAGTAGGCCGGAGGGTCTCAGAGAGTAGCGGGCCCTGAAATAAACAAGATAAACTAATTAACGGATAAAGCAATCTAATGACTGCTCTGTACGAAGCCGCAGCAGAGGATTATTCCTGCTGATATATAAAGATCCGCAATAAGAGAGGTGGCTTGGCAATGGCTGAAAGAAAGGCAAAAATAATCTGCACACTGGGACCGGCATCGGTTGATCCTGCTGTTCTCTTTTCTCTCATAGGAAAAGGTATGGATGTGGCACGGCTCAATTTTTCCCACGGTGACCACGAAGGCCACAGGAAGGCAATCGAATTGGTCAGGGAAGGCGCGGTCAGGTATAGAAGGCCGGTCGCTATACTGCAGGACCTCCAGGGGATCAAGATAAGGACAGGCAGGGTAGCGGGAGGCGCCGTGTTTCTTGAGAAGGGGAGCCGGGTCAACCTTCTGCCCGGCAAGGGCATCGGCGACCATACACGGATCTATATAAACTGCCCCGACCTTTTAAAAAATGCCCGGAAGGGGGATATGATCTCTCTGGACGACGGGCTGATTCAGCTCGAAGTAAGGTCAAAGGGCAGGGATTCGCTGAAAGCGGCGGTTCTGGAAAGCGGGGTCCTGAAAGACAGGAAAGGCGTTAATCTCCCGTTCAGCACCGAGGCTCCTTCCTTTACCGACAAGGATGCGGTTGACCTCGCCTTTGGCCTTGCGATGGATGTGGATTACGTCGCCCTCTCTTTTGTGAGGTCTGCAGAGGACATCGAGCGGGTCGAGTACTGGCTCAGGAAAAGGAAAAGACAGATCCCCCTTATAGCAAAGATTGAAAGGGCCGAGGCCCTTGCCAACATCGAAGAAATACTCGACAAGGCTGACGGCATCATGATCGCAAGGGGTGACCTCGGCCTCGACCTCCCTCCGGAGGAAATACCTCTCATTCAGAAGAAGCTGATCTCGCTGTCGAACAGAAAAGGGAAGCTTGTTATAACAGCAACACAGATGCTCGAATCCATGACAGATCACAGCAGTCCGACAAGGGCAGAGGCTACCGACGTGGCCAATGCGGTCATGGACGGTTCTGACGCGCTGATGCTCTCTGCAGAAACAGCCTCAGGCAAATATCCGGTAGAGGCCTTTGTAATGATGAGCAAGATAATCAAATACACGGAAAGGGAGGCCCCGGTGCAGGCTTCCGCGTTTGATTTTCCGGAGGTCCGGGCCGCTTTATCCGGAGCTATCCCGGAGAAGGAGGCAACGTTCGAGAATGCCCTGTTCTCCGGCGCAGTGGCTGATGCAGCCTGCAGGGCGGCCGAAGACATCCGGGCGCGTTTTGTCGTTGCCTGCACCGACTCGGGATTTACTGCACGACTGGTCTCGAAATTCAGACCGCGGATCCCGATAATCGCCTTTACCCCTGAGACACGCACCCTGAACAGGATGGCCCTCTACTGGGGAGTACAGCCGAAGCTGATGCCTCCTCCCACCGGTACCGACACCATGATCAGGGAGGCCGAGAGGCTGCTTATCGAAGAAGGCCTGGTGAAAAAGGGGGAGAGGATTGTGATCACCGCGAGCGCTCCGCTCCTCGGCTCCGGCAGGACGAACCTTCTGAAGCTTCAGCGCATCGGGGAAGACAAAAAAGCGCAGTAGAGGGGAAGAGAGTATATGACGGACCGGAATAAGGACCGGTCTTGCCGGGCTGATTCAAAAGACTTATAATGGAATCAGGGAGGAAGATATGAAAAAATATGCTCTGATTATTGTTATGACAATTTCAGCAATGCTCCTGGGTGTCTCGTACGGAATATCTCATGCAGTTGAGACGGTTGATACCCCTGTTATCGTGACCATAGAAGGCAGCGCCTTCTCACCCGAGGCAGCTGTTGTAAAGGTTGGCGGCGAAGTGGTCTGGAAGAACAAGGATGCTGTTCCCCATACCGTAACCGCGGATGACGGCAGCTTTGATTCCGGGACCCTTGCGCAGGGGGCAGAATACAGAAGGAAGTTCACCGCAGCAGGCATAATCAAATATTCGTGCGACGTTCATGCCTACATGAGCGGAAAGATAGAAGTCCGGTAGCAGAGTCTCAGCCGTGCCGGGACATTGTCACGAGTGACGGGAGATGCGTGCGGCTGAATATTCAATCAACGACATACCTGCGGATAAACCAGGTCTTTACCATCTGGGTCAGCACGACGTAACAGACCAGCATTGCAGCCAGCAGCAGCCAATAGAGCGGCGGCAGGGGCACAAAACCTAAAGCTCCGGCCAATGACGATGATGGCAGCCATGCTCCAACCGCGACAACGATCAGAGATGTCAGGATCAGCGGCAGGCTGGCTGAACTCTGTATGAAGGGTATCTTGTTGGTGCGGATCACGTGGATGATCAGCGTTTGTGTAAACAATGACTCTACAAACCAGCCTGTATGAAACAAGACCTCATTATTCCATGCATGAAACACGTACAGCATGATAAAGAAGGTCAGATAGTCAAATATCGAGCTGATCGGACCGAAGAAGAGGATGAAACGCCGGATTTCATCGATTGCCCATTTGCGCGGCTTCAGCAGCCATTCAGCGTCTACTTCATCGGTCGGGATCGTTGTCTGGGAGAAATCGTACAATAGGTTGTTGGTCAGTATCTGTAAGGGCAGCATCGGCAGGAACGGCAGAAAAATACTGGCCCCTACAACGCTGAACATATTCCCGAAATTGGAACTGGCAGCCATCTTGATATACTTGATGATATTGCCGAAGACCTTGCGGCCTTCGATGACACCTGCCTGAAGCACAAGCAGACTTTGTTCCAATAAGATAATATCAGAGGATTCTTTTGCAATATCCACTGCGCTGTCGACCGAGATCCCGACATCGGCAGCCTTGAGTGCCGGCGCATCATTGATCCCGTCCCCTAAAAAACCGACGACATGTCCCTGCTGCTGCAGAACTTTAATAATACGCTCCTTATGGGTCGGGGACAGTTTGGCAAAGATGGTTGTCTGCTCAATCACCGCTGCCAAATCAGCATCAGGCATTGTTTCCAGGGTACTGCCCAGCAGGATATGTTCAACAGAAAGTCCAACCTGTTTGCATATACTGCGTGTCACAACTTCATTGTCCCCGGTAAGGATCTTGACGTGAACATTGTTTTGGCGCAGGTCTTCGAGGGCCTCAGCGCTCGATTCCTTCGGCGGGTCAAGGAAGGCCAGAAAACCGAGGAGAATAAGTCCCGTCTCGTCGGCGACACTGTATTCCTGCATGGCCTCCGGCATGTTTTTGTAAGCCAGGGCAATGACCCTGAACCCCTGCTCGTTCAGTTTCCGGACCAATGTTGCTGTTTTTGCATGGTGATCAGCGGTGTCCATGGGCAGCACGGTGCCCCGTAGTGCGATCCCGGTTGAAAGAGCAAGAATCTCCTCGACAGCACCCTTGCATATCAGTATATGCTGGTTCTGATTATCTTCCACAACCACGGACATGCGGCGGCGGACAAAGTCAAAGGGGATTTCATCGATTTTCCTGTAATGCTGCTCTTCGACCAGCTGTTTTTCCAGATGCTGATAATTGAGAACAGCAACGTCCATAAGGTTTTTCAATCCGGTCTGGAAGTAGCTGTTCAGGAAGCCGAACTTCAGGATTTCATCCTGTTCGTTGCCGTCGACATCGATATGGTTTATCAGCGCAATCTTCCCCTGGGTGAGGGTCCCTGTCTTGTCGGTACAAAGCACATCCATGGCACCTAGATTTTGAATTGAGTTGAGACGCTTCACAATAACCTTTTTGCGCGACATGTTGATCGCGCCTTTGGAAAGATTGACCGTGACGATCATCGGAAGCATTTCAGGGGTAAGGCCAACGGCAACTGCCAGGGCAAAAAGAAATGCCTCAAGCCAATTTCCCTTGCTCAGTCCGTTGAGAATAAAAACCAGTGGCACCATCACGATCAGGAACTTGATCATCAGCCAGGTGAATGTCGTGATCCCTTTGTCAAAACCGGTCAGCTCCCGGTCTCCCGCAATGCTGGCAGCAAGGGAGCCCAGGTAGGTGCTGCTCCCGGTCAGCACGACGACCGCTGTGGCAGAGCCGACTTCCACGTTGGACCCCAAAAAACATATGTTCGGCATCTCCAGCGGGTCCTGTGCAGGAGTGGTGACGCGTTCCGCTGATTTTGCAACGGGCAATGCTTCTCCGGTCAAAGCAGACTGGTTGATATGGAGATCTTTGGCAGTGATGAGGCGTACATCAGCAGGGACCATATCCCCTGCCGAGAGCAGAACGATGTCGCCCGGCACCAGTTCCTTCAGAGGGATCTCCCTCTTTTCCCGGGAGCGCAGGACCGTGGCTGAAGTGCTGACCATTGCCTTGAGTTTTTCTGCTGCCTTGTCGGAGCGAAGTTCCTGGAAGAAACGCAATAAAATCCCGAGCATTACCATAACTGAGATCATTATGGTCCCGCGGGTATCACCGGTCATATAGGAAATCAGTCCCAGGACCAGCAGGAGGACTACGAGCGGATTTTTGAAATTTAAGATTAACTGCAGGAAAACTGATTTTCGCTTTTCCTGCGCAACCTCGTTTGGCCCATATTGTTTCCGCCGGCTTAGTGTTTCTTCCGTGCTCAGGCCTCCTGCCTCTGAATGCAGTGTTTGCAGGACCCCGGCTACATCAGCCTGCGCACTTTCCATCAGTCTGCCGGTGGCGTCTGCCTTGCTGCTGACTGCAGAATCTGTTGCAGTTCTGAAAATGGAGGAAAATTTAAACAAGGGGTCTCCTGATGTCTTTTGTTTTGAGCATGTCTATAGTCAGCGTCAACTGCGTCATTCTTTCAACGCAGATCCTTATGGGCACTGCGCGATTTCAGTTCCTGGATCTGCCGCCCTCATCTTCCAGGTGGCGGAGAATCTTGAGCATCAGGTCGTTCTGCTGTTCAAGATGCAGCAGGATTGTTTCAATCTCTTTTTCGGCCTTCACATTGATGTCAAAGTCAGATTCTGCACGGGCCTCTGAGTGGCGACCCTGAAGATTCTGACCTATCATAATAAGCGGCATCAGGAATATCTGCAGCATATTGGAGAGAAAAAGCCATAAGACAAAGGCGGGAAAGGGATCGAACCGCGATGCCTGCGGCGCAAGCGTATTCCATCCCAGCCAGGCGATGGTCCAGACAAAGATAATAATGAAAAACCCCATAGACCCGACCTTATCAGTAATCCAGACAGACAGCCGCTCCAGACGTGTCAGGGTTTTCCGGTGTTCCTCGTTGATATTCCTGATTGCTTTATGGGCCTTGTCTTTTTTCAGTTCTTCATGAGTTAAGGGGTGGTTGTTGCTCATTAATTTCTCCTTTGGCATCTCTCCTACCGGCTTCCAGGTATATCACTGCCGCTGTATTGCCCGGGCGGAAGAAATTTTGACGCATCGGCCGGAAACACAAAGACAGCGCTGTCAGTAACAGACCCGTCCCTGACTTGTATAGTCAGTTTCCATGTTCCCTGCTGCTTAAGGTCAAGGTTTGAGGCCAGGTAGAGGCCTCCTCCTTTTTCTCTGACGGCTATCGGCCCGTTGTTCCCCTCGGCCGTTACGGTCAGGGCAGCCCCTTCCACGTCCCCGTCATGTTTGTTGTGGACGACGATGCCGACTACATCCTTTCCGATCTTATACTCTTTTTCATCAGGCAGAATCTCGATGCTGAACCCGGCCCTTCCGGTGATCGCGAAGAAGGTCTGCCTGAAATGTTTGGTGAATAAATGTTTCTGGGTGCTGCTGTCCCGATTGTCATGGGCATAACAGGGGGCAGCCCCGGCAGCCAGGAAGAGGAGAGGAATCCACAACAGCCATATCCGGATCTTATTCATAGCAGACTCCTTATTGAACGTCTATCATAAAATCAAAGAGCAGGACCTTGCCCTCATGCTTTACCTGGCTGAAGACCTTGTAGAGTCCTTTGACAGGAAAAACGACCTCAGTCTCAATCTCCGGCCCGAACCGCGATGGCGGCGGTGCTGCGTGCAGGTGGTCGGCATGAGACTCGCCTTTTGTAATTCCGTGAGCGTGGATGAACCCCTTCAGGCCAACCGGCACAATGGCCAGGTGCATTGATGCCCCAAGATAGGGCGCAAGGTTTTTTACGTCACTTCCCTTTTTTCGGATGACATACCTGAGGCTTGCTTCACTGCCTGCCTGGACGTGTTCAGGCAATGTGCTCAGGGAAACCTGGTAGTCCCCGAAATTTTTTGTTGCCGAGAGGTCAGTCTTTGGCTCTCCCATTCCCGGTGCTTCAGCAACTCTGACCGGGACTGTCCTGCTGTATGCCTCGTCATCCGCTGCAAAGTCGAATCCGATCAGGTAGTCCCCGACTTTGGGGAATGTATATCTGATCGGGAAGGTTGCCGTCTTCAGCATCTCATCGGTGAGCGGCCCGAGGTCCTCAGGGTGGATATGAGCAAAGACCTCAAAATCTTTGCTGATTATGATGGCATGGAGTATCCGTTCATGGGAGATCATAAGTCCTTTGAAGGGCTCCCCTTTCGGATCCCTGATGCTGACGGCCATGGCAACAGGGCTCCCTGCCGCAATCCTGGCAGGTGACGTCTCCAGGCTTATGACGGGTTCAGGCCGGGAGGCGGCATTACGACTCTGGGCCGCCTGCTCTTTCAAATGTTCAAGGTGGGCCTGATGGCGTGCGGGGATCACATGTATGAGCAGGGAGACGAACAGAAGCACTCCGAGTATCACAACCGCGTCGACCCGTGTCCGGCCTAGAAATTTCGCAGCAAAAAGGCCTGTATCCTTCCCATGCCGCGGTGGGGCTATGTATCGAAACACCAGTATCAGGAAGAGTAAAATTTTGGCTGAAAACAGCCTGCCGTATGTGGTTGTTATCAAAGGCTCAAAACTTCCCACTGCAAACCATGCATTATATAGCCCGGTCAGGACAAGAACGGTCAGGACCGGTCCGAAGAAGCGATAAATCCTGTCTGCAACATTGGCAACGGTCTGGCCTGCACTGTCCGCCGTGTCCGCAGCAACAGCCGCCGGCGAAAAAATCGGGGCAAGGGCGAGCAACGCTCCTGCCCAGGACGCAACAGCGAGAAGGTGAAGCCAGTCCGCAATCTGCTGGGGACTCAGGTCGCCGAAGTCGGCCGGATGCCCCGACGCACTGCGGCTGAAGGCTATGACAGCACCGCAGCCAAACAGGAATGCGGCAAAGGGCAGAGAATCTTTCTTCTGTCTTCCAGCCAGCCACAAAATCCAGGCTGCAGAGAGCCCTGCCAGCCTGATGAGCCACATGCTGCCGAAGTGCGTCTTGAATACCGTGGTCGGCAGCACCGGAAGTACGGCATTGATGCCCATGCCGCTCATCTCCATACTTCGCTGTACGGGACCATAAAAACTGGTTACGGTAAGGGCGCCAAGGCATATCAGCATCAGCTGGTGCCGGCGTTCGGGGAGCCCCGGAATCCCGGCCGCCCCGCCATCCGGTGTTTTGCCCGAAAGAAGGAGTGACAGCGCTGCCCCGATCAGGGTGATCAGGGCAGTGATATCAAGGAAGGACATGAGGCTGTGCATAAGCAGCTGAATCATCCGGCTGCCCTCACTTGATCACAAAGGTATAATCACCGGTAGTCCGGTGCCCGTCCCGTGCCACGACCTTCCATATGACACGGTACGTTCCGGAAGGAAGGGGTGGAACACTTGCCTCGAGCAGTGTGGCATCCGCTGGATTGACCCGCCCGTCGCCCTTATCAACTTTTTTTCCTCCGCTGTCCTGCACTGCCAGCGTGCAGAAGGCCGGCTCCAGGGCGCCATCGAACCAGATGCGCACATGACCAGGCGGTCCGGCAACAGTTGCTCCTACCTTCGGGTCTGAATGGTCGGGGAATGAGTGAGCCCAGGACATATCCGGAGAGATAAAGAAGAAGGCAGTCAGAATGAGAAGGCTATACGTCCTGATCGCTCCGGAGTGACGCAGCCGCTGTATGTTTTCCGTGCGTTTCATTCATGCCACCTCACGGGAAGACCGGGTTCCCGATTCCTTTGGGATAAAGATCGTCGAGGAAGAGATGGACCAGTCCGAGAACCCCGACCGTCCTGCCGGAGCGCGCATTGACCGGGATCTGGGCCGCTATGCCGAGCTGGTAATATTTTGCGGCCCAGACAACACCGGGGTTGATTGTCCCGGTTGTCTTCCCGCTGCAGTCAGCGCTCATGCACGTCTCCATCGGGAACTCGGCAACGAGAACCATCCGGTTGAACGGTACCCCGAGGCCGACATCCTTTACAAAGGACTGGAGATAGATAAAGCTGTACTGAAGACTGAGGCCCCATGACAGGGAGACGGGGTTGCGTTCTGTTTCGGTCTCCCCGGTATCCGGATTGAATATGACGTTCCTGCTCCGGGTCGGGAAGTTGGGACCGACAACCCCGGTTACTGCCAGCGGCCTCAGAAATTTTGCTGATTCCGGAAGGTCGCCGAAGCCTTTGCCGAAGAAGAAGGCAGGAGAAACCACGGAGAAGGACTCTGCCCCCACACGGCGTGTCCCTGTCCCGCCGAGTTCGGTGCCAAGCCCGATCGACATGATCGTCTCATGTTCTTCATTCGTGAGAAACTGGTATTTTATGCCAAGCTCGATATTTCCGAAGCCGTTTTCAGAGCCGTTTCCACTCGTGCTGATATGCTGGTACTGCTCACCTACTGATATACCAAGGTTTGGGGTTATCCGCTTGGACAATTCAACTGCCAGAGATGTTGTCTTCACCTCAGGGTCTGATTTGACATGGTTGAAAAGGAGTGAGAACTCGTCGGAAACAAACGGATCATCGACAGCAAATGTGGTAGGGAAAAACCTTTTTCCCGCAAACCCGTGGGCCCAGGATACTACCGGCAGGAGCAGGATGCATACCGCGGAGAGGAACCAGACTGCCAGGATCCGGCGGAAGCCGTCATCGCTGCTGACGGGCCCGATGCCCCGCCTTACGCCTGCCTGATCTGATGATATCGAACCGTCTCCCATAAGAGCCTCCTCACTGGATTATGCGACAAAGCCTATTTCATCTCATTCTATCAGTTAGCCCTATCAGCGTCAACCGACTGTCTAAACATCTTCAAAAGGTCGTGTTTCTTGATATTTCATCATCTTCCTTTCATGCTTATTCACTATGACAGTGCTCATGCGTAGACTCAATGGGTCGGACCGGCGTTTGTGCATTTAGCTGACCATTTCCGTCCCAACTCCGCAGAATATCCAGCACTCTCCAGCGCGCGGGCTTCTGTGAAAAAGTCAGAGCTGAGCAGAACAATTGATTATGGGTAGTTGAAGGTGCGGCTTCAATGACAAGCAACAGCTTGATATTAAAGGGAAATTCTGGTGGAGCTGATCGGGATCGAACCGACGACCTCTTGAATGCCATTCAAGCGCTCTCCCAACTGAGCTACAGCCCCACGGGAGCTTATAAAATAACACATTGCTTAATATGATGACAACCGAACCTTGCCTTGAAATCTGCCGATTGTCTGGTTTTTGTCTGGTAGGCGGGAAACACATCCTTGACCGCTGAGCATCACCCCTGATATTCAGGACAGTAGATTATCACCTTACCGCTACCGCCACAGACCATGTGGTGTGTTATTTCTTTCTCCCGTAACATCTTATATACTATCCCATATAAATGCATATTGGGTGAGGGGGATAAATGAAAGCAGGAAGAATTTTGTTGTCGCTGGTAATCCTTACCATATTATTTTGGGGAGATGTTGAGGCTTATAAAACAAAGGTCATATCTGAAAAGAATGAATTTGGGGGTAAGACAGTTGAGAAAGTCTACACACCTGAAGACGTAAAAAACATCACTGACCTTGAGGGTCGTCCCATCAAAGACGCTGAATCTGATGTTACAAAATTTATAGACTATTACGACAGTAGCAATGAAGTTGTTAAATCGGAAGTCTTTTTTACCGACAAGTTTGCCGATGAATCCAAGATTAGGAGAACCATTTATTTCCTTGACAATAATTTGAAGAAGATGACAAAAGAAGAAAACTTCTATACGGACAAATATGCCGATGAAAGTGGGGTCAGTAGAGGAATTGTATACTTTGACAGTAATGGTAAGAAGACTAATGCCGAATACTACCATACGGGAAAATACACAGATAAGTATGGGATTGTCAAAAGCATTCGCTACTATGACTCACAGGGGAAAACTACAAAAAAGGAACAGTTTTTTACTGACAAGTACACCAATGAAAATGGGGTTTACAGGTTTATTAAGTACTTTAACGACAATGATAAACGTACAAAGGAAGAAGCCTTCTACACCGATAAGTATGCCGTTGAGAATGGGTTTAACAGAGGCATAGCCTACTGGGATAGCGATGGCAGAGAAACGAAAGAAGAATACTATATGAATGATAAATTGGTCAAGACTATAAATAGATAACTCAATGGTGAAAAGAACAAGCGGCAGTCAAGCCCACTTGATTGCTTATCAATAGTCCCTGCAAAAATTACTTTACTTTTACATAGTTACAAAGGGCTGTCTGGTCGAGTGTCTGGTTGGTGATTTCTTAAAAAGCGGGGTCTGTGAACTCAGCGCAGTATACAATTACAGTCTTTCTACCACCACAGACACGGCAAGGGAGATTACAGGGTTGGTGTAGCCCGTAGTAATTCGGTTGCCCTCCGATGAACATGCCGATAAACAAGCCGCTTCCTCTGCATTCAGGACAAACTATTACTTCATCGCAGTCCGGCGATTCACAGTTCTCACAGTAGGGGTTCACACCGCAACCGCTGTCGAATTACCGTTGTTCATAGCTCCGTCCAAAATATCAACTGCCTTGACCTTGTGAGACGGCGCAAGGTGCGCATATCTCAGGGTCATGGTAAGGGTCTTGTGTCCTAACAAATCCTTTACCGTTGTTATATCAACGCCCCCCATGACAAGGTGACTTGCAAAGGTATGTCTGAGGTCATGGAAATGAAAGTCTCTGATTCCTGCCTTCCTCAAAGCTGTAGCAAAGCTCTTCCTGACTTCATGAAAAGCCTTACCATTCGAGTTATCGTAAAAGACATGGGGAACATCCAGCCGTCTTGTTAAGCCCTGTAAAACAGTTCTCAGCGTGTTATTAATGGGTATCTCATGGCGTTCCCCGTTCTTTGTGATATCAAGCAGAAGAAACCCGTGCTTTAAATCAACTTGCTCCCATGTAAGCGATAAGATGACAGGTGGCCGGGTTTGTTTGGACAGGCAGAAGCGAATTATAAGTGGTACGCTGCCTGTTCATGCTGCTACCTGCTTCTGTGGTAGCGTATTCCAGT
>Ga0334722_10004724_pt1 | contig 14039 bp, 12 predicted proteins | sample C3_bottom_MG_FD_207210 | JGI IMG/M metagenome (GOLD analysis project Ga0334722, IMG submission 207210) | Sediment microbial communities from Yellowstone Lake, YNP, Wyoming, USA - C3_bottom | ecosystem: Environmental > Aquatic > Freshwater > Lake > Sediment | place: USA: Wyoming | collected...
CGATGTATACTCTATACAAACGGAGACGCATTTGATTATATGCCCCCAAAAGGCAAGCACTGGCATGGTGTGGAATGGCTTGAAAATACAGGAAATATGAAAATTACCATTCATGATATTGCTAGTGCACCTACGCATCTTCTTACACTCTAGCCTGGTGATTTCAATAATGACGGGCAGATGGATTTCGTCACGGGAGGGATGCTCGCTTATCCGCCTTTCGACAGGATGGGCAGAGTTACGCTATGGATGAATAATGGGTCTCTGCAGCCAAAAAAATAAACAGGTTGGGACTCACTATGGTCAACATTAACCTTGTTTCCTGACTCCAAACCCCCAAACCCCCAACCCCCCTAGGGGCTTTAACTAATCTTTATATTCTATTCCCATTCAGGGGATTTAGGGGGTTCTAACCACCAACCTTAACCTTAACCTTAACCTTAACCTCAACCATATACGCTGTTGATTAATTCTTTCTCAACATTTTATGCATATTAATATTATTTGCATATATCTAATTTATTATAGCATTTATTTACATTTTAAAGCTATTTGCTTAAATAATTTATATTATTACGCATTTTAAATATCAAATTGAATTATGAATACTAAATTTTTGTTAGCTTTGCATCCTGAGTTATTCTCATTTAAAGTGTTTACTAAATAATAATTGTATTTGTATGTGCGGAATTGTAGGGGTCTTTGATCTGAAGGTCAATCATATGGAATTGAGATCAACCGTTCTTAAAATGTCAAAGAGAGTAAGGCATCGCGGACCAGACTGGTCGGGAATATTTTACTGTGAAAAAGCTATCCTTGCTCATGAAAGATTATCGATTGTCGATCCACAATCAGGAAAACAACCATTATACAGTAAAGATTGCAACCTAATTCTTACTGTTAACGGTGAGATATATAATCACCAGGAAATAAGAAAACGCTATGAAGACTCTTATGAGTTTATGACTCATTCTGATTGTGAAGTCATTCTGCCTCTTTACCGTGATAAAGGTCCCGCTTTTATTGAGGAGTTAAACGGGATTTTTGCATTCGCACTCTACGACAAGGAAAAAGACTGCTATTTCATTGCACGCGATCATATTGGAATTATTCCGCTTTATATCGGATGGGATTCATACGGGAATTTTTATGTCGCATCTGAACTTAAAGCACTCGAAGGGGTATGCAACAAGATCCAGGAATTTCTTCCCGGACATTATCTTTATTCCAAAGAGGGCGTGATGACTAAATGGTACAGGCGCGACTGGATGGAATATGATGCAGTAAAAAATAATGAAACCAGTATTGGTGATCTAAAAGAAGCACTTGAAGCCGCTGTTCACCGTCAGCTGATGTCAGATGTTCCTTATGGAGTTCTGCTGTCAGGCGGACTTGATTCTTCAGTTGTATCAGCAATTGCGAAAAAATTTGCTCCCAAGAGGATTGAGACGCATGATAAAAGCGAAGCATGGTGGCCACAGTTGCACTCTTTCGCAGTTGGTCTTGAAGGGTCACCCGATCTGGCAGCTGCAAAAAAAGTGGCTGATCATATCGGTACTATTCATCATGAAATAAATTTCACAGTACAGGAAGGTCTGGATGCCATCAGAGATGTAATATATCATATTGAAACATATGATGTTACAACAATACGCGCTTCTACGCCAATGTACCTGCTTGCCAGGGTTATTAAATCAATGGGAGTAAAGATGGTTCTTTCAGGCGAAGGCGCTGATGAGATCTTCGGTGGATACCTTTATTTCCATAAAGCGCCCGATGCAAAGGCTTTTCATGAAGAAACAGTCAGAAAAATAAGTAAGCTTCATCTTTACGACTGCCTAAGGGCAAATAAATCACTTGCTGCCTGGGGTGTTGAAGGCCGAGTCCCTTTCTTAGATAAGGAATTCATGGATGTGGCAATGCGACTGAATCCATCAGATAAGATGATCTCTAAGGACAGGATGGAAAAATGGGTGCTCAGAAAAGCTTTTGAAGAATATCTTCCTGCCAGTGTTGCCTGGAGGCAGAAAGAACAATTCTCCGACGGCGTTGGATATAACTGGATTGATTCACTGAGAGCATTGACAGCAAAAGAGGTTACAGATGAGCAATTGGCAAATGCGAAGTACCGCTTCCCCATTAATCCACCAATGTCAAAAGAAGAATATTTTTACAGATGTATTTTTACCGAACATTTCCCTTCTGATTCAGCTGCCTCATGTGTGCCATCAGTACCGTCAGTGGCATGCAGCACGCCTGAAGCTATTGCCTGGGATGCATCATTCAAGAACATGATAGATCCGTCAGGAAGATCTGTAAAAAGCGTACATATTGATTCATATAAATAGTCTTATAAATACCGATTCACAATAATCAATAAGATTGCTTCTTCCGCTGCGCGGTATCGCAATGACCCTATTCCAAAAAATTGTTATAAATTTATCCGATTCGTAAATGAGGATTAGGCTAAGAATTTACCAATTTTTGGTGCAATGAAACCTGCAATACTAAACGCTGACTGTCAAATATCTGACAGAATTCTTTCTCTTAAGCGGAAGACAATGTCGGCAGTGCGTTATGTTTCAATGGAACAGGCTAAAATCATTACCGGAGTTTATCGTGAATCTGTTAATCTGCCCGTGATATTGAAACGAGCAGAATCACTCGCCAGATCACTCAGAGAGATACCTATAACAATAGACCCGGAAGAGCTGATTGTCGGCAACCGCACTCCCGATATCAGAGCAGGGGTTGTGTTTCCTGAAGCCGGAATAAACTGGCTCGGAAAAGAACTTCTGACTTTGCCACTCAGACCACAGGATCCGTTTGAAATTAAAAATGAAGATATTACCTTTTTTAACGAAGTAATTAAACCTTTTTGGAAGGATAAATCACTTGAGGATGATATCTATAGCTCATATGGCAGCGAAATATCAGCAATTGAAAAGGTTGTAAAAATTAATCAGAAAGATCATGCACAGGGACATATTTGTCCGGACGTCGGACAATGGCTAAAGCTTGGTCCCTCAGGATTGCTAACAATTGTTAATGAGAAACTTTCTGTTGCCACTGAAGATAAGAAAAACTTCTATATGAGTGCTGCTGTATCACTGAAAGCTGCACGTGACTTTATAATCAGATATGCGGGCCTTGCTTATGAAATGGCACAAGACACCCGGAACCCCGGAATAAAAAACGATCTCCTGGAAATCTCAGAGGTATGCAACAATATCTCTGAAAATCCTCCTCGATCATTCAGGGAAGCACTCCAGTCAGTATGGTTTCTCTTTGTTATTCTTCATATGGAGTCGAATGCTTCCTCTTTTTCGCCGGGGCGCATGGATCAGTACTTGTATCCTTTTTACCAAAGAGATATTGAATCAGGCAAACTGGATAATAACAAAGCAATTGAACTTCTTGATTCATTGTTTATTAAATTCAATCAGATCGTTTATCTCCGTAACTCTCACAGTGCTAAATATTTTGCCGGATTTCCGATCGGCTTTAATGTTACATTAGGCGGACAAATCAGTCCCGGGAAAGATGCAACCAACGAACTATCTTATCTGATTCTTAAAACACAGGATCATGTGAAGCTGCCGCAGCCAAACCTTACTGCAAGGCTTCATAATGATTCTCCTGATGAGTTTGTCCGCGAATGTTCCAGAGTGATTGGTCTTGGTAATGGAATGCCTCAGATAGTAAATGATGAGAGCATAATTCCCTCATTGAAATCAGCAGGAATTGATTCCCCTGATTGCGTCGATTACGCTCTCGTTGGCTGTGTTGAACTCAGCACACAGGGTAATTATCTCGGATGGAGTGATGCAGCTATGTTCAATCTTCCAAAGGTACTGGAACTTGCTCTTAACGATGGTGTTTGCATGTTAACCGGAAAACAGCTTGGGCTTAAAACCGGGAACCTGGAGAATTACCCTGATTTTGCTTCATTAAAGAAGGCGTTTAAAGACCAGATTGATTTCTTCATCGGAAAAATGATCACAGCCTGTGAAATGGTTGAGAAATCACATCAGGAACATCTCCCGTCTCCGTTTCTGTCGTGTGTGGTAAATAATTGTATTGACAGGGGTAAAGATGTTACTGCTGGAGGAGCCAGATATAATTTCTCTGGTATTCAGGCAATACAGGTAGCAAATATCGCCGATAGCCTTGCTGTTTTGAAAAAGCTGGTATTTGAGGAACATTTTACAGGTAAAGCGGAGATGCTCTACGCCCTGAAGAGTAATTTTAAAGACAATGAATCACTACGACAAATGTGTATTAACAAGGTGCCAAAGTTCGGCAACGATACAGCATGGGTTGACGAACTTGGTGCCGAGTACGTGCAATATTTCGCTGATAAACTCAAAGGATATATAAATTACAGAGGTGGAAAATATCAGATGGGCCTGTATACTGTTTCAGCCCATGTTCCAATGGGACAAAATGTTGCCGCAACACCCGATGGCCGGTTTGCATTGACTCCATTGGCCGACGGGGGAATGTCCCCAATGTATGGACGCGATAATCAGGGACCTACAGCTGTATTAAATTCTGTAGGCAGAATCCCATCTATCATGGCATCAAATGGTACGCTTCTGAATCTTAAATTTTTCCCCTCTTTTTTCAGGAATAAATCTGATATGGAAAAATTTTCTTCTCTGCTGAAAACTTTTGTCACGCTTCCAATTCACCATGTCCAGTTTAACGTTGTATCTCCCGGAGAACTGATTAAGGCAAAAGCAGATCCCGATTCATACAGAGGACTTACTATCAGAGTGGCAGGATACACTGCATACTTCACTGAACTCGCAGGAGACCTTCAGGATGAGATTATCAACAGGACTACCCATGGAGAAAATAATTGACACCGAAGGGATAATTTTCAAAATAAAGAGGTTTTCTGTTCATGACGGGCCCGGAATCAGGACATCTGTTTTTATGAAAGGATGTCCGCTTAATTGCATCTGGTGCCATAGTCCCGAGGGAATCACTCCGGATATATCAATTTGGTATAGTCAGAATCTCTGTATTACATGCGGAGAATGTGTCAAATCATGTCCTGAAAACGCACTGTCACTGGTTGCTGATCCGGTATCAAGAATAAATATTGACAGATCGGCCTGTAATGTGACTGGCAATTGCGTAAGTGTCTGTCCTACAGGAGCAATACAATTTACAGGGCGGAAAATCAGAGTCTCAGAGATTATCAGTGAAATTGAAAAAGATATACGATATTATGCTATATCGGGTGGAGGTGTGACGCTGACAGGAGGGGAGCCTCTTAACCAGCCCGACTTCTCGCTGGCTATCCTCCGATCATGCTATGACAGGAATATTCATACCGCAATTGAAAGCTGCCTGTTTTGTGAAAAAGAGACCATTTCTTCCGTTATCCAATATGTTGACCAGTTCATTGTTGATATAAAAATATTTGACAATGAAACACATATCAGGTATGCAGGAAGATCCAATGAGATTATAAAAGAAAACTTCAGATTCATAGCCGGCAAGGGAAAGAGAATAATTGTCAGGATCCCGATGATCGAAAATATTACAGACACTGAGGCTAATATCAGTTCAATAACCAATTTTGTAAATTCTGTCAGATCCGATATTGAGATCGAAAAAATAGAGTATAATCCTCTGGCAGGTAATAACTACGAACGATTGGGTATTCCGTTCCTTCTGAAATAAACCCCTTGGTCGCTTTGCGACATCTCCCCTAAAGTGGAAAAAATTTCTGTTCCAGAAGAAAATTCAATTAGCTTCCTGAGATATACCCCCCATAAGGGGGGCAGGGGGCAAATGAATTGAGTGTCCGCCACTGTATCATTCTGATACACTTTTTCTCTCATTGTATTTTTTAATACACAGACAATCTGAATATTACATTCATGGCATGAGTATTGTTTACTAAGAGGACATAAAATATACTATAATTCATGGACCGTCCTGTATCAAAAGAGTATAAAAGAAAGTTGCTTATTAAGCAAAGCTGGATTGTTTCTCTGATCATCCTGATTCCCCTTGCAATAATTCTCTTTGTTAAGGCAATTTTCATTCCGACTGTAAGCTTGTCAAAAGTTACTACAGCTATTTCTGACACAGGTAATATTCAGACTACAGTCCAGGGTTCAGGAAATGTCATCCCCTCATATGAAGAGGTTATCTCTTCCCCGTTCAGGAGTAATATCGTAAGAATAATAAAAAAGCCGGGAGATAAGGTATTTCCAAGTGATACTCTTCTTGTTCTAAATAATAAACTCGCTGAAAATGATCTTGATATGCTTAGGAATGAACTGGACCTTCAGAATATCAGAATAGAAAAGCTTAAGATCGGTTTGCAGCAGTTGAAAGAAGACTTTCAGTTCAGCAGAAAGATAAAAGACATAAAAGTTGAAAATTCAAGACTTGCATTCGAAGCCGAATCGACTCTGAACAGAATGGGAGGGAGTCCTGCCTATAATGTAAAGAAGGCCAAAACTGAATGGAATATTGAACAACTGGAAAACAGTCAGGCGCAGTACAATTTCAATAACCAGGTCAATGCCACAAACAATGGGATCCGTGAGCTTGAGACCGAGATTAATATTCAGAAGAATAAAATCATAAAAGCCAAGGATCTGGTTGACAAGGCATACGTTAAAGCGCCATTCTCGGGTGATCTTAGCTGGATAGTTGATCAGCCAGGTGCATCTGTTTCGGAAGGCCAGCAGATCGCTCGGGTGGCAGATTTCTCGAATTACAAACTGAAGGGAACCATAAGCAACTCATGGGCAGGAAGAATTGTAGCAGGCCAGAAAGTTGAAGTTCATAATCAGGGCAAGATAATCACGGGAACTATTGAGAATATTATGCCGGCTGTGAGTCAGGGAATGATGGAATGCCTTATAAGGATAGATTCAGGCGATATTTCAACACTGCGCCCCGATCAGCAGGTGGAGCTTCGGGTTATTATTTCTTACAAGGATAAAGTTCAGAGACTGCCCAATGGACCTTATTATAAAGATCGCGGGTATAAGGAGATGTATGTGATAAGAGGCAATAAGGCATTCCGGACGAAAATTCTGTTTGGCGATTCAAACTTTGATTGGGTGGAGGTACTTGACGGCGTAAAACCAGGAGACAAAGTAATACTCACGGATATAGCTGATAAATACACAAAAAAGGAAATCAAAGTCAGGAAGTAGTCCATTTTACAACTATTACAACTATACAACTTTATATTACAACCATGATAAAACTCGAAAACATAAGCAAAGTTTACAGAACAAAAGAGATCGAAACCCTTGCACTGGATAATATAAATTTTGAAGTAAAGGAAGGTGAATTTGTTTCGGTTATGGGTCCTTCGGGATGCGGAAAAAGCACTCTGCTGAATATAATAGGCCTTCTTGATGAACCTGATAAGGGAAGTCTGGAGCTGAACAAACAGGCTATTCTTACATATGAGGATAAGAAGACTGCATATATGAGGAATCAGCTGGTAGGTTTTATATTTCAGAGCTTTCATCTGATTAAGGAACTTAATATCTATGATAATGTTGAACTTCCCTTAATATATCGGAAAACGCCTCATGCTGAACGCAGGAAGCGCGTACTGGAAGCGCTCGAACAGGTTGGTCTCACCAACAGGATGCAGCATTATCCTTCCCAGTTATCAGGTGGTCAGTGTCAGCGTGCTGCAATTGCCAGGGCTGTTGCTGGCAATCCCAAGATTATCCTGGCTGATGAGCCCACTGGTAATCTCGACAGCAAGATAGGCCACGAAGTGGTTGGTATTCTGGCTGATCTGAATTCCAAAGGAACCACTATTGTAATGGTAACTCACGATGAGATGATAGCCAAAACAACTCATAGGATAGTAAGATTGTTTGATGGAAGACTGGTGGGCTGAGACTACCCCCAACCCCCTAAAGGGGGCTATGAAAGCCAAAGTCCCGCCTGGGGAGTCCCGATAGTTATCGGGCCAAGGGGTAAACGACAAACGACAAACGACAAACGATAAACGACAAACGATTTAATGATATGATTAAAAACTATTTTAAAATATTCATAAAGGTAGCGATGCAGAGCAGGCTTTTTACTCTTCTGAGCCTCTTCGGCATAAGTCTTACCATCATGTTTGTGATGATATTCAGCATGACAATATCAAAAATCACGAGTGGCACAGGACCTGAAAAAAATCTGAACCAGATTATCTTCTGTCAGAGGGTGAAAACAGTCGAAACTCACAAGGGCGTGAGGAGCGGCGGATACAGTGTAGCGGCTGTAGGGAAAAAACTCGCAGAAGAGCACCTCAAAAAAGCGAAAAATGCAGACCTGGTTTCAATGTACTCCGGACCAACTCCCTGGGAATTTATCTTAAACGGTAATTATCAGAAGAAATTGCAGAATCAGACAGACGGTGAGTACTGGAAAATATTCAACTATACTTTTATCCAGGGGAGGCCATATACTACTGAGGAAGTTACGAAAGGTACCAATCTCGCAGTTATTTCAAAATCTCTGAAAGAACTGCTTTTTGGAACTGAGGAGAATGTTCTTGGAAAAACTATAAAGTACACATCAATGAATCTGGTTGTTACAGGAGTTGTTGAGGATCCTCCAAAAACAGACCAGAATGCTATTGGTGATCTTTATTTTCCGTACACACTTATTAAAGGTACTGATTATGATGATTATTTTGGAGGATATAATGTTGCATTTAAAAGTTCTACGAAAAAATTTGGACTGATAAAGAATGAAGTCCAGGACATGGTTTCCCGTCTCGATGTAGCTGATACATCACGTGCAGTTTTTCTCTCGGGTCCGTATTCGCAGATAGAAAAAATGATGGTGGGATACGGAGATCCTGAAGATTATTCAAAAGGTACAAGCTTGTTAAAGTACCTGATGATGGCGCTTGCCTTCATACTTCTTCCTGCAATAAACCTGATGGCACTCAACTTCGCCCGTATTCACGAACGCGGAGAGGAGATTGCCGTACGAAAATCATTTGGAGCGGCGAGTAATGTGTTACGTGGACAATTTTTATTCGAAAATATATTGATGACTATTACCGGAGGATTTATAGGTATCATCCTCTCATATATAGTTGTCGGCCTCTTTGGAAATTCATTAACGCTTAATGTCGATTTTATGAATAATGTTCCGTTGTCATTCTCATTCAATTTCATTGTTTTTGCAGGTGCGCTTACTGCGTGTCTGATTTTTGGCCTGCTCTCAGGATTCCTTCCGGCAGTAAGGCTTTCAAGAATGAAACCAGCTGTTTATCTGAAGGGAGGTGAATTATGATACTCCTGTTTTTTAAGACTATATGGAATAACAAACGCCGGAATATCCTGGTTTTCATAGAATTGTTCATGATATCATTTGTGTTGGTTAACCTCACATTGTATCTTGTTAATATGTACTCTGTTTATCGTATTAAAAACTGTTACGACGCACAGAATGTTATTCTGGTAGATATCACTAAAAAGAACCCAGAATCTGAAAAAGTCGCTGAAGTTTCATTTCAGAACCTGAAAAAGGTGTTTGCAGCAAATCCGTTCGTTGAAGCTGTTTCAATAAGTACAAATGCTGTACCTTACAACTACAGTATCAGCACAACAGGATTCAATCATGACAGCACTGAGATTGGCTTTGCAAACCGTGAGGTCGATTTGGATTATAATAAAGTAATGAAAATTGTTCCCCTGAAAGGAAGATGGTTCAATCAGACTGATCTGGGGAAAGCCGTTCATCCTATAATTATTACCAGTGATGCCAATGATAAATACTTCAATGGCAATGCAGTAGGTGAGAGAATCTTCGAAAAGAACTACAGAACAAAAGTAATTACAAACTATGAAATTATAGGAGTTGTCGACAGGTTTAAACGGAATGACATTGAAAAACCATACCAGACCGCATTTATTTTAAAAGATTCAATCAAAGCAGAAGCAAACTGGCAGACTTCAGTGCTTATTCGCACAAAAGAGAATAAAACAGGCGATATGATGGCAATTGCGGAAAGCCAGGTTTATTCAACACTTAATCCTGAGAGCTGGACAATAAACAGTTTAAATTCCCTTGATAATATGCGTCTGCAGGTTAATAATGAGAATTATCAAAGGAATTACCTCACAGTAATAATTGCACTCTTTGTTCTCATCAATATTTTCCTTGGCACAATAGGTATCTTGTGGTACAACACAAACCTCAGGATTCATGAGATAGGCATTAAACGTGCACTGGGATCAACCGGCAAAGGAATCAAACGCCTTCTGATAACTGAAAACCTGGCAATTGCCGGAGCGGGACTATTAATTGTTTTATTAATAGTTCTTCAGATTCCTATGATTGCTGTAAGCAGGGGAGACACACCTGAGCCGGGAGTGATGTTAAGTTCAATAATTATAAGTGTAGCATCCATGATTATTCTTGTTTTCTTAAGTACATGGATCCCGGCGACGATAGCCTCAAAAATCCAACCGGCCATAGCCCTTAAGACAGAATAGTTTAGTAATTTCGTCAGCTATGATTGTTTCGCACCGTATATTAGTCTGTGATGACGATGATGCAGTAAGAAGCTCACTTGGATTTCTGCTGTCGAAGGCAGGTTATATGCCAAACTTTGCTTCAAATCCTGACGATATTATCCGATATGTCAGCGAAGCTCCCTTCGATCTCATTTTACTCGATATGAATTTCTCACATTCAATAAATGGGGAAGAGGGGATAGAGCTCCTTAAGAAGATCAAAATTCTTAAGCCCGGTACTCCGGTAATACTTATGACAGCCTGGGCGTCCGTCGAGCTTGCTGTCCGTGGGATAAAACTAGGTGCTTCTGATTTCGTGACAAAACCCTGGAACAATATCCAGTTGCTCAAAATCATTGAGACCTCTATAGCATTATCTTCCAACTCCTTTATAAAGGACTCATCTGAAGGCAAAAAACGGGATGAAATTTCTGAATTTGAAGCAATAGTTGGAAATGATCCGAAACTGATAGAAATACTCGACGTTATTAAAAGAGTAGCCTCTACTCACGCACCGGTACTGATAACCGGAGAAAGCGGAACCGGCAAGGAATTAATAGCCAGTGCAATACATCAATACAGCACCAGGAATACAAAACCGTTTATTAAAGTTAATCTGGGCGGAATTCCGGCAGGTTTGTTTGAATCTGAGATGTTTGGATATAGAAAAGGCGCATTCACTGATGCCAAAAGTGATCATACAGGCCGGTTTGAAAGAGCGAATAAGGGGACCATATTTCTCGATGAAATTGGCGATCTGAATTTCTCTTCGCAGGTTAAACTGCTGAGAGTATTGCAGGACCAGACATTTGAAAGACTCGGCGATCCCAACAGCATAACCGTTGATGTCAGGATTCTTTCGGCAACAAACCATAACCTTTATGCCCAGGTTAAGAAAGGATCATTCAGAGAGGACCTTTTATACCGTATCAACCTCATCCAGATTGAAGTTCCGCCTCTGAGAAAACGGACGGGTGATATTCCGCTGCTTGCCTCATTTTTTATTGAACAGGCCTCAAAATCCTATTCAGTTCCACGAAAAGAATTATCAATGGAGGCTCAGGATTGGTTAAGCAACCAGCCCTGGCCCGGAAATGTGAGAGAACTGAAAAACATTATGGAGAGGACTCTGTTGCTTGCAAAGGGAGATGAGATAAAACCCGATGACATTTTAACGGCTCTGAAACCAGGTCAGGCTTCGGCTACGCTCAGCCTGAGCAACGGTACTCTTGACGAGATGGAAAAACAGATGATAATGAACGCCATTGATGAATGTGGCGGCAACCTGACCCGTTCATCGGAAAAGCTTGGAATAAGCCGGGCAACACTATACCGTAAAATGGAAAGACACGGAATACATTACGACAGAAATGAGTAAAAGATGGACATTTATCTGGTTAACTTTTATTTTTGCACTTTTTCTGGCTCTTGCAATATATTGCTTCCATAAAAACCATCAAATCCTTCTTGTAACATCAGAATTGGCAATACCAATACTATTTGGCATTACGATACTGATCATCCTGAAAACATTTAAACCAATCAGCAGTATTGGAAGAAGCCTCAACCTGATTAAAGAGGGTGATTTCAATATTACAATGATTAAGACAGGCAACTCAGATGTTGATAAGATCATTGAAGTCTATAATTCAATGATCACCCGTTTACGCGAAGAACGTCTTTCGGTAAGAGAAAAGAACCAGTTTCTCGATCTTCTGATTGATTCATCTCCGCTCGGTATAATAATACTTGATCTCGATGACAGGATCCTGGACATAAATAAAAATGCTCTCAGGATACTCGGACCGCTGCCTGATAATTTTAAAACTAAATATCTTAATGAATTAAACAGCAGTCTGGCATCAGAAATATCAAAGATTGAATACGAAAAAAAACAGCTTATAATACTAACCGACGGACAGAAATATCTATGCAGGAAATTATTCTTCATGGACCATGGCTTTAAACATCCTTTCTATATAATTGAGGAGTTCACTGAGGAAATAAGAAAGGCAGAGAAAGAAGCGTATGGAAAACTGATCAGAATGATGGCCCACGAAGTGAATAACACGATAGGATCTGTAAATTCTATAATGTCAAGCATTAATTCGAACCCTGAATCATTCATAAGCTCTGATAAAGAGGATATTGTAAAGATGCTGGGAATAGCAATTCAGCGTAACTACCAGATGAACAGATTCATGCAGAACTTTTCAAATGTAGTTAAGCTTCCGCTGCCTGAAAAGGAGAAGATGGATCTTAATGAGTCATTAAGGCTGGTCATCGAGTCATACAGCTCAGAAATGAAGGAAAAAAATATCTCCATTGAATTAAATCTGTATCCCGGTTCAATAGTTATAAATGCCGACCGCAGCCAGATGGAACAGGTTTTTCTGAATATAATAAAAAATTCAAAAGAGGCCGTAGAAAACAATGGTCACATAACCGTTTCAACAAAAGCAAATCCAGTCACAATTGTATTTGGAGATGACGGTCCCGGCCTGACAAAAGAAGTTACTGAAAAGATTTTCACCCCATTCTTCTCAACTAAGCCGGGAGGGCAGGGTATAGGCCTGACCCTTGTTCAGGAAATATTGACAAATCATGGATTTGCCTTCACATTCAGCAATAAGACAGATGGAGGAACGGAGTTTATTATCTTCGCGAATAATTACTTCTCTTTTTCTGCAACCTGAACAAACTTTTTTAATTATTGTAGTAATATAAACTGAAATAAGTGAGGATCATGCATTAAGTGGGTGTGCTGCATGATTTTCTTAGTTTATCCCGACCCGGCTGTTCGAACAACTCTTGCGCAATTAAAAACACTTCCGGTAAAATACCAGGAGGTTATCTCATTAAGATATTTTGAGGGTAAAGAGAATAAAGAAATAGCTGAAATCCTTGACATTAATGAAGGAACTTTAAAATCCCTGATTTAAAGAGGGCTTGAAAAACTCAGACAAAAGTGCAACCCGATCCAACATTAATCATTATTGGTTATGGAAACTGAAAAATTCGAAAAAGAAATAAGTGACATGGAAAAACCTGAAGTATCACATCTTAAGCATGAAGATCTTCTCGCTGATGTGATAATAAATGTAAAAGGCAAATCGGTTGTAAGCTGGTAGTGGATAAGTATTCCCATGTTTATTATGGCAATGCTTCTGATGAAAAGTGCCTATAATCCTGGCACGACCTTTCTCTCCGGCATCAAGGAATTAAAGTCAACAGACAGGTACATTTCACTTCTCGTTTTTCTTATTTCTCCCTCTATTTTAATTATTGTTAATGCTCTGTCGATATTCATCATTATTATTTACATACTCTAAAAACTGTTTATATGAACTTCCCATGGTTTAGACGATATGGAATTTTCTTTCTTCCGGTCAGCATCCCCGGATGGATAATATTTCTTGCTGGCCTGGCTTTTTCAGTGTATTCATTCCTTGACATTGACAGCAGGTCTCATTCAGTAAGTGACACACTGATAAATTTTGTATTTACTCTTCT
>Ga0334722_10004725_pt1 | contig 14038 bp, 16 predicted proteins | sample C3_bottom_MG_FD_207210 | JGI IMG/M metagenome (GOLD analysis project Ga0334722, IMG submission 207210) | Sediment microbial communities from Yellowstone Lake, YNP, Wyoming, USA - C3_bottom | ecosystem: Environmental > Aquatic > Freshwater > Lake > Sediment | place: USA: Wyoming | collected...
ATCGGCATCGCTGCGACCAGGGCGACCGCTGCTTGCCTCGGTGTCATCGAGTTGACCGACATACCTCACTCCCCCTCGTCTACGATGGCAGAGAATACCCTACTGTCGCCAGCGTGCTCAAGCAACTTGTCCGAGCCCTCCCCCTGTGCTAGAGTCCGCCGGCATGATTCGACAGTTCGCCAGCACATTTTCACGATGGACCTGTGCCGCCGGTCTGTTGGCTATCTAGGCCGCTGGTACCGTCGTGGCTACACCTCGGGCCCAAGCCGACGAAAACCGCTGGGGGTTCGGAAGCGACTTGGGACTCACATCCGGAACGGTCAATGGCACAGTGTTCACCCTGGCATTCAATGGTGACTACTACATCGATCGAAACTTCTCTGTCGAACCGATGTTGCAGATCAGTCCGATGGGCGATCTCTTCCAGATCTCCTTCGCCGGAGTCGCCCGCTATCACTTTCGTCTCAATAACGGCATCAACCTGGTGCCCTTCACGGGAATCAGATTGATCCACGCAGACCTAGACCGCGGGACCGGCCCTGGGAGTATCGACCGCAACGACACGAGCTGGTACATCCCTACTGGTGTCTCACGGGAGTACCAGGCTGCCCACAATCTCGCCTTGTCTTCGACGTTGATCGTCAATCTCCACGACATCGATCTTTCTCCGTCGTTATCGGAGAATGACCATACAAGCGTTGCCCTGCTGTTTGGCTTCCGCTTCAGCCCCTAGCAGAACAATAGAGAATCCCCTCGCTTCGTTCGCCCCCTCCAATTCCCGTCTCGAAGTTCGCAGCAGCCCACTTCAAATAGACACAAGCAATTGGTGGAACACTGCAGGGTGCGGCACTCTGACAGACCGCAGAAGCATCCGAGGAGAGTGGGTGAGGGGAAGGGGCGGCTAGGCCGCTTTGGCCGGCCGCCAACGAAGCCCGATGTTCAGCAGTTCCTGCAACAGCGCTTGATAGGGATAGCCGGCTTTTTCTGCCGAATTCGAAAAATCTTCGGCCTGTGCGATCTGTGGATTCGGATTGGCTTCCAGCACGTACACGTGCCCCGCCGCGTCCATTCGCACGTCGATGCGGGCATAGCCGCTCAGGCCGAGTGCGCGATAGACCCGCTTTGCGAGATGTTGAATCTCCGCGGCTTTCCCCTCAGGAAGATTCCGGGCCTCGCCGGACCGAATCCCATACTTATCTTGATACGTACGGCTCCATTTGACGCGTTCGGTCGCAATCCGGCGGGCGTCCTCCGGCAGCTTGTCCAGGAGCAACTCCCACACCGGCAAGACATGGACCTGCCCATTGCCCAGCACCCCGACATACAGTTCGCGCCCTTCGATGTACTGCTCGATGAGGGCGCCGGTCCCGATGCTCGCGTGGATGAAGGCGACGCGCTCCTGGAGTTTGTCGTCCTCCTGGACAATGGAGGCCTGCGAGATCCCGAGCGACGCCTCTTCGGTCACCGATTTGACAATCAGGGGAAAGGGCAGCCACTTGGGCCGCTTGACCCTCCGCCCCTGCGGCACCACCATGAAATCCGGGAACGGGATGCGATGGAACGAGAACAGCTTCTTGGAGAGGACTTTGTCGCGCGCCAGCATCAACCCCCGCGGGTTACAGCCGGTATAGGGCACGTGCAGCAGTTCCAGATACGACACGACGTTCTGGTCATACACCGCCACCCCGTCGAACTCTTCCAGTAGATTAAAAGCGATGTGCGGCTTCCAGTCTTCTATAGCCGATCGAAGCACCCCGAGATCGCTCTTGACACCCAGCGGCTTGACGTCATGCCCGAGCTTGCGGAGCGTGGAGACCACATCGTATTCCGTCTTCCACTCGGCTCTTGTCACGTCCTGCCCGGTGAGGGGATCCGGAGGCACCAGATCTTCGTGCATCAAGACGAGGATTCGGAGCCGTTTCATACCGCCACCTTATGCCGCCCGCTACGCAAGTAGTTCATCGTGTGGACGGTCAGCAAGATCGTGAAATCCAACTTCGCCTGCTCTTCCGCGAGCGGCAGTCGCAGGTGGAGCTGTCGGCAGCGCTGAATCATGTCCTCCAGGACTTGATCGATCGTATACTGATATTCGCCGGTCCAGGCGGCGACTTTGCGGCGCACCTCTTTTCGAAAGCGGTTCAAGAAGGTGGCGGCACTCGGTTTATCCGCATGGGCAGGGGCGTCGGAAAACAGTCGCTTCAGGTCCGGATCGTACAATGACGGTCGCTCAGTCCCATAGTGTTTGCGCTTTCGCTCATAGTGCTCACGCAGGGTCTTCTTCAGTTCGGACAGCGGATCGATCTCCTCGCGCGTGACCACCTTAGGCGGAAGACCAAGCAGCCCCTTCATCAGCCCGTCTACATACTGCAGCTTCTTGAGCACCGGCCATCCCTTGTAGCGGTCGGCCCATGTCGAATCGGGCGTGAGCCAGACCGCGAAGGTCTCCGCAAAGTCTTCATCCGGATGACTTTGCGCATACCACACATCGAGATGACGCACAAAGCTCCGGCTATAGGGCCGGGGGCTGTAATATTTGGGATAGGGATCGGAAGAGCGCCCAAAGACCTGTTGCCGACTGCGGAGACGGCGGAGGCGATAGGCATTTTCAATGGCGTGGCCGGCCTCATGCCTCAAAATTCGCATGCACCAATCTGGTGTCCCGCCCTCGACCTCGAGCATCTGGTCCATTTCAAGCTTTGCGAGTCGCGGATGGGCCAGGTAAAACGGCACGGCAATCCCTGGCACACCATCCGGAGTAAACCATTCGTTGGACAACCAAAAGTGGGGACGGAATATGAGCTGTCTGGCTTCGAGTTCGGCGTAGAGTTGCTGTATCCGTTCTGACAGGAATACCCCGTCGAAGGTGACACCGAGTTGGCTCATGGGGAGGTTTAGGAGCTTCTCGTTGGACCACGAGACCCATTCCGGCTCGTGAGCATGCTTGTCAGACGCTGTCACTTCCTGTGTCCGTGATGGTTGCATCGATACTTCGATACCATGCTCCGCGAAGTCAACCTGCAAGAGGTGCTGTGGAAAATATAGCACGTGCCTCAACATTACCCCAATTTAAGAGGCTCTTTCATTGACTGCCTACTATAAAATGGATAAAAAATGTCCGATCGAGTCCAAGAATGAACCGGCACAGGCAATATGTGACGCGAAGCCGGGCTAACGGAGGCGAGGAAGAAGGGCCGGTGCCGTGGCCCAGATGACATCGATCACCGACCACACGTAGGCGCGGGCCCGCTCAGGGTCGGTCTCCCAATCCGGCATCATTTCGTGGAGATCAAGAATCGGCTGATCGTGGCCAAGACAGACCTGATTAAACAGGGGAACGTCACGTCCAAATTGTTCCCGAACAAAGACTTGGTGGTTTCGCGCCATTGCAATGACAAGGTCGGCAGCCTCAACTAGCTCCCTGGTGAGTTGTCGTTGGACGTGTGTGGTGGGATCAGCTCCCTTCTCGCGCAATCGGGTCTGGACCCAGTCATGCACCGACTGAGGCTTGGCATCGATCCCGGCCGAGCTGACGACGCAGGACGTGCCGGCGCCGAGTCTCGCCTTGAGTGCGTATTCTGCCGTCACACTCCTAAAGATATTCCCCGTGCACACGAACAGGACTGACTGAAGTTTCCCGCCGAAGCGGTTCTCATCCTTCCCCATGATCCCCCCGGTTGAAGATCGACAGCCACACGGCTGACCGCGTAGAATGCCAACCTATGTCACATTCGGCAAGCCCCTCACGCGCAAGTCTCAAACTGGACGAAGCCACGGAACAGCTGCAAACCAAACTGCTTCGCCTCGTCGGGGAAACCATTGGCGCGTATGGTCTCATCAAAGATGGCGATAAGATCATGGTCTGCCTATCAGGCGGGAAAGACAGCTATGCTCTGCTCGACTTATTACTGGTCTTGCAACGGCGTGCTCCGATTCACTTCGACCTTGTCGCGGTAAACTTGGATCAAAAGCAGCCCGGGTTTCCTGCCCATATACTTCCAGACTATCTCTCACATATCGGAGTGCCATTCCATATCGAGGAACGGGACACCTATTCAATTGTCAAGCGACTCATCCCTGAAGGGCAGACCACCTGCTCCCTCTGCTCCCGACTCCGTCGTGGCATCCTCTATCGCGTCGCCACGGAATTGGGGGCGACCAAGATCGCATTAGGACATCACCGCGATGACATTGTCGAAACCCTGTTCCTGAACTTGTTCTATACCGGCAAGCTCAAGACGATGCCGCCGAAATTACGCTCGAAAGACGGCCGGCATGTGGTCATTCGCCCGCTGTCCGCCGTGCGGGAGAGCGATCTCGCTCGGTATGCGGAACTCCGCGCGTTTCCCATTATTCCCTGCGATCTCTGTGGCTCACAAGAGGATCTCAAGCGGAAACAGGTGAAGGAGTTCTTGCGCGGATGGGAGCGACGGTCGCCTGGCTGTACAGACAGTATCTTCGCCGCTCTGTCGAACGTGGCGCCGCCACTTCTCCTGGACCGACGACTGTTCGACTTCGTGGGTCTACGCGCATCCGACCAGGCGGAGGGGCAGGAAGACGCCTGGTTGGATCAAGACCCTGCCCTACTCTAATGAACTTCACAACTCTACCGAATAGCAGTCATGTGCAACTCCTTGGTTCCTGGTTCGACCAGGATATCGGTGTTGCACTAGAACCTTGAGCCCGGAAACCTTCTTATTGATGAGTTGTTCCGCATGCATCGGAAAACATAGGGCGAGGTTACGTCTTCAACTTCGATGCAAATTGCTTGCGGAACTTGACCACTTTCGGCCCGACAACGGCTGTACAGTAGCCTAGGAAGGGATTCCGCGCAAAATATTCCTGGTGATAGACCTCGGCTTCATACCAGGTTCCGGCAGGAGTGATTTCCGTCACGATCGGATTGGCATAGAGCTTCTCTTTCGTCACAGCTGCAATCACCTCCTCGGCAATCTGGTTCTGCTCAGATGCATGATAGAAAATTGCTGAGCGGTATTGTGTGCCGGCATCATGACCTTGCCGGTTGAGAGTCGTAGGATCGTGGATGGCAAAAAACACTTCAAGCAACTCGCGATAGCTGATGACGGTGGGATCGAACGTGATACGTACCGCTTCTGCGTGACCAGTCCTGCCGCTACACACGGCTTCATACGTCGGATGAACTACTTGACCACCCATGTAGCCGGACTCGACCGCTACCACACCCTTCATCTGGTCATACACCGCTTCGAGGCACCAAAAGCACCCGCCGGCTACGGTTGCAATACTGAATCCAGTCTGCGCTGGAGATGCGGATCGTCCCATCGTGCAGATCTCGATTGCGTGGTCCGAGAATGAGTCGTGGAAGGTTCCACGTTCTTTCAGATTCTACCGCTGCCTTATACCATAGGGCGCCCTGAGGCTGCGAACAGGTCCGCGAGCGAACGCAGGACTCCCCACACCTAGGATACGGCGAGGGCGTCGAAACCGTCTGAGTCTAAAGGAGGAAGAGGGAATGAGAAAGGCTATGCTTTAAGTTCTTTGTTGAGGCTGGCAATGACCCGCTTGAGTTTTACCTCCTCATCAGGCTGAATCTTCGTGAACTGGAGCCCAAATGTCCCGACCTTGACCCACCGCACTTGGGCTTCGTCGATTCGCAAAGGCCAATCAAGCACAGGGACATAGATGCGGCACTCAAACGACGCCCCCACGACAACCGGCAAATCCGTTTCGATCTTACAGCCGCCGGTAGAGAGGTCCAGCGTCCGACCTTGGCCTTCTCGTTGCCCGCCTGAAAAGGTGCTTCTGAACTGTGCTGTAAAACGTGCCTGTTGACGCTTCTCTATAAGAGGCTCTCCTTTGATCCTGCCAGGCTGAGAATGCCTCATATTTGAATCCCGCTGATTCTTAACGAGAGCCACGGTGACTTCATTCCAATCTAACAATGAACCCCGGGCTCGTATTAGGAGGCACCGGGGTTCCTTGGAGGTCGTGAGTTGATTCGTTACTTCTTCAGATTCAACAATACGTGGCCACGACGGTTCTGCTGATAGCAGGATTCAGCAGGGTCCGTGCAGAAAGGGCGCGCCTTGCCGTACGACACGATCGCCACCTGCTTGGGGCCCACACCCGACTCGATCAGATAGCTGCGCGCAGTCTTGGCTCGCTTATCCCCCAAGACGATGTTGTAGTCGGCCGTGCCCCGTTCGTCGCAATGTCCCTCGACCTTCATCACCGCACCAGGATGGGCCTTCAGCCACTGTGCGTCGAGGTTCAATGCCTCCATTCCGGCATCTGAAAGCGTCCACAGATCATATCCAAAGAACACGTCCTGTAAGCCAGCTTCGATGGCCGCTTTTTCCTCTTGGGTCATTTCCGAACGCTGACGGGCGCTCATTCCAGAGGAAGAAAGCGATGCGATATCGCCGCCCTTCCCCAGATGCTCTTCCGAGGGATTCTGAGAGAAACCACTTAGCCCTCCCCCTGAACCACCTTTTTGCGCAGCCCCTGCTCCCGTCGCTCCATCGGACTGCAGCGATTTCATGCTACAGCCCTGACCAATCAACAGGACGAGCCCCATCGCTGCCACAACACCTGTTTTCATTAGACTTTCGATCATGATTATTCCTCCATCCTTGAAATACCATTTCGCCTGTGTACGTCAAATATAGCACCTGAATGAAAAAGTGAGGCTCACCCGCGGCCCGTAGCCATTTTGCTTGAATTGTCAGGCTGTTGGAGATGGCTCTTGAGGAGAGACACGGCAGGTGGGGGAGCGGGGATCCCTCTGTCACCAACCGCGAAAGAGTGAACCAGAGAGGAAACAGTTTAGAATTGGGCCGGCTTGCGATCAGCCCACCGAGCCGGACGCATCACGGTACTTAACGCGGCCACAGCACAAATGAAGGCCAACATGGCCAAGCTCAACATCAGAAAAAAACCAGCCCGGACATCATGGAGGACTACATGATTCATGATGCGCCCCTCCTCTTGGTGACTGTGCTCTTATCCACGCAGCCATCCGCAAGAATAGACCCAGGGTGCCGTGGGATTCTGCTTCGTCAACCAACTGCCACAGCAGGGACAGTACCTTGTTCAAGCCTGCCGCTGCCCCTGACCTATGATCCTTCCGCTGGAAAGCCTCACACAATCCTGCTTATAGCATAGCACCATTCAGACACGCCGTGGATCCTGCTGCTTAATATTAAGAGTACTGCTGGAGACACGAGGAATCTGTGCAGCTTTGGCAGGGGGATGACCCTCTCGAAAGGGCCAGGCAGATCATTTATAAGCTAATGATACTTCAATGGATTCATCCTGAGGCTTCAGCGGACAAAGTGGTGCGCCCGGAGGGACTTGAACCCCCAACCCTCGGATCCGAAGTCCGATGCTCTATCCAATTGAGCTACGGGCGCACTTCGGCATTTCAAACACTTCGAAGGAGACCTTGTCAAGGACGGACGCCGGCATAGACTCATCCTAACGTGACAGAGACAATATTCGAGCATGCTCACACCAGTGTGAGTACGATCTCAATCAGTTGATCGATCGATCGATCGTCCGTCATGATGATATGATCGGCGGCCGCTTGATATTTCGGCGTCCGCTCTCGCAACACGTCTTGAATTTCATCGACGAACGACGTAGTCCCCGTCAACGAGGGGCGCTGATTGTCACCGCCGATTCGTTTCGCGATTGTCTCGACAGAGGCCGTCAGCCAAAACACCGTCCCACCTTTCTTCAACGCTTCGACATTCTGCGCGCGAAGTATGACCCCACCGCCGGTATCGATGACGAGCTGGTCACGGCCGGCAAACTCCCTACAGACATCGGTCTCGATATCGCGAAAGTAGTCCCATCCCTGTTGGGCGACGATCTCCGGAATCGTATGTTGCGCACGCTTGACAATCTCCGCATCGGTCGACACGAGTTCTCGTCCCAATCTCGCCGCAAGCAGCCTGCCCATCGTACTCTTGCCGGTCCCCCGATAGCCGATCAGCACGATGTTCATGAGAAACGGGTTTCCAGGACGGCACGCATGACGTCGGCTGGAGCAGCCTGATTGGTCCAAAGCTCGAACTGCGCCGCGGCTTGATGAAGGAACATCTCGAGCCCGGGAATCGTGCGACAGCCTGCCGCCTTCGCATCCTTCAGCAATTGGGTGTCCCGAGGGTTGTAGACGATATCCATGACCGTCAGTCCGGCATGGAGCAACGACGCAGGCACAGAGGTCTCCTGTACTTTTGGCGCCATACCCATCGGTGTGCAATGGATCAGCACTTGAGTATCCGGCAGAACCTTTCGCAACGCACCCTCATCAAGAGGCGACTCCTGAACGGTCATCCCTGTCTTCGACCGGAGATCTCTGGCCAAGGCCGCACGTTCCCGGTCATCGATTCCTAGTATAGTCAAGCGATCAATCCCCGCCTCCGTCCCGAGCGCGAAGGCGATCGCGCGAGCAGCGCCTCCGGACCCGAGCATGAGTACCTGACGCCCTTTCAAGGCAACCGCGCCCTCACGAAGCGCACGCAAGGCACCGGTCGCATCGGTGTTATAGCCTGTGAGAACCCCGCCCGCAGCCACAATGGTATTGACCGCGCCGATATGACGTGCGGTCGGCTCGACTGAGTCAAGAAACGGAACGGCTGCCACCTTGTGGGGAATGGTGACGCTGGCACCGCGAAAGTTGCCGAGGGCGCGAAGACCCTTGATCGCATCGCCGATCGCTTCCACGCGGAACGCTAGATACACGAAGTTCAGCCCGAGTTTCTGAAACGCGGTATTGTGAATCGCGGGTGAGAGTGAATGCTCGACGGGATTGCCGATTACACCGCAGAACTGGGTATGTGCATTGATGTCCATAGGTTCGTGACGTCTCGACTGCTGTTTCGTCTTCGGGCCAACTGACAGGCACCCATCGCCGCGAGGGTGCCTGGCACCATCCGCAAGGGACGCCGCTTCACGAGATGGTCATCCCTCCATCGATAGGAAAGGTCGCACCCGTGACCCAGGCTGCCTCATCGGAGGCCAGATAGAGAACCATATTGGCCACCTCCTCTGGTTTTCCGGCTCGCCGGATTGGATAATGCGACAGAATGGGATTCAGTTGTTCTGGGTTGCTCATCAACGGAGCGGCCATCGGCGTATCGATGAGCCCTGGATTCACGACATTGCAGCGAATACCTTCCATGGCATAGTCGATCGCGAGGGCTCTGGTCAAGGCATCGAGGCCCCCCTTGGAGGCGGCATAGGCCGGCAATGTGGGAAGTCCAAGCAAGCTCGCGACGGAGGAAATATTGACGATCGCTCCCTTCCCCTGCTTCAACATCTGCGGCAGAACAGCTCGCGTCATGCGAAATACTCCGGTCAGGTTGACGTCGAGGATGTGCGCCCAGGTCGCATCGTCGATCTCATGCAGGCGCTTCCCAAAGTCCCCTACTCCGGCATTGTTGACGAGGATATCGAGCCGCCCGAACTGCTGCACAGTCCGACGCACCGTCTCCTGGACATGGGGTTCATCTGTGACCGATCCGGCAACCGCGAAGGCCTTGCCCTGCTCCTTCACAATGTCGTTCACGACCCGGTCCAACTCCCCTTGCCGTCTCCCCGTGATCACGACCGATGCCCCTTCACGTGCAAAGGCTTTCGCGATCGCTTCACCGATACCCGCGTTGCCTCCTGTGATCACCGCGACCTTCCCACTCAACCGATTCATCGCGCGTGATCCTCTCGCTCTTCGTGAACCTCAATGCCCTCACAGATAGGCTCAACAGCTTGGGCTGATGGCCACAAGCCAGATTCGATTTTCCTGGCCACCGTAATGAAACCTGAATGGGCGACCATTCGGTGATCCGGCCTTACGCTACGTCCCTGAATTGACCAGGTCCTCAACAGCGTTTCAAATGTTTCGAGCATACCAAAGACCGTCGCTCGCTCAAGGGCCTCAACCGTCTGCACCACCTGAGGAACGGTGGGAACAAAGCTCACATACATACCGCCTGAACGAAGGACCTGTGCGACATGCGGTACCACCTGCCAGGGCTCAGGAAGATCCAGGACGAGACGATCGAAGAGTAGACCATCGTCAAGCAAACTGATCCCCTCGTACGCGTTCCGACGAAACGGGATAAGATTCGGCACCGGGCCCATGTACCGTTCAATGTTCGTCATCGCTGTACGCGCAAAATCCTCACGGGCTTCGTAGGTCACCACCAAGCCACGCGGGCCCACGGCGCGCAAGAGGGCCATCGTCAAAGCCCCGGAGCCGGTCCCCGCTTCGAATACGCGCGCGCCAGGATAGACATCCGCCCACATGGGAATGAGCGCAAGATCCTTTGGATACAACACCTGCGCGCCACGCGGCATCTTCAGCACATAGTCGCCGAATGTCGGTCTAAGCGCCAACATCGTCTTGTTGCCGGAGAGCGTGGCCAAAGAACCATCAGGCTTTCCGATGAGGTCGTCGTGGGCAATTTTGTGACCGCTCAGTTGGTAGAGATCTCCGGCCTTCAGGGTCAGGGCATACTGCCGCCCTTTCTTGTCGACCAGATGGATGCGCTCGCCTGATTGAAAATGTGACATCGGAGTTCCATTCTAGAAGTGCGGCGTTAGGTTTTCAACAAGGCAAACGACCACGATGACGGCTCTCTCGACCTCTTCCATTTGTTTTCTTGGAGAGCTGTTTGCTCTCTACTTCTCAATGCGGATCTTCAACAGATCATCGATCAGCAGACGAAACCATGGGGCATCAAAATCACTACCGTGGAAGTCAAAAATGTAGACCTGCCGCAGAAAATGCCACAGGCCATCGCGTCAAGCGGGAGCGGAGCGCGAACGTCGCGCGAAGGTCATTCACGCTGAAGGCGAATTCGGAGCTTCCCAACGCCTCGCCGATACGGCCGATGTGATCGGTCGAAACCCCGTTGCTTGCAACTACGCTATCTCCAGACACTCGTCGAAATCGGGACGGGAAAAATTCCACCACGATTTCCCCCAGTTCCATCCATACGATCGTCCCCTTTTTGAAATGGCTGATCCGGAAGTAGATGTGGCGATTAGGCCTATTGCCCTATACCCACACCTACACACCTGCAGCAAAGCTGCCTCACCGCCTCTCAGACTTCCTCATTAAAACACTCTAATAGTGTCGCCTTTCCCGCTGATTCGCACTCCGCTGTTCTCATGAACAATCCAGCACAGAATTTGCTGCGTAGAGAGACAACAGAACAGCCCAACAGTACAGAGCCCAGAATGAATCGTTTAGCGGATAGATGTCTCTTACAGAGTAGAACAAAAGAAGGGGAGCCTGTTGAGGTCACGACCATGCGGAGCCAGACATCAGATAGTCAGAGGAGGGATGACGACATGAAAGAGAATCTATTCCCAACCCCTGCGCAGGAAGAGCTTGTCACGATTGTAAAGGACGTCGATGCGGACGATCCCGAGGCGAGCGACCTCTTGGATGTGATCGGCCGAGATACATCCGAAGAGGAACAACCTGAGGAACCGACAAAGGCGGTGACTCGTACCGCCGCGAGCGGCGGCCCATTCATGTTGGAGTCACTCTACTTTCGCTCCTTCGGCGAACGCGCCCTATTGACCAGAGAAGAAGAAATCGAGCTGGCGAAGAAGATCGATGACGGAACGAGCACCATTCGGAAGGCCTTACGCCACATTATACGAGTCTTTCCCCTGCTCAAGCGTACGGACTCTGTGCTCGAAACGCAACGCACACTCCGGATGGTCAGAGGTTTGAGCGGTCTCTCAGCCACCGCGATCGATAAGGCCGAGCAGAGTCTCACCGAGATGATCAAGCAGGGAACGGGGCAGCAGAAGCTTCCTATTGCCATAGCCAAGCAGCTGAAGGAAGGGTTGGCGACCCTCCGCTCTGCTCGGATCGTGCTCGAACGGGCAAAGGACGAATTGGTGCGCTGCAACCTGCGGCTTGTTGTGGATGTCGCAAAACATTACACGGGCCGTGGCCTGACTTTGCTGGATCTCGTGCAAGAAGGAAATATCGGGTTGATGAAAGCGGCTGAGCGTTATCAATACCGCAAAGGGTTCAAGTTCAGCACCTATGCAACCTGGTGGATACGTCAAGGCATCACGCGCGCGCTGGCGGATCAATCGCGGACCATTCGCATTCCGGTTCACCAGACTGAAGCTTCGCACCGCATCCTCCGGGTGACCAGACGACTTGGGCAACAGCTGGGCCGTCCGGCTCGACTTGAAGAAGTGGCGCAGGTCCTACAAATGAGACCGGAACGACTCCACGAAACCGTGCAGGCCTTTCAAGAGCCGGTCGCCCTGGAGAAGCCGGTGGGTGACGGAAGTACGGAATTCGGGGAACTGCTCCCCGACCTGCAGGCCGTCCCACCCGATGCCCATGTGCACCGGACGGAAATGTCGCACCAGCTTGAACGTATTCTCGGCACGCTCACGCCCCGAGAGCAAACCGTCATCCGGCTGCGCTTCGGTATCGGCCAGGATCAGTCCTGCACGCTAGAGCAGGTGGGACAGAGCCTCTCGGTGACAAGGGAGCGGATTCGCCAGATCGAAGCGAAAGCGCTCAAGAAACTGAAGACCCCCGAGATTAAGGAAATGTTTGCCGCCATCCAGTAAGCCGCAGACTCATGAAGCAGAAAGGGGCGAGGACAATCTTCGCCCCTTTTCCGTTCTACGACTTTCACCCTGAGAGCAGTTGTGCGACAATGAGGCGGACTCGAGTAGACAAGGCCCCATGACGAGTGTTCGCACAACACAGAAGAGGTCCCTCCTCTTTTTCTTCTTCACAATTCCATTCCTTCTCCTTCTTGTCATCGCCTTGGCACTTGACGGGCTGATCGCCTTCGCGGAACCACCGATTGGATCGATTCCCTCCCACGAAAAATCCCTGTCGGTCCCCGCGGTCGTGGAGAAAGTACGTCCCTCCGTCGTCACCATTCTCACGCGCGGCATGCCGACAACTCCCGCGCAAGCCCAATCGGGGTTGTGGTCCGGCGTCATTATCGACGAGAGCGGATACATCCTGATGAACAATCGCCTGGTAGGGGGAATCAAGAGCCTGGTGCTGGGGCTCTCAACCGATCGACTCACACTAGGCCGTGTCCTCGCCCGTGATTTCCTGCTCGACCTGGCCCTCGTCAAGATCACGGCGAGGGACTTGGTTCCTGCCACGCTAAGCCCTTCTCCAGTGCTTGAGATTGGCGAGTCGGTCGTCGCAATCGGCAACCCCCTCGCCCTCAAGGGAGGTTCGACCGTCACTGTAGGTGTCGTCAGCTCGGTAGATCGCTCGGTATTCACCCCAGACGGCGAAACACTCTATGGCCTGATCCAAACCGATGCCGTCATCAACCCGGGCAATAGTAGAGGTCTGCTCGTCGATCTGTCGGGTCATGTGATCGGCATCAACGTAGCCATCGCCCCTCCGCTCAAGCCATTAGCTATGTGATTTCGATGGATGCCATATACCCCCATATTCAATCGATGATCGTCCGCTGGTCGGTCCTCCGTCCCAACCTCGGATTCACGCCTGGCACCATTACCGCGAGCACCATGGCGAGTTTCGAGCTGGGAGGCGATCACGGTGTCCTGGCTCTCAATGTCGAGCCGGGCGATCTGGCCGCCGTCGGAGGCTTCCAGAATTGCGACCTCATTACCACCGTCGACCAACATCAGAGTTACAACCTCGGAGACTCTTGGCACTCCCTCCGACCTTCCGGAGACCAGCCGACCATGCAATTGACCAATCGGAGAAAGGACGCCCAGTCCACGATTTCGCTTTAGAATCCATCGCTGCCGGAGGCTGTCCCATGAGTCTCACCGATGAATCACACCCTGGTCACGATTTCCCAGGACAGGGGGATGAGCCTCTCCCGACGCCTATCCCACAAGCGGGTACGCTTGTCCGGTTTTCGCAACTAATCCCCTATGCTGAGGCATGGACACTTCAGAAACAGCTACAGGAAGAACGGATTGCGGAGAAACAAGGGGATGTATTGTTGCTCCTTGAGCATTCGCCAGTCTATACCCTGGGCCGTACCACCCAACCAGCACATTGGAA
>Ga0334722_10004727_pt1 | contig 14037 bp, 10 predicted proteins | sample C3_bottom_MG_FD_207210 | JGI IMG/M metagenome (GOLD analysis project Ga0334722, IMG submission 207210) | Sediment microbial communities from Yellowstone Lake, YNP, Wyoming, USA - C3_bottom | ecosystem: Environmental > Aquatic > Freshwater > Lake > Sediment | place: USA: Wyoming | collected...
CACCAGGAATCGAACCGGGGACACATGGATTTTCAGTCCATTGCTCTACCGACTGAGCTATGGCACCTCCTTTTCGGACTGCAAATATATATTTCAAATTTGAGTAAGCAAAACTTTAGTCTGAAAAATTCATTCATATTTATAATGTTAATGCCTTATTGAAACTTTATTAGTAGTAAATACCTTATTATGTGTATTTTAAGATTTTATTTTTTTACTTCGCTTAAAAGCTTTTCAATCATTTCCGGGTATTTCTTAAGATTTTCTATGTACTTTCTGCTTTTCATCTTTTTTATCTGCGCTTCCGGCAAAATTGCTTTTCTTATTGTTTCACAGGGAATTAATATATAAAGTTCCCAATCAGTTGCTTTATAAGTATATGACCTTCCCCCGAAATATCCATTATTATGAAGAGTAATTCTTTCTTCTATATCAGAAGTATATCCAATATAATACCGATTAAGTGATTTACTAAATAATATATAGCAGTAATAATTCACTCTTCTAAGAAAGCTGAAATACTAATTATATACTAAGGTAATTTTTAACTCTTTGATTGCAAGTCCATTGCTCTACCTCCCGATAGCTATCGGGATGAGCTATGGCACCTCCTTTTCGGACTGCAAATATATATCTCAAATCCGAGTAACCAAATAGTTTGATTAAAAAAATCATTTACAACGAATTAAATTGAGCTTAAGGATTACAGTTCTGCCAACTGTATACAAAAAAAAGAGGGTGTCGCCTTGGGACACCCTCTTCTATTGTAGCCTCATTATTTGCTCTTTGGCTTGGCCTTAGTCGCTCCGGCAGCTTTTTTTGCAGCCTTTGGCGCGGCTTTCTTAGCAGTCGCTTTTGTTGCCATTTTTGTAAATGTGTTTAGCCCCAGCCATAGGAGTGGGACTCTCTCCCTGAAGCGATGTTGATTACATCATTCATGTACAAATTTAACACTATTTATAATTAGTCTAAATAAAATTAACGTCGATTTATTAACAGATTTAATTTTTTTATTGTTAATAACCCCGGTCCATAAATTTGTTATGGTACATTTACACCCTCAGTGAAATAATCAATGGATCTACTAATCAACACACTTGACAACGGCATCAGGCTGGTTCATACACCAATCAGGGGGATGGTCGCACATTGCGGAATACTGGTCAATGCCGGATCGAAGGATGAACTTGAAGAAGAACATGGTATTGCTCATTTCATTGAGCATATGCTTTTCAAAGGCACCAAAAAGAGAAGGTCATATCATATACTCTGCCGGCTTGATGAGGTAGGCGGAGAACTGAATGCATATACAACCAAGGAAGAAACTGCAGTTCATGCATCTTTCCTGAAAGAGGATTATGAGAGAGCTGTGGAACTGCTTGCAGATATAACTTTTAACTCGGTATTCCCCGAAAAGGAGATGAGAAAGGAGAAAGATGTGATTATAGAGGAAATAAATTCCTACCTCGATTCTCCGGCTGAACTGATTTTTGATGAATTCGAAGAGCAGATATTCTCAGGAATGCCAATTGGAAGAAGTATCCTTGGAAATCCTGAAACTGTTAAATTATTTTCCAGGAAAAAAGTTCTTGACTTTATTTCAGGGAATTACAATACCGAACAAATAGTTTTTTGCTCAGTAGGAGACATTTCGAATGATAGAATACTGAAACTGTTCAGAACTTATTTTAGTTCACATCAATCAAATAACAGAGTCTCACTCCCTGTATCTCTATGCGATTATAAACCATCATCTGTAACAAAGAAAAAGGACACATTCCAGAACCATTGCATAATTGGGAACCAGGCTTACAATATCAGGAATGAGAAGCGGATCGGAATGTTTCTTTTAAACAATATTCTTGGAGGACAGGGCCTCAACTCAAGGTTGAATCTTGCCCTGAGGGAGAAAAACGGGCTGGCCTACAGCGTAGAATCTAATTACAGTCCATATACCGAAACAGGCTCCTTCTCAATTTATTTTGGAACCGACAGCCAGTATCTCAGCAAAAGCATTTCAATAGTTAACAGTGAGCTCCGAAAACTTTGCACATCAAAGCTCGGTATAATACAGCTCAGCAAGGCTAAAAGACAAATCATGGGATATGTAGCCCGCGGATACGAGCATCACGAAAATCTCATGCTGAGCCTGGGTAAGAGCATGCTTACATTCAACAAGATTGAAACTATGGAAGAGACTTCGGCTAAAATTGAATCATTAACCTCTTCTCAATTGCTTGAGATTGCGAATGAAGTTTTTGATCCCGGGAAGCTGTCAATGTTATTATACAAATAGTTATGAACCGCAGGATTGAGTACTACATTAAAGAACATTCTTCATCAGAAGATCAGGTACTTGAGGATCTTTACAGGCAGACACATATCCGTTTTGTTAATCCCAACATGTCGACAGGCCATATACAGGGGAAATTTCTTGAGATGATTTCAAAAATGATCAACCCAGAATATATTCTTGAAATAGGAACTTTTACCGGTTACTCATCAATATGCCTGGCAAAAGGTCTCAAATCATCTGGAAAACTGATCACTGTCGAGATAAATGATGAACTTAAGGAATTTGCGAAATCCTTCTTCGTAAAAGCGGGAGTTGATACATGTATTGTCCAGTTAACAGGTAATGCCCTCAGGATAATCCCGACTCTGGATATGAAATTTGACCTGGTTTTTATAGACGGCGACAAAAGGGAATATAGCGGTTACTATAAAGCAATAATTGATAAAGTCAGACCTGGTGGATTTATACTTGCAGATAATGTTCTCTGGGGCGATAAAGTACTGGAAAAGGATACAAAGGATCCGCAATCGATTGGGATAATCGAATTCAATAATATGCTGATGAATGAGAAAAATATTGAACATGTTATCATTCCTTTGCGCGACGGAGTTACACTGATAAGAAAAATCAGCTGACAGGGAGGATTCCCTCTTCAGGTTAAACCAAGCCAATTGATAAAACCTTTTTATTATTCTTAATATGGTACAATTTTTGAACTAGAGAATAAAAAAACAATCATGAAGAAACTGATCTTACTGTTTGCGCTGGCATTTCTCATTTATCCAATGAAATCGCAGGCCTCAAATGAGGAAAAGCTTCTGAATCTTGAAAAAAATTCACAGTCTCAGGCAAATGATGTCACTGCAACAATGACCTCAGCAAGCAGGCTGTTTAAAAGCCCTGACGATCTGACCAGTGTAATACTAATTATACCCAAAGGAAGCCAGGTAGTGGTTTTAGAATCGGACAGTACATATCTCAAGGTCTCTTTTGAAGATAATGTGGGCTATATTTACAGGCAACATGCTGTAATTGATAAAAATACATCACAGGTATCTGAACCTGTCAGGAATGAAGTTCCCGCTGAACAGGAGGTTCAGAATAACCAGTCGCAGCAGCAGTTAAGCAGGTTTTCTTATCTCGAAAGCAAATATGGCACCTCAATGGCTGCCAGGATAAATTCAGGAAAGATATGGAAGGGTATGAATTCAGAAATGGTAAAGGACAGCTGGGGCAGAGCAGACAAAATAAGCAGGGAGATAAGTGGCAACAACGTCAAAGAAGAATGGATATATAAAAACACCTGGCTCTATTTCGAGAATAATACTCTGGTTGGCTGGGGAGCAGTGAGAAAATAAAGTATCCCGTTCATCTTCCAATATTTGTTATTTTACCGCTCACTATTTGCAGATAAAAAAAAATGTTTACTTTTGCCCGTGAATTTGCGGGAGTAGCTCAGTTGGTAGAGCATAACCTTGCCAAGGTTAGGGTCGCGGGTTCGAGTCCCGTCTCCCGCTCAAAAAAAGAGCGAGAGTGAGAGCGAAAGCGAACACTCCCGCTTTTTTCATTATAGGCTTTCATTTTGATTCACATAATTCTTTTGAAATTTGACTGAGAGCTTGTTTACAATATCGGTGATAGGACTGGTGGCAGGATTTATTTTTTCTATGCCGATTGCCGGCCCTGTAAGTATACTAATCACTTCGAATGCATTAAAAGGCAGACTGAAGTATTGTAATCTTCTGGCAACAGGAGCATCCCTGTGCGATTTTATTTATGTTCTTGTAGGGGTATATGGAATAACACATTTTTTTACAGCTCATAAAGGTTTAATACCATATATCCTCGGAGCAGGGTCATTCTTCATTTTATATATAGGTATTAGGATAATCCGAACAAAATTTGACCAGGAGCATATCGATGAAGAAAGCAGCATCACTGAAAAAAAGGACAAAAAACACCATAACGCTTTTTATACAGGCTTCATGATAAACCTGCTGAACCCTACCCTCTTTTTTGGATGGCTGGTTTCATCTTTCATAATACTCTCCTTTGCAGCATCTCTCGGATTCAATACAAGCGGATTAAATAGTTCCATTAATAAAGATATAAATCAGATAGAGAATATTGAAGGCACCATCGGCGAAAGACATCAGATTCCTTCATATATGCAGTTCGATACTCTGCATATTCTTAAAAAGGAACATAGAAAAGCAATTGAAGAACCTGTCAGTCTTCCTGCCAACTATCACCTGCTTGTAAGTCTTTTATACTCTGCATTTCTTGCTTTAGGAAGTATTTTGTGGTTCATGTTACTGGCAATCATACTCGTAAAATTCAGGAAGAAAATAAACACAAATTTTCTTAACTGGATAATCAGGTCGCTTGGAATAATAATGTGCCTGTTTGCTCTATTCTTTGCATATACGTCAGTTAAGATGTTATTATAGAGCATCCATCCCAATGTTACTATTTTTCATATATTTGGACACATGAGCCCCTCAGTATCTATACCAAATTTGAATACAAATGACAGGAAACAAATTATTCAGCTTCACCCTGCTGCTGGCAGCACTGCTTTTTACAACAGAAATAAATTCTCAAAACTGGCCATGTTTTCGTGGTCCTGAGGGGGATGGTTCCAGCTCTGAAACTAATCTGCCGGTAAGATGGGACTCCGTTACAAATGTCTTGTGGAAAATACCGGTACCCGGAACAGGCCACTCTTCCCCTGTTATCTGGAATGACAGACTTTTCCTTACCACCGCACTTATTGAGTCACAGGAAAAAGTCCTGCTATGCTATAACATCAAAACAGGACAATTGATCTGGCAGAAAACAGTTCTGAAAGGACCATTTGAAAGTAAACATGACAATAACAGCTTTGCTTCCGGCACACCTGCTACAGATGGCAACCTGGTTTATGTATCATTTCTTGAAGGTCAGAATATTTTGGTAGCTGCATATGATTTCCAGGGTAAGCAGGTATGGAAACAGCATCCCGGAACTTTTTACAGCCCGCATGGATACAGCTGTTCACCAGTATTATATGAAAATGAGGTAATAATAAACGGAGATAGCCAGGGCGACTCATTTGTGGCCGCAATGAATAAAAGCAATGGAAAGATAATCTGGAAGGTTCCCCATAAAAATCCTTCACATAGTTTCAGCACTCCCATTATAAGAAAAATTGCAGGTAAGACCCAGTTGATCTTCTGTGGCAACAGGGAGATAACTTCTTATAATCCATCAGACGGGTCCAGATACTGGTTTGTAAAAGGTCCGTCAGAAGATTTCTGCTCAAGTCCGGTATATAATGAGAAAGCCGGACTCATAATCGTCAGCAGTGCCTGGCCAATAAGGAACATAGTTGCCATAAAACCTGACGGAAAGGATGATGTTACTGATTCTCACGTGGTATGGCAATCGAGGAATGGTGCATATTATGTGGCATCTCCTGTTACAACTGGCAATTATCTTTTCACCACAATGACGAGTGGCAAGGTTTACTGTATGGAAGCTGCCACAGGCAAAGTAATCTGGACTGAAGATCTCGGGCTGCAGTATCCATCTCCTGTTCTTGCCGGAGGTCTTGTATACATGCCCAATGATGCTGGTGTAATTACTGTCATTAAACCAGGACCTAAATTCGATTATATATCAAAAAATCCAATCGGCGAAAAAATGAATGCTTCACCAGCAATCAGCAATGGTAAAATATACCTTCGCGGCTATAAACATCTTTACTGCATAGGTACTAATAGCGCTAAGTGACAGATGCACTGAAAATTTTGCCTGATGGTTTTGTGGAATGGCTTTCAAATTTATTCAACGTTCCATCCTTTAAATTTAAAAACAGGCTTTTCATCCTTCAGAGCGGAAGATGGAAATCTTGCTTTTATTATTCTGCTTTCTCCGGGTACAAGCGATATATAGTTATCATCCCAGTATATTGGAACTATTGATTTTCCTGATTTGTCTCCAACAACGCCCAGTTCAATAAGAAATGCAATCCTGCTGCCCGGGTTAGAAAGTTTAACAGTCACTTCACACTCACTATTCTCAGTTTTAATTGAGTTTTCAATCACAGGATTCACTTTTGGCAACTTGTCCAGATCAGTAAAATCTGCATATTTAGCCATTGGAGTGTAAAACCATGTGGACTTCTTGAAATCCGGAACATCAGGTTTTGTAGACAGCCAGTAGAAATTATCGGCAATATTAGTTCCCTTACTATCCGTTAGTTGCAATTTAAGGAAATAAACTTTCGAATAGGCCAGGTTTGACGGAAGAGAATAAACTTTAGAAGATGAATTTTCTTTTACCGTCTTATTATCCTGCTTCTCACCAATAACCTTACCATCAAAGTTATATATTTTGATATCAGCTTTCAGGTTACTGATATCATGAGGAGTCAGGTTTGTGATATAGACTGAATTATCACCATAATTGTAGGCAATATTTACATTACGAGCACCTGACTTTGCCCCATAAAGCGCAGCATTCGGCAGGAGATTATAATCCCAGAACTGCCATATAAGTTTTGGCCATGCCGAGTTATACATCCATTGGATAATCCCTGTTGTATTGTTTCTGTTTATGGCAAAAGATTCAAACATGGCTCTCATGGATTCAAGGTTTGATGCCTGACTCCTGAAGGCGAAATCTTCCACATTCTTCTGCTCACCATATCTCTTGTTGAATGCTGTAATATACCTGTCAAGCGTTTTAAATGCACCTCTGCCGCAGTGAAAGCTCCACATTTCATTAACGGGCCATAGCTTATCTTCAGGTATCATTGTTTTAATTACTTCAATCGAAGGGATCTGAGGTCCGGGTCCGGTCTCGGTGTTGAATCCGAAAGCGCCTCCATTTTCTTTATCTAAATACCAGTAATTTGGTGATACATAATCATACGGACCATTCATTTTTACAGCTGACTTCCCTGAAATAGAGCTTGTCAGTCCTTTGCATGACATAAGCAGGGGACGCGACGGATCAAGCTCCTTAAATAGCGGATAGTATTTCTGCTCAAGCTCAGGACGCGGCAGTTTATCGCTGCCCAATACCCATACAAAAATACTCGGATGATTTCGCAGCCATGTAACATGGTCATGTGCATATTTCAAAATCAGGTCAATATCCTCAGGTGTCCTTATTGACATAAATTCATCCTCTGGTTTTGCCAGGTACCCATTCCACTCCCACTGGCAGCTCCAACCCACCATTATCAATAATCCAAGCTCATCTGCAAGGTCATAAAACCTTTCACTGTTACCCCAGAATCCTTCAAGCCGGATAGTGTTCATATTAGCCAGCTTTGCATATTCCATCTGGGCTTTTATTTTTTCTTCAGTATCATTCAGGAACATACCATCAACCCATCCTCCGCCTTTAATGAGCACCTCAACACCATTGAGCTTGTATCCCCGGTGACCTCCGGCATTCAGATAATCTTCCACTTCACGGATTCCGAAACGGGTTTTACCAGAGTAAGAAATTTTGCCGTTATTTTCTATATCAAGGTTAAGTTCATATAGTTCAGGTTTTCCTAAATCGTGGGTCCACCAGATACGCGGGTTATTTATTTTCAGCTGGGGAAATTCAGCGGAACTGAAAATAACAAGCTTTCTCTCCATTGGAGTCAGCGAGATCTTTTTTTCGAAACTGATTCCCTCGATGCTGCCTTTTACAACAGCGCTCACCACTTTTGAAGTATGGTTTACAGCTTCAGCGGTTATCTGCAGATCAGCTTCCTTGAATTCCTTTTTGTCGATCCGGGAGGAGACATATACATTATCGAGGCTTGTTTTTCCCGATGTCTTGATCTTTACAGGTCTCCATAGCCCCATAAGACGATCGGGAGACATTGGAGCCCAGTCTACAAATCCGATTGATGGCTCATCAGGCTTCGGATTGAATACTTCAACTGCGATAGCATTTTTACCTCTTTTAATAAACTCTGAAACATTCAGCTTGAAAATCCTGAACCCACCGAAAAGGGTATCTGCAGAAGCTATCTTTGATCCATTCATCCATATATTGGCCCTGTAGTTGATCCCTTCAAAAATGATTTCAGTAGTAGTGGCACTCTGAGCAGTAAATTCATTTCTGTACCACCATGATTTCCTGAATCTTGAAGTATCAACCCTGCTTATATTGTCACCCATAAAAATATCAGGATATTCATTATTTGCTATCAGGGCGGCCATAACAGTTGCAGGAACGCTGGTCTTATACCATTTTGACACATCGAAACCGGGTTTTGAGATATCACTTCCGGACGAGTTTACTTTAACTGATGATTCAACTGTCCAGCCTTCTTTCAGCTGACGTTCAAAAACGACTGGTTCGGATTTGTCTTCATTGCTGCATCCACTCATAATAAACAGAATGGCTAAAGCCGGGATGATCTGGTTTCTGATCCTTTTCATAATATGTGTGTTTATGTTTTTAATATCAAATGATTCTATAGCCGATGTACTCCGATGTCCTTCAGGACTTAGTTTTCATATATTGTTTTCATGATTTACTGGTTAATACTCAGATTTTCCTCCGGGTTAAGTTCATAGCTGAAACCTCTTTCCGATGATTTCATTATAACTACCTTAAAGATAATAAGATTTGCAAGTATGGCCTCAGCCTTATGGGAAGGTATTTTCGAAAGTTTCCTGAACTTTGATAAGGTTATTGAGCCGTTCTTTCCAAGGTAATCCATGAGAGAATTCTCTACCTTGCTGAACTTCACCATTACTCCTATCCCTTTATCCTCCTTTCTCCAAACCTGTAATAATACACTGTTTGCAAGCAGGTTCTGATCCTTATGCCTGAAATAAGACAACCATCTTCCGGTTTCATCCTTTGCCCTGTAAGGCTTCTTGTCTCCTTTCATCACATCTATCTCCAGTACGATCTTGCCATTTAATGCATGCTGCTTTATAGTATAACTGATTTCAGGACGGCAAAAAAGATGAACCGCTGTATCAACCATATAGATTTCCTCATCCGACCTTATACCAGCTATGCTTCCGTTGTCTCTGACCCCAATAAGAAGTTTACCTCCATCAGTATTTGCAAAAGCGGAGAGTGTCCTTGCAATCTTCTTACTGTCAGAAACACAGTATTTAAAATCAAGCTTCTGGTTCTCACCTTCCGATATCAGCTTTCTCAGATAATTGTCCATAATTACCAGAAATTACTGATCGGTTTTCTTTTTAAGTATTCTGTCAACGACTGAAGGAGCTATAAGCCTGAGCCAAAGTCCGAACTTTCCTTCAAACGTCATTACAATTTCACGCTTTCTGCCGGATGCAGCTTTTATGATAAGTTTTGCACACTTGTCAGGTTGCATTGCGCCATTCTCATGAACAGAAACGAATCCTTTCCTGCTTCCGTCAGCCAGTAAGGCACGACTGGTGATACCTGTACTTACCCAATTGGGGTAAATTATCGTAACTGTAACACCTGTTTCCGAAAGTTCATTCCTGAGAGATTGAAAAAACTCTGACATAGCATGTTTGCTTGCACCATAACCGTCGGCTGTTGCTGACGGCAATCTGCCTCTGATACTTGAAACAGCAACAATCCTTCCATTCGATTTCATGAGAAAAGGCAGTGCATAATGTGTACAGTAGACGCTTCCCATGAAATTTACCTGTATTATTTTTTCGAATACCGACAGGTCATTCATCTCAATGAATTTAGATGCAACAGGAAACCCTGCATTATTTATAAGAGTATCTATCCTGCCGTATTTCTCAACCGTCAGCTCAATAAGATTTCTGCATTGTGATTTGTCTGAAACATCAGTTGGGATAGCAATAACTTTTCCTCCAAGGTGAGAGCAGGTATTTGCAACCTCCTGAAGCTTATCAGCATTCCTTGCTGCAAGGGAAAGCCATGCACCCTGCTCTGCAAGCTTATAGGCAATCTGCTCTCCTATTCCTGATGATGCCCCTGTGATTATTACTGCATTTTCTGAAAAACTTTCCATCCTGATAACCTATTTACTAAAAAATAAACAATAGTTTGAATATAATAATTTTTTTTTGCCGTAATGGTTTATTTTGATCAGATTTATAACTTTATAAAAAAGTGGTTTCAAGTCAAATTTACGCATTTATGAATAATGAAAAACAAAATAAAATAATCAGTAGACTCCTGATTATAGCAATCATGATTTTTACCCTGTCAATTCTGGAAATGAACGGACAGGCAAATGAATGGCCCTGCTTTCACGGCGCTGACAGGACCAACAGATCAAATGAGACAGGATTGCTGAAAACATGGTCTGACGGGGGCCCTTCTCTCCTGTTTACAATCTCAGGACTCGGTGAAGGTTTCAACTCAACATCAATTGGAGGAGGATTAATATATACTGCCGGAAAGACAGGTGACCAGTCATGGATCTTTGCTTTTGATATGAATGGCAAGATGGTCTGGAAGAAGCCAAGCGGATTACCATGGAAAGTAACAGTATCATGGGCCAGTTCATACAACGGACCACGAAGCACTCCAACATACGACAACGGAGTAGTTTACCACTTAAGTGAAACCGGTAAACTCACTGCCTATAAATCAAAAGACGGGAGTGTTATATGGACCAGGGATCTGCCAAAGGATTTCAGTGCTGAGATTCCAATGTATGGCTATGCTGAATCTGTAAGGGTCGAAGGTGACAATCTTTTTGTAAGACCCGGTGGACAGAAGGGGTATCAGGCCTGTCTCGATAAAAGAACCGGAAAAACCATCTGGGCAACTACCGGGATAAGCGGAGATTATGGGTACAGCTCAGCCATAATATGCGATTTCGGTGGTTATCACCAGGTTCTGGGCTCAAGTAATACATGCTATTACAGCATGGATGCCAGTACCGGGAAGCTCTTATGGATAGTCGACTTTAAAAACAAGTACGAAATCAATTGCTCCGATCCTATTGTTTACAATGATTATGTCTTCATTACAAGCGGAGAAGGGAAGGGTTGCATGCTGATAAAACAGAAAAAAACAGCCAATGGAATTTCCACGGAGAAAGTATGGGAAACAGAGCTGATGGACAACTACTTTGGCGGAGTACTACTTTATAACGGTTACCTTTTTGGTTGCGGCAGTGATGCAAGAGGGTGGTATTGCCTCGATTTCATGACAGGAAAACAGATGTGGAAAACCAACGGTGAAGGATCCCTTACTTATGCTGACGGCATGTTATATCTTTATGATGTCAGGGGGAATATGAAACTTGTCAGGGCATCTCCGGATAAGTTTGAAAGGATAAGTGAGTTCAAAGCGCCAAAAGGTGGTGAAGGTCCATACTGGGCACATCCTGTTGTTTGCGGTGGAAGGCTCTATTTACGCCATGCCGATAAGATATTCGTCTACGACATTTAAAAAAAATAAAGAGAGTAAATCATATTAAAAATATTTATTCTGTTAAAATCTTAACAGATATCGTATAATATTTTTTCTACTTTAGCCCTCTTGTTAGCAGGCTTTTTAACCATTAAATATATACCATCACAAAATGAAAAAAATCCCGATTCTCCTGACTGTTTTTCTCATTCTTTCACTAAGTTCATTCATTACAGAAAAAAAAGATCCCGGTTTTACACTGCCTTATGAAAAGTACACACTGAATAACGGACTCAATGTCATTCTGAATGAAGATAAATCGGATCCTATAGTATCAGTTGCGATATATTATCATGTGGGGTCCAGCCGTGAAGTTGAAGGAAAGACAGGGTTTGCACATTTATTCGAACATATGATGTTCCAGGAATCAGAAAATCTGCCACGCGGCCAGTTCGTAAAGAATATCAGCAATGCCGGAGGAAGCTTCAATGGAAGTACAAGCCAGGACAGAACTAATTATTATGAGGTTCTGCCAAAAAACTACCTTGAACTTGCCCTCTGGATGGAATCTGACAGGATGGGATATCTTGAAAACACCGTAACCAAAACATCACTGGCAAACCAGCAGAATGTGGTTCAAAACGAGAAACGTCAGAGCTATGATAATACTCCTTACGGTTTTACCCAGTCCGTCATCCTGAAGAATCTCTATCCAAAGGAACATCCCTACAACTGGACCGTGATTGGGGAAATGAAAGATCTTGAGAATGCTACCGTCGAAGATGTGAGGGCTTTCCATAAGAAATTCTATTCACCAGGAAATGCTTTCCTCGTTATTTCAGGTGATTTTAACAATAAAGAGACTAAAGCGCTTGTTGAGAAATACTTTGGGGAAATTCCGGCTGGTGAGAAAATTGAGAAGAGAAAACCAATGAATGTTTCCCTTAATTCAACAGCTCGTTTTTACCATGAAGATAATTTCGCCAAAGCGCCTCAGCTCACAATAGTGTTCCCAACAGTGGAACGCTATTCCAAAGACTCTTATGCCCTTAACTGTCTTGGTGATCTTCTTGCAAATTCCAAAAAATCACCACTTTATACTATCCTGGTAAGGGAAAAGAAACTTACATCAAGGGTAATGGCACGAAATAGTTCGCAGGAACTTGCCGGTTCATTTAATATAACAGTTACAGCAAATCCCGGCGTAAATCTCTCGGAGGTTGAAAAAGCCATCTTTGAAGGTTTCAAAAAATTTGAAGCAGATGGGTTTACTGAAGAAGACCTTTCAGGAATCAAGGCAGGATTTGAAACCCGTTTCTTCAATTCATTTTCAAGTGTGCAGTCAAAGGCATTTACTCTTGCGGAATATACAATGTATACAGGCGATCCTGACTTTTATAAGAAAGATTTCGAAGGTAACCAGTCAGTTACAATGGAAGATATAAAAGCTGTCTACAATAAATATTTAAAGGGTAAAAACTTTCTTGAAACCAGTTTTGTACCCAGGGGAGAAGTAAAATTGATTGCTGAAGGTTCAGTTAATGCAGGTATTATAGAGGAAGATGTAACAAAAGCATCAGAAGTAAAATCAGACGAAGCAGCAGCTGAAAAAATTGCGAAGACTCCGACTAAATTCGACAGATCAGTTATGCCAAAACCCGGACCCGATCCTGAAGTGGGAATTCCACAGGTATGGTCCGGTTCACTTTCAAATGGCATGAAACTGATGGGCATCAGGCAGTCAGAATTGCCGCTTGTCAGTTATTCTCTTGTAATTAAAGGAGGACACAGGCTTGACAATGTAGAAAAGGCAGGGGTCGCCAACATGGTTGCCACTATGATGAACGAAGGCACAAAAAATAAGACACCGGAAGAACTGGAGGATGCAATTGATATGCTTGGCGCATCAATAAGAGTATCTGCATCCGATGAGGACATCACGATAGATGTCAATACTCTTTCCAGGAATTTTGAAAAGACAGTCGCGCTTGTTGAAGAGATGCTACTCGAACCGCGATGGGACAATGAGCAGTTTTCCCTGGTAAGTTCAAGGATCATAAATGGTATAAAAAGGAATGCAGCAAGTCCTGATTACCTCTCATCCAATACTTTAAACTCTCTGATCTTTGGCAACAGCATTCTGGCTACAGATGTAAACGGGACTTTATCCTCTGTTCCCATGATAACTCCGGATGATCTCAAAAGTTACTACACTGAATATTTTTCTCCTTCAGTTTCGTGTTTAATTATTGCAGGTAATATTGATAAGGCTAAAGCAGAAGCAGCATTTGCCTCCTTAAACAGCAAATGGAAGGCAAAAACTGTAAAGATCCCCGAGATCAGGGTTCCGGCAGCTCCTGAAAAATCGCAGATATATTTTGTAGATGTTCCCG
>Ga0334722_10004728_pt1 | contig 14033 bp, 11 predicted proteins | sample C3_bottom_MG_FD_207210 | JGI IMG/M metagenome (GOLD analysis project Ga0334722, IMG submission 207210) | Sediment microbial communities from Yellowstone Lake, YNP, Wyoming, USA - C3_bottom | ecosystem: Environmental > Aquatic > Freshwater > Lake > Sediment | place: USA: Wyoming | collected...
GCGTGCGCGCGCATTTCGACGCAGGGGCAGACCACGTGTGCATCCAAGCATTGCCGAACGCCGATCCCCAGCTCGAGCAGCTGCGTCGACTCGCGCCGGCGCTCATCAACCTCTGACAGTCCACTAGAGCCTCTAAGGTTACGACGCAATGGTGCGGCGCGCCGTCACGAACGCCAGCGCGGCGTCGACAGCTGCCTGGTCCTCCCAGAACAGGAGGTGACCGCGGCCGGGGTAGATCCTGCTCTCGACGTTCGGCAGCGCCGACTCCCACAGCGGGAAGTGCTCGACAGGTACGACCTTGTCGTCGTCCCCCCAGAGGAGCAGGGTGGGCGTGGTCAGGCTGGAGAGCCGCCCCGCGAGCGTCGGGTCGAACGGCCCCGGTAGCACCTGGCCGATGGACTGCCCTTCTAGACCGCGCGCGGCGAGGAACTCCTCGTCGAGTGGCATCGGCACCTTGCCGGCGAAGATCGACCGGTCGTTCGTGAGCACCGAGTAGACCTCTTCCGGCGGGATCGCGCCCAGGTTCGCGATGGGATGCTCGGGCGAGTCCAGCCCGTACGGAGACGCAAGCACCAGTCGGCGCACCCGCTCGCCGTGGTCGAGTGCGAAGACGGCTGCCAGCCAGCCGCCCAGCGAGTGGCCGACGAGCGCCAGCTCGCCGATCCCGAGCAGCTCGAAGAGCTCGACGTAGTGTTCGACCCAACCGCCGATCCCGCTGATCGAGGGATCGCTCGCTGAGCCGCCGAAGCCCGGATGGTAGGGGACGACGAGACGGAAGCGCTCCGCCAGCGGCAGAAAGCAGTCGGCACCCTCCAGGACCCCACCGCCGTGGAAGAAGACGAGTGGCTCACCCGCGCCCGCGGTCAGGGCAGCCGTGTCGACGCCGTTCACGTCGAGGCGGGTCTCGTCGAAAGAAGCAGGCATCGGGCGCGGCGGAGTCTACTCGAGCGGTGCGCTCGATTCGTCGATCCTGTAACGTCGCCGCATTCGAACGAGCGTACTGCAACGCCGTCAGGGCAGGCTGGCGCGACGTCGGGTTGGCGATGAGCACAGCAGAAGCGAAAGCGGCTGATGGCCGGCGACGGCCCGCTGGGTAGCCTTGCGTCGCGGCTGCGCCGTCTGCGCGGCGCTGGGGCGACGACCGCCGCGGGTGGGGCAAGCGAGCAATGAGCGCCGTACTCGACGCGACGGGGATCTCCGTCAGCTTCGGCGGGGTGCATGCGGTGGTGGATGTCGATCTCGATGTCCGCGAGGGTCAGCTGGTGGGATTGATCGGGCCGAACGGCGCGGGGAAGACGACGTTCATCGACGCGATCAGCGGCTTCGTGCGCTGTCGCGGCCGGGTCGAGCTCGACGGCCGTGATCTGTCCGGGCGCTCTCCGCACGTGCGGGCTCGGCTGGGCTTGGCGCGGACGTGGCAGTCGATCGAGCTGTTCGACGATCTCAGTGTGCGCGAGAACCTGGGTGTGGCGTCGTACCGGCCGTCGCTTCGCTCGACGGTGTGGGAGGTGTTGTCGACACCGGTGAGGCGTACGGCTGCGGCGGATGCGGCGCTCGAGCTCCTGGGTCTCGAGTCGCTGGCGGATGCGATGCCGTCGGAGCTGTCGCAGGCGCAGCGCAAGCGGGTCGGGGTGGCGCGAGCGCTGGCCGCCGAGCCGCGCCTGATCTGCCTGGACGAGCCTGCGGCGGGGTTGGATGCCACCGAGAGCTCCGAGCTGGCGGAGCACCTGCGCCAGGTCGTGGATGCCGGCACGTCGATGCTGCTGGTGGATCACGACATGGGGTTGGTGCTGGGGATCTCGGACCACGTCGTCGTGCTCGCGTTCGGAAAGGTGATCGCGTCGGGGGCGCCCGAGGTCGTGCGTCGTGACGCTCGGGTGATCGAGGCGTATCTGGGGAGCGCGGCGGCCGGCCGCGAGGTGGTCGAGGCCCTGTGAGCTCGGTCGTGCTGTCGCTGGAGGAGGTCGCGGCCGGCTACGACCAGGCGGCGGTGATCCGTGACGTCGCCCTGACGGTCGGCGCGGGCGAGGTGGTGTCGCTCCTGGGTGCGAACGGTGCGGGCAAGACGACGACGCTGCGGGTGATCTCGGGGATCGTTCGCCCGATGAGCGGGCGTGTCGTCTTCAGCGGACGCGATCTCGCGTCGGTCTCGCCGAGCGCACGGGCGCGGCTGGGGATCGCGCACGTTCCCGAGGGGCGCGGCATCTTCTTCGGCTTGACAGTGGCTGAGCATTTCCGGCTCGGTCACCGCGGCGAGCGGCTGGACGAGCAGATGGCCTACGAGTACTTCCCGCTGCTGCGCGAGCTGCGCGCCAGGCGGGCCGGCTTGCTGTCAGGTGGGGAGCAGCAGATGCTGGCGATGGCGCGTGCGCTGGCGCGCCGACCTCGCCTGCTGCTGCTCGACGAGCTCAGTCTCGGCCTGGCCCCCGTGATCGTGGAGCGGTTGCTCCCTATCGTGCGCCAGTATGCGCTCGACTCCAGCTGCGCCGTCCTGCTGGTCGAGCAACACGTCCACCTCGCGCTGGAGATCGCCGATCGCGGCTACGTCCTCTCCCACGGCCAGGTCGTGCTGCACAACCGAGCCGACGCCCTCCGTGCCGACCAGCAACTGCTCATCGTCAGCTACCTCGGCGAGCGTGCCCAGCCCGCGTCCTCTCCAACCCCGACGGTCGGCGACGCAGGTGCCGGGCCTCACGCATGACGGCGGACGCGGTCTCATCCGTCAGCGCTGCAGACTCGCGAGCCTTGCTCCCTCCGCGAGCGCCTCGAGCTTCGCCCATTGGATCGACGGGTGAACGCGTTGCAGGAAGGCGCCCTGTGCGAAGCCGCAGTCCGTCCCGCCCATGACGTTCTCCCGTCCGACGACCCTCGCGAGTCGCGTGAGCCGCTCGGCGACGAGCTCGGGATGCTCGACGACGTTCGTGTGGTGCGTGACGACTCCGGGAATGAGCACCTTTCCGTCAGGCAGGTGCACGTCTTCCCAGAGCCGCCACTCGTGCTCGTGCCTGGGATTCGCCTGCTCGATCGAGTAGTAGCGCGCGTTCACGCGGAGGACAAGGTCGATGAGATCCGCGAGCGGCGGGTCGTATGCGTGAGGCCCGTGCCAGCTCCCAAAACACACGTGGTAGCGGACGCGCTCCTCGGGAATGCCTGCGAGCGCATGATTGAGGGCCTCGACTCGCAACTCTGCCCACTTTCGGTAGTCCTCGACTGAACCGCCGAGCGAGAGGATCGAGTCGTACTCGTGCATGAGTACCGCGTCGTCGACCTGGAGCAGGAAGCCGGCGTCGACGATCGCCCGGTACTCCTCGTGCAGCGCGTCGGCGACTGCGTACACGAACTCCTCGTCGCTGGCGTAGTACTCGTTCTCGAGCCAGTACACGCTGGCCGGTGCGACGACCGGAAGAAAAGCTGCAGTGACGTCGACGGCCTCGAGGGCGGCCTTCAGGTTCGCGATGTCGTGCTGGAGCGCCGTCGGGTCGTACACGATCGGCCCCGTGCATACCCAGACTCTGCCCGTGGCCGGCGCATCCGCTGCGTCGGCGGGCGAAATCTCTGCGTCGTGCTCGGCGTAGAACTCGGGGAAGGCCTGACGATCGCGGCTCGGAGGCAGGAAGCTCCGTCCTTCGAGGGACACCGTCCGGATCTCGAGACCGCTTACCCGCTCGTAGAGGTACGTGATCCAGGTCGCCTTCCCCATCTCGCCGTCGTCGACGACGTCGATCCCCGCCTCGGCCTGACGGCGCACGATGTCCGCGACACCTCGGCTCAGGCAGTCCTCGTAGGCATCGTTGTCGACCGGTTCGCCGCGCTCCATCGCGGCGAGGAACGCCAAGAGCTCGGGCGGTCGAATGAGGCTTCCGGCATGCGTCGTCAGGATCCTGCCCATCACTGCTCCCTTCCTCTCGATTCAGGGCTGCGCGCTTGGTCTCGAGAGACAGAGCTCACGGCTCCACCGCAGACCCGGTCGTCGCCGCTCCTCGGGCACGCGAGAGAAGAGCCGCGACAGGGTTGGGAGGCTTGGGCCCGCCCGACTCGAGTCGCTTCCTCTTCTGCTGCTTCTTCTTGTACGTCGCGCCGGCGACGCCCTCCGGGTTCTGGATCAGCGTCACGATCAGCGCCAGCCCTGCGAACAACAGCGCCCAGTTGCCCGAGACCCCGAACCACTTGTCCAGCGCGTACGGAAAGAGCCCCTGCGTCGAGATCAGTCCGGCGAAGATCGCGCCGGAGACCATCGTGATCCCGCCGACGTACGCGAAAGCGATCAAGCCGAGCGCCGTCAGAGCGCCGAAGCGACCGGCACTGACCGAGCCGAAGTTGTAGCTGTAGAGCACCCCCGCGACGCCCGCGATGAACGCCGCCAGCCCGAACGCGGTCAGCTTGACGAGGGTGACGTTGATTCCCGCCGCCGCCGCTGCCCGCTCGTTCGAGCGCACCGCGAGCATCCTCTGCCCCAGGCTCGAGCGGCGCACGTTGGCAACGAGAAGGCAGAGCGCCACCATCACCGTCAGGGTGAAGAAGCCGAAGACCGGGCTCGGGATCTTGCCGTCCAGGCCACGGAACGCCGCGTCGAAGCCGAGATTGAAGCCGAACAGGTGTGGCGACGGCACTGCCGATGCGGAAGAGCCCCCACCCCAGCGATAGTTGACGAACCCGAATTGCTCGATTGCGACCGCGGCTGCCAGCGTCACGACCGCCAGGCTGACGCCGCGCACGCGCAATGCGGAAACGGCTGTGAGCACCCCGACCAGCGTCGCCACTGCAACTGCGATCAGCGGGCCGAACGGAAACTCGATGCCGTGGTCGACCGCCATGTGCGAGACGGTGAAGCCCGCGACGCCGGCCAGCGCGAGCTGGACGACCGAGATCTGACCGACGAATCCCGTAATCACTACCAAGGACAGGCAGATCAAGGCACCGAGCAGCGAGACGATCAGCGCCTGGCGAAAATCGTACGGGAGCACGATCAGCGCCACGGCGCACACCACGGCGCCGATCGCGGCGGTCCGGAGCGGGCGCTCCGGGCGGGGGACAACGGGGAGACGCTTCTCGACCAACTCCCCGCGGCCAGGCAGGGTCGCTCCCCGCCAGAACATCGCGATCACGATGACCAGGAACACGAACAGCTGCCAGACCCCCGGGAGCGCGATGCCGTGATCAGCCGGATACCACGGCTGCGGCGCGAGGTAGTAGAGGAGCACCGACTGAGCCATCCCGAGCAGGAGACCCGCCGCGCAGGCGATCCCGAACGAGGTGAAGCGCGCGAGCAGGGCGGCTGCGAGCGCGGGCACGATCTGGAGCGGCAGCGTCACCGAGTCGAGCGTGGTGACTGACGCTGCAAGCACGCCGAGCCCGCCCGCGACGAGGCACGCGAGCAAGGTGTTGACCATCGACAACTGGGTCGGCTCCATTCCCGCCAGCACCGCCGTGACCTCGTTCTCCGAGGCTGCACGCGTTGCCAGGCCGAACCGGCTCCAGCGGTAGAGCGCGGCCAGCACGACAGCGGCGAAGATCACGATCCCCGCCAGAATGAACCGATCGAGAGGGACGACTCCGCCGAGCATCTCGATCGGGCGATTCGGGAGCACCGAGGGCTGCGGCTTCTGCGCGTTGCCGAACGAGAGCAGCATCGCCGCCTGCAGCGTGAGCAGGACGCCGAGTGAGGCGGCGAGCTTCGCGAGCGGCGAGGCAGCCTGGAGCGGCCTGAAGGCCAGGAGCTCGATCGCCACGCCGACGCCGGCGATGAACACGAACGTAATCGCAAGCGCGGGGGCGGTCGGAACGTCGCCTCCGAAGATGCCCGTCCGCAGCGACCAGAACGTGTAGCCCGCCAGCATGGCGATCGCCCCGGTGGCGAGGTTGATTACGCCCGATCCCCGGTAGAAGAGCACGACGCCGAGCGCGATGCCCGCGATCAGCGCGCCGGTTCCCAGCCCGAAGAGCGCAAAGAGCAGAACCTGGTCGACGTTCATCCCACCTCAGTCTTCCACGCCCGCGTGATGCGGGCCCGGCCTTTCGGCCGGGCCTGCACGTCGATTCTCTCGATCGCGTTTCGCCTACTGCGGGGGCCGGAGCCAGCCCGAGACACGCTTGAACTTGCCTGCTCCGAAGTACTCGAAGAACTGCGTCTGGTCGTTGCAGACCGCCGGGAGCTTCGAGTACTTCCCGCACCGCACGGCCGGGGCACCCAGAGGAACCGGGCCGCGCTCCAGCTTTCCCTGCTTCACGATCGCTGCGGGCGTGATCTGCGTCGACCCGATCGTGTTCAGCCACTTGACGACGGTCAGGGCCTGGCCGAACCCGACCGGCACCCATGGATCAGGGGTGATCTTCGCCTGCCCGTACTTCTTGAACACCTTCAGGAACGGTGGCACGCTCTTGTCTGTGAGATCGAAGCCGAGGGACGACGCGATCGCCCAGGTCCACTTCGGGTAGTCGCCGCCCAGCCCCTGCGCGACTCTCGGGTCGAGGCAGAGCGGGTTCGTGAGCACCTTCGTCTTGAGCCCGAGCTGCGTGAGCGCTTTCGCCAGGTTGACGCAACCCGAGGCGATGTCCTGCAACACGATCACATCTGCGCTCTGGGCGCCGGCAGCCGTGATCGGGCCGGTCAGGTCGGTCGTGCTCGGGTCGTACCCCACCTGCTTCACCGAGAGCCCTGCCTTCTTCATCGCGGCGACGATTCCGATCGCGTTCTCCTGGATGCCCGGAATCGTCGGGTAGATGACGGCTGCGGACTTCGCATGGAGGACGTCCCGTGCGAAGGTGCCGTACGGCCCGAGCACCGAGGTGCCGCTACCGAAAAGGCCGAACCCCGGCTTGTACTGCTCGTCGACCGGCGAGACGAGGACTCCCCCGACGACCGGCTTCTTGTGGCCGAGCGCAGCGTAAAGCGACTGGTTGCCGAACACGACGCCGCCGATCAGGACAACCGATACGCGCTTGTCGTTGGCCATCGCCTGACCGCACTTCGTGCCTTCCTCCTCCGCGGATGCGATGAAGCACTCCTTCAGCACGAGCGGGTGGCCGCCGATCCCGCCGAGCTCGTTGTTCGTCAACTTGGCGGCAACCTCGACCGCGGGGGTCCAGTTCGGCCCGATCTCGACCTGGCCGCCCTGCTGGTTGACCACACCGATCACGACCGGCTTCAGCTTCAGGTTCGCCTTGCCGGCCGTCCCGCCCACGTACTGGACGTAGTTCGTGACCGCACTGCTGGGCGCGGCGGCCACCGCGAGCGCGACGGAGAGCGTCAGACCGAGTACGACGGCCGCAGCGAGCGCGACGGCACGGCGTCTCCGCAGACCGACGGGAAGAATGGTGTCAAGACGCATACGTCTCCTCCTTCTTCGAAGGGCCTGTTCGTGCGTTCGGGCCAGCGGGCAAGAAAGCATCCTGCAGGCTGAGCTTGATGTCTACTTGTACTGAACGATCGGTCATTGCTACTAACCGATGCGCAACATTAACCGGCCGCCAGGCTCGGTGCAACGGCTGTTCAACCGTGGATAAATGGCATGAACAAACAGGTAGAGCCTCTCGTCCACAGGGAGGTCGCCGCTCCCTGGCTCGAACCTCCGAGCCCGATTGTCGCCGCTGCGATGTATGACCGCCCATACGGCTACTGCGGTTTCAGCGCCGGGTGTTTACTCACACTACACTCGGCCGATCGTGACCGACGTGCCCGCTCGGCGTCGTAGCGCGGTCCTTCACGCGGAGCCTCTCGAGAGAAGCCGGAGCGAATCTGCACGATGCCCAAGACGGTGAACTGACTTGCCCAAGACGGTGAACTGAACGAAGATGCTGCAGCCCCAGAAGCCACGCGGGAGGATGAACGTGAGCCACGCGAGTCTGCAGGACTTGCTCGGAACCGTCGCGAGTCCAGTCGAGCTGCTTCGCAACGCGCAAGCCGGGCCGAACGTCTATCCGGGAGTACCGGCCGAGTTCACGAACTGGCGCGACGAGCAGCAGGCATGGCAGAAGACCTGCGTGCTCTACAACCAGTCGTACCACATGGCCGACCTGGCCGTGGAAGGCCCCGACGCGTTGAGACTGCTTTCCCATCTTGCGGTCAACAGCTTCGAGGGCTTCGTGGTCGACAGGGCCAAGCACTTCGTGCCGTGCACTCCCGACGGCTTCGTCATCGGCGACGTGATCCTGTTCGCACTCGCGGAGAACCAGTTCAACCTCGTCGGCCGCGCGCCGGCGCTGAACTGGGTGAGCTACCACGCCGAGACCGGCGGCTACGACGTCGAGGTCGGGCTCGACCAGAGAACGGCGCGGCGCACCGACGGACGCCGCAAGTCCTACCGCTTCCAGGTGCAAGGGCCGAACGCGATGCAGGTGATCGAGAAGGTACTCGGGCAGACGCCACCGGAGCTCAAGTTCTTCCACATGACGACGCTGACGATCGCGGGCAAGACCGTCCGTGCCCTACGGCACGGAATGGCCGGGCAGCCGGGCTGGGAGCTGTTCGGACCATGGGACGAGGAGGCGGCGGTACGCGAAGCGCTCGTGAGCGCCGGCGAGGAGTTCGGGCTCAGGCAGGTGGGTGGCAGGGCGTACGGGTCCAACACCCTGGAGTCAGGCTGGATTCCCTCGCCGCTCCCGGCCGTCTACACCGGCGAGGAGTTGAGGGCGTATCGCGAGTGGCTACCGGCCACCGGTTACGAGGGGTCGGCGTCGGTCGGGGGCAGCTTTGTCTCCGACGACATCGGGGACTACTACTTCACGCCCTGGGACCTCGGCTACGGGAGCTACGTCAAGTTCGACCATGACTTCATCGGGCGCGATGCTCTCGAGCGGATGGAGGATGGGGAACATCGCTGCAAGGTCACCCTGGCGCTCGACGACGAGGACGTGACCCGGACGATCGGAACCATGTTCCAGGAGACCGGTCGCGCGAAGTTCATCGACTGGCCGAACGCGGTGTACGCGATGCATCCCTACGACAGGGTCACGGTGGACGGCGAGACGGTCGGGCTGTCGACCTGGGTCGGCTACAGCGCCAACGAGGGCAAGATGCTCACGCTGGCGGTCGTGGACGCCGAGTACGCGGAGCCTGGTACGGAGGTGACGCTCGTCTGGGGGGAGGAGGGCGGCGGCACTGCCAAGCCGACTGTCGAGACCCACGTGCAGACGGAGATCCGAGCGGTTGTCAGCCCCGTGCCGTACGTCCAAGCGGTGCGCACGTCATACGCACCGGGCAGCTGGCGCGAGGCGCGCGTCTAGCGACTGGGGGTCGAACGCCGGTTCGTCGCGGTTCGAGCCGGTGATGTTGGGTTCAGGCGGCCTTGGGGTCGACGATGATCTTGCCGCGGGCTGTGCGCTCGACGAGCGGTCGGATGCCGAGGTCGACGAGCCGGTCCAGCGGTATCACGCGATCGAGTACGGTCTCTGCGAGATGCCCGTTCGAGATGATGTCGAGCGACTCGGGTAGATCGACGTCACATACGTGCGCGACTGCAGTTCTGATCTCGACCTCGCGGGTGGTGAGGGTGAAGAGGTCGATCTCGCTCGGTGTGGGCTGAAGGCCGACGATGAGAACGCGACCTCCGCGGCGAGTTGCCTCGATGGCGGTCTCCGGCGACCCGAGTGCCCCTGAGGCCTCGACGACGACGTGCGCGCCGTCGCCTCCGGTCACTTCGAGCACCGCGGCCACGACATCCTGGGTTCTCGCGTCGATGACGGTCTGCGCGCCGAGAATCCGCGCAGTTCGCAGTCGCTGGTCGTCGATGTCGACGGCGATCAGCGGCGCAACGCCCTTCGCCGCAGCCGCGCCGAGGATGAAGGAGCCGATGCCGCCGACCCCGATCACCACGCATGCCTGACCGGGCTGAACATTCGTCCGCCGCAAGGCATGCAGAGCGACGGCGAGCGGCTGGGCCATCGCTGCCGCATCGTCCGAGCACCCGTCTGGAACCTGGCGGCAGACAGCGGCCGGCGTCTTGACGAACTGGGCGAGACCGCCGTTCAGCTGCAGCCCCAGAGTCAAGTACGTCGAGCAGAGGTTGGTTCGACCGGCCTGGCACCATTCGCAGTGACCGCAGGAGACCGCCGCGCCGGAGACGACCCGGTCTCCGTGCGAGAGCCCCGCGACGCCCGCTCCGATCGAGACGACGCGTCCGACGAACTCGTGTCCGAGCGTGACCGGCGGGCGGGTGAGCAGTGGTCCGTGATCCCACTCGGCCGAGTCCGTCCCGCAGATCGCAGCCCGGACGACCTCGAGCACGAGCTCTCCCGGGCCGGGGTCGTCCGGCTCCGGCACGGACTCGATCCGGATGTCGTGACGCCCGTGGTAGACGGCGGCTTTCATGCGCTCGTCGCCAGGTGGACTTTGATGTTGCTGGCCGTGTCGCGCGCTGCATCGAGCGCGTCCAGCGCGTCCTCGAGCGGGAAGGTCGCAGTCACGATGGACGTCGCGTCGACGACCCCGCTCGCGAGAAAGCGGATGGTGCGTGGCCAGAGACCGACAGATCCGATCAGGCCGCGCATCCGCAGAGCTTTCGACTGGATCAGCCCGAGCAGGGCCGGCGCTTCTGCGCCGATGTTGATGCCCACGTAGACGATCCGCGCCTCCTGTCCTGCGACGTCGAGCGCCTGTGCCATCGCCGCCGGTGAGCCGGCCGCCTCGATGACGACGTCGAAGCCGCGGCCGCCGGTCATCTCGGCGACACTGTCGGCGAAGTCGTGGGCGGTCGGGTCGAGCGCGGCTCGGGCGCCGATCTGCAGTGCCTTGTCGCGCCGTGCCGCCTGTGGCTCGAGAAGGACGACCGTCGCATTGTTCGCGGCCGCAGCCATGACGCAGAGCAGTCCGATCGGCCCACCGCCGAGTACTGCCACGACATCTGCTGGATCGATGCCGCCTGCGAGGACGGTGGCGTTGTAGGCGACGGAGAACGGCTCGACCATCGCACCTTCGGTGAACGAGAGGCTTTCGGGCAGCTTGTGAAGCCACTCGCCTCGGGCCTTGAAGTACTCGGCGTCCGCGCCGTCGATGGAGAAGCCGAAGTGGTCTCGCCCCGCCGGGCCGACGACGCATTCCCCGACGACGGCGTCTCCAGGCTGTAGTCCGCGCACGGCCGCTCCGGTCTCGACGACCTCCCCGCACCATTCGTGTCCGGGGATGATCGGGTACGAGACCGGGATGATGTACCGGCCCTCGTAGAGCTCGAAGTCCGAATGGCAGATGCCGACGGCGTGGGACTTGACGAGCACCTCGTCCGGACCGATTTCCGGGTCGCCGATATCGGTCACGACCGCGTTGTTCGGGGATTGGAAGATGAGGGCCTTCATGGGTTCTCCCTTGGTCCGTTCACGTTGAGATCAGCACCTTCATGTCCTCCGTCGCACCCGAGCTGAGGCGCTCGAAGCCGGATTCGGCGTCGTCCATGGGGAGACGTCCGGTGACGATCCGCTCGACCGGAAGGCGCCCCGACGCAATCTGTGCGGCGACGCGAGGCCAGTCGTTGACCCCGTAGCACCAGCTTCCGACGATCTTCAGGTCGTTCAGCGCCCAGAGCATGGGGTCGACCTCGCAGCGGCTCACGTGCAGTCCGACCTGCACGACGGTTCCGCGGCGCTTGACCGCCTCGGCACAGGTCCTGAACGCGTCACCGAACCCGGCGCACTCGATCGCGATGTCGACACCCAGTCCGTCCGTCCGTTCACGAAGCTCACCCGGCACGTCCGCGGTCGCCGGATCGAAGACCTCTCCGAGATCGAGGCGCCTGGCCCGCTCGCGCCGAGACTCGTTCGGCTCGGTCATGTAGACGAATCCCGCTCCCGCTGCCGCCGCGCAGAGCGCAGCAAAGGCTCCGATCGGTCCGCCGCCGGCGATGAGCACGCTGTCACCCGGTCGCACCGGGCCACGTGAGACACCGTACGCCGCCACGGCGCACGGCTCGATGAGCGCTCCCTGCTCATCCGAGACGCCATCCGGAATGCGGAACACCTGGTACTCCTCGAGGTTCGCGAACTCCGCGATGCCACCCCAGTCGTCGCTGAGGCCGGTGCACGCCATCGTGACGCAGAGGTGCTGAAGGCCGCGGCGGCAGTAGTCGCAGCGCCCGCAGTAGATGAGCGGCATGACCGAGACGCGATCGCCGACCTCGACGCGGGTCACAGCGGAGCCGACTGCCACGACCTCGGCTGAGAACTCGTGCCCCAGGATCTGCGGCAGCGTGGCACCGGTGAGGGGATGCGGCTCGGACGGTGTGACGATGGGGCCGCTCACGTACTCGTGGAGGTCCGTGCCGCAGATCCCGCACCAGCGAGGGGCGACGGTTACCTGTGTCGGACCCGGCGGCCCGGGCTCGGGTACGTCCTCGATCCGCAGATCGCGGGCGGCGTGGAAACGAAGTGCCCGCATCAGCGGCTCCCGTCCTCGCGAGTAGACATGTGCCCGTCGACGGTCATGGCACGATCCGCTCGGTCCGCAGGCGTGCGAAGAGATCGGTGAACGAGGATTCGCTGTCGCGCACGCCGAGGAAGCCGAGTCGCCTGCTGCGTCCCATGTCGGTAAAGGTCTCGATCGTGCGGCCCAGGTCCGCGTCCGTGTGCCACCAGGAGGCGAGGCTCTCGACGTTCAGGTCACGTAGGCCGTGACGGCGTACGATCTCCGGCCAGATCTCGGCCGCGTCAGCCATCTGCTGCTCGAGCGGCGCCGGCTCGCCGCTGAACGGCACAGGCTCGACTTCCAGCGCGGCAGCTAGTCGAGGCCACATTCGCCGCCAGCGGAAGACGTCGCCGTTGACGATGTTGAGAGCCTTGTTCGCGGCGGCAGGCGTCGTCGCCGCCCAGACGAGATGGTCGGCAAGAAGGCCGGCGTCGGTCACGTCAGTGACCGCCTGCCACTGCTCGCGCGAGCCGGGGAAGTGAAATCCACGTCCCGCCTCGCGGCAGATCGCCGCGTAGACGGCGAGGGTCACACCCATGTTCATCGCATTCCCGAGGGCCCAGCCGATCAGCGTGTGCGGCCGGTGCACCGACCACGTGAATCCGTCGCGCTCGGCCGCCTCGAAGAGGATGTCCTCCTGTACGTAATAGAAGTTCTCGTACGGCAGGCGGGCCTGGTCTTCGGAGAAGGGTGTGTCCGGCTGAGCCTTCGCGTACGCCTCGAACGGCCCCAGGTAGTGCTTGAGCCCCGTCACGAGCGCCACGTGGCGTACCGATTTCTCGAGTGCCGTCGCGTCGAGGAGGTTCTGGAGCATGCGACCGTTCACGTCGCAGTTCTCGGACTCGGTGGCGCGACGCGACCACGTCGTGAAGAAGACATGCGTCGGAGCGACGCCGCGAACCGCCGCGGCGACCGCCTCGGCGTCCTCGAGGTCGGCAGCCACCGGAGCGATTCGCTCGTCGAGGTCCTTCGGGTCACGGCTCAGGCCCCAGACCTGCCAACCATCGGCGAGGAGGCGTTGGGCGACATTGCCGCCGCTGATGCCGGTGACGCCGGCGACCAGCGCGTGCCCGCTCATGAAAACGCTCGGCCGGGTGCGCGCGTGCTGCTGCGACGTACCTGGCTGTAGATGATGGCTGCGGCGACGATCAAGAGCCCCTGGAAGATGTACTGCCACTTCTGGTCGAGGCTGAGGAATACCGTCGCGTTCAGGACCTGAACGCTCAGCCCGGCCCCCATCAGCGTGCCGATGAAGGTGCCTCGCCCTCCGAGCAGGCTCGTCCCGCCGAGAACGACCGCCGTGATGGACGTCAGGGTGTAGCCGGTACCTTGCCCCGGGTCGCCGACTCCGAGTTGCGCCAGCAGGACGATCGCGCCGAGGAGCGTCAGCAGCGAGGCGCCGACGTAGCCGAGGAGCGCTGTTCTGTTGACCGGCACGCCGACCCGCCGCGCCGACTCCTCATCCGACCCGACCGCGCGCAGCCGCATGCCGAGCCGCGTCTTGCGAAGCCCGAGCTCGAGGCCGAGGGCACACAGGATGAACACGACGAAGGCGATGGGCACTGGTCCGACCTTCGTCGAGATGGCGTTGGTCACCGACGCGGCGATGTACCCGTCGGGCGCAGAGCGCAGCCTGAAGGCCAAG
>Ga0334722_10004729_pt1 | contig 14031 bp, 8 predicted proteins | sample C3_bottom_MG_FD_207210 | JGI IMG/M metagenome (GOLD analysis project Ga0334722, IMG submission 207210) | Sediment microbial communities from Yellowstone Lake, YNP, Wyoming, USA - C3_bottom | ecosystem: Environmental > Aquatic > Freshwater > Lake > Sediment | place: USA: Wyoming | collected...
GTATATCTTGAATAAAAGTATTGAGAGGCATTTTATTTTTCTTATAATACCTAGTTAAGATAGTTTTGAAAATTTCCAAATCCAATGCTTCATTGTTCGAGAGTTTTGTCTCTTTGGTGAACTTGGTTAGGTCTATTTGTTTTGTGGTGTCTCCCCCATTTTCCTTCACCGCATCATTCCAAAGAGAAACATAAGTTTGAACATCTTTTATTCCTTCTCTATTTTCTGGAGTGTCAGAAGATTCCAAATCATTTTCTTCACTTGGTAGAGAATCAATTCTAGGATGACCACTGACTGTCTCGCTTAAACCAAGATCAACTTCCCTTTTCCTCGCATCCACTTTTAAATCAGCGCCTCTTGTGTTTTTTATCCTTACATACTCATCTCTCTTGTCTCTATATGGACTTGCCTTCTCATCTATCTTTGCAATTTTTTCTAGAATTTTAATTCTGCTTTTTTGTAGTTGTTCACTTCCTTCATCCATCGCTTTTCTCTCTGCTGTGATTATTTCATTCAATTGTTTTATGGCTTCCACATTTCTTATATATCTCTCGCTTTTTTCCTGCGACCTCAAAGCCTCTTCAATTTGTGTTTTTGTTTTTTCTAATCCATCTAGTTCTTCTAATTTGTTTCTACGCTTTGCTTCATTGACCGCTATTTCCAAATCAATTTGGTCGAGCTTCCCATGAACGATTTCAAGATCTTTTTCTATTGGTTTTAGTTTTGTTTCAAATGTATTAATGAGTTTACCAGCCACTAAATCTCTTTTTTCTAAACTAATATTTCTTTTATTATCTCTAGCTTCGAACATGCTTTGGTTCCTATCTCTTTTCTTTAAAAGAGCATTTTTGTTTTCTTCAGATTTTCTAATTTCTTCTTCAAGGGTACCAACATCCACTCCTTTTTTCTTCGAGTCTTCAATGACACTTTTCATTTTTGCTTGGAAGGTATCAATTGCTTCTACCCTTCCATTTAAACCATCTACTCTGCGTTTGAGAATAACCATATTATGTTCGTATTCATTGGCATTCATTTGGTTGTATGCGATTTGTATCTTTCCCACTGTTTCCTGAATCACAGGAATATTTTTGATGCCTTCATAGAGTTTAGTGGCAATTCTCTTTGCCCCCTCTGTCATTCTGCTAAACCTACTTTGATTTTCTGGATTTAGTCTTACGCCAGCAATCGGAGATGCTTCTCGGGTTGCTGGAGCAGGAGGAATAGTTTCTGGTATAGGTGGAACCACTGGGGCCGCTTCTGGTGTAAGGGGGGTTGGAGGCATAGTAGGAGTAGTTTCAGGCGCTGGGGTTACTTCTGGTTGTTCTGGAGGGACTGGAGGTATTTCCGCAGGAGCTGGAGTTGGTTCTGGTGTAGATACAGGGGGGATGGTTTCTGCTGGTGTTGCTCCTGCTTCTAACTCCTTGATTCTGGCTTCATTCGCAAGGACTTTCTTTTCAATATCATCATGATTTAGATCCGTCCCGTGTTGAACAGACTTATTCAACCACTCGATTTCCTTCTTTAATCGATCTGTTTCAGATATTTCTGTAGAAATTGCAATTGATTCTATGGGCTTATTAGCTTCTACCTCCCCTCTCTCTAGTTCGTGGATTCTATCCTCATATTCCTTCATTTTACTGTCAGCAAAGCCACTAGGCATATACTCTCCTTTTTGAACTCTTAGATTCAAAAAGGCTATATCTGTCTTAATTTTGTATATTTCTAGAGAATTATCAGTTACAGTAGGCGTAATTTCTGCGGGGACCTCACTTTCTTCACCAATTCTTTCATTCATATTATTAAAATAATTATTTTATGTATTCATTATGTCACAAAAATCAATATTGCAGATATAAAAGACACTAAAAAATATTTTCTATAAGCTCTACTCTGGCCATATGTTTTGTCTCATCAATTTTGACCGTGACCAAATCTAATTGCCAATCAGTGTCCACCCTTTTTTCAAGCATGTAAGTTTGGATAGCTCGGTGAAGTCGCTTAATCTTCCAAGGATGAACGTTATCCTCTGGCCTATAACTATTCTTTGCACGTGCAACATTATTTAAAGTTTCATGTGCAACCCTGACACTTTTTACTTCTATAAACCGATACATGTGGGCTTTCTTGGCAACAATGTCGATTTCTCCCCATTTTCTTAGATAGTTTCTCTCAATAACCTCAAATCCGTGTTTAATTAAATATTCACAGGCAATATTCTCACCAATGTCTCCAAGCTTTCTTTTTTCAGTTCTATTGTCTTGTTTCATGAATAACGTTCATAGATAGTTTCACGTGAAATCTATTGCTGTAGAATGGCTATAAATGGACATAAAATGCAAATGGCTTTTAAAAAATTGTCTTTTATCCCCACTTTCCCCATAGTTATCCACATATGTAAATAATTGTGTCATAGTTGTTTTGAAACAAAGCCCTATTTCTCTAAACTGAATTTTAACATTGAATTATTAAAAGACTTCTCATGGACAGGGGATAAGGACACCAATATAAACAAAGAACCGCCGGCGGGGCGATCCGCGGCGGTTTGGCTCCAACAATAGGTCAGAGCAAGAAGAACAGTCCAGTGGACGAATGGTGCGAAAAGATGAACAGCACCAAAAATATAAATGTAAGTTGAGGATGTGTCATCCTCGCTTACCACCCATTTAACCAGACTACCTTCCGATGGTCTTGGCCAGACTTGAACTGAAGAACAATAATCAGATTCTAATGTTTCCTTGGAGAATGAAACAGCGTCCTCTGACCGTCTGCAAACAGTATACGCTTAAAGGACAAAATAAATGCAAAAAACTGTGGATAACTATGTAAAATTATAAAAGACATTTTGTCCTTTAAAATATGGCTCTATATAAAGGTGATTTGGATAGGGCAATGATCTGAACCAAAAATACTTTCAAGTGTTTCAAAGGATTTAATATTTTTTAATGCTTCAGGAGTAGCAAAAAAGTAATCTATTCTCCAGCCAACATTTCTATCTCGAGCGTATGTTTTCATATCCCAATAGGTGTAAATTTCTTTCTTGTTTGGGCAGAAATGTCTAAATACATCTGTCCATCCATGAGCAATAAGTTTATCCATCCAGGCTCGCTCAATGGGGAGGAAGCCTACATGAGTTTCGTTTTCCTTGGGTCGCGCAAGGTCGATTTCTGTGTGGGCAACATTTACATCTCCACAAAAGATGATATTTGGCTCTGTTTTCCTAAGTTTCTCTATAAATTTGAGGAAATGTTCATAAAAAGCGAGTTTATACTCTAGCCGTTCTGGAGCACCGCCACCATTTGGGAAATAGCAGTTAATGAGCGTGAAACCTGCCTCGCCGTTAGGCAGGCCCTTATATTTAGCCATAATTAGCCGACCTTCCTGATCCATAGCCGAGATGCCGAGATCGTTTGTGACCTCGATGGGCTTATCCTTGGAATATATAGCCACTCCACTGTAACCTTTCTTTATGGTAGGGAAGTGGAAATAAGAATGGTATCCGACTGGAGATTTCACTTGTTCTGTGAGTTGTTCTGGAAGTGATTTGGTTTCTTGGAGACAAAGGATGTCTGGTTCAAGGCTAAGAATACGTTCAAATTCACCTTTTCTGTCTACTGCCCTTAGGCCGTTTACGTTCCAAGAGATAATTTTCATATTAGTTTCTAGGGCCACAACTCTCAATAAATTCAGACTTGGACTTTTTTGTAATGGCGAGGATGCCCAGAACAACTATATATGAGGCGATAACTTCAGGACTCATTTTATAGTGGTTATTTGTCACAAATGTGGCTATAAATATGCCTACAATCAATATAGTCCAAGCCAAGACGTACATTTCACCAGGATGCTTACCCTTATAATAAAACTGCCATCTTTCGAATTCCTTCTCAGCACTATAAATAGTTAGACAAACTGCATATAGTGCGGCGATAGGGCCCATGATTTCTGAATATGCTCCATCATGGAGAAAATCAGCAATGATGACAATAAAAAATATAATGGTCCAAAAGTTAGTTAGATATCTCCAGTAGGCTCCAGATTTCTTGTCTATTTTCTTCATGTCTTAATCATACAGTTTAGAAGAAGTATTCACAAAATTTATTTATCAATAAAAGTATTTTTAGAGTATAATTAAACGAGTAATAATTGTTATATACAATGAAAAAAATATTTATTTTCGTTTTGTTACTTGTTGTATCTTTTGGTTTTAAAATTGGAGATGTAAACGCGTTTGGTGGTTGTTCAAGTGGTACAGCCCGACTCACTGTGAGAACTCCAACTGGAAATCCTCCGACTTCATATCCAGTGGATGTGACAATTTCTTGGTCAACGGATTGTTATGGAAACCAAGTTGTTGTTTATGGTTTAAATAGTCCTTATCCAGTGGCTCAAGATAGTAGTGGTTCTGTGACCCATACTGCCACTGGTCCAGAGACTTATACCCTCGCTGCTTTTGATGGTCCTCCTTCTGGACCAGAAGGTATCTGTCCATTGGCTACCAGAGAAAGTTGTTCTCTAACTGATGCAATGTGGTCAAAAACTGCATATTTGTTGGATGCTCCTGCTGCCCCCGTGGTACTTTCTGGTTTTAAAGTAAATGGCCAAACTAGTATTGTGGCCTACCCTAATACAAATCTTTCTTTTTCTGCAGTTGTACCTTCTGGGGTTGTGGGATGTGATTTGAATCACTTTGTTGGAGGAAATTTTGTTGGGTCATTAGGAGGATTGGCTATTGGAGCGGTGGGTACTTCCATAGATTTTAGTAGTAAAAATGGAACGGCTGGTAGTATATTAGGGTCGTCTTATGGAGGTAATAATTTTGAACTTACTTGTGCGAGTGGAGATGGAATGTATATAGTGCGCCCACAAGTTTATGTGGATTATAATCCTGCTATTATTTCAACTCCCAGTTCTCCATCTGGGCTTTCAGTTTCTCCAAGTACTTGCGGAAATAATTGGCTAAATCTTTCTTGGAATGTTTCACCCGCTGCAACTAGTTATCAAGTTTATAGAGACGGTTCGGTGATTTCTTTGAGTTATGTTTGTGATGCAATCTCTTGCGTTGTTTCTGATACCGGACTAGTTTTGGGCTCAACTCACTCATACACAGTTACTGCCTCAAATGCCGGGGGTGCATCTGCCAAATCTTCATCAGTATCAAATACAGTAGCTTCTGCGTGTCCACCTCCATCAACCTGTAATGTTTCAACAGATACGAATTATGGATTAGTCGGTGCTTGTGCGGGCACATGCAAAAATGGATATACAAATTATCCAACTTGCACTTATGTGCCGCCTCCACCTCCTCCTGTTCCAGTCATTTCTTCTTTTACCGCTAACCCAACTGCGGGTCAGGTAGGAATAGTAAATCCCGGTTTATCTTGGACAGTCACAAATAGCCCAACATCATGTACAGCAATAGGTGATTGGAGTGGTTCAAAACCAACAAGCGGGAATAATGTCCTCCAAGGAGTTTTGAATTCAGTAAAAACTTATACCTTCACCCTCACTTGTTCTAATGGTGGAGGTGCAAGTGCTCCCAAAAGTGTCACAGTGATAGTGACAGCAGCACCACCCACCACAGCCACAATCACTGTAAATAGTAATGTTTCTACTGGTTGGTGTGTGAATGGTGGCAATTGTGTATCAAATTCAACGACAAAAACTTACACGGTTACTCCAGGAGCTGGTGGTTCTTCATATACATTAACAGCGAACGACCTTTCTCCAACTTATACTGGTCCAAGTATTACAAATGATGTGACTGGAAGTGGTTCAACTCTCTCTCTTTTCGTTGGAGAAACTGGTACCTTCACCGTTTCTTATACCCCAGTAGCTGGTGATCCTGGTTGCCAAGGATGTACGGGTGGATTTAATTATGATCTCACAAATACTGGAGTGGGTAATCCTGCTCCTGGACAAGTCACTATCAATAAAATTCTAAAAGGTGGCACTCCGCAATCAGTATTTCTTTCTGTATCTAGTGGTATACCGGGTTTAAAATCTAGTATTTCTGGACAGAGTTGTATTCTTGGATGTTCTAGTGTGATTTCATTTATAGTTCCATCTTCTACACCAGATGGTACATATACCATTACTGTGACTGGAGATCCGGGAGCAAAAACAACAACATTTCCTTTAATTGTTAGTGGAGGAGGGGGAGGAAATTTGCTTAGTGTTACATCGTGTAAAGCGAATCCATTAACTCAAGCTTGGATAGGACAAAAAGTTACTTGGTCAGTTCTATATTCTGGAGGCACGCCACCTTATCAATTTAGATGGACTGGGCCAGGTATGAAAAATGATAGCGCTTGGTTAAGTGCAGATACTTATGAATTGACATACTCAACAACGGGCAAAAAGAGTGCCAGCGTTGAGGTTAAAGATTCGGCTGGTAGTTTGAAATCAGTAGATTGTGATGTTTCAAGTATTCAAATAAAAGTTAATCCTGCCTTTAAGGAACAATAATTATAAAAATATGCAACAACAAACAAAAACATTATTCATTATTGCGGGAGTAATAGTTTTAGTACTAATAGGTTATGTTTGGTACAGCAGTACCAAGGTTCCTTCGTCTGCATTACCCAAAACCGACACTGCCACTAAAACAACAACAGAGGTTAAACCCAGATCTGATGTGACAGTAAAGCAAGCAGAGGTGAGCGATATAGGTAGTTCATTTAAACTTCCTGCTGGTTTCCCAGCAACTATTCCTGTGGAGCAAAAGAGTATTACAGAAAGCTACAGTGCGTATTATCAAACTCATAAGGCCACTCAATATACAATTAGTTATGGAAGTTTTAAGACAGTGGCAGAGAAGTGGGACGAATACAATAATTTCATGACCCAAAATGGCTACACAATTCCAAAAGAAACATCAATTAAATCAAAAGGATTGATTTCTGGAACGAAAGGTAAAGAAAATCTTTCAGTTGTTATTATTACTCAAAACCAGAAAACAGTTGTTCATTTAACTCTGCTTAAACAGGATTAAGTCTATGAAGAAACAATTGATAACATATAAAAGCATATTTGTTTTTATACTATTAATTGTATTTTCTTTTGGGTTTTATACTAATTCAGCACACGCAGTTGTCGGTTGTACAGGAACAGTAACAAATAGTTATACATGGGATTGGAATTATCCGGGCCCATATGAAGGAGAGTCCTGTACACAATTCATTAATCAATGGAGTTGTGAATCTGGTCAAGAAACTTACGGTTGTACATGGCAATCAGCACCTCCGCCACCTTCTGCATCTTTAAGTTTTACATTAAATGGTGGTAGTAGCCAATTGTTTTTAAATGACGGGGAAGCATTTACCGCCGCATGGTCTGGGACATCTGTAGGTGGTTGTACTTTCCAAATTAATGCTACTGACTGGACCGGGGTTGATACGAGTGGTAGTGTCTATATTTATTCAGGAAGTTCATATTATCCAAGTCCAAATACTCTTACAACATATGGTGTTCATTGTTATGGTTTATCAGGCGCTTCTTTGAATTATAGTGCCAACTATGCTGGGGCAATTGCTGTAAGTTCTGGTCCGGCTACACCCACTGGCTTTGTTGTTTCTGTCCCTGCAAGTTGTGGAAGCCAGTGGTTAAACCTTTCATGGAATTCAGTCGCAGGAGCCACAAGTTATCAAGTCTATAGAGATGGTTCATTAATATATAATTCATCTCTAACTGCGTTTTCAGATACTGGTCCGGGTGGAGGAGGTTTGGTTCTTGGTAGTTATCATACATATACTGTTAATGCTGTTAACACTTGGGGAAAGATTTCAGGATCAGCTTCTGCTGCAGGCACAGTTCAATCTGCATGTGCTGTAAATGGTGTCTGCGGTTCATCTAATGGTGCAAACTTTTATTCAGCACCAGCAACTAACCTTTGTACTGCTGGTTCAGCTTCGGCAGTATCTGGTACTGGGCCATGGACTTGGAGTTGTGTGGGTTCCGGCACCGGACATACTGACGCTTCATGTTCGGCTAATAAAACAGTAGATTGTGTAGGAAGCTGGGGTAATACAGGTACTTGTAGTGCAAGTTGTGGAGGTGGAGTTTTGTTGCAGTCATATACAATTTCTACAGCAGCTGCTAACGGAGGGGCCGCTTGCCCATATGCAAACGGTGCGACTCAGTGGGGAGGTACAAGTTGTAATACGACTGTTTGCGCCCCAGCTACACCAACGGGTCTATCGGTGACCCCAAGTACTTGTAGTAACAACTGGTTAAATCTTTCTTGGAATGCTTCAGCGGGGGCAACAAGCTACGATGTTTATAGGGGGGGAGTGTTTATATTAAATACAGCCAGTACTGCCGTTTCTAATACTGGACTTACACTTGGTCAATCTTATTCATATACAGTAATTGCCAAAAATGCAGGAGGATCATCGGCGGCCACTGGTTCTGTGTCTGGGACGGTGGCAGTTGCATGTACTTATACTATTACAATTAATAATATTGGCACAGGCTCTGGTACCTCTGGACCGTCTGGATCGTATAACATAGGGACAGTTGTTACTCTCACCAATTCTCCAAGTACTGGGTCATTTTTTGGCGGTTGGAGCGGAGACGCTGATTGTGCAGATGGTTCTGTGACCATGAATGTTTCAAAATCTTGTACTGCGACATTTACTGCAGTGACAGTTTCTGTTTCTGCTACCACTCCATACACAAAAAACCCCAGTGCAAGTAATTCTTTCGCATATACCCCCACAACTAATATTGGTTCTACAGAGTGTCGTTTGTTGGATTATCTCTCATCTCCATTAACTGTTTATCAAGCCAGCAGTCCTATAACATACAGTGTCCCTGGTTCAGCTGGTGTGTATAGCTATTATGTTCAATGCAGAAATACTTCTTATACAACCGTTATTGCCTCCTCACCTCAGATTATTGTTAATGTGAATTATGCTCCAACAGCAAGCGCAGGAGTAGATAAAGCTATCACCCTCCCAACAAGTTCTGTTTCCACAACAGGAACTTCATCTGATTCTGACGGCACAATTGCAAGCAATGTTTGGTCATTTATTTCAGGACCAATCACACCAATTATAACTAGTGGCACAACACTTTCTCCTACATTTAGCGCCATGAGTACTGCAGGCACTTATGTATTTCGGCTAACAACTACTGATAATCTTGGATTAACTGCAACTGATGATATGAATGTTGTTGTCAGCGCTGTGCCAACATACATACTATCAATTGCCACTTCTGGCACTGGTTCAGGAACTGCGGGCCCAGCCGGTTCGTATCCTTCAGGGACAGTGGTGTCACTAACTAATTCTCCAAATGCTAGTTCAAATTTTGCTGGCTGGAGTGGAGACGCGGATTGTACAGACGGCTCGGTAACCATGAGTGTTGCCAAGTCTTGTACCGCAACGTTTACATTAAATAACTATAATGTGACACCTAGTGCTGGAGTAGGGGGAACTATTTTACCCAATACACCGCAGAGTGTTACTTACGGTAATACCACTTCATTCTTAGTAGCTCCAAGTGGTGGGTATCATATTGATACAGTTAGTGGCTGTGGAGGAGTGTTTACTACGAGCCCTTATACGACTGGGACTATTACAGGGAATTGTTCAGTTTCTGCGACATTTGCTGTCGATACCACTTATGGTCTTTCAAATAATGGCAATATTTCTATTATTAAAAGTTCGATTCCAGTTAGCGGATCAAATAGTGTTACCAGAACTTCGACTGGAGGAGCGCAGGTTCCTATAACACTAGCCGTCACTGGTTTGCCTGCGGGGGTTACCGTTTCTTCTATAACTTCAAATCCATGTACACCAACACTTGGAGGTTGTACTTCAACTATTAATTATTCTGTGGCTCCAAGCACTGTGGCTAATCTTTATACGATAACTGTCACCGGCACTGGTGCTGGAGCTCCAACAGTTCAAACAACATTTATCCTTACAATAGTTTCTCAATCTTCAATAAATATTTCTAGCAACGTCGCTTCATCTTGGTGTTTCTTCCCTGGGAATGTTTGTGGTTCTGGCACAAGCGGATCATATCTTGTTAGTCCAAGTGGTGGTACGACTTATACAGTCATTGCTGATCCAGTGGGTAATTATGATGGACCTACTTATTATAATGATGTGACAAAAACAGCGACCGGTTCATTCTCACTTTTTGGTGGTGATTCTTCAAACGTGACACTTTCATATTCTCCATCGTTCAATTATTCACTTTCTAAAATAGATCCGGCACCGGTGACTAGAGGCGGAGTAGATGTTTATACTCAAGGCACATTAAACGTAAATCTAATAAGCGGAACAACACAAGTAGTAGATATCATTGCTTCAGGTGCTCCAGTTGGGGTAAGTGTCATACCTTCACCAGTTTCTTGTACTCCGGATGCTGTTTCTAAGACGTGTCAAAGTGTTGTCACTTTCACAATTCCTCCAGGGACATTAGCTGGGACATATCCAATCACCTTTACTGGTAGCCCATTGAACAAAACTGTAAACATGAATTTAATTATAAATAACCCAACAAACATTACTGCCACTTGTGTAGCTTCTCCTGTTTCGGCTGTTGTTGGTGAACCAGTCACTTGGACTGCTACCAATATCTCTGGAGGGAACGGTAACTATACATCTTTTGTTTGGAGGGGGGTGGGTGTACCTACAAGCCCAGCGCCAAACACGAATCCATTCACAGTTACTTATACAACTGCGGATAATTTGAGAGTGGCCACAGTTACTATCACTGACTCAATAGGGAATCATGGAGATTGTTCTGCTTCTGGTTCAGCTTTGATAAAGGTTAAGCCAAAGTTCAAGGAGCAATAGACTAAAAAAAATTCAAAGCGTGGTAAAATAAACCTAATATGCACATTGATGACACACAGCTTAAAAGCTTTATGCTTGACTCTGGTCTCGTATCAAAAAAAGAGCTAGCAGAGGCATCTAAAGAAGCAGAAGACAAAAATGAAGGCGTTGGACAGTTGCTGGTTAAAAAAGGTTCTATTACTGAGGATGATTTGCGTAGAACCCAGGCCTATATTTTAGGGATACCTTTTGTGGATTTGAAGAATCAAAAACTAGATTTTTCTGTTCTTTCTCTTATCCCCGAACCTATTGCAAGGAATCACAATATTATTGCTTTCAAAAAGACTGCGGAATCTTTGGAAGTGGCCATGCTTGATACAGAAGACTTAACTGCCATTGATTTTGTGAAGAAAAAAGTGGGGTTGAAAATTTTACCCAGACTTACAGACGATGAATCAATGAAATGGGCACTACTTTCTTATCAAAAAAGTTTGAAAGCAGAGTTTGGAGATATTATTCAAAAAGAAGTTGGTTCAATTAAGACTATAAGTGACCACCCTGATATGGGGGAGGAAGCAGAAAGTGATTTAAAAAAACTAGCAGAAGACGTCCCAGTAGTTAGAATCGTAGATACACTACTTAAACACGCCATTATTCAAGATGCCTCTGATATTCATATTGAACCAGAAGACAACCAGGTATTAATCAGATACAGAATTGACGGTCTTCTACATGATGCGATGGTTCTGCCTAAAACAACAGCGGCTGGTATAACCGCGAGGATAAAGGTTCTGTCTAATTTAAAATTGGATGAAAAGAGAGTGCCCCAAGACGGCCGTTTCAAGATTGATATGAATGGAGAGAAAGTTTCCTTTCGTGTTTCTACTCTACCTACATATTATGGTGAGAAGACTGTAATGCGTTTACTTCGAGAAAATGTTTCGGGGTTTACCCTAGAAGGACTTGGCTTCCATGGATGGGGATTATCAGAGATACATAAGGCTATCAAATATACCACCGGCATGGTTCTCACCACTGGTCCAACTGGTTCTGGTAAAACAACAACGCTTTATACAATTTTGGACATTCTCAATACTCCTGATGTGAATATTTCTACAATCGAAGATCCAATCGAATATCAGATGAAGCGAATTAATCAAACCCAAGTTAGACCGGATATTGGCTTCACATTTTCTAGTGGACTACGCACTTTGGTTAGACAAGACCCAGACGTCATTATGGTCGGAGAAATTAGAGATAATGAAACTGCAGCCCTTGCTGTGAACGCTGCTCTTACTGGTCACCTTGTGCTCTCTACCTTACACACGAACTCTGCCGCGGGGGCCATCCCTAGACTTATTGATATGAAGGTCGAGCCATTTTTACTAGTTTCAACTATCAATGTGGTTATCGCCCAAAGATTGATAAGGAAATTATCTCCGAACAAAGAAAAATATTTTTTGAATAAAGCAGAAATAACATCACTTAGTACAATTGTTTCTTTGGATAGGATGCTTGATTTGTTAAAAGCAGAAAATTTAGTTGATAAGAAAGCTACATGGGAAAAAGTGCCATTTTATAAACCAAAACCAAGTGCTGATAGTGAAGATGGTTATCAGAGCCGTATCGGTATCCATGAAGTTCTTAGAATGACAGATACTATCAGAAATTTGGTTATGAAAGGCGCTACTGCTCATGATATTGAAGAACAAGCGAAGAAAGATGGCATGATGACCATGATAGAAGATGGTGTCTATAAAGCAGTCCAAGGAGTGACCACTATAGAAGAAGTGCTCCGAGTAATTTCAGAATAATCTATGATTAAATATTCATATCAAGCAAAAGATAAAGATGGCAAGACTTATGTTGGTTTCCATGAAGCCAATAATAGAATTGAACTCTATTCACATATTAGAGAGGAAGGTGGGTCCGTTCTTTCTGTGAAGGAACTTAAGGGGAGTCTTGATTTGGATTCCATCATCTCAAGTATTTTTGGTGGTGTAAAAACTCATGACAAAATCCTTTTGGCTCGCAACCTTGGTTCAATGATTAAGGCGGGGCTTGCTCTCACTAGAGCATTAGCAGTGATGGAAAAGCAGACAAAAAATAAAGTTTTGGCCGCTCTTCTCCGTGATCTTTCGAATGATGTGAGCAAGGGACAGACGTTGTCTGATTCTATGAAGAAAAGACCACATGTTTTTTCCCAATTATTTGTTTCTATGGTTAAAGCTGGTGAAGAATCAGGAAATCTCGCTGATTCTCTTGAGATTGTTGCCAGCCAATTAGATAAGTCGTACACATTAGTGAAAAAAGTTCGAGGAGCATTAATTTACCCAGCAGTAATCCTATTTGCTATGGTGATAATAGCAATATTGATGCTTATATATATGGTTCCTACTCTCACCGCCACCTTTAGTGGCATGGGGGTAGTATTACCTCTTTCAACAAGAATTATTATTTTTGTGAGTGACTTTTTGGTCAAGCATACCGTCGTTGTGGTGGGGGGATTAGTTGGATTGATTGCCTTTAGTATTACGTTTTTTAAAACTGTCGTCGGTAAGAAAGTTTTGGACATACTCACCATTAAACTTCCTGCCATTGGTCAAATTACTAAAGAAATACAGAGTGCTCGGACGGCTAGAACATTATCATCACTTTTGTCTGCTGGAGTAGATGTGATAGTGGCTATGGGGGTTACTATTGATGTGGTGCAAAATAGTTACTATAAAAAAGTTTTGGAAGAGGTGAGGGTTGCTATCCAAAAAGGTGAACCCATGTCTACTGTATTTGAAAAGAATGATAAGTTGTATCCTCCGTTTGTTGGAGAAATGGTGGCAGTAGGGGAAGAGACAGGAAAAATTTCTGAAATGCTTTTGGGTGTAGCTGATTATTATGAAAAGGAAGTTGATGAGGCCACCAAGGATTTATCAACTATTATTGAACCGGTGCTCATGATTATTATTGGTTTGGGAGTTGGTATTTTTGCCGTTTCAATGCTCGCTCCAACATATTCTTTGGTTAATTATATTTAATGAGAAAAAAATTTTTTAAAAAAGAGTCTTCTGGGTTTACGTTTTTAGAATTATTAATCGGGGTTGCCATTTTTATAGTATTTGTCGTTGGAATATACAATGCCTGTTATTCATTATATGGATCTATTTTAGCTTCTCATTCAAAAACTGTGGCTGTAGATCTTGCGAACGAACAATTCGAACTTATTAAAAACCTGCCTTATGACAGTTTG
>Ga0334722_10004730_pt1 | contig 14029 bp, 7 predicted proteins | sample C3_bottom_MG_FD_207210 | JGI IMG/M metagenome (GOLD analysis project Ga0334722, IMG submission 207210) | Sediment microbial communities from Yellowstone Lake, YNP, Wyoming, USA - C3_bottom | ecosystem: Environmental > Aquatic > Freshwater > Lake > Sediment | place: USA: Wyoming | collected...
CGCCCGAGCTCGACGAACTGCTGCTCGAGCCGCCGCCCGGCGTGCAGCCCGTCACCAGTTCCGGCGCGATCAGCGTCCCGCTGCCAATCACCAGCCACCGGTAACAGTCGGGGAACGTCACCCGCCCATTCACGATCGCATACGCCACGCCGTTGTAGATCAGGTTCGTCCCGCTCAGCGTCCCGCTCCCGCCGCCGCCATTCTGCGGCCCCAGGAACGACCCGCCCGACGAACTGCCGCCCGAGCTGCTGCTCGACGAACTCGAACTGCTGCTGCTCGACGACCCGCTGCTCGACGACGACCCGCCCGAGCTCGACGAACTGCTGCTCGAGCCGCCGCCCGGCGTGCAGCCCGTCACCAGTTCCGGCGCGATCAGCGTCCCGCTGCCAATCACCAGCCACCGGTAACAGTCGGGGAACGTCACCCGCCCGTTCACGATCGCATACGCCACCCCGTTGTAGATCAGGTTCGTTCCGCTCAGCGTCCCGCTCCCGCCGCCGCCATTCTGCGGCCCCAGGAACGACCCGCCCGACGAACTGCCGCCCGAGCTGCTGCTCGACGAACTCGAACTGCTCGACGATGAACTCCCGCCGGACGAACTTGAACTGGAGCTGCTGCTGGACCCGCCACTTGAGCTCGAACTGCTGCTCGAACCGCCGGAACTCGAGCCGCCGCCCGAGCCCAAGTCGTATCGAGGCGTGCATCCGGGCGTCGTACCGTCGGAGATCAACAGCGCGGGCGACCCTATCGCTGCGAACCGCGAACAATCTGGGAACGTCACTTTGCCGTCTGCAGCAACCGGGTACGTAACTCCGCCGTAGGTCACGAAGTCATTCCCCGGTTGGTTGGTCTTTGAACGGGGCGCTGAACTGAAGTTCGCCGGCCTGGTGAACGCGGGCACACCATCCTTGTTGCGGGCAATGAACTCCTGCAGCGCCGTCTCAAATCCTGTGCCCCTGATCTCTGAATCCTGCTGGCCCCAGATGAACGCCTGCAGTAGTGCCGGACGATAGTGCTCGATAATCGACATCTCGGACCGGTACAGGCTCAGATTCGCCGACACGAAGCAGTTCGGGTCACTGTTCCCCTGGCACGTCAACTGCCCCGGATGCCACTCGGTCAGCGCGAAGCGAAGCCCTTGCGCCGCAATGGCGGGCGCCACGTTGATCAACGTGCGCCAGATGCCCAGGGGCGCATAGCTGGTGCCGTCGGAGTCCACATTGAACGCCGTGATACCCACCGACCCGTATGGCGTGACATCCGCCGTCGACCATGAGCTCATCGAACTCGCCCAGCGTGCGTGCGGATTGCTCGGCGAACTGCCCACCAGGTAGTCGGCTGGAATCTGGTACGAGAACCAGCGCGTCGTCGGCACCGTAAACGTCTGGTCCGTCGGGTCCGGCGTGGTCGTCATCCACTTCGCAAATTCCTGGTTGTGGCGCTGGACCATCGAGATCTTGAACTGGACCCACAGGTCCCACCACGGGCTCTCCCCGATCGCCTTCGGATTACGCGGCGGATCAAACCCACCGGTGTTCGCAGTCAAGCTCGGGATGTTGCTGCCGGGCACCGCCGCACTCGGAATGGCTCCCGGGTCGGCCCCGAACGTGTTATCGCCCAGGCTCCAGTCGCCGTAGCGAAGGCTCCAGGTGGTCGGGCATGGTGCCGGGATACTGAAGTCGGTGCACAGGCGCGCCGGGGTGGCATCGCCAGTGTACTTGGCCCCCGCCGAATACCCCTGCCCTGCGTAGATAGCCCCGTCCGCGTACAAGCCGGTGTGGCGAATCCAGTCCCGGAATTCCGCGACCGCGAACGGAGAGTAGTCGGCGTACACGGTGTACAGCGCGCTGTTCGGGTTAGTCGAACGCGTGCGCGCCAGTTCCACCTCCCCGTCACCAACCGCCGTGACGAACGTGTTGGGATACAGGTGCATCAGTCGCGCGACTTCTTTGGCGACCTCCCGCATGTACGCTTCTTCGATCAGGTGCTGCTTGCGAGCGTACCGAGAGAAGGTCCAGTACCCGTTGGCGACGTAGTTGTCCGCGTACCACTGCATATTGCGGACGTCTTCCGCCTGGGACGCCGTCTGAGCCTGGTCAACCGTTTCCTTGACAGCCGTAAGAATCGAGAGAGAAATCGGGACACCCTGCCCAACCGCCGTGAGGACATCCGCGTTGATTTCGTCGAGGCTCGGCTGGATGGCTGCTTTCACGGCCGCGGCGTCGGTCGGGTCGACGTTCCAATTGAGAAACTTCAGGAAGACATACTTGGTGTAGCCCAATTTCACGTACGCGCCGTCGGGACCGAGGCGAGACACCATGTCGGTGACATTGGCGTTGGAGGCGTCCGTCATGAATGGCATGACGTAGATGATCCTGTTTGGATCGACGGTATCAGCAGCGCGCTGCTGCCCCCTGCCAAGGGTGGACGATACGAGCACCAGCGCGACAAATGCCGCCAGCGCCACCAGTCGTCTCAGTGCCGATTTGTCGATCTTCATGGACGGAACCCCTGAATGGCCTGCCGAGTTAGTTGACGACGGTCGATCCACGCGACTGCTAGATGCGACGACGACGCACTGGGAATTCTACAGAATCTCCGCCACACCACGATGGTCGTTTTACACAACGACGGGCGGCGTCCGCCGGGAGCCGGAGAAGGCTCTAGGCTCCACAAGCAAATTGCGGGCCGCCGGACCAAGGCAATGCGACTACGATTATCCAATTATGCCAGATCGTGTCCTGATTCTGGAATAAAACCGCCAGTCCTCACGGGGCTACAGTGACTTCCAGGGCTGACAATTTTCCGGCCGTGCCCTCAGGAGTTCCCCACCTCGGATGTCGAACCCGGCACGCCGGTGACGAATCTGTATGTGCCGTGACCGAACCTCCGACACCGCGCCGGAGTCCCTAGAGCGAACGTCCACGCCACCAGCTCCTGACGTGCAACAGCAGCCACGCCAGCCATCGAAGTGGACTCAAGGCCGACCGTGCGACGTGGGTGCGATAGTACAAATATGCGCTGTCGTGAAAGGCGCGATTGGCCAGCTGGCTCGCCGATCGGCTCGAGAGGCCTCCGGAATGCGAAACGAGCGCGGCCGGGCGATAGCGGACACGCCAGCCAGCCAGGCGCAGACGTCTGCAGAAGTCTGCGTCCTCCCAGTACATGAAGTAGCGTTCGTCCAGTCCGTCCACCGCGTCGAATGCCGCCCGCCGAACGAGCATGCACGATCCGGTCACCCAATCGACGTCCAGCCCGGTGTCGCCGGCAGGTGGTGCCGACGTAATCACGTTGCGCCGTGCGAGTGCGCTGTTGGGAAAACGCCGCGTCAGCCACGTTGAGCGACCGAAGAAGCCGGTGATGAGGTTGGGATCCCCTCGCGCATTACGGTCGGTCCCACCCGCGTCGTCGACCACCGCCGGTGCAGCAACACCGCAAGTCGCGGTCGTCTGCATTTCGTGCAGCAGCTCGCCGACCGCGCCAGGCAACAGGTAACCGTCTGGATTCAGCAGCAAGACAAACGGTGCCGAGGTCAGGCGGACGCCCTGGTTCACCGCCCGGGCGAAGCCGACATTCTCCGTGTTCCGGACGAGCGCAAACCTCCCGTCAGCACCTCTTGCAATGACCTCGCTGCCGTCGGTCGACGCGTTGTCCACCACTACGGCTTCCCACTCGACGGCCCCGGTGTGCTCGCGCACCGACGCGAGGCAGCGTCCCAATTCCGGGCCGGCATTGAAGTTGACGATGACGATGGAGAGTTCGAGGCTCATGATGCCTGCGTCTCACTCATCGCTGGCACGAACATCGCAGAGGCCGTCATGAAGGCCGAGGTCACCCGCAGGATAGTGACCTCGCGTGGGGACAGTACGTCCGCAGATGAGTGAACTGGTGCTGTCATAGCCAAGGTGGTCGCGCGGGTTCCTCCGCGCGGCCAGGCCGGGGCACGGCAGCGGAGGAAACGCCGACTAGTATTCCGTACTTCGGTCCCCGCCATCTGGAATTTGCGGTCCAGCTGTCGGCGCGGGTCGTCGGGCTGTACAATTGCTGGGATGCGGGTGGCCGGGGGCTCGAGCCACTCCTACAAAGGGACGCCATATGTTTCGCAGGGTGACGGTCGTCGGCCTCATTTTCGTTGTCGCCGGCGTGCTGGCGACGATCGGTGACGTGTCGGTGGCGGCCAGGCGAGGACAGAACGGGTCGGGCGGGCTGTTCCTCCCGTTGGCCACTCCGATGGTGGCGAAGGACGTGTCCCGCGCCGACGCGCGCGATCGCACGGTAATCCGAGCCCGCTCCGTCACCATCGACAAGCAGGCGCTGATTGACCCGGGCATTCCGGACGTCCGCCACGCGGCACGCACGGCGCTGGTGCTGAACCTGTTCGACGACACCACCTTCAACGCGGTGCTCGATCGCGTGGACGAATCCGCGAACGGCTTCACGTGGGTCGGCCACATTCCCGGCATCAATCTGAGCACCGTCACGATTGCCTCGGTTGGCGATGCCTACGCTGGCAGCATTTCGACACCCGATGCCGTATACGCGCTGAAGTGCGTCGGCGCGGGACTCCACGAGGCCCGCCAGATCGATCAGTCGAAGTTTCCGAGCGAACTGGATCCCGTCGACCCCTTTGCCGGCAGGAGCGCCGAACTCGCCACCGCGTCCGCAGACACGCCGGCGGCGGCGGGCGACAACGGGTCGCGCATCGACGTCATGGTGTTGTACACGGACGCCGCCGTGTCCGCTGCAGGGGGCAGCAGCGCGATGGCGGCGCGCATCAACCTTGGCATCAGTGAGGCCAACACCTCATATCTGAACAGCGGGATCTCCCAACAACTGCGCCTGGTGTACAGCCAACTCGTGTCCTACAGCGACAACAACGATCTCGGCGCCGATCTCGACGCCGTTACCAACTACGGGTCAACGACCTCGATTGGCACCACCGCCGCATCCCTCCGGAATACCTACGGCGCAGACCTGACGATGTTCATCACCTCGCCAGCCAACCCAAACGCGTGCGGCATTGCGTGGCTGATGGCTGGGGTGTCGAGCGGCTACGCGCCCTACGGGTTCAGCGTTGTTGAGCAGTCCTGCATCAGCCCGAACTACTCGTTCGCCCACGAACTGGGCCACAACATGGGAGCGCGGCACGATTGGTACATGGACAACAAGACAACGCCGCAGACCTACGCACACGGCTATGTCGATTCCACGAACCGGTTCCGGACGGTGATGTCGTACAACGATGCCTGCTCGGCGCAGGGCTTCTCGTGTACCCGACTGCTCTACTGGTCCAATCCGGCCGTTTTGTCGCCGGGCAACAAGGGCAGCGCGCCGATGGGCATCGCCGGCGGCACGAAGTTCGACTGTCCCACGGGCAACTACTCGAACATGGCCTGCGACGCGGACGACCATCTCACGCTGAACACGACAGCGTACACCGTCGCGAACTACCGGCAGGAAGCCTCGACGAAGATCACGCCGACGATCATGTGGACACCCGCATCGTCGACGATTGCACTTGGTGCCACGCTGACGACGAGCTACTTGAACGCCACGGCCAGCGTAAGCGGAACCACCGTCCCTGGCACCTTCGTGTACAACCCACCCCTGGGCACCGCCATGAACACGGCGGGCACCCAAACACTGGCGGTCACGTTCACGCCGACCAATACGACCCTTTACGGCACTGCAACGTCGTCAGTTTCGGTAGGTGTCATTGTTGTCTGTTACGCCCAGTCCGGATTCCTCGGGCCGAGCACGGGCGGGCCGCGGACTGCAATCGTTAATCCGACTGGCACTCAATTGGTCTACAACGGGGTTACCTACACGGTAACTAGTGGCTGGGTGACGTTTCCCGATTGCATGAAATGGGCCGTAGGGCCGGGTGGACTCTTGGTCGCCGGCCAGCAGGCACCTGGGTACGTAGCGCCAAGCGGATCCAGTTCGGGCAGCAGTTCGTCGGGGGGGAGTTCGAGTTCCTCGAGCAGCAGCTCGTCCAGCGGCGGTTCGAGCTCGTCGAGTGGCAGCAGTTCGGGTTCGAGTTCCGGCTCCAGCAGTGGGTCGAGTTCGGGAGGCTTCACGCCGCCGGCGAGTGGGACAATCCTGCCGGTCAGCAATGGGAGTGTGACCTACAACGGCGTGGCGTACCCGATCGTCAACGGCAAGGTTACCTTCCCCGATTGCTCCTGGTACATCGTCCTCAACAACGGGATGGTGCTGCCGGCGGGACCCGCGCCAAACTGCACGCCGGGGGGCGGATCGAGTTCGGGCAGCAGCTCGGGCTCGAGTAGCGGGTCGTCGAGCGGATCGAGCAGCGGATCCAGCTCCAGCAGCAGTTCGGGATCGGGCTCGAGTTCCAGTGGCAGCTCCAGTTCGAGCGGCGGGTCGGCAGGTTTCGCGCCGCCGGCGGGTGGGACGATTCTGCCGGTCAGCAACGGCAGCGTCACGTACAACGGCGTGGCGTACCCGATCGTCAGCGGCAAGGTCACGTTCCCCGATTGCTCGTGGTTCATCGTCCTGAACAACGGGATGGTGCTTTCGGCGGGTCCGGCGCCAAACTGCACGCCAAGTGGCAGTTCAAGTTCGGGAAGCAGTTCCGGCTCGAGCAGTGGGTCCGGTTCAAGCAGCAGCTCGGGATCCAGCTCGAGTTCGAGCGGTGGATCGTCGGGCTTCACCCCGCCGTCGAGCGGGTCGATCCTGCCTGTCAGCAATGGGAGCGCGACCTACAACGGCGTGGCGTACGCGATCGTCAACGGCAAGGTCACCTTCCCCGACTGCTCGTGGTTCTTCGTCTTGAACAACGGGATGGTGCTCTCGGCAGGCCCGGCGCCAAACTGCACGCCCGCCGATCGGCGCTAGAAGTAGCGGCTCAGGATGTAGCACAGGGAATAGCCGTGGATTCCTGCGATGAGCAGGAGCAACACGTGTTCCCGGAGGATCGCCAACCGCAGGACCCGGTTGGAGGACTTCAGCCTCGGAAGCAGTGCGACGACGGTCCAGCATGCGACCAGCCCGACCAGATACAGTCCGATCACATATCGCCCATGCAGAATTCGGTGAAGCGAATTGACGGACACGGCGTAGGCTAACAGGCTGACCACCCATCCCACCACCAGCACGATCAGACGCACAGCCCCCCGTCCGTCGCTCCGCAACGCAAGCCGCAGCATGGTCGCGATGATCCCAATGGCGGCCAAGAGCACCATGGCGGACACGAAAGGCCCACCCGGAATCGCGTCGAGCCAGCCGAATCCAGCCCAGAACGACGACGACATCCACAGATCATGGCCGCGGAGTCTGAGGCTCGTGGCCACCACGATCAACACCTGTCGGGCGTAGCGCCACGGCCGCAATCCGATCTGGCCATCGATTCCGCCCAGTTCTGGGAACGCAAACCACAGCGACAAGGCGAGCGACAGAACCACTCCCGCCGCCACCACAAAGGCGAATCCGCGGGTGAACATCTTCGCGAATCGGCCGGTACTGCCGATCGCGCGTCGGACTCGATTCGCAATCAGTTCGATCACCAGCCCGGCGGGTGCCGCAAGCACCAGCAGCCACGGGAACCGCCTCGGTGCTTCAGCGACAAACTTGAACCAGTCCGGACGCTGCGACGCCGTGTCTGGCGGCCACAGGGAGGCCAGGAACTGATTGGTGTTCATCAGCGGGGACAGCACCAGGCCGACCGTCAGTCCCGCCCAGAAGATCACCGCGCTTCGGCGCTGGCCGCCCGACGACTGATCTTCAGACGATCCCAGTAGCGCCCTTCCCAGCAGCAGGGCTTCGAACACGGGCAGGAGCGGCAGCGCGCCGCGCCGCGTTCCCATCAACAGCGCCAACCCGATACCCATCGGCAGTCCCAGCCAGTGTGAACGTGGCGTGTCGAACCACAGCCCGGCCGACAGCGCGGCAACGAAGACATACAACGAGGTGACGACGGCATACTCGGCGGCGTGCATGCCGAAGAACGGCAGCGTCGGAACCAGCAGCAGAACCAGCGCCGCAAGGTGAGGCGCGACAACGGTACCTCTCCCCACGAAAAGCAGGAGCAGGGCGGCCAATCCGAGCGACGCGGCGAAGATGACGCCGTTCGCCAGCCTGAGCCACAGCAACGTCGCCGCGGCCCCCGCTTTGGGCGTGACGAGACCCAATGCCCGCCACCACATCCACGTCGTCACGCTCTCGCTGGCTGTGGGCGGCGTCGGGATCGTCTCCGCCTCACCAGCCGTGGCGGCCGGACGGCCGACGTCAAAGGGCCTGATTCGCTCGTCTGTCCTGAACGTGAGCCGGTCGGCGTGGCCGAGCCGCGCAAGGTCGAGCATCTGCTCTCGAAGCGCCGGGCGATCCAGCACTTCAGCAAACGCCAGGAAGTGTGCCGGTTCGTCCGGTGCCTGGAGGGGTGGCACGAGCACGGCATAGAGGATCGAAAGGCCAAGCGCGATACTGGCAACGCCCGATGCAGCGCCCAACGCAGCCCTCAGCCAGGCTCCTTGATCGCCGGCATCCCGCCGCGCGAAGAGGAGGCCGGATCCGGCAAGAACCAGGACCACTGCAACCAGCACCAACGCCCAGAGAGATTTCGTCGAACCAGGCAATTGCCACAGGTAGGCCAGCAACTCGACGCGGCGCCGCTCGTTGTGGACATACGTGTCGGCAGACCTGGCCCACACGACTCCGATCGGGTCTTGCGGGCTGCGCCGCGGCGGCCGGTCGAAGGTGATCCAGTCCGGGTCAGGCGTTCCGGCGGGCGCGCGGGAGACAAGCAGTCCCACCTTGTTTCCGCCCCGCACGGTGATCTCCAGGTTCAGTTGCCCAGTTGGCTGCCCGGTCAGTGGCGGATAGCACTGCTCGGTCTGTCTGAAGACCACGAATCTGCGCCCCGTGATCGTCTGGCCCGCTTCGAGAGTGTAGGCGCACATCGTGCCGACGAGGTGAACTTCACCGCTGAGCACTGTCAGCGTGTTCTCATACGCATCGATGGACAGCCAGAGTTCCGTGTGGCCAGCCAATCGATCGATCCGCTGTAGCCAGAGCGCCGCGCCCACCGTGGTAATCCCCGCTGGCGATCTCTTGTACTCCAGCGCCACAGGGCCAAATGCCCATTCGGGATCTCGCGATCCCATTTCCACATCCACCACGTTCGGTACGCGCTCGGCCAGCGTGACAATCACGCCGGCGCCGAGCACGGCGGCAACGAGCAGCGGCCACGCGAGGCGGACCAGTCGCGGGTTCATTCGAGCGGCAGGAGAAACCAGGGGTTCGCGGGCATGATGCAGACCGGCCGTGATGCGTCCGGAAACGCGTTGATCTTACAACAAGGCGCTACGAAAGCCCGGTATTCACCGCCCCCGGGCCGGATCGCGCGGGACTATCGCTCGGGCCCCGGCCTCGGCAGCACGGAGGACGGCCGCCACCCCGCATACCGGAAGAGCACCCACACCGCCTGGATCGCGTCCTTCAGTCCGATCTTCTTGCCTTCTTCGTACGTGCGGCCGTGGTAGGAAATCGGCACTTCGTACACGCGCGCCCGAAGCCGCGCCACCTTTACCGTGATCTCGGGCTCGATGCCAAATCGCTTCGTGCGGAGATCCAGCCGGCTGGCGACGTCTCGCGTGAGCGCCTTGTAGCAGGTCTCCATGTCGGTCAGGTTCAGGTCGCTCACGATGTTCGACAGCAGCGTGAGCAGGCCGTTCCCCACCGAGTGCCAGAAATAGAGCACGCGATGTCCGGCCGGCGTGCCCAGGAACCGCGATCCGAAGACCACGTCCGCTTCGCCCGCGAGGATGGGCCGCAGCACCGCCCCGATCTCGTTGGGGTCGTACTCGAGGTCGGCGTCCTGGATAATCAGGATGTCGCCCGTGGCCTCGCGAAAACCGCGCGCCACGGCCGAGCCCTTGCCCTGGTTGGACGGCTGCAGGAACACGCGCACGCCGTCCTTGCCGTCGAGCTCTGCGAGAACCTCCCGCGTGCCGTCCGTCGATCCATCGTCGACGATCACGAGTTCGCGGTCGAGCGACGGTAGCGACACCGCCAGCACGCGCGACACGATCCGGCGGATCGTGCGCTGCTCGTTGTACACCGGCATGATCACGGACAACTTCATCGAATCGGGATGATAACATACTGATTTCGGGTGCCCCTGATGGTGCGTGGATACTTTCATCGCTGGGAACGCCAGCTCGCGTCGGTCGACAACAACCGGGTCGTACGTCCGTTCGAGTGGGGTGCCGACTGGGTTCCCGACGCCGAGCGGCGAACCGGCAATGACGAAGCGGTCGTCACGGAATGGGCCGCCCGCGCCCTGCACGATTCCGACGCCTGGTTCGCGGTGGAACCGGCCGGCGAATACGGCACGGCACCACTGCCGCCCGGCGCGGCCCCGGGCGAGCGCATGGTCACGTTTGCCAGCGCGATCACCACGCCGCATCCCGAGAACAACACGGTCTACGTCCGGTACTTCCCCGCTTCGCCGAAGCCGCGCAAGGATGGCACTCCGGCTCCCAGGAGGGCCGTGGTCGTCCTGGCCCAGTGGAACGCGGACGAGGGCGGCCACGTGGGACTATGCCGCCTGCTCCAACGCCTGGGGATCAGCGCGCTCCGCCTGACGCTGCCGTACCACGACCGGCGCCAGCCCACCGGTTTCGAGCGCGCCGACCACATCGTCTCGAGCAACATCGCCCAGACGCTGCAGGTCAACCGCCAGGCCGTCCTCGACACGCGACGCGCGGTGGCCTGGGCGCATCAGCAGGGCTACGAGCGCATCGGCCTGCTGGGCACGAGCCTCGGTTCCTGCCTCTCGATGCTGACCGGCACGCACGAGCCGCTCGTGAAGGCGATGGCGCTCAACCACGTGTCGCCGTGGTTTGCCGACGTGGTGTGGGAGGGTCTGTCGACGGTCCACGTCCGGAAGGGCATGGACGGTTCAATCGACCTGCCGGATCTCAGGAAGATCTGGGCGCCGATCAGCCCGCACGCCTACCTCGATCGCATCGACGACCGGCCGGCACTGCTGGTCTACGCCCTCTTCGACCTCTCATTTCCGCTGCATCTCTCCCGGGAGATTGCCCGCGAGTTCAAGACGCGGAGCCGCCACGCCACCATCCGCGTGCTGCCGTGTGGCCACTACACGACGGGCGTCGCGCCGTTCAAGTACCTGGACGCGTACTACCTCGCGCACTTTCTGCGCAAGGAGTTGTAGCGCGCGAAAGGCGGTAGGCGGAAGGGGAAAGGCGGAAGCGGAAAGAAGTTCAGCCTCCAGCCTTCAGCCTTTGGCCTTTGCCCTTTGCCCTATAGATACCTGAGAATCCCCTGGAACGCGTTGTAGAGGACCCCGGCCAACGCGTGGACGAGCGGAGAGATCTGGCCGCTTTCAACCGCGTCCGCGACGGTCACCGGGTCGGTCACCAGCAGCCAGATCGTGGCACTAGCCAGCACCGCCGACACGACGGCAACGACGCCGAACAGACTTAGACTGAGGCGGGCGAAGCTCATGGAAATCAGCGACCCGAGCATAGTTTACACCCCGCGCCGAACACCCAGATACTAATACGCGCCGGTCAGCCGCCAGGTTGCACACCTATTGGACGCTGGAGGCCCTGGGCCGGTTGGGTGCGTTTTGGGAACCGGGGTCTCACCCCCGGGGCCGGACAGAAGGGGTGCCTGAACCAAGGCTGGGCAAGGGCGCCCGACTCAGAGGCTGACCCTTCGTCGAGGTCGGGTGGACCAAGTGAGCGCCCGGGGAGCGCCAGTCAGACCCGCAGCCGGCGGGCCGCCAGCGGGAACGTCACCGCAAAGAGCGCCAGAAAGCCGAACGCGAACGGTGCGACGTCGTACGCGCCTGCGCCAAACGCCAGCATCGCGTTCACGCCTTCCATGGCCCAGCCCGTTGGTACCACGTACGAGAACTGCCTCATCAGCGGCCCGACCAGCTCGATTGGCCACCACAGCCCGCCCAGCGGTGCCAGCAGAATCGCCACCCACACCGCGATGCTCGCGCACTTGTCCGGGTCCTTGAACAGCGTGCCGAGCAGGATGCCAAGCGACGCCGACGCCAGCGCAAACAGGCTGAGGAAGCCGACGAACACCCACGGGTGGTCGGCCCACTTGATGCCAACCAGCGCCCCAAACGCCAGCATGTAGACGATTTGAATCCAGCCGATCGCAAATCGCCCCAGGAGCTTGCCGAGCACGATCTCCCATCGCCCGATCGGGGCCATCGCCATCCGCCGAAGCCGTCCGCTGGCCCGGTCCTCGGCGATACCGGCACCGGACACCAGCAGGTTGAGGAATACGAACATCACCAGGTAGGACGGCACACTCCGCTGGAAACCGGCCGTGACCTGCTGGCGCTTGACGCCGATGTTGGCCTCCCTCACCACCAGCGGACCGTCCGGCGGAGGCGTTGCGCCGGCGTCTGCGGCTGCCCCGCTCGACCCGGCTGGGGCGCGGCGGTCTGATCCGAAATAGACGCGAGTCACCGCCTTCAGGAACTTGAAGCGCAGGTCGCGCTCGGTGCTGGTCTCGTCACCCGGCGCGTGCATCTCGAATTCGACGCCCGTTCCCGCGCTGACGGCCGCCATCGCGCCCGCCGGCACGACGACGGTCAGCCGATTGGGATTGACGACCGTCGCGGATCCAATCGTGATGCCGTCCTGCGTCATGAGCGGCGTGAGCCGTCTCACCAGTTCGTCGGTGGCATCCTGGTTGACCACGACGAGCAGCGGCCTGGCGGTGGGCTGGGGCCGGAACAGGAGGCCGAAGAACACCGTGAAGATCAGCGGGCCGATAAACAGCCAGAACAGCGACTCGCGCTCGCGGAGCACGCGCCGGATGTCGTAGGCGGCGATGACCAGGACGCTGCGCATCAGACCCTCACCCGCCGCCGCTCGAAGAACACGGCCATGGCCAACGTGACCAGCGCCCACGCCCACGTGATCCCGATGCGGCCACCCAGTTGCGCGATCGGAAGCTTGTGCACGAGGACGTCGATGAAGCCTTGCTGCGCGGACCCGTTCGGCACCACCATCGCAACGCTGCGAAGGAACGGCGGGTACTGTTCAGCCGGCACGAACGTGCCTCCAAGGAGCGACAGCACCAGCACCACCACGCCCCCGACGAACGAGGCGCCACGGTCGCTGCGGGCCAGGCTGATCGACAGCAGGTGCATCCCTGAGGCAAACACCGCAAACCCGAACCCGATCGCCAGGAGCGCCACCGGGTCGCGCAGTTCGATCCGGAACACCACGGCGCCGAGCAGCGCCAGGACCAACAGCAGGGCCAGCATGGCCGTCACCATGTAGAGCACGCCACCCATCACGACGCTCATTGGCGATGCCGGCGTCGTGGCGATGCGCCGCTGCAGCCCCTTCATGCGATCGCGCAGCAGCCGGATCGCCAGCGACTGCGCGATGAACATCAACGCAAACACCGCCATCCCCGGAAACACAAACGCGAAGAACGTCTTCGGGTCCCCGCCAAACGTCGCCTGCCCGGTGGTCTCTCCCGGCCTCTGTACGCTGACCTTCAGGTCTTTCAGCCCCTGCAGCCCCGTGAGCCGACGTCCCGCTTCGTAGAAGCCGGTCGAGATCTCGGCTATCTCGCCGGGTTCGGGATCGCGCTTCGCGTCCACCATCTTCTTGATCCGGCTGATCGGCTCGATGGCCTGCCCGTACAGCCCGTTCCCGATCACCACGGTCATGTCGAGCATGCTCTTCGCGATCTCGGGCCCGATCGTCTGGATGGGATTCTTGTAGAGCACGAGTTCCGATCGGTCCCCGCTCAACAGCCGGTCCTGGAATCCCTTGGGAACCACGATGAGCGCAGCGGCCTGGCTCTTCTTGAACAGGCTCGCCGCCTCGTCAGTGCTCGACACGTGCGCGATCTCGAACAGGTCCTTCACCGGGTTACCGGCAAACACCTGGGGCACCGCGCCGGATGCCAGCGTCCCGTCTTCGTCGAGAAACAGGATCTTGGTCGGCGGGAGCTTGCCGGCGGCGGCTGTCTGCCCGAACGCGCCGTATTCGATCAGCGA
>Ga0334722_10004731_pt1 | contig 14027 bp, 12 predicted proteins | sample C3_bottom_MG_FD_207210 | JGI IMG/M metagenome (GOLD analysis project Ga0334722, IMG submission 207210) | Sediment microbial communities from Yellowstone Lake, YNP, Wyoming, USA - C3_bottom | ecosystem: Environmental > Aquatic > Freshwater > Lake > Sediment | place: USA: Wyoming | collected...
GGGGAGAGTTACGGCACGACCCGCTCAGCCGGTTTATCTGGATATTTACAGGATCGTCATGGAATGTACCTGAACGGGATCATGCTCGTTTCTTCCATCCTGGATTTTCAGACCGCGGATTTTAATCCAGGTAACGATCTGCCTTACATTCTCATTCTTCCCACCTATGCCGCCACCGCTTTTTATCATGGAAAAGTAAAGACCCGAAAATCCCTGGAATCCTTCCTGAAAGATGTGGAAAAGTTTGCCTCGGGTGAATATACTTTGGCTCTTGCCAAAGGGACATCCCTTAATTCCAAGGAACGGTCACATATCGCACAAGAACTCGCCCGTTTCACAGGTCTTTCCGAGGAATTCATCTTAAGGTGCAACCTGCGCATCGAGATCTTCCGGTTTACAAAAGAGCTGTTGCGTGATCGAAACCGCACAGTAGGCCGGCTCGACACCCGGTTTATAGGAATTGACCGGGATTCTGCCGGGGAAAACTTTGAGTTCGACCCAAGCATGGCTGCCATTACAGGTCCTTATACCGCCACATTGTATGATTATGTCCGCGGAGAATTGAATTTTGAAAGTGATCTCCCTTATGAGATCCTCAATCCGAAGGTTTGGCCCTGGAGTTATGCCCAGAACGAAAACAACTATGTCAATGTGGCGGAAACATTACGGAAGGCAATGACCACCAACCCTTATCTAAAAGTACATGTTGCCAACGGATTTTACGATCTGGCTACCCCCTATTTTGCCACCCGCTATACGTTCGACCACTTAGGGTTGGATGCAAGTCTTCAATCCAACATCTCCATGAGTTATTACCCGGCTGGTCATATGATGTATATCCACAATCCATCTCTGATCGCCTTGAAGGCAAACCTGGTTGAATTCATCCAAAAAGCATTGCCTTCCAATTAATGCACCAAATCTGGAAGAAGTTCGAAAAAGCAGTTTCGATAACACTGGATTTTCGTCATTCACTTAAAGCTTATTATAAAAACTTGATTTATAAACCGAAAAGGAGAATCATCATGGAAAGTTTTTCCCGGGGATGGGCATTTCTTAAACAAGCCTGGCAAATGGTGCTGGCGGATAAAGACTTGATAAAACCGTCCATAATCACTCTATTCGCAGGGTTTATTATTTCGATCATATTCATCATCCCAATGGCTGCGGCAAGTTTTCTGTTGGGGGGGAACGACAATATGGTCGGGCAGATCATCCTGTTTGTTCTGGGTGCATTGCTGGTTTTCTCACAGTATTCCGTCTCTTATCTTTTTTCCTCCATGACCATCTACCTGATCTACGGATATCTCTCTGAAGGCGACGGGCGTATGGATAAAGCCTGGGCTATCGTAAAGAGGGATTGGCTCGATATTCTCAGCCTGGCAGCAGCCTCGACCTTTGTTAATCTCATCAAGGGTGCCGTTAAAGGGAAAGGTAACCAGGGTGGACGAAATTTCCTCGCCGGTTTGATCGACACGGTTTGGACAGAAGCAGCATTTCTCATTCTGCCAGCCATGGTGATCGAAGATATTAATCTCAAAGATGGATTGAAACGCGCCGGGAGTATCATCAAGAATAATTTACTCCTGGTTGGGATCAGCACGGTCGGAGTAAAAGCAGTGACAGGGTTGATCGGTTTTCTGCTGGGCTCCACCGGTATCATCCTGGGATTTGGTATTGGTTTTGGGATCGTAACCCTAGCCGGTCCATCTTCAACTTTTGGCTGGGTCAGCGGAATCAGCCTGGGTGTATTTGTTGCCAGTATTTTTATCATCGTCGCTTCCGTGGCAGCTTCCTATACATCCACCGCTTACCATACCTGTCTATATCTTTGGGCTAGAGATGTAGAAAAAGCTCAGACGAATGGGTCGAATGCACAAATCGCCCCCCCAGCACCTTTGGCTGCAGTTTTGAACCTCTAAATCGTAGTTTGTTTGGAAATATACTGCCGGATCATTATGCGGAAATTACATATGTAATATGATCCATCCCTTGGAGATCAACCACCAACCTGATTATGAGATGGCGGAGTTGTAGGTCTTTCTATAGATCATTAAATAACACTTAAGACCGAACCAGTCTCGGTCTTGGTTACTTCTATGCGCGTCTGGAAAGCATCTTTTAACTCATCCAGGTGAGTAATGACCAGCACCTTGGCAAAATCTTTGCGGACAGCGTTGATGGCTTCGATCAGGTGTTGTCTTCCTTGCGCATCCTGGGATCCAAAACCTTCATCGATCACCAGGGTTTGCAAGCGAGCGCCTTTGCGGTGTGAAAGCAATTCCGAGAGTGCCAGGCGGATGGCAAAATTCACTCGAAAAGCCTCCCCTCCTGAAAACATCTCATAGTCCCTCACCCCGACTCCGTCACTGATCAGGATATCCAGGGTTTCTTTTAGATCATCCCGTTTCTTATCCTTGTACGCTGATTGCGTTACGAAGCGAACCGACATGGTACCATCACTGAGTCGGTCCAGCAGATCGTTCGCCCGACTTTCAATTTCTGGCAAAGCCTGCTCGATCAGCAGGGCTGGAACCCCACCTTTCCCAAAAGCACGCTCCAATGTTTTCAATTTTCCGATCCGCGCTGCCAACTCTTCCCTTTCAGTTTCAAGTCGTTTTTTACGAATACGGAGATCGCTTAGTACAGATACCTTTTGTCTGGCTGCTCCTACATCTTGATTAATTCGATTTTCCCGATCTTGAATATCAAACAACGTCCGTTCAGCTCCATCCGTATCCGGAGCCATTTTTTCAGCTTCTTCAAATGCAGACGTAGCCAGTTTTAATTCTTTGCTCTGTTTTTTAATATCGCCATCCAGGTTCCCGATCTGCTTTTGAAGGCTGCCGATCTCGTTTTCCAGGGGTTTGATCTCAGCTCTGGCAGAATTCAGACCGTGGAAATTATTTTCCGATTCACGCCCTGTCAATACTGCCTGTTTTACAGAATCATGAGTTACAGCATCGTATCCAAGGGACGTCAGTTTCTTATCCAGGTTGTTCAAATCTGCCCGAATTTCAGGAAGGTAGATATTAGTATCCAAAGATCGGCTGACTTCCTCAAGACGATTGGCACCTTTTTTATTCCATTCATCCAACGATTCGACAATTGATTCTTTGCGACCGGTAATTTGGGTCAACCGGGTCATCTGTGCCAGGTGATCTTTTTCAACAGAAATGAATACGGACAGCTCCCCTTCCTGTGTATTCACTTTTTCCGTCATCTCATCCAGATCATTTTTATTTGCCCGGAATCGATCACCAAGAGTAGTGCCTTGCCCGGATAATTGATCAATTAATTTTGCCCGATCTTCCTGGCTGAGAGGTTGTCCGCATAATGGACATGTTGCCCCTTCGGTTGCCACCAGGTGATCGATACGGTCTTTTAGGTCATCCATTTCCACTTTTAATCGGGCATTCTCGGAGCGCAGTTCTGTCTGCTTTTCCCTTGTCAACTTGATCTCTTCATTCATTCGGTTACGATCAGCCAGCCGTGTATTAATAACGACCAGTTCTGTTCTTACAAGTGCCAAATCTTTTTCGAGATCGGGAATTGTCCTTTTCTGTTCTTCGATCCTGGTTTGATCCTCGATCAAGTTCTTTAATTCCTGTTCCAAACGTGCCTGTTCATTACCAAGTTGCCCCAACAACGATTTGCGTTCCGAATCATGCTCACGGAATTGTTCCGCCACCGCTTCCCATTTTTCCAGATCATTTTGCAGAATTTGCCAGTCTAAGTAAGCTTGCTCAACTTCCTTCGCATGTTCCATTAAATTTAATAAGCGATCATGTTCGCGATTTCTCTCAGTCAACCGATTATCCAGATCGGTGCGATTCGTGGTGACGCGAGCCAAACCAGCCTCGAGTGTGTCCACCAGTATATGTTGTTGTTTTAGGGATGCAGCCAGTTGTTTTATTCTCTCGAGTTCGGTCTCTTGAATCTTCCGTAGTGCAGTTAGTTCTTTCAATTGATTTTCAAGTTCTTCCAACCGGCTTTTACGGACATTTTCTTCGGATAATTCAAGTTCTATTTCCTGGACCTGGGCTTCCTTGATCGATACCTCACGTTCCACACCTTTACGGCGTTCGTTCGCCCTTTCCCGGTAGTTTTCCCATAATTCCAATCCCAGGATATTCCCTAAAATATCTTTTCTCTTTCCAGGCACTTGTTGCGCGAAAAGATCTGCTTTCCCCTGTAGAAAAAATGCAGCATTAATGAAAGTATCATAGTCCAACCTTAATACTTGCAAGATGCGAACCTGGGTTTCCTTTAATGTGTGTTCACTCAATGAGCGCCACACATCCTCCCCATCCGGTTCCGAATGTTGACGGATCTGGAATTCCAGCATATTGGATTTGCCCCTTGGCAATGTTCGTTGAATTCGGTAGATCTGGTCTTCGTAGGAAAAAATAAAGATTACCTCAGCAGCTTTCACGTTTGGATTGGAATTAATAACCGATTCATCTCTCTTGCGTGCCTGTCCAAAAAGGACCCAGGTGATCGCATCCAACAAGGAGGATTTTCCAGCACCGTTAGACCCGGAAATACACGCCAGGTCAAATGAATTAAAATCCAGCTCAACTGGTTGTTGGTAGGATAGAAAACCTGTGATCTTTAGGTTAATAGGGATCATTTCGATTAAATTTCCTGGATCTATTAATTTTGCTTGCCCGGCACACTGACTGATGTTATCATATTCCTGTGTACCAACAAGTCTCCAAAAAAATGCGCACCCGCCTGGTCCTGGTTTCCGTGATCGTAGCTACCCTGCCCTGCTATTGCCTGGGATTTGTGGCGATTAAAATGTTCCCTCAATTGACGATCAAAACACCCACGGCAACACCTATTGTTACTGCCACAGAAAGTGCGACTGTTACGGAGACGTTAACTCCAACTTCAACTGGGACGCCATCACCTACCCCAACACTTACAATGACCCCAACCAGCACATCGACTTCCACACCTACCCTGACCCATACACCAACACCAACCAGCACAGCGACCAGTACCCCAACTTCTTCGGAAACTCCCTCACCAACTGTTCCAATTCCCACTCCTAGTTCATAAAAAGGAATAATACAATCCCTATGATCCAAACATCGGTTCTTACAACAATAAAATTCGCAGTTAAGAATCCTTCGCATGTATGATTTTCTACCGTTTCTAAAAGAGTTGCTATCCGCACCCGGATTGGCGGGATTTGAAACCCCGGTGTCAGAAATCATAAAAAAAGAATGGCAGCCTCTGGTGGATGAGATCAACATCAGCCGGGTTGGGTCCTTGCATGGATTCCGTCGAGGTAATTCCAGCGATCCGCGTCCATCCATATTGTTGGCGACCCATATGGATGCAATAGGCTTGATGGTGACAGGCATTCACAAAGGATTCCTAAGGTTCACCGATGTGGGAGGCGTTGATCCGCGCGTGTTACCCGGTCAGCAGGTTTGGGTGCACGCCACTGGACCCAAAGCTAATCCGCCTGGTCCCTTGCCCGGCTGGGTGGTACAGCCCTCGGCGGCATTGCTCCCGGAAGAATTTGGCAACAATGTCATCCCGATCGAGAACTTGTTCATCGACATTGGACTCGCGCCTGACCAGGTCCAAAAATATGTCCATATCGGCGATATTGTTTCTTTCGCCCAGGATCCATTGGAGTTGAATGGTGAGACGATCTCTGGTCATTCTTTGGACAATCGCGCGGCTGTGACTGCCCTGACGGTCTGTCTGAATGAACTTCAAGCACTCAAGCACGCCTGGGATATTTGGGCAGTTGCCACAGTGAAAGAGGAGGAAGGTCTGGTCGGTGCTTATACTTCTGCATTCCAAATTCGACCTTCGCTGGCCGTGGTAGTGGATACGACCTGGGCGAAAGGGCCTGGTTCCGATGATTGGAATACCTTCCCATTGGCAAAAGGTCCCACTCTCATGTGGGGGCCCAACATTCACCCCAACCTGCATAAAGCCTTCAAGGAGCTTGCTGAAAAGCTGGAGATCCCCCACTCGGTTGAGATTACCGGGCGGAGTTCAGGAACGGACGCCTTTGCCACCCAGGTGGTTGCAGAAGGCATTCCCACCATGGCGATAGGCATTCCACTCCGCAACATGCATACACCTGTGGAAGTGGTATCGCTAAAAGATATTCGACGAACAGGACGGTTATTAACCGAATTTGTGATGTCACTCTCAAAAGACTTTATGAGCAAGATCTCTTTGGAATCAAAAAATGGCTAAGACTTTCTCTTTGAATAAAAAACAAATCAACTTGCTTGAAAAGTTAAGTCAAGCCATGGCGATCTCTGGAAACGAAGGGGAAGTCCGGAGCATCGTTTTGGAAGAAATCCGACCCTATATAAAAGATTATCAAGTTGATTCCCTTGGCAATTTATTGGTCACCAAAACTGGATCTTCGAAGAACCGTTTAAAGGTCATGCTGGCAGCCCATATGGACGAAGCTGGGTTTATGATCGCCGCAGATGATGGGGATGGAATTTTTCGCTTTGAAATTAGCGGTGGTATCGATCTACGCCAATTGCCTGGCAAATCAGTTCTGGTTGGAAAAGAACACATTCCTGGCGTTATCGGAGCCAGGCCGATCCACCTTACCACATCGAGCGATCGGCAAAACAAAATTCCATTAAACAACTTGCGCATTGATATTGGCCCGGGAGCCAATACTATCAAACCTGGGGATCAAGCCGTTTTTGCCACAACGTTCCAACACGTAGGGCCATCCCTCATCGGTAAAGCGCTTGACGACCGCCTGGGTATCGCCGTATTGATTAATCTGATCAAGAATTCTCCACCCAATATTGACCTGCAAGCGGCGTTCACAGTTCAGGAAGAAACTGGACTCCGTGGCGCAAGAGTGGCAGCATTCACCTTCAAACCAGACCTGGCTTTTGTTGTTGATTCCACTCCAGCTAAAGATCTGCCTGCCTGGGATGAGTCAGAAAATCTCACTTATAACACCCGGCTCGGAGCTGGACCGGCTATCTATACAGCAGACGGATCGACTTTATCCGATCCACGCCTCATCCGGCTGCTGGTCCAAACAGCGGAAAAGGCAAGGATCCCATATCAACTTCGCCAACCGGGAGGTGGAGGAACCGATGCAGGTGCCATCCATAAACAAGCAGGTGGTATTCCATCCGTTTCAGTATCCATCCCTGGTCGTTATGCACATACCCCTGTAGGATTAGCCCGGGTTTCAGATTTTCTCCACACAATTGACTTATTGAAGGCAACTTTACTTTCCATCCATCCCGAGATCCTGGCACAGGAGCGCAGCTAATGAAATCTCTCATTCAAAAACTAACAGAAACTTTCAGCCCTTCAGGCTATGAACAGGATATCCGAAATGTCATTCGCGCTGAGATCGAACCTCTGGTCGACGAAATAAGAGTGGATCCCCTGGGTACCTTGATCGCTCGCAAAGGAAAAGTCGGAAAAAATGGAAAGCGGATCATGCTGGCGGGACACATGGATGAAATAGGTCTGATCGCCACTCATATTGATGAGAATGGTTTCATTCGCTTTTCAGCAATTGGTGGTGTTTATCCCCATACCTTGCTCGGAGGTCGTGTTCGATTCGTGAATGGTGTTTCCGGGGTAATCGGAGGCGAGCGAATTACGGATCTTGGAAAAACCCTCACCATCAGTCAGCTTTTCATTGATGTAGGGGCAAGCAACCCAAAGGATTGCCCCATCAAAACTGGTGATGTCGCTGCTTTTGTTCGTCCATTTTTTGATATGGGTGATCGCATGGTCGCAAAATCCATGGATGACCGCATAGGTTGTCTTGTGATGATCGAAGCCTTGCGGTCTTTGAAATCTTCCCCCCATGAGATCTATTTTGCGTTCACCACCCAGGAGGAAGTCGGTTTGCGAGGAGCAACCGCTTCCGCTTTCGGTATCGATCCTGAAATAGGTCTTTCATTGGATGTAACTGGTACAGGTGATACGCCAAAATCCAGGAAAATGGAAGTGAGTCTGGGCAAAGGACCAGCCATCAAGATAAAAGATGGGGGCATGCTTTCCGACCCGCGTGTCGTCCAATGGATGATCCGGACTGCTGAAAAATCCAAAATTCCCTATCAACGCGAAGTATTGGAAGCTGGCACTACCGATGCTACTGCAATTCAACTTACCCGCTCGGGTGTTCCTGTTGGGTGCATATCCATCCCCTGTCGTTACATCCACTCTCCTTCCGAAATGGTGGACACAAAGGATGTGCAAAATGCGATCAAATTGTTGACAGCATTACTGAGTGCACTCATTTCGTTGTAAAAAAAATCTCGGTCTTAAATTAAACGAGGACCCAGATCATCCATATACCGATCATCAAGAGTCCAAAAAGAAACCTGACCAGAACTGCCCACCCGCAGCCAACCGCCCATCCCCTGGTGGCGGTTGCGGCTTCGCGCCAATTCTTTCTGCGTATCCATTCCACCAGGAACAATGCCAGCAAGGCACCGACGAATCCACCGATGACCGGTACGACCAGGTTTCCCAGGATCCCAAAAATCATCGCGATCAGGATCGAAACCAGGGAAGCACCATCTTTATAAGCCTGCCTCCCCATTACAACATTGTCCAACACAGAACCTGCGGCAAAGAATATCGTGATAATGGCAAAAAAGATCCAGCCTGGGGTTGCAAAACCTGCCAGCAACCCATAACCGAGGGCAGCCAACCAGATCACCAACAATCCTGGAAATATTGGAATGATCAATCCGATCAATCCAACGGACATGATCGCCAGAAAGATCAAATTGGTCAGAGAAAAGAGATCATGCATCTATTTTTACCGGGTTAGGAGTGTATAACAGTTGTTCCACCCATCCAAGGACGCAGCACCTCAGGTATGACAATGGAACCATCTTCCTGCTGGTAATTTTCCATCACCGCGATCAAAGTGCGCGGCATCCCTAATCCTGAACCATTCAGGGTATTTACAAACCGGATCTTTCCGCCATCTACCGGGCGATACTTGATATTGGCTCGGCGGGCCTGGAAATCACCAACATTGGATACTGAAGATACTTCAAGCCATTCTTTGCAACCCGGTGCCCATACTTCCAGGTCATAGGTCATTTGTGCGCCAAAACCCAGGTCTCCAGTACAGAGTTGCTTGATCCGGTAGGTGAGACCCAGGTCTGCGCAGGTTTGTTCAGCGTCCAAACGCATCTTTTCCAACAACGAATCTGAATCTTCAGGTTTGCAGTAAATGTACATTTCCACTTTATCAAATTGGTGACCGCGCTTAATTCCACGCACATCCCTGCCGGCGCTCATTTTTTCCCGGCGGAAGCAGGGTGTGTAAGCTGTGTAATAAAAAGGAAGAGATGATTCATCCACGATATCGTCCATGTGCAGACCGGTCAGGGGTACTTCTGCGGTCGGGACCATCCACAGATCTTCTTCAATATCATGGTACAGATTTTCAGTGAATTTTGGCAGTTGACCTGCTCCGAAAAGTGTAGCCCCTTTCACTATAAAAGGGGTATATTTTTCTGTGTATCCCTGGCGAATATGAAGATCCAGCATCCAGGAGATAAGGGCACGCTGCAAGCGGGCACCCACTCCGCTTAAGACATAAAAACGGGATCCGGTGATCTTGACACCTTGCTCAAAATTGATTATCCCCAGGGCTGGTCCCAGGTCCCAATGGGGTTTCGGTTCAAAGTTAAATTCCGGAATATTACCGATGGTTCTGAGCACCACGTTCTCTGATTCATCTTTTCCAATAGGTGTGCGCAGGTCGGGGATGTTCGGAATTATCGAGGTGACATTAAGCAACTCTTCATCCACCTTGCGGAGTTGTTCATCTAATCCTGTGATCTTGTCACCTACCAGACGCATCTCAGAAATTTTCTGTTGGCGGGAATCTGCGTCCTTCATCTGGCTGATCTCTCTGGACACCGAATTGCGCTCGCCTTTTAACTCTTCCACCTCAGATAAAAGAACCCGCCTGCGTGCATCCAGATCTAACACAAGAGTTACCAAACCCACATCCATCTGCCTGTCTCGTAAAGATTTCCGCACAAGATCTGGCTGTTCACGCATGATATTGATGTCCAACATAAAACACCTCCGCCAGGAAATAAAATACGCCCCATCTCCATGCAGGACGAGGGGGCGCTCGTGGTGCCACCTGCTTTCATCAATCTCGCGAGGGTTCCTCCGAGTTGACCTTGGCTAAAGCGTTAACGGGCTCTCCCCGGTCCTTTTACGGTCAATGAGACCCCTGCAAGGACAACGTCCCTTGGTTGGGAACTGGAGTGGATTTCATTGCATACCTTACTGTCTCGCACCAGACGGCAGCTCTCTGAAAGGTTATTCAACTACTTGACTCCAGGTGCGTTTTCTATTAATTGGACTGATTATACCAAATGTACCCGCATAAATCAGGTATCTTAATTGGTTGGCTCAATTGCGATCATTCCCCATGAACTCTTCCGCAGTAGCGTGTCCGGGTTGGCTGATCCCTTCCCGCGTGATCACTTTCCAAAATGTCAAGAAAAGGATTTTAATATCCAGCCAAATACTCCAATGATCCACATACCAGACATCCAATAGAAATTTGTCGTTCCATGTGAGAGCATTCCGTCCATTGATCTGAGCCCAGCCGGTGATCCCAGGCAGGACAGCGTGTCGACGATTCTGTTCCGGTGAATAGCGCTCCAAATATTGCATCAATAATGGGCGGGGACCTACCAGACTCATTTCCCCTTTGAGCACGTTGAACAATTCTGGCAGTTCATCCAGACTGCTGGCACGCAGGAATTTTCCCGGTGCTGTCAGACGGTCGACATCCGGCAGCAAGTTTCCTTCATCGTCTTTTCTGTCGTTCATGGTGCGGAACTTGTAAACAATGAAAGGTCCACCGGCCAGTCCCGGTCGCTTTTGGCGAAATAGAACTGGTCTCCCAATAAAAATCCAGACAAGTAATGCAATTAAAAGGTAAACAGGCGAGAGAATGATCAAACCCACGCAGGTCAATAACAAATCCATCAAACGTTTGATGCGCGGGATCTTTGTTATGAAGGAGCTCATGTCAAACATTCTACCAAATCTTTACCTTTGTGGTATATTTTATTTAATGTAATAAACGATTATTAGCGTTCCTACGGAGAATACCTATGAATGAGCGCATATTGATCATCGAAGATGACCCTGCGATTCTCAAAGTCTTGCAACGAGGCCTGGCTTATGAAGGTTATCTGGTTGATGTTGCAACAGATGGTCGCAGTGGATTGAATATGGCTCGTGATCATCATCCCGACCTTGTGATCCTGGATTGGATGCTGCCAGCCATGGATGGTCTTGAAGTTTGCCGCAGACTGCGTACCGGGGGAGGATTACCCATCCTGATGTTAACAGCTAAAGATACCATCCAGGATCGCGTGCAGGGTTTGGATGCAGGAGCTGATGATTACCTGGTAAAGCCATTCAACCTGGACGAGCTGTTGGCAAGAATGCGCGCGTTGTTGCGCCGGACACAGCCAGAACGTATCCAGGTTTACAAGTTTGCAGACCTTACCCTGGATACTGGTTCCAGACAGGTGACCCGTGGGAATCGCTTGATCCAATTGACCGCTAAAGAATATGAATTGCTGGAACTTTTCCTGAGACACCCCCGCCAGGTGCTAACACGCGATGTGATCTTTGATCGGGTCTGGGGATATGATTTTGGGGGGGAAAGCAATGTCCTGGAAGTCTATATCCGCTATTTGCGCCAGAAATTGGAAACAAAAGAAGAGGAGCGGTTATTACACACCGTTCGTGGGGTGGGGTATGTTTTGAGAGAAAATCCATAAATGTCGCTGCGTTCCAGGTTTACATTACTATATTCGCTTCTGGCAGGGGGGATTTTATTAATATTTGGAACAGCCGTGTACGTTTTGGTGGGTGTCCTGCTAGTCAACCAGGTTGATGATACCCTTACACAGACCACGCATGATATAGTCTCCAACACCCATATAGATTCTGTCGGTGAGTTGAATGTGCTCATTCTGCCACAATTCAATTTCACATCCAACCTTTTTGTTCAGGTCTGGGATGCAAGCGGCAACTTGAATTCTTCTTCCCAAAATATCGGAAATTACAATTTACCGTTGGATGCAGAGGGTCTAAAATCCAGCCTGCCTGTCTTTCGAAACGTCACCATTCAACAGGCACACCTGCGCACCCTCAGTGTTCCCCTGCAGGTGGGGGGACGCCCCATTGGAACCTTGCAAGTGGCTTCCAGTACTGATCTGATCGAATCCATCCGTAAGATCCTTTTTTATATTCTATTAGGGACTACGATGATCTCCATGTTCCTGGCAGGTATCTCAAGCTGGTTGGTGATCGGTCAAGCCCTGGCTCCCCTAAGCACCGTGACTGACACTGCCATGCAGATTTCTCATGCAAATGATCTTTCCAGGCGCATCCCCTACCACGGCCCGGGAAAAGACGAGATAGGGCAATTGATCTATTCTTTCAATGAAACGTTGGAAAGACTGGAGAAATTGTTTGCGTCCCAGCAGCGTTTCCTGGCAGATGTTAGCCACGAACTCAGAACTCCCCTGACAGTGATCAAGGCAAATGCAGATCTAATGCGAATGATGAAAGAAGTCGATTTCGAGTCTTTGGACAGTATAGAAGAAGAGACCGATCGTTTGACCCGTATGGTGGGTGACCTGTTATTATTGGCACAGGCAGAATCCGGAAAACTCCCATTAACTTTCCAACTCGTCGAATTAGATACAATTCTGCTTAATGTCATTAAAGAGCTGCATCTTTTAGCCGGGGATCGTGTTCAATTAAAACTATCCGAGATAGATCAAGTCCAGGTAAATGGGGATCCTGACCGCTTAAAGCAGGTTTTGGTTAACCTGGTCTCCAATGCGATCAAATACACACCCGGAAGCGGAATAGTTTCACTGGAACTATCTAAAGTTGATGGTCAATCAAAATTAGTAATTCATGATACCGGTCCTGGGATTCCGGCAGAAGACTTACCCCATATTTTTGAAAGATTCTTTCGTGCAGAAAAATCCCGGACACGTTCAAAAACTTCCGGCTTCGGACTTGGTTTGTCAATCGCCTATTGGATCATTAATAATCATGGGGGAAGAATTGATGTCGAATCTCAGGAAGGCGTCGGAACGACTTTCACGATCTGGTTGCCTTTATTTAATCCAGACATAGCCATACTGACTAGTGCCTAAGGGATCAACCCAAGTTGGCTGGCTGCCTGATTGCAAAGACTGGTTCCTCCACTGTTCAACCATTCCTGCAAACGATCGCTGACTCCCAGACCCAGGGATGCTTCATTGTATATCCCACTCGCCCAGTAAGCATAGCGTTGGGTTTCTGAAGCCCAGGAATCCTCTGACCGACCTATGACACTGATCCCACCGTTATAACCAGCAAATGCCAGGCGGACATCTCCATTGGCGGCCTGCAATGATTTTTGCAGGTACGCCAACCCACGCAAGGCATTAGTTTCAGGGGCATAAGGATCGTCACTTGAAAGAAAGTGGAAAGGCATCACCTGGAATAATCCTATTGCACCAGCGCCAGATGCTGCAAACGGATCTCCACATGATTCTATTTGCATAACGGTTGCGATCATATTTATTTCCAACCCGGTCATCCCACTCCATTGAGCGATTTCATTGCTCCAATGTTGGACCTCAGGAGTGAATACTCCTGCCAAATTACCCGTTGAATAAACAATATTATTTAAACCAGTCGTGTTTTCAATATTCAGTGAGTTGGTTTGATTTAAGATCTCATGATTAGATTCTGCATTGACCGATTGATTCACTGCAATTCCACTGGAGATCAAACCGATCAATAACCCGATCACAATGACCACAAACGGGGGTAATAATAATCCGGGAAAATTACCGCCTCTCTGCGAGGCGGTTTCAAACCCATCTTCAAAATTGTCATAGTCCATGATACATCCACCTGACCTATTGTCTGGGTTTTACATAAGTAACATTACGGTTGGATTTAGCACTTAAACTGGGGTT
>Ga0334722_10004732_pt1 | contig 14026 bp, 9 predicted proteins | sample C3_bottom_MG_FD_207210 | JGI IMG/M metagenome (GOLD analysis project Ga0334722, IMG submission 207210) | Sediment microbial communities from Yellowstone Lake, YNP, Wyoming, USA - C3_bottom | ecosystem: Environmental > Aquatic > Freshwater > Lake > Sediment | place: USA: Wyoming | collected...
GCGTGGTGCCCGGCGATCTCCATCCCGGGGAAGAGCCGCCCGAGGTGCGCGCCGATCAGCACCTCGAGCGGCAGGTACTGCAGCGGCCGCACCGGCACCCAGCGCGGCAGCGACTTGGGCACCTTCACGCGGGCAAAGTGCTCGAGCCCGGTCTCGGGCTCGCGCAGCTCCACCGCCAGCGAGAGCGACAGGTTGGAGATGTACGGGAACGGGTGCCCGGGATCGACCGCCAGCGGCGTGAGCACGGGAAAGACCTGCGTGTCGAAGAACGCGTCCACCGCCATCCGCTCGTTCTGGTCGAGCTCATCCATCGCCAGCAGCCGCACGCCGTGCGCCGTCAGCTCCGGCAGCACCTCCTCCTCGAGGATGCGCTGCTGCTCGGCGAGCATCTCGCGCACCCGCACGTCGATGCGGTCCAGCAGCTCGGCCGGCGACAGGCCGTCGCGCCCCGTGCGCCCGAGCCCCGCCGCCACCTGCCGGCGCACGCCCGCCACCCGCACCATGTAGAACTCGTCCAGGTTGGTGCTGACGATGGCGAGGAATTTCAGCCGCTCCAGCAACGGCGTGCGCGTGTCCGCCGCCTCGTGCAGCACGCGCGCGTTGAAGGCAAGCCAGGAGAGCTCGCGGTTCAGTGTCCCGATGACCGAGGACACGGCCGGCGTCCTACCGGGTGAACGGCAGCATCAGGGCGTACGCCACCGCCGCCGCCGTCGCCGCCGCGGGAATGGTCAGGATCCAGGCCCAGACGATGCGCCCGGCGAGGCCCCACCGCACCGCCGACAGCCGGTTGGTGGCTCCCACGCCGACGATCGCACCGGTGATCGTGTGCGTCGTCGACACCGGGATGCCCAGCTTCGACGCGAACATGATCACCATCGCCCCCGCCGTCTCGGCGCAGAAGCCGCCCACCGGGCGCAGCCGCGTGATGCGCGAGCCCATCGTGTTCACGATGCGCCACCCGCCGAACAACGTGCCGAGTGAAATGGCCGAGTAGGCGCAGATTTCCACCCAGTAGGGGATCCGCGACGCATCCTCGAGGTAGAAGAACGACAGCCACCCCGTGTGCCCCGCAAAGTACCCCTTGGAGGCCACCAGCAGCCCCACGATGATGCCCATCGTCTTCTGCGCATCGTTGCTGCCGTGCGCGAACGAGAGCATGGCCGAACTGACCAGCTGGCCGGGCCGGAAGACCTTGTCCACCCGGTTGGGCGTCGCCCGCTGGAAGAGGTTGAGCACGATCACCATCAGCACGAAGGCCACGATCATGCCGAAGAACGGCGAGAGCACGATGGCCACCAGCGTCTCGACCCACTTCCTCCCCCACAGCAGTGCGTGCAGGCCGCCCTTGGCCACCGCCGCGCCGGCGAAGCCGCCGATCAACGCGTGCGACGAGCTCGACGGAATGCCGTACCACCAGGTGAAGAGGTTCCAGACGATGGCGCCCAGCACGCCGGCGCAGATCACCCAGGGATCGACGATCCCCGCCACCACGAAGCCGCTGCTGACCGCCTTCGCCACTGCCGTGCTGCCGAAGAAAGCCGCCGCGAAATTGAACGTCGCCGCCCAGAGCACCGCGGCGAAGGGACTGAGCACCCGCGTGCCCACGATGGTGGCGATGCTGTTCGCCGAATCGTGGAACCCGTTGATGAAGTCGAAGATGAAGGCGATGAAGACGATCGCCAGGACGAACGCAATCACGGTCAGCCGTTCTTGAGGGAGATGCTCTCGAGCACGTTCATGACGTCCTCGCACTCGTCCAGCGCATGCTCGAGGTTGTCGTAGAGCTCCTTCCACTTCAGGACCTCGAGCGGATCCGCCCCCGGCTGGCGGAACAGCGCCCCCACGGCATCGGAGTAGATGGCGTCGCCCTCCTCCTCGATCACCTTGATGTCGCGCGCCGCCACCGCCACCGCCTTGGCATCGCGCACCTGCTTCACCGCCTGCGCAATCCGCTCCGCCGCCCGCAGGATCAGCGCCGAGAGCGCCTTGGCCGGCTCGCGCCGGTCGGTGACGTTGAACATCAGCGCGCGACGCGCCGTGCCGTCGATCAGGTCCACCACCGTGTCGAGCGACGTCGCCAGCAGGTGGATGTCCTCGCGGTCGAGCGGCGTCACGAAGCTGCGGTCGATCCGGTTCATCACTTCATGCGTGATCTCGTCCGCCTCGCGCTCGATCAGCTTGATCTGCGTGGCGTAGAAATCCATGCGATTCGGCTCGCTGAAGAGCTGGTCGAGCACGGCCGCCGACTTGGCGATCTTGGCGCCGATCGCGTCGAACAATTCGAAGAAACCTTCATCCTTGGGGATCAGCCGCACGGGCGTCGCTCCAACGGCAGGGTGTTCAGGGCTGGCGCACCCGGCAGCCGCCGGGCGTCAGGCAAGCGAAGCAACACGCGGAATTGCGCATGCGCCGCCCTGAAAGCTACGACACCACAAGGAGATGCGCCAAATGACCCATGCACGCGCGGCGGATGTGGCGAAACCGTTACAAATGGCGCGTGCCGTTCGGCGGCTGCGGTCAAGCCAGTGCGTCAAACTCATTGCGCGACAACAGGATATCGCGCCGTCGCTGCACCAGCACCGGGTTCTCGAACCAGCGGATCAGCAACACGCCGGCCACGAAACCGCCGACATGCGCCCACACCGCCACGCCGCCCGCCAGCTCGGGACTCGGCGCGAGCAGTTCCGGAATGCCGCCGAGAAGCTGCAGCCCAAACCAGTACAGCAGCACCAGCCAGGCCGGAAGCGGGACGATGAAGAAGATGAACAGCATTCGCACCTTCACCCTCGGATACAGCACGAGGTAGGCGCCCATCACGCCCGAGATGGCGCCCGATGCGCCCACGGTCGGGATCGGCGACGCGGGATCCACCAGGATCTGCGCCGCGGCGGCGACCAACCCGCAGATCAGGTAGAACGCGAGAAAGCGCGCGCGCCCCACCACGTCCTCGATGTTGTTCCCGAACACCCAGAGGAACAGCGCGTTCCCGAGGATGTGCATCCAGCCGCCGTGCAGGAACATCGAGATCACGGGCGTGAAGACGTTGATCCGCTGGCTGTCGATCACGCACTCCAGGTTCTGCCCGAGCGGCACGCCCGACCCCATCGGCGCCATCCGCGTCAGCTCGCCGGGCACCATGCCCAGGTTGCAGACGCTGGCGGCCAGCAGCCGGCCGTCGAGCCCCGCGCCCTGCACCAGCACCCAGACGGCAAACATCGCGACGATCAGGAAGATCGTCGCCACCGGCACGCGGACCGTCGGATTGTCGTCGCCGAGGGGGATCAAGTCGTCGGGCGGCTAGAGGCGGATGGCAGAAGGCAGACGGTGGACGGTGGACGGTGGACGGCAGATCTCGTAGAGCGTGGAACGTACAGCGTACTGCTTTGAGCTTCTCCTCCGTCACCAAGCTACCGTCCCAAACGCCACCAAGCTTAGACGCTTTTCATCCCCCGAAAGGTTTCGGTTTGCCCTGCCGTTTCTGCAACCTTCCGCATTGCAAGTCGTTGTCCTGCCAATAGTAACGTGCGCGACACGCCAATTCGCGTCAATTCGGCAGGGGATTCGTGGTCCCACCCTTGCCTGATAGTTGGGTCAGTCCGGCGAAACCGGCGCCCCCAGCACGTCGTTGGGGTTCTCCGCGGCGCCGTCGCCGTGCGACCTTCTTACCGACAGAGGACCAGATGGCAGACAAGGTCATTGGCATCGACCTGGGCACCACGAACTCCGTGGTGGCCGTGATGGAGGGAGGCGACCCCGTCGTCATCCCGAACGCCGAGGGCGGCCGCACCACCCCGTCGGTGGTCGGCTTCACCAAGGACGGCGAGCGCCTCGTCGGCCAGATCGCCAAGCGGCAGGCGGTCACCAACCCCACCAACACCGTCTTCTCGATCAAGCGCTTCATGGGTCGCAAGATCTCCGAGGCTACCGAGGAGCAGAAGCGCGTGCCGTACAAGGTGTCGCGCGGCTCCAATGACGTGGTGATGGTCGAGGTGCAGGGCAAGACGTATTCGCCCCCCGAGATCTCGGCGATGATCCTGCAGAAGATGAAGCAGACCGCCGAGGACTACCTGGGCCAGGGCGTCACCAAGGCCGTGGTCACGGTGCCGGCCTACTTCAACGACTCGCAGCGCCAGGCCACCAAGGACGCCGGCAAGATCGCCGGCCTCGACGTGCTGCGCATCATCAACGAGCCCACCGCGGCCGCGCTCGCCTACGGCCTCGACAAGAAGGGGAAGAAGGACGAGAAGGTTGCCGTCTTCGACCTCGGCGGCGGCACGTACGACATTTCCGTGCTCGAGCTGTACGAGGTGGACGGCTCCAAGCAGTTCGAGGTGAAGTCCACCAACGGCGACACGCACCTGGGCGGCGATGACTTCGACCAGCGCGTCATCGACTGGCTCGTCACCGAGTTCAAGAAGGACCAGGCGATCGACCTCTCCAAGGACCCGATGGCGCTCCAGCGCCTGAAGGAAGCGGCGGAGAAGGCCAAGATCGAGCTGTCCGGCACGCAGAGCACCGACATCAACCTGCCGTTCATCACGGCCGACCAGTCGGGGCCGAAGCACCTCAACTACCAGATGACGCGCGCCAAGTTCGAGCAGCTGGTGGACGACCTCATCCAGCGCACGCTCGAGCCCATGAAGAAGGCGCTGAAGGACGCCGGCATGTCGCCCAACGAGATCGACGAGGTGCTTCTCGTCGGCGGCTCGACGCGCATTCCGAAGGTGCAGGAAGTCGTCAAGAACTTCTTCGGCAAGGAGCCCAACAAGGGCGTGAACCCGGATGAGGTCGTGGCCGTCGGCGCCGCCATCCAGGGCGCGGTGCTCACCGGCGAGCAGAAGGACGTGCTGCTGCTCGACGTCACGCCGCTGTCGCTCGGCATCGAGACGCTGGGCGGCGTCACCACCGTGCTGATCCCGCGCAACACGACGATCCCGACCAAGAAGTCGGAGATCTTCTCCACGGCCGACGACAACCAGACGACGGTCGAGATCCACGTGCTGCAGGGCGAGCGCGAGCTGGCGCTGCACAACAAGACCATCGGCAAGTTCCAGCTGACGGGCATCCCGCCGGCACCGCGCGGCACGCCGCAGGTGGAGGTGACCTTCGACATCGACGCCAACGGCATCCTGCACGTGACGGCGCGCGACAAGGCGACCGGCAAGGAGCAGAAGATCCGCATCGAGGCGTCGAGCGGGCTCACCGACTCCGAGATCGACCGCATGGTGAAGGACGCCGAGAAGAACGCGGCCGACGACAAGAAGCGCCGCGAGGAGATCGACACGCGCAACCGCCTCGACAGCATGTCGTACGAGGTGGAGAAGAACGCCAAGGAGTGGAGCGACAAGCTGCCGGCCGACGTGAAGACGCGGCTCGACGGCGCCGTCGAGCGCGCCCGCAAGGCGCATCGCGGCGAGGACTTCGGCGAGGTGAAGGCGGCGCTCGAGGAGCTGAACACCGCCTACCAGGCCGCGGGGCAGTCGTTCTACGCCCAGCAGCAGGCGGCCAACGACGCCGGGCAGCAGCCGCCCGCCGGCGACACCGGCACGCCGCCGTCCGACAAGAAGGACGACGGGGTGGTCGAAGCAGACTACGAGATCGTGGACGACAACAAGAAGTAGAAGGCAGAAGGCAGGAGGCGGATGGCAGATGCAGACGACCGATGATGGAGTGTGAACCAGGCGACGTGCGATTTCGCCGCCGGCCCTCCGCCCTCTGCCCTCTGCCATCTGCCTTCTGCCGTCTGCCGTCTGCCTCCCGGGAACCTTGCGCCCCTCCAAGTTGTCTAAGCAATCGTCCCCTTAAACGGTTACTGTACCAGCCATGTCCTTCCATTTCTCCCGCTCGAAGATCGCGGCCATCGCCGCGTCCGCCTTCATCGGCGGCGTGTTTTTTGCCTCGTCGCTCGACTGGACCCAGGGGCTCTTTGCCCAGGGCGGCAAGGTCAAGACCGAGACCATGTCCCCCCTGCCGGCCGGCGCGCCGTCCGAGGGGTTCGCGGCGATCGCCGAGCGCGTGACGCCCGCCGTGGTCTCCATCCAGGCCGAGCGCGACGCACGACGGGCGCGCCCCAGCCAGCAGCGCCGCAACGTGCCGCCGGGCTTCGAGGAGTTCTTCAACCAGCTCGACCCGCGCAGCCAGGAGCCCTCTGAATCCAGCGGCTCGGGCTTCATCGTGAGCAAGGACGGCTATATCCTCACCAACAACCACGTGGTGGAGGGGGCCGACCGGGTGAAGGTGCTCATGAGCGACCGGCGCGAGTTCAAGGCCAAGATCGTCGGCCGCGACCCGCAGACCGACGTCGCCGTGCTCAAGATCGACGGGGCGGGGCTTCCCACCGTCGCGCTGGGCGATGACAACCGCCTGCGCATCGGCGAGTGGGTGGTGGCCATCGGCAATCCGCTGGGGCTCAACTTCACGGTGACCGCGGGCATCATCAGCGCCAAGGGGCGCGGCAACGAACTGGCCGGCCTCAACCGCGACCAGTACGCCATCACCGACTTCATCCAGACCGACGCGGCCATCAATCCCGGCAACTCGGGCGGCCCGCTCATGAACACGCGCGGCGAGGTGATCGGCATCAACTCGGCCATCGCCAGCCAGACGGGCTTCTACTCGGGCTACGGGTTCGCCATCCCGATCACGCTGGCCAAGACCGTGATGGACGACATCGTGGCCCACGGCCGCGTGCGGCGCGCGATCCTTGGCATCACCATCAATGACGTGAACGCCGAGGATGCGGCGGTGGCCGGCCTCAAGCAGATCGCCGGCGCCAAGGTCGGCGGCTTCAGCGCCGGGGACTCGCCGTCCCGCAAGGCAGGGCTGGAGCCCGGCGACATCATCGTGCGCGTCGACGGCAAGGACGTGGACCGCGTCTCCACCCTGCAGCGCCTGGTGCGCATGCACCAGCCGGGCGAGACCATCGACGTGGACGTGATGCGCTACGGCACGCGCAAGAACTTCAAGATCCGGCTGCAGGAGGCCCCCGCCGAGACGGAGCAGGTGGCGAGCGCCGCCGCCGACAAGCCCGCCGAGAGCGAGACCGTCACCAACGCCAGGCTCGGCGTGAGCCTCGAGGCGGTCACCGCCGAGATGGCGAAGGTGAACAAGATCGCCGACGAGTACCGCGGCCTGCATGTGTTGACGGTGGACGCGGCCGGGCCGGCGGCAGAAAAGCTCGCGCGCGACGACATCATCGTGAAGGTGATCCGCCCCGAGCCGGCGGCGACCATCCGCACGGTGGCCGACCTGCAGCGGGTGCTCTCACGCATGAAGGACGGCGACTACATCAGCCTGCTGGTGTATGCGGTGACGCAGAGCGGGCCGGGAACGCGGGTCGTGAATATCAGAATTGGAGAGTAGGGCGGAGCGACGGTTGACGGTTGACGGTTGACAGTCGATAGAGGGCGCCGGGCCGGGTGGCTCGGCGCCTTCTGGCTTTGACGGGGGATGGCCTGGGTGCCTAGTTTCCCGGTACGCGGGAGTGGCGAAACTGGCAGACGCGCCAGACTTAGGATCTGGTGGGGTAACCCTTGCGGGTTCGAGTCCCGCCTCTCGCACTGGACGACGATTCAGGATATGGAATCCGGAACGGGATTCAGGATTCCGATTGGGGATGGCGACCCGCCGATTCCTTCTCGCGGTAGTGATCTCCAAGGCGTTGCGGTGGCGGACTTTGGCATTGCGTTCGAACCCGCCGCGCAGCGATCACCGATCGCCGTCCGAAATCGAATTCCGAGTTCCAATTCCGGATTCCATATCCTATATTTCCTCTATAGTTGCCCCCGTCATTCAGAGGCCTGGATGGCGGGGGATTCTTCCCTGTTCGCCAAATCGCCGGAGTCCGGCTGCACGCAATGGAAATCGAGATCACCAACACGAAGTCAGAGGGCGCCGAGCGCCGCATCCAGGTCGCCGTCCCCGGCGCCACGGTGAAGGACGCCAAGAAGCGCGCCGCGCGCCGCGTGGCCCAGCAGGTGCGCATGCCCGGCTTCCGGGTGGGCAAGGCGCCGTCGGCGATGGTCGAGAAGAAGTACGCGGACGTCATCCAGCAGGAAGCGCTGGAGGCGGTGATGCGCGAGGCGTACGAGGCGGTGATCGAGCGCGAGAAGCTGAAGCTCGTCACCCAGCCGCACGCGCACGACGTGAAGTTCGGCGACGACGATGCCCTGTCGTTCGAGCTGCACTGCGAGGTGCAGCCGGACGTGACGCTGGCAAACGTGACGGGCTTCAAGGTCCGTCGCCCGGCGGCCATCGTCACCGCCGAGCAGCTGAAGGAGCAGATTGAGCAGATGCGCGACCAGCGCGCGACGTGGACGCCCGTGGAGGAGCGGCCGGCGGAGGGCGACATGGTCGTCGTCATGCTCGCGATGGCCGACGACACGGGCGCCCTGCCGGAAGGCAAGGAATACCGGGTGGTTCTCGGCGCCGGCCAGGCGATCCCGGCCATCGAGGAGCTCCTGATGGAGCTGACGCCGGGCGGCACGGTGGAGCGCCCGGTGCGCTGGCCCGACGATTTCCCCGACGAGGCGCAGCGCGGCAAGAGCAAGACGGTGCGCGCCGAGCTGAAGGAAGTGAAGCGCAAGGCCGTGCCGGACCTCGACGACGCCTGGGCGCGCGAAATGGGCGACTTCGACTCGCTGGAGGCGCTGACGACGGCGGTGCGCACCGACCTCGAGGCGAGCGCCGTGCGCGACGCCGACGCGGCCGTGCGCGGGCTGCTGCTCGACGAGATCATCGGGACCAACCCGTTCGACGTGCCGCCCTCGTGGGTGACGCACCTCGTGCAGTCGTACGCCAAGGCGTACGGCGTGCCCGAGGACGAGATGGAGCGCTTCGTCACGGAGTTCCGGGCGACGGCCGAGCGCCAGGTGCGGCGCGACCTGGTGATCGAGACGCTGGCCGAGCGCGAGGGACTCACGGCGGGCGAGGCCGATGTCGATACTCGGATTCAGGAGATGGCCGAGAAGCGCGGCGTGAATCCGGGGCAGGTGTACGCCCAGCTGCAGAAGGCGGGGCGGCTGCGCGAAATCGAGCGGGGTATCACCGAGGACCGGGTCTTCGCGTGGCTGCTCGAGCGCAACACGGTGGAGCAGGCGTAGGCGGCACGAGCACCTGCGGCCCCCCGGGCCGGACGCAGCGGATCAGGCTACTCACCAGCAGAGGATAGACATCGCATGCCGATCATTCCCAACCCGTACGTGATTGAACGGTCGAGCCGCGGCGAGCGCAGCTACGACGTGTATTCGCGCCTGCTGATGGACCGGATCATCTTCCTCGGCACGCCGATCAACGACGACGTGGCGAACATGGTCATCGCGCAGCTCCTGTTCCTCGAGGCCGACAATCCGGGACGGGACATCCACCTGTACCTGAATTCGCCGGGCGGCAGCGTGTCGGCCGGGCTGGCGATGTACGACACCATGCAGTGGCTCAAGTCGCCGGTGAACACCATCTGCATGGGCATGGCGGCGTCGATGGGCTGCTTCCTGCTGGCCGGCGGGCGCAACGGCAAGCGGTCCGCGCTGCCGCACGCCCGCATCATGATGCACCAGCCGTCGGGCGGCTCGTCGGGCACGGCGGCCGACATCGAGATCCAGGCGAAGGAGATCCTGTACCTCCGCGCCCAGATGAACGAGCTGATGTCGAAGCACACGGGGCGGCCGGTGGAGCAGATCGAGCGCGACTTCGACCGCGACTTCTACATGTCGGCGGAAGAGGCGAAGGCGTACGGCATTATCGACCACGTCGTGGCGCCGCGCGAGCTCGACGCCGAGGTGGTCGCGGCAGTGGCGTCGGTGACGCCGACGAAATAGCGCCACGCCGTCCGACTGTGACCCCGGTCACAGTCGGACGGGATCGGAAATTGCTTGCCCCCGGCGGGTGCCGGATGTTACTAAAAGGATGGTGGTGCGTTGGAAGGGCGGCACCTCCCCGCGGTACCTCGTTCGGATGAGGCCAGATGAACTCGATGTCCCACGATCGCCACCTGCGCTGCTCGTTCTGCGGCAAGTCCAAGGATGCCGTCCGGAAATTCATCTCCGGGCCGTCCGTGTACATCTGCAACGAGTGCATCGCCCTGTGCAACGAGATCCTCGCCGAGGATGAGGAGCGCGAGGTGGGCGAGGCGGTCACGCGCGTGCCCGCGCCGCAGGAGATCAAGGACATCCTCGACCAGTACGTCATCGGGCAGGATGCGGCCAAGAAGGCGCTCGCCGTGGCCGTGTACAACCACTACAAGCGCATCAACAGCCCCAAGCGCGACGGCGACGTCGAGCTGGACAAGTCGAACATCCTGCTGATCGGCCCGACGGGCGTGGGCAAGACGCTGCTGGCGCAGACGCTGGCGCGCATCCTCGACGTGCCGTTCACGATCGCCGACGCGACGACGCTGACCGAGGCCGGCTACGTGGGCGAGGATGTGGAGAACATCCTGGTGCGGCTGCTGCAGGCCGGCGACTTCAATGTCGCCGATTGCGAGCGCGGCATCGTCTATATCGACGAGCTGGACAAGATTGCGCGCAAGAGCGAGAACCCGAGCATCACGCGCGACGTGTCGGGCGAGGGCGTGCAGCAGGCCCTGCTGAAGATCCTCGAGGGGACGGTGGCCAGCGTGCCGCCGCAGGGCGGACGCAAGCACCCGCAGCAGGAATACATCCAGATCAACACCAAGGACATCCTCTTCGTCTGCGGCGGCGCGTTCGACGGCCTCGAGAAGATCATCGAGGCGCGCCTCGGCAAGCGGCAGATCGGCTTCAGCGCCGAGGACCAGCTGGCGGCCAAGGGCGGGAAGTCCAAGCACATCTTCCAGTTCGTGGAGCCGGACGACCTGCTGCGCTTTGGCCTGATTCCCGAGCTGGTGGGACGCCTGCCGGTGTCGGTGCCGCTGGAGTCGCTCGACGAGGAAGCGCTGGTGCGCATCCTCAAGGAGCCGAAGAACGCGATCATCAAGCAGTTCGCGAAGCTGTTCGAACTCGAGGACGTCACGCTGACGTTCGACGAGGGGGCGCTGAAGGCGATCGCCAAGAAGGCGCTCGACCGCGGCACCGGCGCGCGTGGCCTGCGCGCCATCGTCGAGGAGCTGCTGCTCGACACGATGTTCGAGCTCCCCGGGCGCGACGACGTGGTGGGCGTGACGGTGACCGACGCGACCGTGAACAACAAGCAGCCCCCCCTGCTGGAGCTGAGCGCGAAGCGGCAGAAGAAGGAGGCGTAGGGGAGGGGCAGAGGGCAGAGGGCAGATGGCAGATGGCAGATGGCAGATGGCAGATGGCGGATTCTAGGGCGGGGGCCGGTTCCCCGCCCTATCGTTATTCGGGGTCCGAAATCGTGATCCTGCATCCCAATCCGGATTCCCAATCCTCTATCTTTAGCGCATGACGCAACGCTTCCTTCGCGACACCGAAGTGATCGAAACCGCCGACCGGCTGCCGGTGCTGCCGCTGCGCGACGTCGTGCTGTTCCCCCACGTGGCCATGCCGCTGCTGGTGGGGCGCGCCGGATCGCTGGCGGCGCTCGAGGCGGCCGAGGGGGCCGAAGGGGGCGACAAGCTGCTCCTGCTGCTGACGCAGCGGGACAGCGCGGTGCAGGATCCGGCCGCGGCCGACCTGTACCGCACGGGGACGCTCGGCCGGGTGCTGCAGTTCACGCGGCTGCCCAACGGCGCGGCGCGGGTGCTGGTGGAGGGGCTCGCGCGCGCCCAGGTGACCAAGTTCGTCCCGGGGGCCAAGCTGCTGCGTGCGGTGGTGCGCCCGCATCCGTTCGCCATCGCCGCCGGCGACGGGGTGGAGGGCGAAGCGCGCAAGGCGCTGGCGCTGTTCGAGGAGTACGTGACCCAGCACCGACGCATCCCGCCCGAGATCACGGCACTGGTGCAGGCCGCCAGCAGCGTGGAGCGCCAGGGGTGCGGCATCGCCGCCCATCTTGCCGTGCGCCACGAGACCCGGCAGACGCTGCTCGAGGCGCCGCACCTGGTTGACCTGTTCCGCGCGCTGTCCGAGCTGACGGCGGGCGAGACCGAGCTGCTGCGCCTGGAGCGCAAGATCGAGGACGACGTGCGCGGGTCGCTCTTCCAGAACCAGCGCGAGTTCTACCTGCAGGAGCAGCTGCGCGCGATCCACCGCGAGCTCGGCGACGAGGAGACGGACGACCTGGCCGACCTCGAGGCGCAGCTGAACGCGCGGCAGATGCCGGAGCAGGCGCGCGCGCGCGCCGACCGCGAGCTGCGCCGCCTGCGGCGCATGTCGCCCATGTCGCCCGAGGCCGCGGTGGCGCGCAACTACGTGGAGTGGCTGGCGGCGCTGCCGTGGAGCGAGCGCACCGACGACCAGCTCGACGTGGTCCGCGCCCGCGCCATCCTCGACGAGGACCACTACGGCCTCGACGAGGTGAAGGAGCGCATCGTCGACTACATCGCGGTGCTCTCGCTCGTCGGCAAGCTCGAGGGGCCGCTGCTCTGCCTCGTCGGACCGCCCGGCGTGGGCAAGACGTCGCTCGGCCGCAGCGTGGCGCGCGCGCTGGGCCGCAAGTTCGTGCGCATGTCGCTGGGCGGCGTGCGCGACGAGGCCGAGATCCGCGGGCACCGCCGCACGTACATCGGGGCGCTGCCGGGGCGGATCCTGCAGGCGATGCGCCGCGCCGAGAGCGTGAACCCGGTGATCCTGCTCGACGAGGTGGACAAGCTGGGGAGCGACTGGCGCGGCGACCCGTCGGCGGCGCTCCTCGAGGTGCTCGACCCCGAGCAGAACCGCGCGTTCAACGACCACTTCCTCGAGGTGGACTACGACCTGTCGCAGGTGCTCTTCCTGACGACGGCCAACTCGCTGGGCGGCATCCCCGACCCGTTGCGCGACCGCATGGAGATCATCCGCCTGCCGGGCTACCTGGACCAGGAGAAGTTCGCCATCGCCCAGCGGCACCTGATCCCGCGGCAGCTCACGCAGCACGGCATCGCGCCGTCGTCGGTGACGTGGGCACCTGACGCCCTGCCGGCGATCCTGCGCGAGTACACGCGCGAGGCCGGCGTGCGCGAGCTCGAGCGGCGCATAGCGCGCGTGGCGCGCAAGGTGGCGCGCCACCGGGCCGAGCAGCCCTCCGTGCCCGATCCGCACGACACCGTTTCCGCCGGCGACCTGCGCGCCATGCTGGGCGTCGCCCCCTACGATCCGGACGAGGTGACGCTCCTCGACCGCGTGGGCGTGGCGCAGGGCCTCGCCTACACGCAGGCGGGCGGCGAACTGCTGGAGGTGGAGGTGAGCGTCGTGCCCGGCCGCGGGCGCGTGCAGATGACGGGGACGCTCGGCGACGTCATGAAGGAGTCGGCGAGCGCGGCGCTGAGCTACATCCGTTCGCGCGCCGAGGTGCTGGGGGTGCCGGCTGATTTTGCCCGCACGCGGGACGTCCATGTGCACCTGCCGGCTGGCGCCACGCCCAAGGACGGGCCCTCGGCCGGCATCGCGCTGGCCGCCGCGATCGTGAGTGCGCTCACGGGCACGCCGGTGCGCGGCGACGTCGCGATGACGGGCGAGATCACGCTGCGCGGGCGGGTGCTGCCGATCGGCGGCCTCAAGGAAAAGGCGGTGGCCGCGCATCGCAACCGCGTGAGCCACGTCATTGTGCCGGCGGCGAACGTGCGCGACCTCGAGGAGCTCCCCAAGGAGGTCCTCGCCGCGGTGCAGTTCCACCCCGTGAAGACGATGGACGAGGTGCTCGCCCTCGCCCTGCGGACGCTGCCCGTGGGCGCACCGCGCAAGCGGCGCACGGCCGCGCCAGCTTCGGACGCCGGCGTGGCGACGGACGTGGCGCACTGATGAAGGGCAAACGGGAGAAGGGCGGAACGCGGGCACAGCCACGGGCAAACCCGGGCGGTGCGGCCGAGGCTCCGACGGCGGCTGACGGCGGACACGCGGCCACGCCAACGGCGGCGGATCCGCTGCCCATTCGCCATCTCGAGTTCCTTGGCGGGTTGGCGACGGCCGGCGGCTGGCGGCCGCCGGGCGACCTGCCCGAGGTGGCGTTCAGCGGGCGG
>Ga0334722_10004733_pt1 | contig 14024 bp, 14 predicted proteins | sample C3_bottom_MG_FD_207210 | JGI IMG/M metagenome (GOLD analysis project Ga0334722, IMG submission 207210) | Sediment microbial communities from Yellowstone Lake, YNP, Wyoming, USA - C3_bottom | ecosystem: Environmental > Aquatic > Freshwater > Lake > Sediment | place: USA: Wyoming | collected...
CCAGGTTTTAGTTTAGTTTCCACCGGTACCAGTTCATCACCGGTAGAGATAATACCCACTTTTAAAGGATTATAGACCGTGACTTTATTGTAGCCAAGGGCGGCTAAAACCCCCAGCTCCTGGGGACGAATTTTGGTTCCTTGGGCTAAAACCGTTTCCCCCTCTTTAAAATCTTCCCCCGCTGCAATCACATTTTCACCAGGAGCTACCGGTCTTAAAACCGAAACCGTCATAGAATCAAACAGCTCCGTATGCTCGACCATCACCACACTGTCCGCGCCCTGGGGAAGGGCTCCACCGGTAAAAATCCGTACTGCTTCCCCCGGGCCAAGGGAAAATTCGGGTACCTCTCCCATACCTATTTCCCCATTAAGCTCTAATAATACAGGAAAGGTTTCCGTTGCCCCAAAGGTGTCTTGAGCAAAAACCGCATAACCATCTACAGTAGAGCGGGAGAAGGGCGGAATGTTTTCCTGGGCCTGTACTGGCTTTGCTAAGATTTTCCCAAAAGCCTGGGATAACTCCACTTCGACCGCTTTTAAAGGTATGGCAAAATTATTTTTTAAAAGCTCTAAGGCATCCTTAGGAGTTAGTAAATTTAAAAGTTCTTTCATCTTCTTTCACCGTTTATTTAAAACAGCCCAGCTGACAGGCTGCAATTTTTATCTTCAGTTCATTGGCTGCCTCACCAATTTTTTTGGGGGGAACGTTTAAACGATCCGCCAGCTCTAAAGCTACTCTGCAGGGAATCTTTCCGTCTTTGGCTAATTTTTGGATCTCCACTTTAATTTCCTCATTCATGACAAAACCCCCTTTTCTTTTTATTTTACCAAACTTCCGAAATTTTTTTAATAATTTATTTTCTTGGGGATAAGATAATCAAGAAAAAGGCTTTCCACATCTTCAAGATTGGGATTAATTTTTTCCTCATTATTTTTTAAGTTTTTAGTTTTTAAATAGCTACCACATTTTTTACATACTTCTGCAAAATACAAAATTTCTTCTTCACCTTCCGGGTGAATTTCAATAAAATCTTCATGAAACTTATTGCCACACTTTGGACAGCCTAAGCGGTAATAACGCCATTGGGTTTGGCATTCTAAGCAAAAAAGTATTCTCTCGCCCGTAGGCGTAATTGCCGCAAAACCCGGTGAAGCACCACAAGTTGGACAGTTTTGCTGATTAACTCCTTTATCTAAGGAAAAATCTTTTAATTCCCGTAGCATTTTTCTTCTTAAAAATAAAAAGTGTAAGGCAAGAATCTCTTTTTTCACTTTTTGTTTTTTGGCTAGTTCTTCCCAAAATCCAGCCTCCAAATTATCGGTTAAAAGTTTTAAATAATTTCCTTTATTGTTAAAATTAGTAATTAATCTCGGAATATTAATCTGCCGGTTTATAAGCCTTAAAGAAATTAGTTCTAAATTAACTTTCGTTAAAAAGGCAATTATCTTATCTTCATTAAATTCTACTTCGACATTTTCCACGACCGGTAACGTTCCCTTCCAGGAAAGGTTTAATAATAGTTTATCGGTAAATTCTTCACTTATTTTTTCGAAAATCTTAACAAGTTTTTTTGCATCCATTTTGTCTCCCCCAATTTCTAAGAAGATAAAACCGGGGGCAATAAATGCCCCCGATTATCATTTTTCAACGGTAACCGCTTTAGATTTAGTTTTTGATTTTGCTTTTCCTTTATCCGATTTTATTTCAGTATACCATAAAGGATGGTGGTTTTGGGCATATTCTTCATCGACATAACCGGTAAGCATGCCTTCAAGAGCCGGTTTGGTAACCGGATGGAAGAGGGATAGGTAGATATGGCCGATAACATAAGCCAAAGTAAAAATAAAAGCTATATCATGACCAATTAAGGCAATCATCCCCACCTCCGGCGAAAAGCTTTCAAAACGCCACAAAACAATTCCACTTAAGATAAACAAAAACCATCCCAAACTTTGCAAAACAATGTTTAATTTTTCCCCTTGATTGTATTTGCCCTGGGGTTCATAATGGGCATGACCCCCAAAAAACTCTTTGATAAACTCACCAAAAAATTTTAGATCCGATGCTTTCCAGGAATAAGCATATTTTAAGGTTTCCCAAATTTCTTTTGGATTTAAAAGAAAAGAAATAATCGGAGAAACGATAAGCCCAACGGCCGCTACCCGGTGAACAATCCTTGCTCCCTGGGCTCCCCCAAAAAGAGGTCTTAACCAATCAAGAAAATCAAAGTACAAAAAAGCCCCGGTAATAGCTAAAAGGAAATAAAAGGTAATATATGACCAGTGAAAAAAGCGCATAGTTTTATTAAACCGAAAAATTTTATTGCTCACCATGACCCTCCTCCCGTTGTTTTTTTACCGAATTAGTAACAGCCGCTATCACGGTAGCACCCAACGCAAGACCTGGTACAATTTTCCCTAAAGGTCTTACCACGTCATGCCAGAGGGAAAAGGTAGATTTTAATTTTGCTTCCGAAGGCAAACCATAAAACTCTGGTTCGTTAATTAAAAGATAAAATACCCCGGTTCCCCCCAAAGCATTTTTATCGGAAGGGTAAAGATTTGCTTTAGGATACTCTTTTTTAACTTCCGCCAGCCGCTTTTGGGCTAACTCCCACAGCTCATCCCGGTTCCCGTATTTAATAGCTCCCGGAGTACAAGTTTGGGCGCAGGCCGGAATTTCCCCGTTTTCCAAACGGTCAAAACATAAGGTACATTTATGCATTTTCTTTTCTTGGGTGTCAATTCGAGGTATATTAAAGGGGCATGCCTTTTGGCAGTAATCGCAACCTATACACCGGTCATAATTCCTGACAACAGCCCCTTCTTTGGTATGGTAGATTGCTTCTTCCGGACAAGCTTTTTCGCAAGCTGCATCACTGCAATGAAAACACTGTTGTTTAAAAAAGTCAAAGCGAAGACGTCCATTTTCTTCATGTTCATAAAATTTTATTAATGTATAAGTTTTAGAGGTGGTATCGGGCATACTCTGTAAACTCCCGGTAAAAGTGGTTTTTTCCCCGGGCAATTCGTTCCAGCTTTTGCAGGCAGTCATACAGCCCCGGCAGCCAACACAAAGGGAAGTATCAATAAACATACCGTTCATTATTTAGCCCTCCTTACGTTAACCAGGAACCCCTTATATTCGGGAATCATGGTATTGGCATCCCCTAAATAAGGAGTCAGTTTATTGGCAGTTTCTCCGGTAACTAAACCCTGAAAACCAAAATGCCAGGGCAACCCTACCTGATGCCGCTTTATGCCATTTACCATTAAAGGTTTCATCCGTTTGGTGACATAAGCTTTTACCTTAATAGCTCCCCGTTTATTTTCAACGATTACTTCATCCCCGGATTTTACCCCCAGTTCCTGGGCCAGTTCTTCCCCTATCTCCACAAACATTTCCGGAACTAACTCCACCTGCCAGGGCAGGTTTCTGGTCATCGCCCCTGCCTGCCAGTGTTCCGATACCCTATAAGTTATGGCAACATAGGGATAATTTTGGACATCACTTTGTTCTTCCGGCCGCCAAACTTTAATTATTGGATTATTTTGAACCGAAGAAAGTAAGTTTTGCACCGGGCTTTCCCAGGGCTCGTAGTGTTCCGGGAACGGTCCATCTTTTAATTTGCCTTGAGGGGCAAACAACCAGCCTTTGCCATCGGTTTGCATAATAAAAGGATTAACAAATGCTGGGTCATCGGGACCTATAATAGCCTTAAAGTCAGGGACATCGTGTCCAACCCATTTCTTTTGCGTTTCATCCCACCAAATAACCGCCTTATCCGGATGCCACGGTTTACCCGTAGGATCGGCCGATGCCCGGTTGTATAAAATCCGCCGGTTTAGAGGCCAAGCGTAAGTCCATTTTGGATAAAGGCCAAGGCCGCTGGGATCATCCTGTTCTCTTCTTTGGGCCAGGTTACCCGCTTCTGGATAAAAACCAGAGTAAATCCAGTTTCCGCAAAGGGTACTGCCGTCATCGGCAAGTTGTAAAAAGTTTTCCACTTGTTTTCCGGTGGTGAGGTCTATACCATTAATCTCCCGGGCTACACGGTCGATATCACACTCGTTAGTGTTGCCGTAATTCCAGTAAAGGTTTTTAATTGGTTCGTCTTCTGGTTTTTGACTTTGGGCATAAAGCTTCTTTAATTCCAGAGCCAGCAGGTGAATAATATCAAGGTCAGCCTTAGATTGGCCAAGCGGTTCAACTGCTTTCCAACGCCACTGAATCCACCGGCCCGAAGAAGCAATGCTTCCCTGCTTTTCAAAGGAGGCAGCGGCAGGCAAAACAAATACTTCCGTTTGCACTTCGGCAGGATTACTTCCTGCATCCTCGGTCCAGAAGCGCATCGTTTCAGTCATCCAAAGGTCTACCGCTACCATCCATTTGAGGTTTTTTAGAGCTTCTCTTTCCCGGTTAGAATTAGGACCGCCCACAATGGGGTTTTGGCCAAATAAAAGCATCCCTTCTAATTCGCCTTTGGCCAAGTTTTCAAATAAGCCGATATAAGTATAGTTTTTCTTAGCATGCCGTTTGGGGAACCACTGATAGCCAAATTCATTATCTTTAGTAGCCTTGTCGAAATACATCGCTTTTAAATAGCTTACAAAAAACTTCGGTTTATTATTCCAAAAGCCAGTTTTCGGAGTTTCGCTTTCCAAATATGCCTTTAAATCTTTATGTTCTAATTGGGCAATAGGAGTATTGATATAGCCTGTAATGTTATTATTTAATAAGCCAAAGTCAGTAGAACCCTGAACGTTCGATTCACCCCGAAGAGCATTTACCCCGCCTCCGGGAACGCCCATATTTCCTAATAAAAGCTGTAAGATAGCATAGCTTCTAACTATTTGGGAACCACAACTGTGCTGAGTTCCGCCCATAGCATACATAATCGTACCAGACTTACCTTTTTGGGAAGTTTGGGCAAAAGTTTTAATGACTTCTAAATAAATTTCTTTGGGTGTTCCTGTAATTTCGCAAACTTTATCAATGGTATAGCGGGAATAATGCTGCTTTAATAGTTGAAATACAGTCCGCGGATTTTTTAAAGTAGGGTCTTTTGCAATTTCGCCTTTTTCATTTTTCTTATAATCCCAGGTGGAAAAATCATACTTACGCTCCTTGGGATCGTACCCGCTAAATAAGCCATCTTCAAACTTATAATCATCGTGAACTAAAAAAGAAGCATTGGTATAGTTTGCTACATACTCATGATCATACAGTTCATTTTCTAAAATATAGTTAATCATACCCCCGATAAAGGCAATGTCAGTCCCCGCCCGCAGGGGCGCATAAAGGTCCGCCTTAGAGGATGTCCGGGTAAACCGCGGATCAACACTTATGATCTTAGCTCCCCGTTTTACCTTGGCTTCCATTAACCACTTCGCTGAGACCGGATGGTTTTCAAAGGGGTTAGCGCCAATTATTAAGGCACAATCAGTATTTTTTAAATCTATCCAGTGGTTAGTCATCGCCCCACGGCCAAAAGTTGGTGCCAGACCGGCAACCGTGGAACTGTGTCAGAGACGGGCCTGGTGCTCAATATATACTACCCCAAGTCCCCGCATTAATTTTTGTAAAAGATAAGTTTCTTCGTTATCTAAAGCCGCACCTCCCAAACAAGCAATTTGGTCAGTGCGCATAACCGGAATTCCTTCTTCACTTTTAATAAAAGTTTTATCCCTTGTCTCTTTAATTCTTTTAGCAATTTCTGCGATTGCCCAATCCCAGGTAACTTCTTTAAACTCCCGACTTCCGGGAGCCCGGTACAGAGGCTTGGTAAGTCTTTTAGGATTGGGATTTCCCGGCGCTATATTTCGTATTTGGTAAATTGAAGCACCTTTACTGCAAGCCCCACCGCGGTTTACCGGATGGTCTGGATCGCCTACAACATACAAAAGTTCGCCCGTTTTGGTATCAGTATAGGCAAGCATACCGCAACCAGCACTGCAAAAAGGACATAAGGTAGGTGTTTTTTTAGCAGTTTTTATCCGATACTTTTGGGCTTGAGCATAAGCTTTACTGCTATCTAAGCCAAGCTCGGCAGTCATCAATACAGCAGTAGAAAGGGCAGATAGTTTTAAAAAGTCTCTGCGGGTGATAGCCAAGACTATTCCCTCCTTTATAATGGGCATAATTGATCTAAGCTATTTTTTGCAAAATTCATGCCAGTATAAATCTTATAAAATATTACAATATTTTTTTCAATATTGTCAATTTTTTAGACAGTATAATAAATTATTATAATCACAATACTTATAAAAACCAGTAATATCAGTGATTTAAAGGAAAAGAAAAAGGAGTGTCTATATTTTAGACACTCCTGGCAAAAGTTAAAAAAATTTGTCGAAATATCTTATTTATCATGGGTTAAATCAAATTGTTCATTTGTAAACATTTGTTTACAGTTGGTGTTTTGACTAATAAACAAAAGGGTTAATTAGGCCGCGCTTGTGAAAAAAATACTCATTTTATTAAAGGTTTATTTTTTCAAACTCCATATTTTTTAAATCAAAAAAGTAGAAGGCGTTTTCTTTATCTAAATTTCCTAAAAGTAAATTAATCCCCAAAGCCACCATGTAACTGGCCGCCACCGCCGGAGTAAAGGGTGGGTTTCCAAGATGTTGTTCAATACCTTTTTTACGTTCCCTGTAAATTTTTGCTAACAGGTTACTTCCCGGCCAGACAATCCCTACCTGGCCGTACCAGCCACCGATGGCTCCATGAACCAAAGGCACACCAAGGTTTTGGGCTTTTTCTTCAAGGTAGAGGCGGCTTTCGATATTATCCAAACAGTCAAAGATGAGTTCCACTCCCTGCCAGGCAGCCGGCGGCAGATCTTCTATTTTACTGGCAAAACCACTTACCACCACTGCTTGATTTATTTCGGCCGCTCTTTTTTTAGCTTTATTGGCTTTTTTCTGTCCCAAACTTTTTTCGCTGGCTAATAGCTGGCGGTTTAAGTTGGTTTCATCAAAGGCATCACTGTCAACGCCAACAATCTCACCTACTCCAGCTCGACACAGTTCCTCTAAAACATAGCCCCCCAGTCCGCCTAAACCAACCACCATTACCTTAGAGGTTAAAAGTTTCTTTTGCCCCGCAAGGGTAAAACTTCCAATATTCCGGACATATTTTTGAGGTACAATCCCATTTTCCAAACCGAAATATTCAATTGCCCTCTGGCTTAGCCCGGTTTCCCGCGAAATTTTCTGGGTAAGTTCAAGGGTAAGTTCTTTAATTTTTTCCCGGCGAAAAATATTACCTAAAAGGTTTTTTTCCCCTTTAGTTAACATTTAACCACCTCCTACCGGAGGAAAGAGGGAAATATAATCCCCATCTTTTAAGATCCGTTCAGGTTCAGCATCCAAGCCATTGACCAGGAGAATCGCTACCTCTTCCGGTTTAATCTCTAAACGGTTTAAAATATCAATTACTTTTGTCCCTTCCGGCAGTTCCCAAATTTCTTTTTTAAAACGACCTTCTCTAAAAGTTGCAAACAAGCGAATTTCTATCTGCAATTTAAAACCTCCCTTGTTTAAGGGCAAAATATTAGCCCACGCGCCCAGAGACAGTCAGCACAGGAAGGCTTGTTGCCCCAGCAGTCTTCTTCTATATTCCAAACCATGTCACAGCCATCAGCCCATTCGCAGTCAGGGCAGGAAGGGTAGTGGTTCATATGTTCTAAGAAGCGAAATTTGGCAAATTCCTCTTTCGTCCAGATTTCCGCTAAACTTTCTTTATTTACATTCCCAAAACTCACCGCTCTAATTTCCTTCTCCCGGCCAAAGACATACTCTTTACCCTCGTGTAAAAACCGATAACACGGAGCTACTTCTCCGTCAAACCGGACAACAACTTTTTTACCTTCCACAAACCGGCAGGAACGGTGAGTATTTAATCCCATTTCCGGTAGAATAACTTTTACCCCGGTATACATTGAGGCGCGAGCAGCTAAAACCCGCCACTCCAGCAGTTTATCGTCCGGATATTTTTGATAAAATACCTCGTTTATCTGTTCCCGGACTACCGGCATCAGTTGACTAACATAAATTGTTTTAATATCAAAATCTAAAAGCCGGGGAAGCAGTCGAAAAATTTCCTCCTGATTTTTCTTTGTAACTACCATTTCTGCCATAATTTCCGGCTGAGTCTTTTTTTCTTTTTGCTTTAGATCTTTTAATACGCTAATATTCTTCCATAAGGCCCCTAAATCTGCTCCCCGATTCTCGGCAAAAGTTTCGGGCAAAAAGCCGTCTATGGAAATTATTATTTCATCAACTTCTAACTCTACAAAATTTTTGGCAATCTCTTTTGTTAAAAGAAAACCATTAGTGGTAATACTTACTTTTAGTCCTTGTTTTTTGACTCTCGCAATAATTTCTAATATTTCCGGATGAAGAAGCGGTTCTCCAATACCTCCTAAAACTACCCTTGAAAGCGAAGGTAAAGTCTTAGCTTCCTCCAATACCTTTTCCCAGGTATCTTTAGCCATTAAGCCCCCGGGATAACTCCAGCTATTTCGGTAGCAGTGGCGGCAGCTTAAATTACATAAGCTCGTTAATTCCAGATATATTTCCTGGATGTCCGGCTGGGGATCGAGAACTATCTGGTAGTCTTTAAATTGCAAGATCATCTTTTTCTGCTCTCTCCTTTATTAAGAAAGCAGGGACTTCATAGGCGAAGTCCCTGCTTTTAATTTTTATAATCCTAAAGCTTTTAGTCTTTCAGCGGTAGGAATGCCTTTTTCATCCCAACCCCTTACTTCATAATACTTTGGCAAAAGCTCGGCTAAACGGTGTTTATGTCCTTTAGATGGGCCATCAGGAACAGGCTCTTCCAAAAGCCGCTTGGGCAGTGTATCTTCTTTAGGATCAATCCCGGCTTTAAGGTTAAAGACCCGTTCTAAATTCCAGATCCGCTCACCGGCAGCTAAAATTTCTTCAGTAGTGTAATTTTCGCCGACGATATAATTAAAGAGATCCCGATAGTCATCAGCATTTAAAGCAAAGGAGGTGAAAAGGCAAAGCCCCAGCGAGTCAATTACAGCGGTTAAATCCTGGAAGAGCTTAGCCCACTCAGCTTTACCTTCAAGGGCAAAACGGTCAAGCTTTTCTGGTGACCCCAGGATTTCCGGAGATATCAGGTACCCTCTTACGTGACAGCCGCCGCGGTTGGAAGTGGCGTACTGTAAGCCATGTCCCTGAACTCCTCGTGGGTCATAAGCCGGTAACTCCTGCTTTTTCACTGACATTGAAAGTTCCGGAACACCATAAGACTCCGCCAGACGGTAAGAGCCCTGGGCAAGCTTGGCGCCAAAACCTTCTCCGGCTCCCATCTTCCGGGTCCATTCAAGCACCGCTTCCGCTGAACCAAACTTAAGTTCAGGTCCGTCTAATTCTTCTTTTTTAATGAAGCCTTTTTCATAAAGTTCCATCGCACAGGCAATAGTAGCCCCGGCTGAAATGGTATCGATACCATACTCGTTGCAGAGGTTATTGGCTTTAATAATCGCCGCTAAGTCGTCAACTCCGCAGTCGGAACCAAACGCCCAGATGGTTTCGTACTCGGGGCCGCCGCCTTCCTCGCCGTCAACTTTGCAGTAGCGACCGCAGGCTATTGGGCAGCGGTAGCAGGGATCTTTCTTTACCAGGTATTTTTCCGCTAAAGTTTCCCCAGAAATTTCATCGGCCGTTGGGAAATAAGATTTTTGGAAGTTGTTGACCGGTAAAATACCGTTTTCATTAATAATATTAACCAGTACTGCCGTACCGTAATTGGGCAGACCCTGACCGGTCACGCCATCTTCCCGGATTTTTTTCAAAAGCGCTGCTAAAAGTTCTTTGGTTTTTTCAGGTTCTGCTGGTTCAATTTTGCCAGTACCCCGCACCACAATCGCTTTTAAATTTTTGCTGCCCATGACTGCCCCTACACCAGAACGGCCAGCAGCCCGGTATTTTTCGTTCATTACCGAAGCTAGCGGTGAAAGCTTTTCCCCTGCAGGACCAATGGTCAGTACCCGCGCTTTGGAATCGCCTACCTCTTCCTGAAGAAGGGCGGTAGTATCGGAAACAAGCTTACCCCAGTAGTTCTGGGCATCTCTAATTTCCACAGTATCGTCTTTAATGTATATGTAGCTCGGTTTAGCTGCTTTACCTTCGACAATTATTAAGTCATAGCCGGCAAATTTTAATTCTGCCCCCCAGAAACCGCCCGAGTTTGAGCTGGCAATCGTACCGGTAAGCGGTGATTTTGTAACCACCATGTACCGTCCCGACGTCGGCGCAGAAGACCCCGTAAGCGGCCCGGTAGCAAAAATAATTTTATTTTCCGCCGAAAGCGGATCTACACCAGGGTCAATTTCCTGGGTTAAAAAATAACTCCCCAATCCCCGGCCACCTAAAAACTTTTTGGCCACAGCCAAATCCAGCGGTTCTTTCTTGATTTCCCCGGTGGAAAGGTTAACTCTCAACACTTGCCCGCAGTAACCGGCCATAAAAACCCTCCTTATTAGGTGAAATATTTACTAATTTAAATATAACTCACGATAAAATTGTACGCAAGATTTTTTCTGAAAATTTCTATTTACTATATTTAATTCTAAACATTAAGTCCTGCTAAATTGTAAAGGGGTTTTTTATCAAAACGGTGCAGCGCTTCAATAAATCTTATAGTGCCAGTTTTCCCCCGCACCACCAGGGTATGGGTTGAGGCCCCATTAGCAGTAAACCGCACCCCTTTTAAAAGGTTACTGTTAGTAATGCCGGTAGCAGCAAAAAAGACATCATCGCTTTTTACTAAATCATCCAAAGTTAATATTTGCTTGGGATCATTTATCCCCATTTTGCGGCAACGTTCCAACTGCTCATCGTCCTCGGGAACCAGCCGCCCCATTAATTCTCCGCCGAGGCATTTTAAAGCGGCAGCCGCCAGCACCCCTTCAGGAGCCCCCCCTATTCCTATCATCATATCCACCCCGGAATCTTCAAAGGCACAGGCCACCGCCGGTGAAACGTCACCGTCAGAAATTAACATTATCCGGGCTCCTGCTTCCCGCACCTCTTTAATAATTTTTTCGTGGCGCGGACGGTCTAAGATAACTACAGTTAAATCCGAAACCGACTTCTTAAGGCTTTCCGCCAGTATTTTTAGATTATCTTTAACCGGAGCATCAAGGTGGATTTTGCCCGCTGCTGCCGGTCCTACGGCAATTTTTTCCATATACATATCGGGAGCATTTAAAAGACACCCCTTGGGAGCCGCTGCCACCACCGCAATCGCTCCATTTAAGCCTTTTGCCACCAGATTTGTCCCCTCAAGGGGGTCTACTGCTATATCTAAAGCTGGCCCATAACCGGTGCCGAGCTTTTCGCCAATGTAAAGCATCGGTGCTTCATCCATTTCCCCCTCACCGATTACCACTTCCCCCCGAATATCTAAAGTATCAAAAACCGCCCGCATCGCTTCGGTGGCCGCTTCATCGGCTTTATGCTTATCGCCGCGCCCCATCCAGCGGGCCGACGCTACCGCCGCGGCCTCTGTTACCCGGGCAAATTCTAAAGATAGCTTTCTCTCCATATCCATAAATCGTCTCACTCCTTAAATATGATACTTTTTTTGTTTTATGCACCTTAAATATTGTATCATATTTTTAAATAAAAAAACCGGGATTTTCTTGAACTGGTATAAAGATAGTAGACAAATTTTTTGTGTCTACTAAGTCTTGACCAGTTCAATTTTCTCCCGGTAAAATTTCTGTCTTTAGTTTTTCTTAGTTATTTTCCACTGCAGGGCAAGTTTTTAAGCATTCACCACAGTCAAAACAAAATTCTTCGTCGTAAAAAACCTTATTTAAATCCGGTTCGTAGTACAAGGCTCCAGTCGGGCAATGCGGTGCAACTTGGCAACCTTTTTCTCTGCCGCAGTTACATCCATTAAATTTAACACCCATTAATTATCTCCTCCCCCTGCTTTTTCTTTATTATAAAACAAGCGTAATTATTTGTAAAGTCTTAATTTTCTAATTATTTTGTTTATTAATTCACAATGATATGTTTAAAACTTTATAAATATATTAAAACCAACCACTGACCCCGCAGAAAAATACCTAATTTTTCTTTTAACCATTTTTTAACGATTTTTAACTTTGTCCCCTGAAAAAAAATAACATTAAGGGGTTATATTAAAAGCAAGAAATCTATTACAAGGAGAGTGACACAATGAAAAAGTTTGGAATTTTGGTATTTACCAGTTTACTGGTATTTTCATTACTGGCAGCAGGCGGATGTGCGAAAAAAAGCGAGCAAACCTCACAGCAAAGTAAAATCACTCTTTCAGGTTCCACCGCGCTTCTACCCCTGGCCAAACAAGCCGCTACCCTGTATATGAAGAAAAATCCCAAAGTTACTGTAAACGTTTCCGGCGGAGGTTCTTTTACCGGTTTAAGGCAGGTTATGGAAGGTGCTGTAGATATCGGCAACAGTGATATTGACGCCGAAAAAGATCCCCAAACCGCGGGTAAAGGCTTGGTTGACCATCAAGTAGCCGTTGCCCCATATATTATCATCGTTAATCCTGATGTAAAAGTGGACAGCCTAACCAAACAACAATTGACAGATATTTTTACCGGGAAAATCACCAACTGGAAAGATGTAGGCGGCAGCGACGCTAAAATCACCATTATCCACCGGGCTAAATCGTCCGGATCCCGGAAAGTTATCGCTGACCTTATTCTCGACGGCAAGGAATTTACCGATAAAGCAGTAATTCAAGATTCAAATGGCGCTGTTAAAAAAGCTATCTCCCAAACTCCCGGTGCTATTGGCTATGTTGATGCTGCTTATATAGATAATACTATTAAAGTTTTAAAGTACAATGGTGTAGAATATTCCCCGGAAAATGTTTATAATAAAAAATATGAACTATTTGCCTTTGAACACATGTATACGAAAGGTGCACCTTCGGGCAACGTGAAAGATTTTATTGATTTTGTCTTAAGTGACGAATTTCAAAATAATTATGTAGAAAAATTAGGCTTTTTATCAATTAAGAAAATGAAATAAACCGTAAGATAAAGAAAGGCGGTTTACAAAGTGCAAAAGCAAAAAATAGACCGTTATCTTCAGTATATTTTCTTTTTAACTGCTATGGTGGTTACGATCACCATAGCAGCTATTGTTATTTTTATAGGTAAGCAAGGGTTAAAAACCTTTGTAGCAGTAAGTCCAGTTGAGTTTTTTACCAGTTCAAAATGGTCTCCCGATCAAAATCAATTTGGTGCTCTGACCTTTATAGCCGGTTCCTTGTTTGCCACTTTTTTAGCACTATTATTGGGAGCTCCTCTGGGAATTGCCGGAGCTGTATTTTTAGCAAAGATTGTTCCCCGCTCCATTACCGGTTATCTCCGGACGGTGGTTGATTTACTGGCTGGTATTCCTTCGGTAGTGTACGGCTGGGTGGGCTTAACAATTATTGTCCCTCTTATTCGGCAAATATCCCCCACCGAAAACGGTTTTGGTCTGCTGGCAGCGGGTATCATTCTGGCAATTATGATCTTACCAACGGTAGTATCCCTGACCGAAGATGCTATCCGTTCGGTACCCCGCTCGCTTGAAGAAGCTTCTTATGCTTTGGGGGCAACCCGCTGGCAGACTATCTGGAAGGTTATTATACCTGCAGCTCTACCGGGTTTAATAACTGCAGTAGTATTAGGCATGGCTAGAGCCATTGGAGAAACCATGGCAGTACAAATGGTTATAGGCAATACCCCTCTTTTCCCCCGTTCCCTTTTTCAGCCAACAGCAACTTTAACTTCAGAGATTGTCATGGAGATGGGAAATACTGCTTATAATTCTACCTGGAATAATGCCCTCTTCCTTATGGCTTTTGTTCTGTTATTTCTGTCGCTTGCTTTAATCTTAATGATTCGAAAATTTTCTTCCTCTAAGGAGGTAAGTCGGTGAAAAAAAATAAAATTATTGACCGGCTGGCTACCTTTTTTCTGGGCTTAGCAGGCA
>Ga0334722_10004734_pt1 | contig 14024 bp, 8 predicted proteins | sample C3_bottom_MG_FD_207210 | JGI IMG/M metagenome (GOLD analysis project Ga0334722, IMG submission 207210) | Sediment microbial communities from Yellowstone Lake, YNP, Wyoming, USA - C3_bottom | ecosystem: Environmental > Aquatic > Freshwater > Lake > Sediment | place: USA: Wyoming | collected...
GGAGGACGCACCAGCTGGATCTTCAACCGGCTTAGAAGCGAGGAAAGTGGGGAGAACTCACATAGAATCGCGCCGCTATTTTGCCGAGAGGTACCCCGTTGCGGCCCTTGAGGTGGTCAAACCATCACCTCTCAGCGGGCTTTGTCCCCGGGACCATGCTTGCCCGCTCCCGACTAGTACAGGGGGACGTGTACCCACTGGGTGGGCACATAAGTAAGGGAAAGTGGTGACTCCTGAGTAGTTCTCTTTTTCGCCGTTGTCTGAGATTGATTTTAATTATTGACCATTTACGCTAAAGCGTTTAAAATAGCTTATAGGAATACTAAATTGCGAGAAAGGTTGCCGCCTTATGGTCGTCCAACAGATCTTGGAAGAAGCCTGCGAATTTCTGCACGAACAGCGTCGCCCCCTTTCGCCGGAAGAGTTGGCCCGGGGGATCGGTCTGGATAGCTCCGAAATCGCCGAGGTCGTCGAGGCCCTCCAGCGAGACGGATTGGTCGTGGTTAACGGTGGGGAAATCAACCTGACGGAAAAAGGGGCCGAACTGGGTGGGCGGATCGCCCGGAAGCATAACCTGCTGGAAAGATTCTTGCTTTCTTTGGGTTTGAAAAAGTCCCAGGCGCACGAAGAAGCCTGTCGCCTTGAACATGCCCTCTCCGACTCCTTGGAAAGGGAACTCGGGCGGCGGCTGCCGGACCCGGGTAAATCAAGTCCTGCTCCCGACCTCGGTGGGTCAAGTCCAGCTTATGAAGCCAAGGTTGGTCGGGAGCCTTTGGGCCATTTAAACGGTCCTGCTTCCGGAGAAAAGGGGATGCCAGCGGCCGGTGAAAAAGGGGCGGCCGGTGGTGAAAAAAGTGGGCCAGGTGGTGAAAAAGGGGCGGCCAGCGACCTGCTGGCCCTGGCCGAATTGCAAGAGGGAGAACAGGGTGTGGTGGAGATCATTTACGGTGGTCAAAACCTCCGCCGGCGACTCACTGATCTTGGCTTGACCCCGGGAACCTTGGTCACCCTCCTCCGGAAGGGACCGGGGGGACCGGTGGAACTCCGGGTTCGGGAAACCAGCCTGGCCCTGGGGCGCGGGATCGCGGCCAAAATCTTTTTACGCCGGGTGAAAACTCGATGAAAAAAGAGATCCTTCTGGCCCTGGCGGGGAACGCCAATGTCGGGAAAAGCGTCATCTTCAATCAATTGACGGGATTGGACCAAACCATTGGCAACTGGCCGGGAAAGACGGTGGAGCGGGCCGAGGGGACCCTGCGCCACCGGGGCCGTTTAATCCGCATCATTGATCTGCCCGGGATTTATTCCTTTTCCACCTACTCACAAGAGGAAATCGTTGCCCAGGAGTTCATCTTCAACGAAAGACCGGATGTGGTCATCAATGTGGTGGACGCCTCTTTGCTGGAGCGAAACCTCTTTTTAACCCTCCAGCTTTTGGAGATGGAGGCCCCCGTCGTCCTGGCCCTAAACCAGGTCGACTACGCCCGTTCCAAAGGGATGGAGACCGACCCGGTCCGGCTCTCTCTCCGCTTGGGAGTTCCCGTTGTCCCCACCATTGCCACCCGCGGTCAGGGTCTTTCGGAATTGCTGGATGCGGCCATCGAAGTCGCGGAAAAGGGATTGCGGCGTCAGGTGGAACTGACCTACGGCAGTGAGGTGGAACGCCGGATCGCCGAGTTGGCCGCGCTCATCCGGCAGGCCGGACTGGAGGGGTCTTACCCCGCCCGTTTTTTGGCCATCAAACTTCTGGAGGGAGACGAAGGGATCGTTCAGGAGCTGGCGAGGCAGGCGAGTGTTTTTGCGGACGTGAGGGCCGTCTCCGGCCAAGCCTCTCGTGGTATAGGCGCTTTCGGCAACCAGGGCCTCGAGGAAGCAGTACCCGGCAAAGCTCTCCCCGAGAGTTATGTTCTTGGAGAAGCAGTACCGGCGAGCGCCGCTCAGGAGAGGAGAACAGCGAGCCTGGCGGAGATTGAGGCTCGCGCCCGGGAACTGGCCCGGGAGCTGGAGGAGATTCACGGGCATACGGCGGCGACCATCCTCTCCTCGGAACGGTACGAGCTGGCCCACCGGATCACGCGCGAGGTGCAGAAGGTCTTTGCACCGCGGCGGCAACTCTGGCGCGAACGTTTTGACCAGATGGCCATGCACCCTGTCTTCGGCTTTCTAATCATGGCGGCTTTGCTCCTGGCCTCTTTCTACGCCATCTTCCGTTTTGGGAACTGGTCGTCCGAGTTTTTGGGCGATCTATTGGGACAGGCCGAAGGTTGGGTTTATGCCCTGGCCGTTCCCGACGCGATCAAGGACATCCTCTGGCACGGCATTTTTGAGGGCATCATTGCCGGGATCACCATCGTTTTGCCCTACATTTTGCCCTTTTATCTCCTTTTGTCCATCCTGGAGAACACCGGTTATTTGGCCCGCATCGCCTTCTTGATGGATGCGGCCATGCACCAGCTCGGCTTGCACGGGAAATCCTTGATCCCCCTCCTCATGGGTTACGGTTGCAACGTGCCGGCCGTCCTGGGAATGCGGATCATGGAGAACAAAAGGGAGATGTTCATTGCCGCCACTTTGGCCACCATGGTCCCTTGCTCGGCTCGGACGGTGGTCACCCTGGGGACCATCGGGGTTTTCTTGGGGATCCCTTACGCCATCGCCCTTTACCTATTCGATCTTTTGCTCATCTATCTCACCGGCCTGATTACCAATCGTTATCTACCGGGACGGAGTCCGGGTCTGATCATGGAGATTCCCGGCTACCGTTTGCCGGCCTGGGGACCGACTTTGCGCCAGACCTGGGCCCGCATCAAAGACTTCGTTTACGTGGCCTTTCCCATCATCATTGGGGGCAGCCTCCTCCTGGAGCTGTTACGACTTACCCATCTCATCGAGTACATTGGCCGCCTGTTTGACCCACTGGTAGTGGGGTGGCTCGGCCTGCCCTCTATTGCCGGCCTGGTCCTCATCTTTGGAATTTTACGCAAGGAACTGGCCTTGATCATGCTGGCGGCCTACAGTGGAACTACCAACTTTGCGGCCATCCTCAATCCGCGGCAAATGCTGGTCTTTGGATTGGTGATCATGATTTACACTCCCTGTGTGGCCACCATAGCCGCTTTGCGTCGGACGGTGGGGACGACCCGGACCATCATCATCACCCTGGCTGAGATCGGCCTTGCCCTTCTCCTCGGCGGGATCTTGAACTGGATTTTGCTTTTCCTCGGCTGGTGAGACCGGACAACTGGTGGCTGCGGATTCTTTTGGAAACTAGCCCCGTTGACTTTACACTACCTGGGGGCTGACCGCATTGGGTGAGTTAGCAGCTGGTTAAGGTATGGGACGAATTAGCGTGGGAAGAAGGACCGAGAGGCGCCAAACCGCAGATTCTTGGTTGCTGAGGTGACGGTACTCAACCCGTCCCGATGATTTTATTAAAAAGTGTTCTCTGACCCCCCAAAAAAGATCTTGACGCCCGAAAAATATAGCAGCTGGAGGAAAGATGTGGTTAGGAGTCTTCCAACCCCGCCTCATGCGGGCCCTACGATGCCGCCAACAGCGGCACCCGGAGGATGAAAATGGTATTCTCAAAGGAGTCCTCCAGGCCGCAAATAGTGGCACCACGAAGGGAAGATGGTGTTTTCGAAGGAGTCCTCCAGGCCGCCAATAGCGGCGTCGCGACGGATGAAGATGAGTTTTCAGAGGAGGAAAGGAGGCGATGGGCAAGAAAAAAACAAAGCGACGAGGAGGGCGGCTATCCTTTGCTTAAGGGGCGTCCCCGCCAGCGGACATACAGCGGGCGATGCATGACCAGGGCTGTCTCAGCGGCTGGCATGATCTAACCTTGCTGCGGGTGGCACTGGTGGTGGGATTTTTTCCTCCTCCCAGTTCCCCCAATCTGAGTATCTCAATATAGCGACGTTCCTTCCATCAAGGGCAAACCTGTCGAAAGACAGGGACGCAAAGCCAAGGGCCTAAAGCCGGGAAGAGTGCGCGAGAAGGTTACTTCGGGGTCAGACGGCGAACGACAGCCTTCTTGGCTATTTTGAATCCAACGCAGCTAGTAGACTGTCGAACAATTGCTGAGCGAATGTGGATTCTGGCTGCGCCGTCGACATTCTTCTGGGGAACCTCCCTGGAGGACCACCCCAGAGAGTTATCCCTCCGGAACACTCTGGGCACCATCTCTTGAAAGCGCACGTTTGGGGGCTCGCTTCCCGACAAAGGCAGCCGGTTGCTGGGAGTTTTTTTGGGGGCTTTGAGCAAGAACCGAGCAAGAACCCTAGCCTCGATCGGTGAGCCGGAAGACTTGCCAAGAGCCGCAAGCCCCGCCAAGCAATCCGCCTGCCAGGACCGGCGGATTTTTCATTCTGATAAGGAGGTTTTTCTAATGAGAAAGCTGTTGGCTCTGTTGGTGATGACCCTCTTTCTCTTAAGCATTGTGGCCGTGGCTGTAGCCGCCGAACCTACCTCCAGCACCACCACGACCACTACGACCACTACGACCGGCACGAGTTTGTCGGCCGGCACCACTCCTGCTGACACCGCTGTCCAGGAGCAAGAACGCGAGCAGGAACGTGAGAGAGAGCGCCAGAAGGAGCACGAGAAGCAAAAAGAGGAAAAGAAACTGAAGCTGAAATTACGGGATGAAGAGGAAGAAGAGGACGAAAACGAGTCCGAGGGCAGCGAATCGGCCAAAAAAGAGGAACGCCTCCAAAAGGTGAGGGCCGAGCTGGACAAGGCCATGCAGGTTCTGGCCGAAAACCCATCCAGCATCAAGGCTAAGGAAGCCGTTTTGCGGGCCCATCTGCGGGTGGAAGCGATGCTGCAAAACGGCGAAAATTGGGCGGCGGCGCTCAAGCTGGCCCAGGCCATTTTGGCCGAGGATCCGACCAACGAGGTCGCCACTTTAGTTCAGGCCAAGGATCTTTATGACCAGGGGAAGGTGGAAGACGCCCTCAAGCTACTGCAGGATTTCGTGGCCAAGAATCCGAAAGACAAGGATGAGGCGGAAGAGAAGCTGGGCGAGCTCTTAGAGGAAATGGGTGACCTGCAGGGGGCCAAGAAGGCTCTGGAGGAAAGTGTTCAACTCAACCCCGCCAGCAAAAAGACCTATGAGAAGCTGGGCCGGATTTTGGAGAAGCAGGGCGAAAAAGGACTGAAGGTCTTCGTCGGTGGCAAGCGTCCGGACTTTGACGTCTTACCGCAAATCATTGACGGCCGGACCATGGTTCCCTTCCGGAAGGTCGGCGAGGTCTTGGGGGCCAAAATCGATTGGCGCGAAGAGACCAGGACGGTAGTGGCCGAAAGGAACGGGATCAAGGTGGAGTTGCCCATCGGCAGCCTGACCATCTACATCAACGGGAAGCCGCAGACCATTGACGTTCCGGCTCAGATCGTCAACGGCCGCACCCTGGTGCCCGTTCGCTTCCTCAGTCAGGCCCTGGGGGCGACGGTGGATTGGAATCCCACCTATCAGATCGTCATCGTCATCGACGGGCAGCCGGCTCCGGCCACCACAACGCAATGAGGCCGGCCCCGAAACCTTTCCGGGGGGGGGCTGAACCCCGTCCGGGTGGGGACAAGCGAGCGAACCACCAGCCCACCATGAGGCTGGCTCCTGAAACCAACGACCCGGCGGCGACAAGCCAGCGGCCACATAGAGCGGATACTGCCAATGCGGTCTCTCTGCCGATGAACGCCGGCTGAGGCAAATCCTGCGGCGGGGAATAGGTGGGCCTCCGGTTTTGACCGGGTGAGCAGAGCGATCGATGAACTGGCCCGCAAACTCGCTGCGGGGGTAAAAGGTGGGCCTCCGGTTTTGACCGGGGGCTCACCTCTTTGTGAGCAGGAAAAACCGCTGGCGAAAGGGAATATATACAGATGGCACCGCAGGTGAGTTGGCTTCCGCGCGTCCCGTCACGCAGATGTCCAGCCAGCCGCAGCCTGCCGGCGAAGGAGATCGGGTGAATGGCTTCCGCGCGTGCCCCGTCACTTGGATCCAGGAGCGGATGGCGTCAAAGGTCGGCGAAAGCCTCACCGTGGCCATTCCCGCTATTGGCACTGCCGACCGGCCTTGATTGCTCGATGGCGGCCTTTCGCCCGGCGGTGCGCCGACGCATCAGCGCCGCCTGGCAATGGCGCGGCGGCGGTTGCTGACTCGTCGCTGCCTGGTGTGATGGCTTGGATCGCGCCGGCTTGGGAAAGGAAGGGAAAAACATGGTTTTACGGGTGGCGGAACTGACAATGGATGGGTTTCGCGAGGCGACCAGAAAAGCGGACACCCTCCTTTTGCCCATCGGTTCCATTGAAGCCCACGGCCACCACTTGCCGCTGGGCACCGACGCCTTGATCCCGGAGAAGATCGGCGAACTGGCCGGAAACCTTTTGGGGGAACGGGTGGTTCTGGCGCCGACCATCAGTTACGGCCATTCCTGGGAACTTTCCATTTTTCCGGGAACGGTCAACGTGGCGGCGGAGACCTTTGCCGCTTACGTAGCCGATGTGGGGCAGTCGTTTTTAAATTGGGGCTTCTCCAATTTGATTTTTCTCAACGGCCATGGTGGTAATATTCCGAGCCTGGCCCTGGCGGCGGAGAGAGTGGCGGCGCGGGGCGCCCGGGTTCTGACCATCAGCTGGTGGGTGGATTTCGCCAGTGAGATCAAAGCCATCACGGGGGGACAAGGCCATGCTGGGGAAGATGAATCGTCGGTGGTTCTGGCCCTGCGCCCCGACCTGGTGGATATGTCTAAGGCGCTGGACTACCGTCGGCGCCTGCTGGGTAGCCTAAAGATGGAACGGGTGGCCGCGCTCAGTTATCCCGATGCCCTTTCCGGGCGAGCCACCCAGGCCACCCCCGAACAGGGAGAAGCCATTTTGGCTTTGGTGTCCCGGCGCGTTGCCGAAATGATCCAGGCCCTTTGGAGTGGGGACCTGCTGCGAGACTAGGTGATTTTTGAGACCAGGTGGTCTGGACATAATGGAGTGCAGGGCTGGAGATGGCGCCGGTGATGCAGGGCCAGTGGCGTGTGCGACCTGCAGGGGTTTGTTAGATCGCCAATTCTTTGTCGCCACCAAGTTGGCGTGATCACTTGTCGTCCTTGACGATCGCGTTCGAAAAAACAGACCACGGGGATACTCAATGCGGACTGGGTTGCCGATCCAGACGGCAACGATAATTTTCCTGGCCGAGGAGGGACTGTCCATCGGCGGAGAGAAGGAGCAGGTCCAGACTAAAAAATTAGCCAAACCACAATTGGCCGAACCGCCGCTGCAGGTGGGGCAAAAAATCGCCCTGACGGTGGAGGGACTCGGCACGCATGGAGAAGGAGTGGCGCGCTGGACGGAGGAAGGGGCGACGGCGAGGCCGGCGGCGGAGGTGCCTCCGGCCTTTACCGTTTTTGTCGAGGGAGCCATTCCCGGTGATCAGGTTCAGGCAAAAATCGTTGAAGTCAAACGGAATTACGCCCGCGGGCGGGTGGTGGAACTCTTGCAGCCTTCTCCGCACCGGGTTATCCCCCGTTGTCCCGTTTATGCCGAGTGCGGCGGCTGCCAGCTCCAGGAAATGGAATATCCTGAGCAGTTGCGTTGGAAGATGAGATTTGTGGCCGACGCCTTGACCAGAATTGGCGGACTTAAAGATTTTGAGCTCCGGGAAACTTTGGCGGCGGAAAACCCCTGGTTTTACCGGAATAAGGCTATTTTCCCGGTGGGACGGAGCCCTTCGCCTCCTGCAGCTTTCTCCCAGAGCGCCTCTCTCCCGCGGCCGTTCGACGGTACTTTTCGGCTCGCTGACCCTCAGCTTGCGGTTACCCGTAGGCGGGCCAACGCGGAGCGGCTGGTCGCGGGCTTGTATGCTCGGGGAACCCACCGGATTATCGATCTTTCGACCTGTCCCATACAACATCCAACCAATAATGAGATCCTGGCCGTGACCAAGGAGCTGCTGGGCAGATACGGGTACCCCCCTTACGATGAGTCCAGCGGCCAGGGTTTGATCCGCCACCTGATGGCGCGGACGGCCAAAGCCACCGGCCAGGCCATGGTCGGTTTGGTCATTAACGGGACAGCTTTGCCCGCCGGAAAGAAGTTTGCCGCCGATCTCAGGCGGCGGTTGCCAGCCGTAAAGAGTGTCGTCCTCAATATTAACCGGCAGCGAACCAACGTCATCTTTGGTGAAAGAACGGTCCTCTTAGACGGAGAGGAGGCCATCGAGGACCGCCTGGGTGACCTCACCTTTAGGCTTTCGGCGCGCTCCTTTTTCCAGGTGAATCCCGAACAGGCCGAGGCGCTGTACCGCCGGGCGCGTGAATATTCCCGTCTCACCGGAAAGGAGTTAGTCATCGACGCTTTCACCGGTACTGGGACCATTGCCCTTTTTTTGGCGGGAGAGGCCGGGCAGGTCATTGGCATTGAAGAAATTCCGGAGGCAGTGGCCGACGCCCGCGAAAACGCCCGGCGCAACGGAATCACCAATGTTGATTTCCGCCAGGGGAAAGTGGAAGAGGTGTTGCCCGCATTGGCCGGCGGCGGCCTTCATCCCGAAGTAGTGGTTTTGGATCCGCCCCGGCGCGGGGTCGAAGAAAAAGCCCTGGCCGCCATTGCCCAACTCGAGCCGGAACGCATCGTCTACGTCAGTTGCAACCCGGCGACTCTGGCCCGGGACCTGGCCTATCTGGTGCGGGAAGGTTATCGGGTAGAGGAGGTCCAACCGGTAGATATGTTTCCCCAGACGGCCCACGTGGAAGCGGTGGCCTTAGTCGTGAGGGACAAATCCGGCGTGGCTATGATTTAGGCCTGGCCGATCTCGTGCTGGAAGGCGGCCTGGCGGAGGATGAAGATGGAATGACCTGGCGTTAAGTGGGGTGATTTTGTGGCATCGGGCGGATTCAAAAATCTATATGCCCGGAACTTTATCGGAGGCCTGATTCACGGGGCCTTTTTTGCGGTCAGTTCGGCTTTTGCTGATACCAATACCGTTCTGCCAGCTTACATTGGGCTGTTATCCGGGTCGAGCTTTTATGTGGGGCTGCTCACTTCTATTCTCATTGGAGGTAGTGTTTTGCCCCAGCTCTATTTCTCTTACCTCCTCGAACCCAAAAGGTTCAAAAAACCGTGGCTGATGGCCGGGATCATCATCCGCGTCTTTTCCTGGTTGTTTTTGGGATTCCTTACCCATTGGCTGGGGGACGAACATCCCCGGGTCATCTTATACTCCCTGTTTTTTCTCTTGCTCGTCTTTTCTGTGGCCGGTAGCATGGCCGGAGTGGCCTTTAACGACATTTTCGGCCGGTCTATCAGACCGGCCGTCAGGGGTACCTTTTTCGCTTCGCGCCAGTTCTTAGGCAGTATCCTGGCTTTCAGTGCTGGTTACATTACGCGGGCGATCCTCCACCGGCCCGATCTTGCTTTCCCCCACAACTACGCCTATCTGTTTATTCTGGCTGGATTTTCACTAGCTATTGGAGCGGTGGGTTTTGCCCTTCCACAAGAACCACCTTTGGAAAATCCGCCCCCGCCACGGGCAGCTCGGGACTATTTCCGGGAGATCATTACTCTTCTTTACCAGGATCGCTCCTTGGACAGGTTTTTACTCATTCAAAACTTAACCGGCGTTAATCTTTTAGCCCTGCCCTTCTACGTGGTCTTTGCCCGCCAGGTCTTGCACCTTACCGGCGAGGCGGTGGGCACTTTCGTGATGTATCAAGTGGCCGGAGCTGCTCTTTCCAATTTCCTCTGGGCCTATCTTAACGACCGGCTCAGTAGCAAACACGTCCTGCAGGCGGCTCTCGCTGTCGAAGTAGCTGTCCCCTTGACCGCCTTGCTGCTTGGGTCCCTGGCCCCGGCCTACTTTTTCTGGGTCTTTTTTCTTATTGGTGCCGGGGCCAGCGGCCGGCAGGTGGCCTTTAATACCTATTTGATTGACCTTTCCCCCACCGAAAGACGGGTCACCTATACGGGTCTCCAGGGGACCTTAACCTCCCCCACCCTGGTGTTTCCCTTTTTGGGGGGCATTTTCGCGGCCACCTTCGGCTATCAGCCCCTTTTTGGTTTGGTGGCGGCGTTGCTATTTGGTACTGGTTTCCTGACTTTGGCCCTGCCCAAAGTAAGGGCCTAGCCAGAGGAGGGTGGGCCTGAGCGATTGACGCCGGTACGGACGTGGTCGCGATTTCAAGTGTTGGGCTCAAGGAAGCGTTTGAACCAGCCCAGGATCCGGTTGAGTCTCTCCACCCGGAGAACGGGTTTTCCGTTCCGGGAAAGATCGTGGTTGGATTCCGGGAAACGGACCAGTTGGGTTTCCCGTTTCAGCCGTTTTAAAGCGACAAAGAGCTGTTCGGCCTGCTCGATGGGGCAGCGGTAATCCTTTTCACTATGAAGGATGAGGAGCGGCGTCTTAATCTGATCGACATAGCTAAGCGGGGAGTGGGCCAAAAGTTTGGCCGGATCGGCCCAGGGCTGGCCCTCGATCTCCCACTCGGTAAAATAATAGCCGATGTCGCTGGTCCCGTAAAAGCTGATCCAGTTGGAGATGCTCCTTTGAGTTACGGCCGCCTTGAAACGGTTCGTATGGCCTACCACCCAGTTGGTCATAAAACCACCGTAACTGCCCCCGGTGACGCCGAGACGCTCAGAATCGACGAAACCTAAGGATAAGGCATAATCCACCGCCGCCATCAAATCAGCGAAATCTTTGCCGCCGTAATCGCCCTGGACCGCCCGCACGAATTCCTGCCCGTAACCCTGGCTTCCCCGGGGATTAGTATAGAGGACCACATAGCCATTGGCCGCCAGGAGCTGGAACTCCAGGAAAAAGGAGTTGGAGTACATGGCGTGGGGTCCGCCATGGATCTCCAGGATCAGGGGATATTTTTCCCCCGGGTGAAAATCGGCGGGTTTCATTATCCAGCCGTGTAACGGCCACCCGTCGGGGGCGGAGAAATGAATCTCCTCGGGCTGACTTAAAAGGACCTGGGAAAGGAGGGGTTCATTTACCGCCGTCAGTCTTCTTTCGTTGCTTCCGGTGGCGGCCGCCTTCGACCCCGGATCAGCATTGTGGGGAAGGAAGGATGCCTGTTGCTCTGCAGATTCCGCAAACCGGTCAGAATAGCTCTCATTGCCGTGAGAAACGGAAGAGAAGTCTCTCTGGCGGTAGGAACCCCGTGAACCATCTTTGTCGTCTTCCGCAAGCGTAAGGACGACGATATCGCCGGGGACGAGGGGATCGGTGAAAGCCAGGGCGGCGTGCCGCCGCTCGGCGTCAAAACTCAGGCCGAAAATTTGCTTACTCCCCTGGGTCAAGGGCCGCACGGGACCGCCGGCCGCGGAGACCGCAAAGAGGTGGGTATTTCCGCTGTCGCTGGCCAAAAAATAGATCTGGCTATCGTCCCGGGACCAGATGGGACCAGGAAGGGACGGATGGGCGCGCATATCGCTCATGCCCTGGTCGCCCAGGCTACGGTCAAAGTCAAGGGTCAGGCAGACCGGAGCTCGGTCTTCGGTGGACGTTGGGATGCTCTTTGGCCCCACCGGATTGGTGGCGGAAAGTTCATCGTTTCCCCTGGGTGGTAGAGCACTTTGCGTCGCGGCTGAGGGTGGTACCCCGGGATGGCCTTCGGTTTTAGCGGGAGGTGTAGTTTTAGACATTAGTTCAGGGTTAAACGGGACCTTCCAAAGGCGGGTCAGGGTGGCATTATTGTATTCCATCTCGTGGCCGAAATAGGCAATCCAGCGGCCGTCCCAGGACCAGGAGGGTTGACTCGCCGGTCCGCGGCTGTTGGTCAAGCGCACCGGCTCCCCACCTTCAGCGGCGATCACCCAAATATCGCTGACAGCCGGGTTATAGTCTGGCTCGGGTGTCCGGTTTGAGGAGAAGGCCAAAAAGCGACCGTCGGGGGACCAGGCCGGAGCGGCGTCATCATAGTCGCCAAAGGTGAGCTGTTTGGGTTGACCACCATCGACCTCGATGACCCAAATGTGGTTGAACTTGTTCTCCAGGAAACCGGCCTCGTCGGATTTGTAGCGGATCCGGTCCACCACCCGAACCTGTTCTTTGGCCCTTTTTTCCTGGGCTTCTTTTTCTTCAGGTCTTGGCGGTTGGATGAGATCAGCGTATTTTTCGTCCGGGCCGACCTTGCTCACAAAGGCCAGCCGTTTGCCGTCGGGAGACCAGACAAAGGCGGAAACCCCATTTTTCATTTGGGTCAGGGGGCGGGCCTCACCCCCGGTGTCCAGATCCAGAAGCCAGATCTGCTTTTCGCCGCTCCGGTCGGAAAGAAAGGCCAGCTTTCGACCGTCGGGGGACCAGCGCGGGTGAAAATCGCGTTTGGGGCCGCCAGTGAGACGCCTGGGCTGTGGTAGTGGTGCGAGCCCGCGGTTATCCTGGCCAGCGTCGGTCTGAGGGGCGGGTGATGGACCGCCGGGTGACTCCGGAAGGGGTTCCTGACCAGAGACGGTGCCGAGGGAATTGGGCGAAGCTGATGGCTTTAGTGGGGCTTCCCGCCTTACTTCTTCAGACGATCGATGCCCGGAGGTTTCGAGGGTTTCAAATGAGGCTGGCGGTTCTTCTTCGGCCGGTACTACCCAAATCTGCGCGGTGTAGTCTTTGGTTTTCGGGTCGATCTCCGTCTGAACATAGGCGACGAGTTTCCCGTCCGGGGAGATCTGGGGATCACTGACGAATTTAATGGCATAAAGGTCTTCGGCGGTGATTTTTCGCTTTTGGCTCATTGCGGTCATTCCCTTCATCTCCGTACTCCAGTTTTTCAACAGGCTACCGAAGGAGGCTGAACTGTCATCGATGGCCCGAGCCAGGACCAGCAAAGCAGAGCCCTCTCGGATTCGCCGCTTTAATTCGGAGGAGGTAGAAGCTGAACAGGCCAACTGGCCATCAGATTCAGCCGGTGCCCCCTAAGGCTGGTCAGGTAGCTGGGCGAGGCGTCCATGAACCTCTACAAAAATATTTCTAGAGGCGAAGGGAAAAATCCTGCTGGAGACTAAAGAAACGATTGAAGTTGGGACGGGGTGACGGCTTCGCGCTGGGAAGTTTGATGGGAGAGCGCGAAGGGACGGACGATGTGTACCCGTGCTTCGCATCTTTCCGGAGGATGGTGGCCCCGCGGTGGCCGATGAGGCCGCGCCAGGCTTTCCGGGCTGGGCTGCCCGAGACAATACAAATTCAGGGCGGGCGCACCCCGAGCTGGCCGCCAAATATGCGCTCTATCCCAACGGCGGGGTTGCCGACACCGCTCCGAAGGAAAGGCCCGGAGCAGGGCCGGGGTTTCTGCCGTGACGGGTTCGCTCCAGTGGAATCAGGATCCTCCCCGGACTTACCCTCGGCATTTTTGGGGGGCCATCGCCCAAATATATATAGTGTGGGACCGTTGCGAGGACGGCCAGGTTGACCGGTATTAGCGCGGTCCGCAGTAACGCTCTCTTTTTTCCTCCAAGATCCGGATGTGAATCTTCTCGTCTTCGATAATCCTGCCCAACATGGCCTGAACGTTGGGGTCTTGAATCAGGGCGATCTGGCTCCGGTAAAGGTTCATCCCCTCCCTTTCTCCGGCCACGGAATTGGCGATTTGTTCGCAAAAGTTCCGCGTATAACGGGGAGCGGTGCCGTTCCAGTAACGTCCTTCCCGGGAAGTATAGCGGGGATCGCCGCCGAGGAGGACGATAAAACGGGCCAGCCAATCCAAGTGTTCCATTTCGACCGTGGCCAAGCAGAAGAACATTTGGGAGAGCTCCGGACTGGCATAAAGGGTAGTGAAATGGTAATAGAGGTATTCCGTGATGGCGGTCATCTCTCCTACCAATCCATCGTGCAAGATACTGGCGTACTCTGGGTTGGGCCCATTTACTTTGAAGACCGGTGGGGCCAGAGGCGCCTTGCACCATTCGTTACTCATGGATATTCCTCCTTGAACTGAGTGTTCTCTTCTCTATCCTATGCCGGGCAGGGGCATCAGTTGAAAGGTGACTCTTCCGTTGCCTCAGGAAGGGCTTAATGCTATCATGGTGGTGGAAAGCGG
>Ga0334722_10004735_pt1 | contig 14022 bp, 16 predicted proteins | sample C3_bottom_MG_FD_207210 | JGI IMG/M metagenome (GOLD analysis project Ga0334722, IMG submission 207210) | Sediment microbial communities from Yellowstone Lake, YNP, Wyoming, USA - C3_bottom | ecosystem: Environmental > Aquatic > Freshwater > Lake > Sediment | place: USA: Wyoming | collected...
CAAGTTCACTTTTGAAAGTTGAATAAGTCTGACTGTAATTTATTTTTTCTGCATCAAAAGTTTCTATGTTCTGTTCAATTTTTGCAGCATGCTTTTTCAGAATCTCTTCTATATTTGGTTTTTTATCCGGCACCATCTTTTATGTTAAATAAAGAGAAAGATAATATAAAAATGTTTAGAAAAAAATATTTTAATAACAATAATTTCCTGTGGTATACCATAAAAATCGAGTAAGAGGTTTGCATCTACCATTCTCACATTGAGATCCTGAAGTACAATAACTTCCATAAGTTCCAAGGCATTTTCCCCCGACACATGTTTTTCCTCTTGTACAACTTCCGCAATTTAAAGTTCCGCTACAACCATTACCAATAGTTCCGCAAGTTTTTCCTAATTGTGAACAAGTTTTTGGAGTACAAACAGGAATAGGAGCACAAGTCCCTTGTCCGCTACCTTGACAAGTTAACCCTGCACAACAACTTTTAGAACGATCTAATAAACATCCCGATTGTCCTGCAGAGAAACAAGAAGAAACAGTCGGATTAGTTGTTGAAGTTTGACTGGTTGTAGAGGTTAAATTAGTAAGAGATACTCTAATTAAAGCAGAATCAAAAAGGACATATCCTATTTGGCCAGCACTAACTGTATGTGTTGCATTTATTAAAGCAACGTATAATCCGCTTAATCGTTGAGAAGTAGAAAAGTTGATAAGTTTTGTAAAATTTCCAGAAGAATTCTTAACAGTGATAAATGCTCCAGTAGTCTGAAAGACCGTAACAAATTTTCCAGAAACATTAACTAAAGTACCTATTCCTGTAAATTGAGAAGAAATTAATGAAACCCAATAAGATTTTCCCGAAAATGTTACATTCGCATTGGGACTAGTAGTATTAAGATAAATTGTAACTGAAGTTGAATTAGTTGTTACACTCACAACTTGTCCAGTAAAAAATATTCTAAATGCGAAAAATAAAATTGCGAGAATTAATAATGAAATTAAAATCCACTTAACTAAATTCTTTTCTTTTTTCTTCATCCCTTTTTTCATCATAAAAAGAGAAGCAGATTATTTATAAAACTTTAGAAAAAAATTTTTTCTTCTTAAGAAAAACAAAAGCGCAGATTAATCCCGCAATAAAAAATCCAGAACCAATAAATCTTAAATTATTTTCTCCAAAACCTAAAACAACATTCCCCGTCAAACTTGAAGAAGTAAAAAATAAAGCTGAGGTTAAAAAAGCAATTGACAAAATTGCGGGGATATTTCCTTTAAGTCTCTGTTCAAGATTTTGTTTATGGGAAAGTTTAAGCACTTGCAATCTTTCAATATTTTTTCCTAGTCTATCTTTAACATTCTTATACGGAGAGTACATCTCTGCTCTTTGATATAATCCAAGTGCCTTTACAATTTGATTTTCTATCGGATTTTCAGTTCCCAAATGAGACTGTGCTGCTTTTTCAAATAATCTAGAAAGAATAAGTTTATCTGCTTCAGAAAGTTTTCCATTTTTGTATTTCAATAATTCTTGTTCTTTGAGATAAGCTTTCTCTTCATTATCTCTTGCAGCATCATATTTTGGTTTATCTTTTTCTTCCTCAGATTTATATTTTTTCTTATCCATTTTTATTTTAATACTTACAACTTTAAATTATTTTCTTTTTAGGTTTTCTACCATGTTAGGTTCTTTTTTCAAAAGAACCCACTTTACAACTTTAAATTATTTTCTTTTTTATTTCTTGATTTAACCATTTCTGCCAAATTGGAAAAACTCTTTCTCCAAGAGGCAATCCAATTTCTTGTCTCACATTGTCAGAAATTTCATGAAAAACATTATTCGAAATGCGGTTGAAATCTGCTTCTAAAATTCTGTTATTGTTTACTTTTTTTGCAACATCAACAATTTCTTGTTTTATTTTTCCTCTTAACAAAATATTATCATAAATCGCATCCCAATTTCCTGCCCATCCTTTTACATTAGAAGCAATATCTTTCAACACCTCGCTGTCTCCATTTATCAAATCATCGCTCGGTTCTAATTCATCTTTATCAATATTATAATTAAGCAAATCAACAAAACCTTTTTCTAAAAGAGGGTCATCTTTCCAATGTTTTCTTACTTCTGTAAGTTGCACAACTCTTCTCCGTGAGTGCAATCCATCAGCGGTTTTTATTGGATTGCAAACTGCGATTATATCTGTTGCTTTAAAGCTCGTCGCTGGAACTTCCAAATCATGAACAACTCTATCAAAAACTCCGTAAGGCGACGCTCCGTGAATTGTTCCTGCAACAACATTTGCCAAAGCACCGACACGCATCGCTTCATACAACGCTTTCGCTTCAACACTTCTTACTTCGCCGACAATTAAACAAGAATCTCCTAATCTTAAACTGGTTCTTATTCCGTCATCAGCAGAAACTTCTGTTGTCGTTTTCAAAAGTGCAGAACGAACTTTCATTCTCAAAATATCCCAGCCTAATTTTCTCAAAGATTCAACAGGCAATTCAAGAGAATCTTCGATAACAATAACTCTATTCTTCGGAATTATTTCTAACATCAAACTACCAAGCAAAGAAGTTTTACCTGAACCTCTTGTTCCTGCAATTAAAAGTGTTCTCGAGCCGTCGATTAAAAAACTCATTAATCCCGCAGTAAAAGAATTCAACATTTTATTCTGAATATACAACGGCAAAGTCCATGGCTCTTCTCTATGTCTTCTGATTGCATATGCAAGCCCGTCGGGAGAAAGCGGATTTTGAATTATCGCAATTCTCGCACTGATTTTTCCAATTTCTAATTGAGTATCTAAAATAGGATTCGCTTCATCTAATGGACGTCCTGAAATCATTCTAAACTTAGCTGCCCAAGAATCAATATCTGCCTGGCTCGGAAGAATATTTGTAACACACTCATCATAATCTTGATGTTTAACAAAAACATTTGTCATCGGAATCGGAGCATTCAGCATTATATCCTGCAATTTCGCATCTTGAAGCAAAACTTCTACGAGCCCAAATCCAATTGTTTGCCTTACAAGAATTGTTGAAAGTTTATTCAGATTCAAATAATTCAGTTTTATTCCTTTTGTTTGAGCTAAATCTTGAAGCAAATCTTTAGAGATATTAAAAAAAACTTGTCGAATTCTTTCCACGTCGGTAAATTCCTCTGCTTTCGGCTGATGTTCAATTAAAACTCCGCGTGCAATATTCAGCAAAATATTTTCCTGTTCGTCAAGAGAATTCTCTGGCGGATTAAGATGATAGATAAGTTTTGATTCATCTTTTCTTTTCAAAATTGTCACAATCGATTTATCATAATCTTCTCCTATTTCATACTGGTCAATAATCTCAGAATTTTCAGGGAGGTCATAAATCAGCCTCGTGAAAGTAAAATTAGGAATTACATCTGGCTTGAAAATCTTATTGTAAATTTCTCTTTCTCCTTTTCTATAATTATCAAAATAGGGTATTGCTAATTGAATCATCTTCGTATTTTCCATGAGTCCTAAAATTCTTTCAAGAAGATGAATATAATTTTCCAAATCATTTCTGTACTGAACTTCAATTTTTTCAGAAAATATTTTTGATTGGATAATTACTTTTTTTAATTCAAAATACGCAGAAATTGGGTCTTGTCTTAACAGAAGCATAAAAGGAAAAACTTCATTATATCTTTGGCTGAAAAATTGTCCGTTTGAAGAAAGTTTTTCCTGGGACAAAATTTTTTCTTGTTTCAAAAAATAAACATAAAGTTGTGCAATCTCCAAAAGAATCCCAGTTTCCTTAAAATCATAATTGTAATTTTTCTGCTGACTTAAAATAACTCTTGAAGCATTTGGATTTTCTATTAAAGCGTCAATAACTCTGCTCATTACTTCGGAATAGTCTGCAATGCTCGGAACATAAGGAGAACCAAGATAATTGATATAAAGAATATCTTCTCCGCCTTCTCTTCTTATTTCATAAGAATATAATTTATCCTCTTTTTCTTCAACCATGGATAAAAAATGTGTTTTAAGTTTAAAATATTTTGTATATTAAGAGAAACAATTTATTCAAACACCAAAAGTAAAAAATGCCACCAAGGTCTTTTTACAAACATCACAAGGGTATTTCCTGCATTAACTCCCATTTCAATTTTTTCTGATAGAGGGAATATAAAAAAAAGTTTTGTATTCTTTATTCCAGATATTGTATATACAATCTCCCCATTATATTCTTTTAAAGTGATATTATTAATTTTGTTAATTTCTTCAAATTTTAAAATTGCTTCTTCGGGTAAAATTTTAATTTCTTTATTTCCTGATGAAGTCATAGCATATAATTTTTCAGATTCTTGGGTAATATTCAAAAAAGAGTTTACAAAAAAATTGTTTGTTTTAAGAGTCTTAATCCCATTCGAATCTCTTTCAAAAATAATTTTGGTATTATTAATAGAACCTTCAATTATCTCTCCCTTACTAAGTTCTTCAGAAGTACAATTTCTAAAAGTCAAGGGTTTATAAGAAATAGTTCCGCATTTGTTTAAGTCTGTGCAATTCTTTTTTGTCATCTTATTGGTACATTTAATCCAATCTTCACAAATCCAGTTTTCTGTACAAAAACATCTTTGATTTTCTGAAGGTTTGTCTTTAGTAGTTCCGCATTTGTTTAAATCAGTACAATCTCTTGTTTTCCAATTATTTGTGCAATTATTTCCCCAATCCTTGCATGTCCAATTTTCTAAACAATCTAAACATATACCATTTTTACATGCCTTAGGGCAACTGATAGTTGTTTCTGTACCTATTCCCTTTACTAATAATTCATTCGATGCTCCATTTCCCCAAGTAATTAAAATAGATCCTAAAGTCGTATCACGAACAAGCATAAAATCGGGGTAAACATAATATTTTTGTCCATCAATTATTAAAGACATATTTACTTCTGTTTGACTTTGATTAAATACAAAATTAAGACTTTCATTATTAATCACATCTTTTAAATAAATCCATTTAGAGGTAACATTTTTTCTTACCTCTTCAACGCTTAAAATTCTAGAATATCCCCCTTGACTTATAACCGTATACATTCCTTCTTCTACAAAACTATTTCCTTCAACTAAAAAAACTTTTTTTCCTGCATTTTGTAGTTCTATTATCTTATTTTTAAGAGTTTGATTTAAATCTGCACAAACTTTGGGAGCAGATAAACAGTAACCATTTCCGTCTCTATTCTCTTCACATCCATATTCGCATAAATGTCGTTCATAAAATAATACTCCCCCCGTTAGAAGAGGATCTTCATTAGTAAGATTTTTACAATATGTTTTAAGAAGATAATCTCCGTCACAATAATCTAAAGCACCCCACATATCGGGTACTCCTGGCATCTTAATGGAAAAATGATTGTTACAATAATTATTAGATAAATTACAAAAGTTATTCAATGTTGAATTATATCCTACTGCTGCACCAGGAAAAAAATAATCTGGATTACTTTCTGTACAGGTATTATAAGCCCCAATAAAATTTAATCAAAACAATTTTAAACATCTTTAACATTAACATAATATGGCTAATGAGCAACAGGATTATAGCGGACAATTATTTAATGATGTAAATTCTAGAATGAGAGATATTGAAGAAAAGCAAAGAGTTCTCAAAGACAGGCTTCTTTTAATCGGACAGAATCTTATTGAAATAAAAGAGAAATCAAATTTGAAAATGATTGAAATAAAAAAAGATATTGAAACAATGAAACAGGACATTTCGAGATTATCTTCTTTTTTAGATAGTGTTTCATCTGAGTTTTCAAAATTTGCAAAGAAAGATGATTTGGAAATATTAATTAAACAGGCAAAAATGTTTCAGCCTCTTGAATTCGTTAAAAAAGAGGATTTGAAAAATTTAAGATAGTAGAAAAGTTAAAAAAGAATATTGAATGATTATAATAAAAGAGATTTCGCGAATAGAAATTTTTTCCCCTTGGGCGGGTGGGAGGGAATAATTGAACGAAATCATAAATAAGAAAGATGGGTGCGTTAGAACAAATAACAAATATGAAGAGGCAGGGAATTTCCGATGAAGAAATTTATAATAGTTTATCTCAGCAAGGGATTTCCCCTCGTGAAATAAATGATGCATTAAAACAAGCGCAAATTAAAAATGCAGTTTCTGGTCCAAATGAAATGGAAGAAGGAATGCAACCTTCAATGATGCCTGAAGGAGAAGCTCCTGCTCCAGTTGGAGAACAAGAATACCAACCGCAAGAATATCAGCCACAACAATATGCTCCTCAACAAACTTATCAGCCAAGAACATATGAACAACCCCAATATGCTCAGCCTACTCAAGAAGAATATCAGCCACAACAATATGCTCCTCAAGAAGGTTATGCTCCTTCGACAGGAACAGATACCGACACAATAATTGAAATTGCAGACCAAATATTCTCAGAAAAAATAAAAAAATTCCAAAACCAAATTGATGCTTCTTCAGAATCAAATGCTCTTTTGCAATCAAGAATGGAAAGTATTTCAGAAAGATTGAAAAAAATAGAAACAATAATTGACAAGTTACAAATTGCAATTTTAGAAAAAGTTGGAAGCTATGGACAAAATTTAGAGAGCGTTAAAAAAGAAATGTCAATGATGCAAGATTCTTTTTCAAAAATGATTTCTCCGCAAAGACAAACCGAAATTAGAAAACAGCCTCAGGAAAATTCCGTTCCGCAAGAAAATGAGTTTATGCCCGACGAATTCAAAACTCTTCAAAAAAAGATTTCTAAAAAATAATTCTTAAAAATTTATCCACTCAAAGATAAAGCATTGATTAATTCGCCGAGAAGATTTTTAGCAGCACGAATAAAGGATTCTCCAAACTTTAATTTTGGAAATAATTTTCTTATTAAATATGCACTCAACCATAATAATATTATAAAAACTATTACTCCTAAAATTAAAGTTCCATAGGATTTGAAACCTTTTTCTTGGATATTAATAATACTTCCCCCGACAATTACAAATACAATGAATATTATTATTAGTATTGCAAAGATTTTCTCAATTAGGTTAAGTATTTTATAATTTTTCATTTCGTAATAAATAGTTTTAAAAGTTTATTATTAAATTATTTTTCCCAAATCTTAGGATGATAAGTTTGAGCTGGACCTTTATTACCTGAACCGCTTCCAATAATTATGCTAACTAAGATTAACAAAAATATTGCTCCGACTACCATCTGCCAATTTTCTTCCCACCATTGTCCAGATGCCCATCCTAATGCTCCAGTTGATTGGATTAAAACTACTCCGATTACAATAACACCAATTCCAAGAAGAACATAATTTACAGCATTGCTCGTGGGATCAGCAAAAAGTCCGACGACAATTAATATTGCAAGAATTATTGCAAGACCAACACCGACTCTTGGAAATATCTGCGAGAAAAAATCAGGAACAAAACTAAATTGCAAAGACATTAATGAAACCGATAAAGCAATAATTCCATTAACCATCTTATTATCTTTGAAAATATTAATCTTAGTAAGAATTCCAAATATCAAAGCGAAAATCAAAAGGAATGGAAGAAGATAACTAAAAAATCCGGCTTGTTCCCATTTAGTTAGCAAATCTCCTAAAAACCCGCTCGGAAAAGCTGTTGCACTTTGTAAAAATATCATCTCTTTAAACATAAACAAATTAATTATAGAATATTTAAATATGTTTCGTAAAAATGTTTAAGTTCTTCCTGCATACAAATCTTCTTTTCTTTTTGTAAGATGTCCTTGTAAATCTTTTAATCGTTCATAGGGTTGGAGGATATTTAAAAAAGTATCAAACTCGGATTGAGTGCTTGTTCCTTCTTTTGTAGAGATACTCATTATCTCTCCAGTAAAAATGTTTATATTTCCTGTTCCAAATATTTTATTTATCAACCCCGTGCTTACAAAAACATTTTTTATTTCATCGTGGTCTATTGATTTAAAATTTCTGCCAAAAACTCCCGATTAAATTATTACTCTCTTATTTGTAATCGCATAATAAGCAAATAGATAATTTATAATTGAAGATGATAAGACCAAGATAAAAATTCCGATAAAGAGATACACGAACGTTAAATTGCTAAAATTTAAATTATTTGTGAATAAAAAACCCCAAAAAATATTAGTCCAAAAATTGTAAAAGAAAATATGGGAGATAAAAAATAGGGAGCTAATTTTGGTTTATCTGCCCATTCTATTTTTTCTTTTGGCTCAAGAATATTTTTAATCTCATTCATATTTTTTATAATATTTTAAGATTTATAAATTTCTCTAAAAAAGAGGTGATAAAAATTATCATTGAGTTACTGTAACGGTCACATTTCCTCCAGAGGGAAGTGAATTTGAATAAGTTGAAGTGGTTGTAGGGGGGAAATAACTTCCCGAACAATTTGCTACATTAAAATCTTCTGAAGAAAAATTTCCTCCAATCCATCTATTTAACAAATTAGTCAAATCGGGGGTGTTAAACTGGCATGTAGCTTCTTTTCCTTCCATATCCTTAAGCAATGTTTGTTGTTGATTAATTATCTCTTGAGAAATTCCCGAAGGAAAGACAGAAGTTATTTTTTTAAGTTGAAAATAAAAAATACATTTATTTTGTTTTAATCCTCGAATTTCATAATAATAAGTTGAAGATGAATTTATTCCAAATAAGTCAATTGTTTCAGTATCAGTAAGATTTGCAAGACCGCAATTTTGTGAAGATAAGGCTAAACATTTTAAATTTTTGCAATTAATAACACTTGAGGTTAAAGGAGAATTATTATTTTTACTTAACAAAACAAAAAAAGAAACGATGATAATGAGAACTATAAAAATAGAGGCAATTAAAAAATAATTTGGATTTCTTTTATTTTCTTGATTTTCATTTGAAACTGTTGGTTCTTGTGAATCCGCTCCGTTTATAATTCCATTGTTCATTTATTTTAGAAGATTATTCAATTTATAAATTTCTCTAAAGAATTTCGTAAAAATTATTTCTTAGGAGCTTTTCCAATTATCAATGCAAGAGCGACTGCAATTACTATAACAAAAGTTGCATTAGTTATTATTGTACTATTCAATCCGCTGTTTGAAAAGAAGTCAACTAAATTAGGATACCATCCTGTCGCCCAGATAAGAGCAGCAACAAAGGCAATTCCAGCAGTAATCCCTAAAATCCATTTTAATTTATTGTTTAAAGCAAATCCTTTTTCATCTCCGAAAATAAATCCCCAGATTAAAATTATAACAAAGATTGCCACAATTGCAACAGTAAGGAATAAAATCAAGTTTTCTACAATTACTTTTGGAAAAATTGCAGTAACAAAAATTAATCCAACTACAAATGCAGTTAAAGCATTAAGTGATTTTTTTTCTGCGCCGAAAAGTTTTGTCCTTTCAAGAACTGCAAAAACTATAAAAAACATTAACAAAAATGGGAAAAGAAATTTTGTAAAAATCTCATTCTGCAAAAATATTGTTGTAGCCATATGTTAATTTAAGACAAGTCTTCTGGAATTTCTTCTATAGAAGAATCAGGATTTGGCAAAGCAGCTTTGTTGATTAAGAAAACATCTCCAACTGCCTTAACAAACTGGTGAGGAATTATGACTCCCTTTGCCCCTCCGACCATAGAAATGACACTTCCACCGACTCTTATTCTCCAGCCGTCAATTCTATTATCAGAAAGATTAGCTTCTTCAATCTCGCCAAAGAAATCTCCTCCATCTGTATAGACCTTGTTTCCGATAACTTCACTAATCTTTTTTATTCTCATGATTAAAAATTGTGATATTCTATTTAAATAGTTTTCCATAATTTGAAATATAATTTAATCTGAAAGTTAATCAAAAAATATTGACGTTCAGTGATAACAAACTTTATAAAAAAAACAATCGTAAAAATTAAATGATAACTAAAAAAGAGATTCCAATTATAGCACTGATAATTGTAATCATTAGTTTATCAGTAAGTTTATCTCTTGATATTCTTCAGGACTGGAAAATATTTTTCACCACTCTTCTTGCAGTTTCTATCGTCGTTCTTTTCAATGTTTTCACAAAAAAAATAGTTGCGTACAATCTTGATTCTGAAATAGAAATGAAAATTTGGGAAATTGGAGGATACAAATCAAATCGAAAACCATTTGCAATTGGAGCTTTTCTTCCTTTGATTTCAAAAATAATTTTATTCCCTTTCAAAAGTTTTGTCTGGATGGCTTCTCTTGTATTCGATGTAAAACCAAGAACTTACCGCGCTGCAAAAAGATTCGGATTATACACTTTCTCTGACGTTACAGAATATCATCTAGGTTTAATCGCCGCTTCAGGAGTTTTGATTAATCTTATTCTTGCAGTAATCGGATATTTCCTCGGATTTGAACTTTTCGCAAGATTAAATGTTTATTATGCTTTCTTTAGTATAATCCCTTTATCTGAACTCGACGGAAACAAAATACTTTTCGGTAGCAAAATAATGTGGAGCTTCCTTGCTTCACTTGTTTTAATCGGAATGTTATTCGCAATATTTATGGTATAAAATGAAAAACACAAAAAGATTCTTCAAAAGAAAAGTAATAACTGGAATATTTTCAATTATCTCATTAATCGCTGGTTTTTGGTTTCTCGACTCAAGCATTACAGGAGGAGTCATTATGAATAAAGAATTTTCAGTAAGCCCATTATCATTTGTAAGTTTGCTTCTCTTTGTATGTTCAGCTATTCTTATTGTATATTCATTAAAAAAGGAATAAAAGATTATGGAGTTTTTAACAGGAATTTCCCCCAGAGAATACCAGCAAAAAATTTTTGAAAAATGCGTTGAAAAGAATTGTTTAGTTGTTCTTCCGACGGGATTAGGCAAAACTTTGATTGCTTTAATGCTTGCAATTGATCGGATGAAAAAATTTCCTGGAGAAAAAATAGTTTTTCTTGCCCCGACAAAACCTCTTGTTGAACAGCATTTAAAATTTTTCAGGAATCATCTTCCAGAATTATTCGCCGAGATGACTTTATTCACAGGACAGATAAACGCCCCAGAAAGAAAAAAACTCTGGCAGAATTCAGATATTATTTTTTCAACTCCTCAATGCATCGCAAATGATGTAAAAAAAAGATTATATAATTTAAGTGATGTTTCTCTTTTAGTAGAAGATGAAGCACATCGTTGCATAAAAAATTATGATTATAATTATGTCGCAAGAAATTATATTGAAAATGCAAAACATCCGAGAATTATAGGATTAACTGCTTCTCCTGGAAGCGAGCATTCCAAAATTAAAGAAATCTGCAGAAATCTTTCTATTGAAGAAGTTGAATTAAAAACACGAGATAGTGAGGATGTAAAAGAATATCTGCAGGAATTAGAGTTTGAAAAAAAAGTTCTTGATTTTCCAGAAGAGTTTGATAATATGAGAACCGAGTTGCAAAAAATATTTTATTCTTATGTTGAAGAATTAAAAAATAGAAGAGTTCTTTTTGGCCCGTCGTCAAAAACAGGATTGATTGAACTCCAAAAAAGATTGATGGGAAAAATTTCTTCGGGGGAAAAAGATTTCAATTCTCTTCTCGCCGTATCTGCTTGTTCTCAAGCAATAAAAATTCAGCATGCAATGGAACTTCTTGAAACACAAACTCTTTCAAGTTTTAATGAATACCTCAAAGATTTATTCAAACAAGCCGCAGAAAAAAAAAGCAAAGGAGTTATCAAACTTGTTAGTAAAGCAGGATTTAATTCAGTTTATATAAAATCAAACGAACTCCTTTCAAAAGGAGTTGAACATCCGAAAATTGAAGGTTTGATGAATATAGTTATTGAAGAAAAATCGAAAAATGAAAAGATAAAAATTCTTGTCTTTACCCAGTTCAGAAATACTGCTTCAATAATTTCAAGAAAATTAAATCAAATTGAAGGAATAAAATCAAAAGTTTTCGTCGGGCAGGCTAAAAAAACAAATCAGGCAGGAGATACAGGATTAAGTCAGAAAGAACAGAAAAAAATGATAGAAGATTTTTCTTCAGGAGAGATAAATGTTCTGTGCGCGACGTCAATTGGGGAAGAAGGATTGGATATTCCTGAAGTCAACGCAGTTATTTTTTATGAATCTGTTCCCTCGGCAATAAGAAAAATTCAAAGAAGCGGAAGAACTGCACGTCTTGTTGCAGGAAAATTAATTATGTTAATAGCAAAAGGAACAAGAGATGAGACATTTTATTATGTCGCAAATGCAAAAGAAAAAAAGATGCGCAAAACAATTCAAGACATAAAAGATGAAATGTCTAGTGATTTTGCGAAATACAAATTAAATTCCTCTTCTGGCGGGAGGGCGAGCGATTTCTCGAATGCAGATAAAAAATTAATAAAAAGCAATGAACGAAGTCGCGAGTTGGGAATGGTTGAACGAAATCACAATGAAGAAAATGTTAAAAAAGAAAAACAGGAAACTTTGTAAGGATTCAGCAGGCTTTCAATTCTCCCCAAGATAAAGTTTTTTCATTTCCCGAACAGATAAATATTTTTTTATTTAATACTATTTCGGGAGAAACTTTAATTTTATCTACATTTTTTGGATCAGGAATAAAATCAGAAGTAACTGTTTGAATTCCGCTAACTTCAATCTCGCTTCCGACTAAAGCCGAAATAGGAACAGAATTTCCTGCATTATCAATTAATAAAATAGAAAAACTTTGGATGGGAACATTTCCATTATTTTTAACATTAAAATTAATTCTCGTTTTGCTTTCACTTACTCCCGTGTTCACATTAGGAACATTCTGAAGTTCGTAGCAGAAATCCCCAGAAACAAAATCAATCTCGGAGCATAATTTATTTTTGTCCGCTTCTCCTTGCACATTAAAAACCGAAGATTTATTCCACATAAAAATTACCCCCACAATAACAATTACCATCAAGATTGTTAAAAGCGTAGTCATCACCATGCTCAATCCCTTTTTCATTTCTATTTAAAACAAAAATAGTTTATAAGATTAATTAAAAGTCTATGACATAAATCTTTAAAAAAACTAAAATATAAAACTAATAAAGTATGGCTCGAATTATAACAAAGGGATATTCTTTTGATGATGTATTAATAATCCCAAAATACAATAAAATTTATTCTAGGAAAGACGTCAGTCTTAAAACAAAGGTAACAAGAAATCATTGGATTGATATTCCAATACTCGCAGCAAATATGGATACTGTCTGTGAATCAGAGATGGCAATTGCATTGGGAAAATTAGGCGGGCTTGGAGTGATTCATCGATTTTTAACAATTGAGGAACAAACTGAAGAAGTAAGAAAAGTAAAAGAAAATAACTTGCTTATTGCTGCGGCAATTGGAGTAAAGGATTTGGAAAGCAGAGTTAAATCTCTTGTAGGAGCAGGAGCAAATATTCTAGTAATTGATGTTGCTCATGGGCATTCAAAACGCGTCGGAAAAGCAGTGGATTATCTAAAAGAAAATTATCCCGACATAGATATAATGGCAGGAAATATTGCTACAAAAGATGCAGCAGAATATTTTCTTCACAAAAAAGCAGATGCGGTTAAAGTAGGAATAGGTCCAGGTTCATTATGCACAACAAGATTAATGGCAGGAGCAGGAGTTCCCCAATTAACTGCAATAATGGATGTTTATGAAGCAACAAAAGGTAAAATCCCGATTTGTGCCGACGGGGGAATTAAAAAACCCGCAGACATTGTAAAAGCAATTGGAGCAGGAGCAGATACAGTTATGTTGGGAAATCTTTTAGCCGGAACGTATGAAACCCCAGGAGAAATTATTGAAAAAGAAGGAAAAAAATTAAAAAAATATCGTGGTTCTGCAAGTTATAGCGCTTCAGTAAAAAAAGCAGAGATTAATGGAGATGCGGATACAAGACCAATAAGTGTTGAAGGAGAAGAAACTTATATTCCCTATAAAGGAAATGTAAATCCTATTATAGAAAAACTTTTGGGGGGATTAGCGTCGGGAATGACTTATATCGGAGCAGGAAAAATGGAAGAAATTATTGCAAA
>Ga0334722_10004736_pt1 | contig 14020 bp, 9 predicted proteins | sample C3_bottom_MG_FD_207210 | JGI IMG/M metagenome (GOLD analysis project Ga0334722, IMG submission 207210) | Sediment microbial communities from Yellowstone Lake, YNP, Wyoming, USA - C3_bottom | ecosystem: Environmental > Aquatic > Freshwater > Lake > Sediment | place: USA: Wyoming | collected...
CAACCGCAATCCATTCGCCCAGCGCCGCGAGGAGAAGGTGACTGCCGAGCAGGTGATGGCGTCGCGCTGGATCATCGCGCCGTTCCTCCGCCTCCTCGAGGCCTGCATGTATACGGAAGGCGCGGGCGGGATCATGTTCGCGTCGGAAAAGAAGACTCTCGAAATCTGCGAGCGCACTGGTCAGCCGCCCATCTGGATCAAGGGTGTGGGTGCGGCCAATGAGGCGTATGCGACCGGCCGCGGCAGTTACTACAAGCCACTCGATCGCATCGTGTCGGATCGGCTGGCGGCGGAGCGTGCGTACGCCATGGCTGGCGTGAAGCCGTCCGATATCCAGATCGTCGAACTGCACGACGCCTTTGTCGCGCAGTTGATGATCACGATGGGCGAAATGGGCTTCGTCCCGGTCGGCAAGACCCGCACACTCATCGATGATGGGGTGATGGCGGACATACGCCAGCTTGGCGACGACAAGCGACCGCCGAAGGGACAAGTGCTGATCAACCCATCGGGAGGTCTCATCTTCGGCGGCCACTTCGTAGGAGGCTCGAACATGTTCTCGATGTGGTCGCTCCGGCGCGAGATGATCAACCGGCAGCTCGAACTGGGAATGATCCACGGCACCGGCGCGATCAACGCGGTGTTCGGCGGCGCGATGATCTGCGAACTCGGCAAGGGAGGTGCGAAGTGAGCAAGCAACCGCAGCCGGCTCTGCCGCTGGACTTCAATCTGCCCCGCGAGACGACGGAACTGACGGGCAAGGATCAGCGGACCTACCTGCAGTTCACCAGTCACATGGTGACGTTCTACAAGCAGACGTACGGGGAGCACTCGCGCTTCTTCCTCGCGCTGCGCGCAGGCAAGCTGCTGGGCGCCAAGTGCCCGTCGTGCGGGCAGGTGATGGTACCGGCCGCGACGTGGCACTGCCCTGCGTGCAATTTCGTCGAGATGAAGGAGGTCTATCTTCCCCATCACGGCGTGCTCGCAGCCACGGCACCTATCACCATCTTTCCGTCGGCGTCGTTTATCGGCGACGCGCCGTTTTGCAGGGGCTACGTGGACATCGCGCTCGACGCGCCTGCGGCGTCGTATCTGATGTGCCGGCTCCAGACGCTCACAGGACTCCCGCGGCCGGGGATCTTCGTCAAGGGAACCAAGGTCAAGCTGGTGTTCGAAGACGACCGCGTGGGCTCGATTCGAGACATCTTCTGCGTACCGGCGTCCGAGTTGACGAAGAAGCAGCTTGCCAAGCAGCCGCTGCTCGCCTCGGAACTCAGCTTTGAGAAGCCGAAGATGCCCGCCGTGAAGCGAAACAGGGCGCTCACGGCCGTACGCGACGCCGCTGTGGCCGCCATGCGACAACTGGGCGCCGGCGTGTCGAAGAGCCCAAGGGCCCAGAAGGATCTCGGGGCCCGGAAGCACGTCATCGGCGTCAGGACGGGCGGCGGCGACTTCGGCCTGCACATCGCAAAACAGCGCATCCGAGTCGATGACAAGCTGCCGGCGAAGGCGGATTTCGTGATGGTGGCCGAAGATCCGCAAGTCTTTACGCGGTGGGTGCACGACGGATCGCTAAGCGATGCCGCGGTGGAGGGATCGCTCTGGCTCCCGAATCGCGCGGCGTTCGGCGTGCTGCCCATCCTCGATCGACTTCCGAGGTCGGTCCGCCGCGACGTGCGCTGACGCTCGTAGCGTGGAGCGGTAAACCACTCCGGAGTGGTTTACCGCGATCGGGCGCCGGCCCGGGTCGGCGTGAAATCGGGTTGGTGGAGAACATATGAGACTGCCCCCGGACGTCACGGTCGTTGACGTCGGACCCCGCGACGGCCTGCAGAACGAGCACGCGAAGATCACGACGGCCCAGAAGGTCATGCTCGTGAACCTGCTCAGCGAGGCCGGAATCCCGGTGATCGAGGTGGGCGCCTTCGTCAGCGCGAAATGGGTGCCCCAGATGGCCGACACGGCGGAGGTGCTGATCGACATCGCCCGACGGCCGGGCACGAGCTATCCCGCGCTCGTTCCCAACCTGCGCGGTCTGGAGCGGGCGATGGCGGCCGGCGCACGGGAGATCTCGGTGCTGGCATCCGTGTCCGAGACATTCAGCCGGCGCAACATCAACCAGTCCATTGAGGAGTCGTTCGTCACGATTGCCGCCGTCTGCAAACGGGCAACCCTCGAGGGCATCAAGATTCGGGGCTACCTTTCGACCTGCTTCGGCTGCCCGTACGAAGGTGACGTGCCGAGCGCGCGCGTCGGAGAATTGACCAAAGCGCTGGTCGATCTCGGTGTGTTCGAGGTGGCGATCAGCGACACGATCGGCGTCGCGCATCCGGCGCAGATCTGGCAGGTGCTCGATGCGATCACCACGTACGCGTCGCTGTCACACATCGCGCTGCACCTCCACGACACACGCGGCACGGCGCTGGCCAACGTGCTGGCCGGACTCCAGGCCGGCGTGACGACGTACTACGCCTCGTGCGGTGGCCTGGGCAGCTGCCCGTATGCCCCGGGGGCGTCGGGCAACCTGGCCACTGAAGATCTGGTTTACATGCTCAACGGCCTCGGGATCAACACGGGCATCGACCTGGATCGACTCCTCGCGGCGTCGACGTTCGCGTCGACGCGAATCGATCATCCGCTCCCTTCGCGGTACTTCCAGGCCTCGCGCGCGGTTCGCCGGTAGTCGTTACTTCTTCTTTGGCGCGGCCGTTGGCGCCTTCGTGATCTCGACCTGTCCGTTCTTCTCGAGCGCCATCACCGCCGTCGCCACCGCCTCGAGATCGATGTCCGGGTATTGAGGCGACACGACCCAGGCAAACTTGAAGTCGTTACTGCTGGTCGTGACGTTGCCGTACTCGGCCCGCACCGCGTTGTAGATGTCGAGGATGCTGCGTGAGCCATTGATGAATCCGGCCACTTCAGACGAAGCCAGCGAAGGCAGCCCGCCTCCACGCCCCCCGCCGCCGCCCCGGCCTGCAGGGGCCTGCCCCACCGAAGCTGCCGAAGGCAGCGAAGGCGGGCGCTCGGTCAGCTTCTGCATGTCCGCGGAGAATGTCTTGAACTTCTTCTTCGGGATGAGCGCGGCCAGTTCGAGTTCGCGCGGACTGGACGCTGGCGCCACCGGCTTGATCCCGAGTGCCGCCGCCTGTGCCTTGAACACGGCGTCCAGCTTGGCTGACTGGGACGCGCGCGCCGCGTCGAGACCGCCCACCAGCGTCTTGACCAGGTTCTGGAGGCCGGCATCGGCGCCGAGCGTGAGGGTCGATTCGACCCCGCCCTTGCTGCGGTTGAATGCACCGTTCACCTTGGTGACCGCGGCCGCGTACTGGCTTGGCAGTTTCGCTCCATCCCCTTCCATCAGCCGGACGCTCTGACGGGCGACTTCGGCGATCCAGGTCTCTCCGCGCGCCGCCGATTCCCATGCCAGCGCCTTCGCCTCGGGCGCGCCAGCCATCGCCAGGTAGTAGAACGACGCCGCGCCGACGAAGCCGATTCGCTTGGTCTCGGTCGGATCGGTCATCGCCACCGTGTCGGCACTCGAGTGATAGAAGTTGTCGGGCCAGTGGTTGAACTGCATCGCGGGAATGCCGGCTCCGAGAAACACGGCATGATCGCTGGCGGCGATAAATGGCACCATCCGGTAGTTGAACGGCCCGTTGTTGCCGGTCTGCGTGCGGATCTCGGTCTGATCCACGAACTGGAGCAGGTTGGCGATCAGGTCGTTCAGATACGACGGAACCGAATCCGGCGTCATCTTCATCCGCAGGTACGTATCGGTCTTCTTCAAGTCCGACCCTGGCATGTCGTAGTTCATCGCGGCGATGAGGGTGTCGGCCAACTCCGGATGCTTGAACATGTAGGCCCGCGATCCGGAGATCTCCGGCACCCAGAGGAAGTGGATGGTCCGCTTCGGCCGCGGCAGCACACCGTCGCGAATCAATCGCGCGAGCGTCCGCGCAATCTCCATCGTCGTCCCCACGCCAGAGCAGTTGTCGTTGCCGCCAGGGGTGGCAATGGTCTCAAACGCGTGTGCGACGACCATCAGGTCGCCGGCGCTGGGATCGCTGCCGGGAATCGCGGCCGAGACGACGTTCATCTTCGACGGGTATCGCTTCGTCTTGACGTGGGAGCGCATGACCACTTTCTGCCCACGTTCGAAGAACGACTGCAGTTCCATCACCTGACGCAGCGACAGCACCCAACCGAATCCCCCCTTGTCAGCGGCGGGCCGAACCGAGGTCCACCCCAGCTGGTCCATCGTGTACCCGGCGGAATTCGCGCTGACGCCCGCACTGCCGGTTCCCAGCGCTCCAGCCGCGCCCTTCTGATTCACCGCGAGGTTGAACACCTGTGAAACGCCGGCGTCGCCGAATACAATCTTGCCGGCGATGTCCTTGCCCGCGTAATCGGCCTCGCGGCCCGCGCCCACGTAGACAACTTCGGCCTCGACGTCTCCGCTCGCACTGCCCTTGGCCAGCGCGGTCGGCACTTGATTGATGCTCGCGATCTTCTTGGTGACGGGTTGCACGAGCCAGAGGTCGGCTTCCTCCGCGTCCCACTCATCACCGGCCGGGAAGAAGTCCACCTGCACGTCAGACAGCCCGAAGCGCTTCGCCTCGCGGCTGATGTAGTCGGACTCGAAGTACTGACTGGTGTACTCCTCTGGCGTGCGATGACGGTTCGCCGCCAGCATCTGCACATGCAACACGGCTTGCTCGCCCGAATACTCGTTGAGAATCGCGTCGCGGATCGCGGGTGGAACCAGACACCGATCAGGAGGCACCTGTCCGGACGTGGTGACGGTCGCGATCGTGGCAACGGCGGCAAACAGGACCCATGCTGGTCTCTTCCATGGAGACCGTGGCTGCGTGGTCATACACTCCTCCGTCTGAATCAAGCGGCTGCCCTCTTCGGGTGCGGAAGAATAGCACAGGGTGCAACGGAATGAGGCAAGGGGTGACCCCGTCGAGCCGCCGGTTCCTCCGCGTCCCCGCTCACACTCGCCGGCAAAAGCATGCCTTGCCGGGACTCGTCGCCGACCTTACGTTTGCGCTATTCGCGCAACCCGTCTCGGCCCTCACGGCATGTTTTGCGAACTGACGCTGTCGGCTCGGTTCGAGGGGCCGCTCCGGAAGCCGTCAGCTCGCCGGCGTGAGTTGTCTGCTAATTGAAGACGGCGCTATGCTGCGAATGTAAGCGCGTAGACGAACGCACATCCATCGAGAGGTGTCTTGATGTCAGCCATCCGAGTCTCCCGCCGGTTGCTCACTGCCGCGCGATGCCGCGCAGTGATGCTGATCTTATTGCCCGCTGGGCTGGTGTTCGCCGGCGCGTCGACCGACGTGCCAACGCGATCGGCGCAGACGCCTGGTCCGGTGGGCTGGTCCAGCTCGGACCATCTGAAGATGAAGAGCATCGGCGATGTGCAGATCTCCGCCGACGGCAAGCGAATCGCGTACACGCTCCAGTCGAACGAGCGTTCCGGTCGTGCCACCTCTCAGCTGTGGGTCTGGGACGTCGCTGCGGGCAGGTCGGGGCGCGTGGGAGGCGACAAGGATACCGGCACGCATCCGCGTTGGTCGCCGGACGGACAGTGGCTGGCGTACCTGGGCCGCGCCGACGACGAAGCTGGTCTGGGGATGATCAAGATGGACGGTTCTCCCGCCGTGTTTCTGGCCAGGGTGGTCTCCACGAATCACCCGCTGCCGTCAACTGGTGACGTCTTCGCGTGGTCGCCAGGCAGTTCGCGTATCGCCTATGTGTCCGGGATTCCCGGGCCGGAGGGCGACGATGCCAACGGCGACCCCATGGTGATTACGCGATACCTCTACAAACCGACGGCATCGGAGGGCCTGACGAAATTCAACGACAATCGTCGGCTCCAGATCTGGTCGGTCGATCTGGTCACCAAGGAACCTCGCCAGTTGAGTGACGGCGCCGACTATCAGCACTCGCTGGCCTGGTCGCCAGAAGACAATCAGATTCTGTTCGTCGCCAATCATGAACCGGATCCCGATCGCGTCTTCAACTACGACATCTTCGCGCTGACCGTGGCGGGCAGCAGCGTTCGCCAGCTGACGAAGACCAAGAGCGCTGAGTACGTGCCGGTGTGGTCGCCTGACGGCGCCACCATCGCCATGCTGGCCACCACGCGTGCGTTGACCTCCTCGGAAACGACGATGGAGGACACGCACGTATGGGTGATGAAGGCCGACGGATCGGCTCGGCGCGACATCGGCTCGGCGATCGACAACCGTCAGGGCGCGCCAAGATGGTCCGGTGATGGCAAGTGGATTTACTTCACGGTGCAGGAGCGCGGCAGCACGAACCTCTATCGTGTGGCGGCCGCCGGCGGCGCGCAGGAGATGGTGGCGCCCGCAGTGGGCCAGCGCGCCAGCATCACGTCATGGTCGATCGCCAAAGACGGCACGCTGGCGTACGCGGCGGCTTTTCCGGGGTCGCCGGCCGAACTGTACCTGCAGCCGCCAGGCGGTCCAGCCAGACGGCTCACCGGCATCAACGACGACCTGCTCCGGAGCCGAAGCACGGAGCAGGTGGAGTCGTTCACCTTCAAGAGCACCGATGGGACCGAGGTTGAGGCCTTCCTCACGCAACCGGCGGGTTGGGTTCCGTCGGGCAAGTACCCACTGATAGTGATCATTCACGGCGGCCCACACGGTCAGCAGGGTCCGGCGTTCAATCTCAAGGCGCAGGTCTACGCGTCCAAAGGATGGGCGACGCTGATGGTCAACTACCGGGGATCGACCGGGTACGGTCAGCGCTTCGCCGACGCCATCTCGAAGGACCAGGACGGCGCCGAGGCCAAAGACGTGCTCGCCGCCCTGGACGCGGCGCTCACACGCTATCCGTGGATCGACGCCACGCGCATGGGGGTCGAGGGCGGCAGCTACGGCGGCCAGCTGACCAACTGGATCATCACGCAGACCGACCGATTCAAGGCGGCCATTCCGCTGGCTGGCATCAGCAACCTGGTCAGTTTCAATTACACCGCGTACTACCACGACTATCTTGCGGTGGAATTTGGCGGGTATCCGCACGAGGGCGGCGTCATGGACACGCTGTGGGAGCGTTCGCCTCTGCGCCTGGTCGGCAAGGTCAAGACGCCCACGCTCATCCTGCACGGTGAGAACGACAACGATGTGCCGATCGCCGAAGCCGAGCAATGGTATATCGCGCTCAAGGATGTGGGCGTGAACACGGTGCTCGTGCGCTATCCCCGAGAAGGGCATGGTCTGCGCGAGCCGAAGCACGTCGTGGACGCGTTCGATCGGTCGATTGCGTGGTACGAGAAGTACTTCTCGCAGCCGGCTGTTCCCGGCGTGCGGAAGAAGTAGCCCAGACCGGCGGCTCAAGCGCGAGATGGTATGCTGGGTGTTCGAGTGACTTCCCGTCCCCGGAGGATACCAACATCATGATCAGCAACTCGACGGCAGTCTGGAAGGGCAATCTCACCGAAGGCAGCGGCACGATGAAGCTTGGCAAGGGCGGCTACGAGGGCCCCTACACCAAGGCGTCGCGATTTGAGAATGGCGCAGGCACCAATCCAGAGGAACTCATCGGCGCGGCCCACGCGGGCTGCTACTCGATGTTTCTCTCGGCCCTTCTGACGAAGAGCGGCTTCCCGCCTGTGGAAATCCGGACGACCGCAAAGGTGCATCTGGGCGACGGTCCGACCATCACGCTGATTGAACTCGAGACAGAGGCCCAGGTGCCGGGTTGCGACGAGGCGACCTTCCTCGCACAGGCGCAACAGGCCAAGGCCGGTTGCCCCGTGTCGAAGGCGCTGGCCGCCGTCACGATCACATTGAACGCGCGCCTGGCCAAGTAGATCGCGCTCCCTCAGTCCCGACATGCCCACGCGTCCGGCACGGCTGCTCGTCATCGGCGATATCGCGTGGGACATCCTCGTCCGGCCCGAACGCGAGCTGGTGTGGGGCTCGGACGTGTTCGGCCGCGTCGAGCTGATGCCGGGCGGCGCCGCCGCCAATGTGGCGGTGTGGGCGCGCAGGCTCGGCGCCGACGTGACGCTGGTCGGCAAAGTTGGCGATGATACCCTCGGCGAGCTGATGCTCAGGCACCTGCGCGCCGAGGGCCTCTCGACTGAGATACCGGTCGTCCCAGGCAAGCCGACCATGCGCATCGGCATCGTGATTGATCCCAGAGGTGAGCACGGATTCGTCACGGACCACTCCAACCCGATGTCGTTCTCCCCGTCCGACCTTCCGCTGTCGCTGCTCGATCACACCGACTGCGTGTTCTTCAACGGTTACAGCATCTTCACGTCGCGCACCGCGGAATTCCTGAGGCCGATACTCGCCGAGGCGCGGAAGCGAGGCATCCCCACCGCCTTCGACCCGTCTTCGTTTACGTTGATTGCCGGCTACGGACCTGCGCGGCTGCTGGACGAGCTGGGCTCGCTCGACATGCTGCTGGCCAATGAGGAAGAGTCGCGCGCGCTCTGCCCGGGCGCCGACCCGAGGACGCTGAGTTCGACGGCGCGGGTAGTGATCGTCAAGCAGGGCGCCGATGGCGCGTCTGCCTTTACGACGGCGGCGGCGTGGCGCGCAGCGCCCTCGCCGGCGGTCGTCGTCGACACCACGGGCGCCGGCGACGCCTTCGACGCAGCGTATCTGGTGGAATATCTGAAGAGCGGGGACGTCGACGCCGCACTCGCGGCGGGAAACACGCTGGGCGCCCAGGTGGCGAGCCACGTCGGCGCCCAACCGGAAGTGTCCACGCACTAATCCCGGGGCTCCTTGTGTTGAGGATGCTCGCCCCGGCTCACGCAGGCTGAAGCCTGCGGGCTCCATTCCGGCGCGTGACCAAATCAAGCGAGCGCCGGTCTAGACTCTGCAGCTGGCAGCAGTCACTGGGTCATGATCGGCATCTTGATCGGCGGCAGCTTCCGGGCCGCCAACTGCGCGTTGATGGCCGCCACCTCCTTGAGCGCAACAGTCTCGAACCGGGCCCTCGCCGACGTCAGGTCTCTTTCGAGCACTCCGATCCTGTCGAGCTGCGATTGCGTCGGGCGTCCCTCATACCCATTCACGTTGCCGTAAAGCAAGCTGAGTTCTTCCCGAAGCTTCTCTTCTCCCGAAATTCCCTCGCCCTTCTGCGACGCGACCAGCGCTTTGCGCTGCGCCTCCAGGTCATCACCCAGCGCCTGAACGCGATTTCGAAGCGCATCCTTCTCCGGAAGCACCCCCGCTGCCACCCTCGCGCCGTCACGCAGGTCCGACAGCCCTCCAACCAGTACTGCCAGTTTCTCCACCATGCCGTAGAGTCGGCTGGCCGCGGCAAGCTGTGCGGCCCGGTCGGCGTCGGTGTGCTTCGATCCGGGATCCGGCACGATGGTCACGGTCGACGAGAAGGTGTCGGCACCTTTGATCATCTTCACGGTATACGTGCCGGCCTGCGCTCGCAATCCCATCAAGGCGTACAGACTCGGGATGATGCCTTCGCCAGGAGCTGTGCGCGGCGCCTTCGACCGCATCGGCCATTCCACGCGATTGATCCCGCGCCTCTTTCCACCCGGCATCGTCGTCAACAGCGTCCCCTTCGCGTCGTAGATTTCGAGCTTGAGATCACCGAACACGTGGCGCTTCTTCAAGTAGTACGCGATGACCGCCGACTCACTCTGGCTCCGGCCCAGGAACTCGGTATCGCCGTTGAACCCGAATTCGCTCACGATGTTGAGGATCGGCGAGGGACGCGACGCGAGAAAGGCGACCTCGCTGCCGAGCGTCTGGGTCGTCAACTTCCTGAGCGGAGTCAGGTCGTCGAGAATGTACAGGCTGCGCCCGTGCGTCGCGATGATCAGGTCGTCGTCTCGGGGATGAATCGCGAGATCCCACACAGCCACGTTCGGCACGCCGCCCGTAAACTGACTCCACGCCGCGCCCCCGTCGAGCGACACGAACAGCCCGAATTCGGTTCCCATGAACAGCAGATCCGGATTGACCAGGTCCTGCTTGACGACGTGCGCGTAGCCCCTCATGTCCGGCGTGGCCAGCGCCGTCCACGTGGCGCCCAGATCGGCGGTCTTGTAGACGTACGTCTTCGAGTCACCCGTCATGTGGCCGTCGAAGGTGACAAACGCCGTCTGGTCGACAAAGCGTCCAGCTTCGATCGTACTCACCCAGGTGTTCTTCGGGAGGCCCTGGATGTTGCCCACGACGTTGGTCCACGTCTTGCCGCCGTCACGCGTCACCTGCACATTGCCGTCGTCGGTGCCGACCCAGACGATGTTCTTGTTCTTCGGCGATTCTGCAATCGCGAAGATGGTGCAGTGGTTCTCCGCCGTCGAGTCGTCGAGTGTCAGACCGCCCGATTCGTGCTGCTTCTGCTTCTCGGGATCGTTGGTCGTCAGGTCGGGCGAGATCCGCTCCCACGACTCCCCTTTGTCGTGTGATCGAAACAGAAACTGGGCGCCATAGTAGATCGTGCCGGGTTCGCTCGGGCTCACGTGGATGGGCGTGTTCCAGTTGAACCGGTAGCGGGGCTCGCCCGCCTTCGGTGTCGGTTTGATGTCTTTGCTCTCGAGGGTGGATTTTCGGACCCGGAACAGGTTGCCGCCCTGGAACTCGTCGTAGACGATGTCGGCGTCCGTCGGATCCGGAAACGCCCAGAACCCGTCGCCGCCCGTGAGCGAACGCCACTCGCGGTTCGCGATTCCGCCCGATCGCCGCGATGGGCCGTACCAGGTGCTGTTATCCTGCAAGCCTCCGTAGACGTTGTACGGCCGAGCCATGTCGAAGCTGACGTGATAGAACTGGCCGACGGGCATGCTGCCGACAAAGCGGTATGTGCTCCCTCGGTCGTAGGACATGTAGACGCCGCCGTCGGTCCCGATCACCAGTTGTTCGGGGTTCTTCGGATTCACCCAGATATCGTGGACATCGCTGTGGTAGCTGGAGCCGGTGATGCTGCCGCCGCCGAGACCGCTGAAGGTCTTTCCCCCGTCATCGCTCACCGACGCGCCCTGGCCCATCTTGTAGACCCGTTCCGAATTGACCGGATCGACAACGAGGCGAGAGAAGTAGAACGGCCGCGACGTCACAGCGGTTGCGTCGCTGATGTGGCGCCATGTGTCACCGCGGTCGTCGGACCGGTAGAGCGCCGTCTTCTTCGCTTCGACCGTTGCGTACACCGTCGACGGCTTCGCCGGCGCAATCGCGAGACTGATGCGGCCCAGGTCACCGTCCGGCAGGCCCCTGGTCATCCGCTCCCACGTCGTGCCGCCGTCTCGCGACCGGAACAGGCCGCTCTTCGGCCCGCCAGACGTGAAGAACCACGGCTTGCGCCGATGCTGCCACATGCCCGCGTACAGAGTGTTGGAATCCTGAGGATCCATCGCGAGGTCGGCGCAGCCCACGTCGGGCGCGACATACAGGACCTTCTCCCAGGTCTTCCCTGCGTCCGTGGTTCGGTATACGCCGCGATCGGGATGATCGTCGAATGCGTGACCGGCGGCGCAGACCAGGACGACGCCCGGGTCCCTGGGAGCGACGACGATGCGGGCGATACGCTCGGTCTGGTCGAGACCGAGCCTGGTCCACGAGTCGCCGTTGTCCGTGCTCCTGTACACTCCGTCGCCGGGCGACACGCTGTTGCGCAACCACGACTCGCCGGTGCCCACCCAGATGGTCTTCGGATTCGACGGGTCAATCGTGATCGCGCCGATCGCCTGCGTATGTTTGTCGAAGACCGGGTAGAACATCAGGCCGCCGTCGACCGACTTCCACACGCCGCCGCCCGCTGAGGCCGCGAAGATCGTGAGCCTGTCCCCGGCAACAGCGTCGAGCGCGGCAATCCGGCCGCTCATGGTGGCGGGACCGATGGCCCGAGCCTCGAGGCCGCCAAACGTATCCGCATCGACCTTGACGCCCTGCGCCCCCGTGGGCGTGGCCACCCCCAGAGAGACGGCCACGGCCACGGCACACACCGCGACATGCAGATGCTGACGCATCGGTTGCTCGCCTCCTTCCACCTACTTCTTGATTTCGGGCATCTTGAAGCGCGCACCGTCTATGGCGGGATTGACCTCGATCTTCTCGAGCGTGATCTTCTGTCGCGCCGGAGCGCCCTTCTGGCCCGCATCCATCGAGAACGGCATCATCATGCCCGCCACTTCCTTCCAGTCGCCGATGATGGTGTCCCCTTCGGTCTCGGTGCCGCGGACGGTCGTCTTCGATTCCACCTTCACTTCGAGGTAGTTCTCGGCGTCGATGAAGTAGGTGCGCGTGTCTCCGCTCTTGAGCGTGACCTTGATCTTGTAGCAGTCGGCGCCGTCGGCTTTCTCCTTGCCCATCAGCTCGACGGTGCTGCCCTTCGCCTTGTAGTCGATGAACGGACCGTCAACGTCGGCCTGCTCCTCCATGTTCTTCAACATCTCGCTCGGCATCGGCTCGGGGTCTTTGCGCCCGCTCATCGGGTTCAGGATCCATCCCACTTTGCCGTCGTACGCCTGAACGATCGTCATCCCCTGCACCACGACTTCCACGCGAATCGAATTGGGCCGCTTCTGTTCGAACGTGATCGGCGCCTCCATGCCTGGGCCAATCGTCACCTTCCCGGTTGCCCGCATGGTGTTGACGGCCTTCAGCTTGGCGAGACCGCCTTTGGCATTGGTGTTCTTCGCGAGAATGTCATCCACGGTCTGGGCTGTCGCGGGGACGGCGATCAGCAGGATCAACGCCACGACGCCGAGCAACTTGCGAAGCATGGGGATTCTCCTGTGTGAAACACGTGTCGGTCTACAGGCCGACGGGTCAGACCCCCACCACGCGCGGGTCGAACGCGGAGGAAGCCAATGCTGATGGAACACCACAGTCATCTTACAGAGAGACGGCAGGACGCCGTCAAAGTTCCCGGGACCGCACCGATCCTCAGCTGCGTCGGCGCTTGGCGGCGCCCGATCGGCGGCTGAGTTTCTTGAGTTCGGCGGCCGCCGATTCAGCAAATTCGATCACCAGTTCGATCTGCTGGATGATCTGATCGGGCGACCGCAGCGACTTCAGGGTCTCGGCGCCAGCGGCAACCACGAGCCCGTCGTCAAGCGCGAGCCGGCACACTCCGGGTACGCTCGCGTTGATCTCGAGCATGGCATTCATCAGCACGAAGATCTGATCGCGATCGTCCGGCATCTCAACCACCTTGGCTTCGACGCGCAGATACAGGTCGCCTTCCAGTTCCTCGACGCAGACGTAGGCTGGCGTCTTCTCGAAGGGCAGGTAGCGCCCGCCGCGCTTGTCGGCGAGCTTCAGCGGTTCCTTGATGCCGGCGCCGGCCAGGAACGCATCGATCTCGGCCTCGGTCGCCCTGGTAATGGCTCGTTTGTCGGCGGCAGACAGCTTCCGAGTGCTGCCGAGCAGTTCAAATGCGGAGACGTGGGGCTGATGTCGTCGGCGTGGTGGCATGGCGGGCCCTCCAGAGGCTCTTTGGTATGGTGTCGCGCGGTGGCAGGATCGTCAAGCGGAATAGGGAACGTAGTCGGGATTGGGGATTAGGGATTGGGGATTGGTTTTGACTGAGCTAATCCCTAACCCCTAACCCCTAACCCCTAGTCCCTGCCGCGGAGCTTCCCTGTGTCCATGCGGTATTGCCAGGCGAAGACAGAATCTGTGCTATAGTGACTTACGTTCCGCTTTGAGTCCCGCCGCCGACGGCACGCCTCGTGGTTTGCCGCTCCCGTCTACTTCAAAGCTACCGGTCGTGCGATGCACTCGTTTCTGTGAAATCTACAGACCCGACGCGACCTCATCCGGTATGTGAACACCTTCACGGCGCTGCACGCGGCGTAACGGCGGGAATCGGTTCTACGACAGTATTGGAGAGACGACGATGGCAATCAACGGCACGATCAAGCGACTGGTGAGCGACAAGGGATTCGGGTTTGTGGCTGCAGAAGACGGCAGCGAGTATTTCTTCCACCAGTCAGCGTGCACCAACACGCGATTCGACGACCTGCGCGAAGGCCAGGCAGTGACCTTCGAGCGTG
>Ga0334722_10004737_pt1 | contig 14020 bp, 21 predicted proteins | sample C3_bottom_MG_FD_207210 | JGI IMG/M metagenome (GOLD analysis project Ga0334722, IMG submission 207210) | Sediment microbial communities from Yellowstone Lake, YNP, Wyoming, USA - C3_bottom | ecosystem: Environmental > Aquatic > Freshwater > Lake > Sediment | place: USA: Wyoming | collected...
GGTGTGCGTCGTGAGGAAGCCGTCCTGCGCGACGATGAAGGGGATCTCGGTGCTCTCGGCCACGCGACGCGCGATCGCCGCGAGATCGGCGGCCTCCTGCACGTTCCGCGCGAAGAGGATGCCCCATCCCGTGTCGGCCACGCCCATGACGTCGTCGTGGCCGGCATGGATGTTGAGCGCCTGGCTCGTGAGCGCGCGGGCGCCGACGTGGAAGACCGCCGGCAGGCGCTTACCGGCGATGACGTAGAGGACCTCTTTCATGAGGATGAGCCCCTGACCGGCGGTGAAGTTCGTCACGCGCCCGCCCGCGAGGGCAAAGCCCTCGGCCGCCGATGCGGAGGAGTGTTCCGACTCCGGCTCGAGGAAGCGGATGGGCGTGCCCCAGAGGTCGGTCTTCCCGTCGGCGACCGCGGCCTGATACAGAGCCGCCATCGTCGTCGATGGCGTGATCGGATATGCGCAGGCGGCCTCCGCCAGACGCGTCTCGACGTGCGCGACGGCCTCTGAGCCGTCGGCGACCACCGGGATGCCGGGGAACCGTGCCGTCACGAGCACACCATGCCCCCGGCACCCGGGCGCGCCCACGGCCGAATGGCCCTACGGAGAGGGGACGAGTGTCAGGTAATGCCTGACGCGTGCCGCGTCTAGGGCCGCTGGCGGAACTGGCGGATGCGGCGCACGCGATGGATGCTGCGGCCTTCCTTCGGGATCACGCTGATCGAGCCATCGACCTCCAGGATCGCCGCGCTGACGCCCGAGAGGTCGGGGATGCCGTGCTCGCGCGCGGCCATCTCGAGCTCCTCCCTGGAGACATCCTCGCGACCGAGGTTCTCCTCGAACAGCTTCCCGTCCTTCATGAGAAGGGTCGGCTCGTCCTTCACGAGGCGCGAAAGGAACGGCAGCCGGCGGCCGAAGCGGTCGAACAGGATGTTCATTCCGACGAGCGTTGCCGCGGCGACAAGGCCGCCGATGAGAGAGGTGTCGCCGCCGTTCAGGGAGTTCTGCACGGCGTTGGCGATCACGAGGATCACCACGAGATCGCTCACGCTCATCTGCCCGAGCTCTCGCTTGCCCGCGAGGCGCAGGAGCGCGAACACCGCCACGTACACGACGACCGTGCGGAGGACGATCTCCAGAAGCGGCACCGAAGTCACGAACACGCCCACATCCTGACGGACATGGGCGCCCGCGTCACGCTATGCCGCGGCGCTCCGGGTCCGGTCGATCTTGAGCAGGTCGTAGACCGGGCAGTATCCCGCGAACGCGGTGACGAACATGGCGACCGCGAGCACGAGCGCGCAGATACCCGCCACGCTCGCGAGCCCGAGCGCGAGCATGACAAGGAACGCGACCGGAGCGATGAGCGCTCCACGCACATCGCGCTCGAGGGCCGTGAGGTTCTGCTTCATGGTCAAAGCTCCTTTCGCGCGTCCTGGCGGATCGCCCCAGATACGGCGAAGCGGCCGTCGCCGTTCGCCGGTGGGCGAGCGGCCGCGTCCTTCGGAGAGTGCGCGACCAACACCGAGCACGGCGCGTGGAACAGCACGCTGCGGGCGACGCTGCCGAGCATCAGCCTGCGCAGGCCGGTCTGGCCGCGACTACCGACGACGATGCAGTCGGCGTGCCGTTCGGTCGCGGCCTCGATGAGCTGGTAGGCGGCATCGCCCTCACGCAGCTCCCACGTGGCACAGAGTCCTTGTCGCGCGAGCGCGCTCGCGCGTTCCTCGACGGTCACGCTCGCCTGCTTCCGAAGCGATGCCATCGAGGATTCGTAGTCGCGGAACGCCGCGACCGCGGTGTTCGTCGCGGTGGGATCGGCGAAGATCGTCGGGAACGGCACGTCGACGACGCCCACCACTCGCACGGACGCACCGGCGAAGATCTCGAGGCCGGCGATCGCGAGCGCACCCGACGCCGCGCTGTCGGAGCCGTCCTCAGCGAGGACGACCGTTCTGAGCGTGCGGTCACGAGCGACGAGCACGGGGCAGGCTGCGCGGTCGATCAGCTCGGCCGAGACAGAGCCAAGCACGGTCGTCGCGATGCCGCCCCGACCTCGGCTGCCGACGACGAGCAGATCGGGTTTGAACGCGCCGCATTCATCGATGATCACGTCCGCCGCACGTCCGTAGCCCACCACACCATCGACCTCGCGCTCCGGCGTCTCGAGGGACTTCACGCTCGCGCGGACCTGCGCGCGCGCGTCCTCGTCCGCTGCATCGCTGATCGTGAGGACCGCCGAGGGAGCGAAGATCCCGACCGTCGTGAGCGGCTCGATCGCGTGCACCAGCCGGATGCGCGACCCGGCGCGCAGGCACATCTCGCTCGTCACGTCGCGAGCGATGTCGGCGCTGGCGGAGAAGTCGGTGGCGACGAGGATGCGCATGAAGGCACCTCCGATGCCTCCCTAGCGTCCCCCCGGCGCGGCCCGGTCGCGTGAGGCGAACGTCACGCGTGACCTGTCCATAGGACCCCGCGCCCGCGTCGGCTGTCAGGCAGGGCGCCGACAGCGCCCGGGCGCGCACGCCGTACTGTCCTCGGGGCGCGTCCGACCTACGGTTCGAGGCGCCGCTCCACGTTTCTCGGAGAGGAGGGTCAGATCATGGGATCCCTCGCGTTCGTCGGCGTGGTCATCGTCGCGCTCGCCGCCGGATTCGCGGTCCAGTACCTCACGAAGATGTCGCTGCGGTACGAGTGGCTCATCGTCGGTGCCGCGGCCGCTTTCGGCGCGATCTTCGCGAGCGAGGGCTTCCCCGGCAGCAACATCTTCTCGGGAGTCACGAGCTGGGGACCGGAGATCGACGGCCTCGTGCTCATACCGGCGGCCATCGGCGCGGTGCTCCTCGCGCTCGTCGCGGACCTCGGCATCCGGACGGGTCCCGCACAGTAAGACCCCTGATCGCCGGGCCAACACGCGACTTTGGACTCTCGTCGGGGCCACCGACGAGGGTCTACGGTCGCGGAATGGCCACCACGGTCCGCACGCTGCGCGTCATGACGATCGAGCTCAGCTGCCTGTCATGCGGTCACAGCTGCGCCGACGTCCGGGTGCCGCTCCAGCGACGACCGACGAACGCCGGCATCCGTGCCGCGTACGACGGGACGACCGGCCCGTGTCCCACCTGGGATGCGCACGGGCAGCCGCGCTGCCCGCGCTGCCGCGCGAGGCTGTTCATCGAGCGGAGCGAGCGCCAGCGGATCTACGCGGCCGTCGCCGCGCCGCGGTACGCCCGCTAGCCGCGCTCCTCGGTCTTCCGCTCGACCTGGATCGTGAAGTCCGCCGCGAGGGCCGCGATCGCGCCGATCGCAGCCCACACCGGGATGAGCGCGACACCCACGAGGCCGACCGTCAGCGGCGCCTCGATGACCGTGGTCCCGCGCGCGTCCTTCACGACGATGCGGCGGACGTTGCCCTCGTGGACGAGCGCCTCGATCTTCGCGATGATCTTGTCGACGTTCTCGCGGTCGAGCTTGAACGTGTCGATGAGCGTGTCCTTGATCTGCGTGGCCATCTGCTCCTCCCGACTCTCCGCGCTAGGGTTGGGCGCGTCCGGCTGTCGCGTACCTCGTGGGTTCGTGCGAGAACCGTGACCGGCACGCGAGTCCGCAGAACGCGTAATCCCGGCCCTCGAACTCCAGCGCCAGATCGCGCTCCCTCGCCTGGTCCAGGTCGACCATCGCGCCGCACACGGGGTCGAGCTCGATCTCTTCGTCCGATTCGATCTGGATCTCGCCGTCCATCCCGACCTCCTCTCGCGGAAGGCTCAGGCTATCGCCGTCCACCCGACACGGCGAGAGTCCAACGTCCTCGACGGTGTGGGACGGGCGGCACTTCGCCCGCAGGCGACGACGGAGCAGGCTGTCCGCGATGCACGACATGAGGGCGCGCCTGTCGGCCATGAGGGACGATCTTCGCTCGGACCTCGCGGGGGACGTCGCCATCCTCGCCACCGAGCTCGAGTCGAAGGGTGAGGACACGTCGCCATCCCAGCATCCCGCCGACGTCGCATCCGACCTGTACACGCGTGAGGAGCTCGTCACCGATGAGCTGGAGCTCGCGAACCAGATCGATGAGATCGAGGACGCCCTGGACCGGATCGCCAAAGATCAGTACGGCCTCTGCGTCGAATGCGGTCGCGGCATACCGGCGGAGCGCATCGCGGCGATCCCGCAGGCAGCACGCTGCATCGACTGCCAGCGGCGCGCCGAGCGAGCTCGGCGCCGCTAGACAGCGGTCAGATCGCGGGGACCGCCTTCGAGGCGACCGACGACTCGGCATTCCGTCGCGCGAGACTCGGCTTCGCGATCAGCACCGCGCAGCACGCGTGGCTGGTCACGTGGTCGGCCAGGCTCGTGCCGAGGAGACCGACGCCGACCGTCTGGTCGCGGGCCCCGAGCACGATCACGTCCGACCCCGACAGGGTCGCGCGCCGCAACACGTGCTCGCCGACGGGACCGCCGAGGACGGCGTCCTCGCCGATCACGCGCTCGCCCAGAAGGGCGCGTGCGTGCCTCTGGACCCACTGGGTCTGCGGGTCGGCGGGATCGCCGAGCTGCAAGACCGTGATGCGCGACTCACGAGGCAGCGGCAGACGCGCGACGAGCTCGACAGCGGCGCGCGCATCAGCCGATCCGTCAACGGCGAGCAGTACGCGCCTCGGAGCATTACGGTGCGCGCGGACGACGAGCACCGGCGCCGGCGCGTTGCGCGTCAGGGCGCGGGCGACGCTTCCCATGAGCGCGCCGGTGATGGTGCCGAACCCGCGTGAGCCGACGACGATCAGCTCGCTCTGATATTCGAAGGCGACCGTCTCCACGACCTCGGCCGGGTGACCCGCTCGGATGACCGTCGTGGTCAAGATGTCGCGCGCCGCGAAGCGCCAGCGGCACCGCGAGAGGAGCGCGTACGACTCGCGCTCATTTCCCACCGGCACGGTCAGGACGACGACCTCGTCAGCGCGCGACAGGGGCAGGGCCAGGAGGAAGTCCTCCGCCAGGCTCGCGCCACGCGAGCCGTCCGTCGCGAAAAGGATCCGCACGAGCCGAGCATCCCCGCCGGGAGCGCTGGGGTCTGTCCGGCGGCGCCTGATTGCGCGGGGACGGCCGGCAGTACGGTCGACCGGGGTCGAACGGACCCTCAGATAAGGCCGTGCGGCGGGTTTCTTGGGACTCCCCCGCGCCTAGGTTTGGCCCATGGCCGGCCAGGTCGGCGAACTCGAGGCCTATCGGAGCGGCGCGCGCGCGCTCGCCGCGCGGATCCTCTCGGCCCAGGAGGCCGAGCGCGTCCGTGTGTCCCGGGAGCTTCACGACGAGACCGGACAGGCGCTGACGCTCCTGCTCGTGCGGCTCCAGCTCATCGAGAACATGACGGCCGACCCGGCCGTTCGCCACGAGCTGTCCGAGCTGCGCGAGCTGGTGGTCGACACGCTCGACGGCGTCCGCCGGCTCGCGGTCCACCTCGGGCCGAGCATCCTCGAGGATCTCGGGCTGTGCTCGGGCCTCGAGTGGCTCGCGGACCGTGTCCGCGAGGAGGCGGGCGTCCACATCGCGCTGGCACTCGACTGCGACGACGAGGTCCCGGCGCCCGTGGCGATCGCGATCTTCCGCGTCGCCCAGGAAGCCCTCACGAATGTCGTGCGCCACGCCGGCGCGTCGAACGCTGACGTGCGGCTCGATTCGGCCGACGGGACGCTCACGCTGGAGGTCTCGGACGACGGCACCGGGTTCGACGTCGACGCGGCCCGCGCCCGACCGACCGCGAGCGTCGGCCTTTTCGGCATGGCCGAGCGGGTCGCACTCGTCGGCGGGACGATGAACCTGCATTCACGAAAGGGCGCCGGCACGCGCGTTGAAGTACGTGTGCCGCTGCGCGAGGAGGTCGCGACGTGATCCGCATCGTGCTCGCAGACGACCATCAGATCCTGCTGGACGGCCTGCGCCGTCTCATCGATGCCAAGGGAGACATGCAAGTGGTGGCTGTGGCCACCGACGCGGCCTCAGCCATCGAGGCCACGCGGACTCACCGGCCCGACGTGCTGGTGCTCGACATCTCCATGCCCGGTGGTGGCGGCCTCGAAGTCGCGCGCCGCGTGAGGGAGATGGAGCTGCCGACGAAGATCGTGGTCCTGACGATGTACGCGGAAGACCGCTACGTGATGGAGGCGGTGCGCCTCGGCGCCGCCGGATACGTGTTGAAGCGGTCGGCCGACAAGGAGCTCATCGACGCCATCCGTGCCGTGGCCGCGGGCGAGGCGTATCTCACGCCTGCCGCCGTCCGCCTCCTCCTGGCGACGCAGCAGAGCGACGCGGGCCGGCCGGAACCAGCCTTGTCACCGCGCGAGCGGGAGGTACTCCGGTTCACGGCGCGGGGCTTCTCGAATCTCGAGATCGCCGAGCGTCTCTTCGTGAGCCCGAAGACCGTCGACACCTACCGCTCGCGGATCATGGCGAAGCTGGACCTGCACCGTCGCTCCGAGCTGGTCGACTACGCGCTGCGGCACGGCCTGCTCGAGTGAAGCAGACGCACGGCGTCGAGGACGGGAAGGTCTTCTGCTCCGTGCAGCGTCGCGCCGTGGATGTCGTGACCTGTTACGGCTGCGAGAAGCTCGTCGAGATCGACCTGGATTCGCGCCGGCCAAAGGTGGTCTGCGCCGTGCCGGCAGTGGGCGAGCCGGCACCGACCGCTAGCTAGGCTTCTTCTCCTCCTGCCCGCGGCTCGCGTCGAAGAAGACGCGTGCGGTCACCGTTCCCGCAAGGACGGCGAAGCCGACCGCCAGCCCAAGACCGGCGATGGCGAGGAAGATGGTGGCGAGATCGACCTGCGGCATGACGGGATGCTCGGTTCCGCCACGACCTGACGGTAGGGTCAAAGGTCCCTCGGACCCGCCCCTGCGGTCCTCTTGGCGGACGGCCTGTGGTCCGACAGGGCTCGCCGCCCCGGGTCGGTCGGACGTACCCTTTGGTCCGAGCGGCCCTGTTGTGGGGCAGAGCCTTACGGCAGAGTTCCGCTCGAAGGAGGTCGTTGAGATGGCCGAAACGAAGATCAACAAGGGGACGGTCATCGCTGACCCCCCGATCGCACGCTTCCTCTTCTCCGACACGCGCATGGCCGCTGTCTGGCTTCTCGTCCGCATCTACGTCGGGTGGGCGTGGCTCGAGGCCGGCTGGCACAAGGTCCAGGACACCGGCGCCGCCTCGAACTACATCATCGACGGCAAGGGGATCCTGGCGTTCTGGCAGCGGATCGCGGCGGTGCCCGCGGCTCCGGCGAAGCCGGTCATCACCTACGACTGGTACCGCGTTTACATCCAGTTCATGATCGACAACCACTGGGAGAACGTCTTCGGCAAGCTGATCGCGTTCGGTGAGACAGCGGTCGGTCTGGGCCTCATTCTCGGCGCGTTCACCGGCATCGCCGCGGTCTCGGGGGCGTTCATGAACCTGAACTTCATGCTCGCCGGCAGCTCGAGCTCGAACCCGGTCCTGCTTCTCCTGGGCTTCCTCATCGTCCTCGCGTGGAAGACGGCTGGCTACATCGGCATCGACCGCTTCCTCCTCCCGATCCTCGGGACACCTTGGAAGGTCCCGACGGCCGGACGCAAAACCGTCGTCCCGGTCCCCACGTCGGCCTAGGGCCCTTCAGACCTCTGGACGCGTAGAGCGGCGGAGCGATCCGCCGCTCTCGCGTTTCGCGGGCTCTCGATAATCACCTTATGAGTGAGCCCACGCGGCCCGGGTACCCGCGGCGGCTGCGCATCGCCGTGGTGGTGCTGCCTTCGCTGCTCATTGCCGGCCTCCTCGCCCTCGAGTTCTTCGTCATCGAGCCGGTGTTCAGCAGCGAGCTCTCTCACCTCATCACGCTGGTCATCGGGGTCGCCGGCGTGATGGCGTTCTCCCTTGCCGTCTTCGACCAGCTTTCCGTTCTCCAGGCGCGCGACCGCGCGAACACGCAGCAGCTGCGCGACCTCGCCGACGCGCTCGAGCAGAAGCGGCAGCAGCTCCAGGCGGTGAACGCCGCGGGACTCGCGCTCACCTCCGAGCTCGACCGCGACGCGGTGCTGCAACGTGTCGCCGACCAGGCCCGCCTCGTCGCGAAGGCGAAGTACGCGGCGCTCGGCGTGTTCGATGAGGAGGGTGTGCTCGAAAGCTTCACGACGTCAGGCATCACCGCGGAGCAGCGAAGTCGCATCGGTCGGGTGCCGCGCGGAAACGGCCTCCTCGGGGTCCTGCGGGCCGATCACCGCCCGCTCCGCCTCCGCGACCTCCGCGGGCACCCCTCATCGGTCGGCTTCCCTCCGGAGCATCCGCCGATGGCCACGTTCCTCGGCATGCCGATCCTGCTCCGCGGCGAGCCCCTCGGGAACCTCTATCTCACCGAGAAGCAGGGCGGAGCCGAATTCACCCAGGATGATGCCGAGGCGCTCGAGACGCTCGCGGCGCAGGCGGCGATCGCCATAGAGAACGCGCGTCTGTACGAGCAGGTCGAGCGCGTCTCGGTGCTCGAGGAACGCAACCGGATCCGAATGGACCTCCACGACGGCGTGATGCAGTCGCTCTACGGCGTCGGTCTCCTGCTCGAAGACGTCGCCGATCGCCTCGCCGACGAGCCCGAGCACGCGCGGGCACAGCTCGTGCGATCGGTGGACCGGTTGAACGCGGCCATCGCGGATCTTCGCGGGTACGTGCTCGGCCTCCGGCCGATCAGTGCGTCCGACCATCCGCTCGAGGAATCGCTCGCGCTCCTCGCGGAGCAGGCGCGCTCGAACGCGCTGATCGACGTGCAGCTCGACGTGGCGCCGGGCTCGGCCAGTGAGCTCGACCGGGTGCGCCGCGAGGCCGCGTACTACATCGCCGCCGACGCCCTCGGCAACATCGCTCGGCACGCACGGGCGCGTCATGCCTGGGTGCAGCTCTTCGCCGACGACGGTAAGGTCGTCCTGGAGATCGCCGACGACGGGGTGGGTTTCAAGCTCGACCCGAACGTCGCCGGCCACGGGCTTCACAACATGAGGGAGCGCGCCTTCCAGGTGGGCGGGACGCTCGAGATCGAGAGCACCCCCGGCCGCGGCGCGCGAGTACGCTTGGAGCTGCCAGCGGCACCGGAGGCAGGGAGTTGAGCGACAACCAGATCCGCGTCATGCTCGTGGACGACCATGAGGTCGTGCGCGAGGGCCTGCGCACGCTCATCAGTCGCAACAAGGGCCTCATCGTCGCGGCGGAAGCCTCGACCATGGCCGAGGCCATCGAATCGGCGGCTCGCGCGAAGCCGGACGTGATCATCATGGACGTGCGCCTCCCCGACGGCAGCGGCGTCGAGGCGTGCCGCACGATCCGCGAGGCGCGGCCCGAGACGAAGGTGATCATGCTGACGTCGTACGCCGACGACGAAGCCCTCTTCGCCTCGATCGTGGCCGGCGCCGCCGGGTACCTCCTGAAACAGACGAGGGGCCAGGCCGTCATCGAGGCGATCACCTCGGTCGCGCAGGGCCGCTCGCTGCTCGACCCGGACGTGACGGGCAAGGTGCTGGAGCGCGTTCGCCGCGGCCGCGACGACGAGGATCCAGCGTTCGCGTCGCTCACCGACCAGGAGCGGAAGGTCCTCGAGCAGCTCGCGGAGGGAAAGACGAACCGCGAGATCGGCGAGGTCCTGTTCCTATCGGAGAAGACCGTGAAGAACTACGTGAGCCGGATCCTCGACAAGCTGGGACTCTCTCGCCGCGCGGAGGCCGCCGCGTACATGGCGAAGCGCAGGCCGCGCTTCTAGCGGTCGGCGCGCCGCGCGGGGGCACCTGTCGGGGCGCGCAGGACGCCGTCCGCGGAGCCCGACCGCTTCACGAGCCTGGACGGCGCGACGACCATGCAGGTGATGAAGGTCGACGTCTTCCGCGAGCATCGGGACGAGTACGCGATGCCACGCGAGCCGGCAGTCGTGCGCGTCGGCGCCGGCCGCTACCTCACGGTCACTGGCCGCGGCGCCCCGAATAGCGAGGAATTCCGCGCGAAGGTCGGGGCGCTCTACGGCACCGCGTACACGCTGAAGTTCGCGTGGAAGAAGAGAGACCATGACTTCAAGGTCGGCGCGCTCGAGGGCCTGTGGACCGCGACCGGCCGCGGGAAGCCCGCGCTCGCGGCGCCGAAGAAGACCTGGCGGTGGAAGCTCTTGATCCGCGTGCCCGGATTCGTGACGCGGCCATCGCTCGAGCGGGCGCTCGCGGCGCTGCGCGCGAAGCGCGGGCCCAGCGCCGATGTCGCGCTCGAGACGATCCGTGAGGGGGTCTGCGTGCAGGTCCTACACACGGGCGCCTACGGCGACGAGCCGAAGACGCTCGCGAAGATGGATGCCTTCGTGAAGGCGAAGCGGCTTCGCTATCGGGGCCCCCACCATGAGATCTACCTCTCCGACCCCCGTCGGGTCCCGGCGGCGCGGCTGCGGACCATCCTCCGCCACCCTGTAGCCTGAGGCGTGCCGCACCGGGTCAAAGGTCCCGCGAAGTCGGGACCGTCGGCCGTCGAGCCGTCCCCCACGCGCTCGTAGGGTCTTGGGATGACGGACGACGCCGAGCCCACCCCAGCGACCCCCTCCGACGAGCCACCGGACAGCGCGAGCGCGACACTCGCGCGCCGCGCGCTCCTCGGCGCGCTCGGAGTCGCGACCGTCGGTGGGCTCACCGCCGGCGTTCTCGGGCTCACCGGCCGCGCCGCGGGTCCGGCCAAGGCACTGGTGACCGGACCGGCGACCCCGACGCCGTCGCACGACCCCACCCACGGCATCGCCGCGAACGCGACCGCGACGCCGTCGCCGACGCACGTCGACCACGACGCCCAGGCCGAGGCCGCGGTGAAGGCCTTCCCGGCGAAGACACAGGGCACCGGGCTCGGGGAGCTTCGATCGAGCGTGGTGAACGGCACGCGCGAATTCGACCTCACCTGCGACAAGATCAAGTGGGAGGTCACGCCCGGGGTGTTCGTCGATGCGCTTGCCTACAACGGCCAGGTCCCCGGGCCGATCATCCGGGTCACCGAAGGCGAGCGCGTCCGCGTCCGCGTGAAGAACAATCTCGATCAGACGACCGGCACGCACTGGCACGGCCAGCGCGTCACGAACAACATGGACGGAGTGCCCTTCCTCACCCAGCCCACGATCAAGCCGGGTGAGACATTCACCTACGAGTTCGTCGCGAACCCGTTCGGAAGCCACATGTACCACTCGCATCACAACGCGACGGAGCAGGTCGGGAAGGGCATGCTCGGGCCGCTGCTCGTCATGCCGAAGGATCCTTCCATCGATCCCAAGTACGACAAGGACGAGCTCATCATCCTCAACGACCAGCTCGGCGGCATTACCGTGAACGGCAAGGGCTTCCCGGCGACCGCCCCGTACACCGCGAAGCTCGGTCAGCGCATCCGCTTCCGCTTCATGAACGAGGGACAGCTCATCCATCCGATGCACCTTCATGGATTGACCTTCGAGATCTTCGCTCGGGACGGCTATCCGCTCCCACAGCCATTCAAGTGCGACACGCTGAACGTCGCGCCCGGCGAGCGCTGGGACGCGATCGTCCTCGCCGACGCTCCGGGTGCGTGGGCATTCCATTGCCACATCCTCGGTCACGCCGAGGCCTCGACGGGCATGTTCGGAATGGTCACCGCTCTCATCGTGACGTGAGTCGACATGGTGCTTGGCTCGTGAGGTCGCCGTGCTCGGAAGACTGACAAAGAGGCAGATCGATGAGGTCCTCCGGGCATCGACCGTCGGCCGCATCGGGGTGAGCGTGGATGACAAGACGTACGTGGTCCCGATCACGTACGTGTACGACGGCGATTCCGCGTACGGCCACACGACACTCGGCTTGAAGGTCCGGATGATGCGGAGGAACCCCGAGGTGTGTTTCGAGGTCGACGACATCGCGGATATGGCCAACTGGAGGAGCGTGATCGCTCAGGGCCGTTACGAGGAGCTCAGCGGAGACGTCGCGGTCGCGGCCGCGAAGCTCATCGCGGCGCGCCTGGGACCGCTGACCACGAGCCAGACCGCGGGCCCATCCGGACGGGCACGCGGCGGCAAGACGCAGGTTTCGTACCGCATCCGTCTGGGCGAGCGCACCGGCCGATTCGAGCGGAAGGCCGGAAAGACCCGCACGAGGGGGAGGCATGGCTGAGCGCAAGGCATTCGTCTCGGGCGGCCACGTCTACTGCCAGCTGCGCAAGGAGGATCGCGATGTGGTCGAGTGCTTCGGCTGCATCCGGCTGCGGGAGGTGAACGACAGGAGCTCGCCGCCGTTCATCCTCTGCGATGCGACGGATCTACCCGAGAGGGGTGCGAACGATCCGCAGTTCGTCGAGTGGTGGTACACGCATCACCGTCGAGGGCCCTCTGCACACTGACGTCGCGTAGCGGGAGACGCTAGCGCCGCGCGAAGCGCTCCAGGAACAGCGCCTCCGCCAGACACGCCCGCTCGAGCTCGCCCAGGTCGACGCTCTCGTCCGGACCGTGCGCGCCGGAGCGCGGGTCCTCGACGCCGGTCACCATGATCTCGGCCTTCGGGAAGAGCTCCGCCAGATCGAAGAGGAACGGGATCGTCCCGCCGGCGCCGATGTCCACGGTCTTGTGGCCCCATGCCTTCGTGAGCGCGGAGCGCATCGCCTTGTACGCGGGACCGCCGGTCTTCGTCACGAAGGGCTCGCCGCTCGATTCATGCGTGATCGTGACCTCGACCCCCCAGGGCGCCTGCTTCCGAAGATGCGCGACGAGCGCGGCGAGCGCCTGCTTCCCGTCCTGACCGGGCGGGATGCGCATGCTGACCTTCGCCCGTGCGACGGGCACGAGCTGGTTGATCGCCTCGCGCACCCGCGGCGCGTCGATCGCGAGGACCGAAACGCTCGGCTTCATCCAGAGGCGATCGGTGAGCCCACCCTTCCCGATGAGCTGGACGCTCCGCCGCGCGCCCGCCTGCGTTCGCAGCTCGTCCTCGGTGAGGTCGAGCTTCTTGGCCTTGCCACGGACGATGCCTTCGATGGCGACGTCGCCCTTCTTGTCGTGCAGCGTCGCGAGCAGGTGGGCCATCGCGACAAGGGCGTCCGGGAACGGCCCGCCGAACTGGCCGGAATGAACGGCCTTGTCGAGCACGCGCAGCTGGACCACGCACGAGACGACACCGCGGAGCGTCGTCGTGAGCGCGGGCTGCCCCAGTCGCCAGTTGCCGCCGTCGGCCACGACGACCGCGTCGCAGGCCAGACGCGCGCGCTCCCCCTCGAGATACGCGCGCAGGTTCTCCGACCCGGCCTCCTCCTCCCCCTCGATGAAGACCGCCACGCCCACCGGCGGCCTGCCCGCGAAAGCTCGGAGCGCGGCGACGTGCGCGACCACGCCGGCTTTGTCGTCGGAGCTGCCGCGCCCGAAGAGGCGTCCGTCACGCACCGTCGGCGCGAACGCGGGCGTCTCCCACTCGGTCTCGGGGCCCGGCGGCTGCACGTCGTGGTGCGCGTACAGCAGCACGGTCGGCGCGCCCGCCGGCGCTGCGACATAGCCCACAACCGCCGGGTGACCGTCGGAGCGGAGGACTTTCACCTCGGCGCCTACCGCCCTCAGCATCTCGGCGACGGTTTCGGCCGATCGCACGAGCGGCTCCTTCGGCCAGTCCGTCGCGCTGACGGAGGGGATGGCGACGAGCCGCTCGAGATCCGCGCGCGCCTCTGGCATCGCCGCGTGCACGCGCTCCCGCAGCTTGGCGTCTGCCGTCACGCCGTGAGTATCGGGGCTGGCTCGGCCGCGCGCTCGCTAGGGGATGCGGTTGAACCAGACGAGCGAGAGCGCGGCTGCGATGACCGAGAACACGCCGGCGAGCGCCGTGAGGATCGCGGTCACCTCGGTACGCTGCTGGCGGAACACGAGCTGGGTCGTCAGGTTCTCGTACACCGCGCGCAGGTCCTTCTCGTTGCTCGCGTTGTAGTACTGGCCGCCGGTCGCGTCGGCGATCTGTTTCAGCGTGGCCTCATCGAGGCGCGTGCGCACCGAGCGGCCCTG
>Ga0334722_10004738_pt1 | contig 14019 bp, 24 predicted proteins | sample C3_bottom_MG_FD_207210 | JGI IMG/M metagenome (GOLD analysis project Ga0334722, IMG submission 207210) | Sediment microbial communities from Yellowstone Lake, YNP, Wyoming, USA - C3_bottom | ecosystem: Environmental > Aquatic > Freshwater > Lake > Sediment | place: USA: Wyoming | collected...
GCGCTAGTCGCGCGCGAAACCAACCTAAACGACGCGGCGACGCGCGACGTGGTTGCATCCATGCTCAAGGCTGAAACCGCGATGAAGCTCGGGCTCGTCGAGAAGGTCGGCGGCGCGATCGACAAGCTCGGCGGTCGTTTGCTCGCGCCGAAGGGCGGGCCGCAGGGTATCCCCTTCCTGCTCTCGGCCGACTTGCCGCAGCTAAAGACGTGGATCGCGATCGGCGGCGCCGCGTTCACGAAGGACCAGCAAGCGGCGATCCTGAAACGGATTCAGGAAATGGAAGCGGGCGGCGACACGCTCAAGAGTGACGACGGCGCCGCGGCGACGAGCTCGACGCCCGCATGGACGCAAGTGCTCGGCGACGCGGCCGCGCCGAGCTCGCCCCCGGCATGGACGCAAGTGCTCGGCGACGCGGCCGCGGCCCGGCCGAGCTCGACGAAGAAGAAGAAACCCAAGAAAGGATCTGTCCATGCCACCTGACCAAAGAGCAGGAAACACCGGAACCGTCGCGGGGTTCTGTAAGCAAGTCCCGACGCTCGCGGCCGATTGGGGAAGCCCCGGCGCCGCTGGCGTGACGGTGATTTCCAAGGCCGTGCCCGGCGTGCTCGCGTCGGATCAAGTCTCCGCGTCCATCGTGGCCGGAACGCTCGCGGCGAATCTCGGCCTGCTCGCCGCGCGCGCGGGCGCCGCGTCCGTGTCGTTCGCGATCGTGAACCCGACCGCGGCCCCGATCGCTCAGGGTGATCTGACGTTCGAGGTCAACGTCGTTCACCCGAGCGCCGTTCGCCAGCAAACCTGAACCGCGATGGATGGCCTACGACGTCACGCCGAAGGCGAACGGCTCGCGCGAATGGGCGCGCGTCGCGACGCGGCCCGTCATCGGGCCGGGCGTGAATACGTGGCTCCTCGTCGCGCGGCCGGCGATCTGGCACGGGACCGAGGAGCAGATCACGACGGAAGCGGTCGAAATGGCCGCCGGCGACGCGCTCGCGTTCTGGTTCGATTTTCCCCACCGCTGGCTCATGGACGGGATCAAGGTGCTTTCAATGGAGGTGAGTCGGGCGCCGCTCACGCTCGACCGGCCGAGCTCGGAGCGGCGCGAGGACCTGCCCGAGATTCCGACCGTCTCGGGCTCGCCCTGGTACGTCAAGATCAAGTTTCTCTCGACGCTCGCGCGAACCTCCATGCCGTGGCCGGTCATCACGCGCGACGCTTTCGGCTGGGTGTACCGGCCGAGCTCGTCGGTCGAATGGATGCTACTGCAAGCCGAGACGCCGCGGCCCCCCGACGCGGCCGAGAAGAAGCAAGCGGCGAGCATCGTCGAGCGGCTCACCGACACGGGCTCGACGGTCGCGAACGTGGCGATCGCGCTCGGCGTGATCCTCGCCGGTGCTGTCGTGGCCGGCGTTTTCGGACGGGTTCGGGGGCGATGAAGCCGCGCACGCTCGCAATCATCGTGGTTCCGATCGTGGCGGGGCTGTTCGCCGCGGCCGCGGCGACGAGCTCGACCCGGCGCGGCGCTCGACGGCTCGCGCGCGTGCCCGAAGGGTGGCGGCGCTTGTTCCAAAGCGAGGTAACGCCCGAGCTCGAAGGCGCGGCCGTTCGCATCCTGAACGCGCGGCGCATGGCGCGCGAGTCGGTCGCGCCCGGCGTGCTGATTCCGTTCGCCGTCGCCGGCGTCGAGTACGCCGCGCTTTTCGAGACGCACCCAGGGCGCGTGGCTCACGCCGGCGTCGCGCTTCTCGTGCGTGATTCCGTGCTCCCTCCGCTCAATCCCCACGTTCCCCTTTCCCCCCACCTGACACCATGAACCAACACTTTCCGCCCTTCGCGCTCGACGCGCTCGCGCGCGTGCTCTGGCAAACCGAGCCGGCGCGCTCCGTGCTCGCCGCGCTCCCCGTCGAGCAAGCACGGGAAATCCTCGACGTGCTCCCCGAGACGCACCCGGCGCGCGAGCTCGTCGCCGAGCTCGTCGCCGCGAGCTCGAAGCGCGACGAGACCACGCGCGCCACGTTGCGCGAGCTCGACGCCGAGCGGATCGCCACGACGACGGCGGCCGCGCGAACGACGACGACGCGATGGAGGCCCCGCTAATGGCTGACCCGCTCGTCACCCAGCTTGGGGGCATACGCCTGGCCGACTCCGGGCCGATCATTCCGCTCGTCGCTTTCGCCGGCGCCATCCCGCCGTTCGCCGAGTATCTGTGGGTCGACCCGACGACGACGGCGCCCGTCGCGCAGCGCAACGGTTCGATCGGGCTCCCCTTCGCGACGATTCAAGCGGCGATCGACGACGCGCTAGCGCGCGCCGTGCCCGTGGTGCGAATCGAGCTCGTCGGGCTCGGGCCGTTCCTCGAAAATCTCGTGGTGACTACGCCGGCGGCCGGCCCTGGCATCTTCATCCATCTAGTGGCCGGCCCCTTCCCGGCGGTGCTCGTCGGCGCGCACACGTTCACGTCTCAGCCGATGGCCGACGTCGTGATCTTTTCGCGCGATATTGTGTGGGTCGGGACGGCTGACGTACCGGCGGCCAGCACGGGCTCGGTCGCGCTGAATTTTTCCGCGTCTCAGCAGTTTTTCGGCAACGCGCTCCCGGCGCCGGTCATCACGGCCGCGGCCGCGTCGCCGCTCCTGGTGGTGCTCGATCACACTTCGATTTTTGCGGGCGCGGGCGCTGCGATCGTCGCCGCGACGGGCGAGCTCATCATGGAGAACTTCGCCGAGCTCTTTGGAGACACGCCGACGGCGGTACGCTCCGTGGATGGGCTCAGCGACTCCGAAATAGGAAGCCGGATCGCCGTTACGTCTCTCGGGGTCTCGGAGTCCACGCCTCACCGCAACATGCGATGGCGCGAGACGCCGGGCGCGCTCGTGCCCACCTGGGACGGCCCGCTAGGGTCGTTCCGCGCCGATGCGTTCTCGCTCGGGACGTTCCTCGCCGCGCTCGGCGCCTTGATCCCACCGGCGACGCCCGTCATCGGCGAGGCGCCGCGCATCCGTGGAACCGACTTGAGCGACGCGGATCTGGTCCTCGCGCTCGACGGAGGCGGCGCGACAAGCGCGGGTTTCGTGAACGGCGGCAACTGGTACACGCTGCAACCGGCGACGCTGACCGCGGCGCACTCGGCGACGCTCGACCCGAGCGGCGCGAAGCAAGGGCGCGAGCTCACCATTACGCGGCTCGACACGACCGCGAACACCTATACGATCATTGACGGCTTCTCGGCCGCGACGCTGCTGGTTTTCCCGGCGAGCAAGACCGGATCGGCGATCCTCCGCATGGGCTCGGCGGGCGCTTACGAAGTCGTCGAGCTCCCGCCAACGTGACCCGTGGAGCTTCGTAACGCTCAGTCAGGCCCTTTCTGGGGGCGCGTCATCCAAAGCGGCACCGACACGATCGCCGCGTTCAGCACGGCGATCGCAACGGTCACGATGAAGCGCCGACCGGGCGAGCGGATTTGGGGCTACGTGTTCCAGGTGAACGCGCCGGCGATCTTCTCGGCCGTCGTCGCCCTTCCGATCAAGGGGGCGGCGTTCGCGCCCGACGAGTTCGCCCTGCTCCTTTTCAATCCCTTCGGCGCAGACCCGAACCCGCTCACGATCGACTGGACCGCCATGGGCGTTTTGCCGGTCGCCTGAACGCCGATGCTCGGCGCCGTGTGCCTCTTCGCGATCGTGTTCGCGTGCTGGTGGTTCGGGCGCTGAAATCGCGGCGTTGGACGCGAAGCCTTGCGCGTGCACCTGAGCACGCGCGCGGCTCACGAACGCGCAGCAAGCGGCGCGCGAGCAGTGGAGCAAATTTGACTCAGCGCGCCGATGGATGGCTAGATGCGCGTCCACGGACCCGCGACTCTTCCGCCGCTTGACCCCTCGTGATCTGCAAGTGCAGATCGCGGCCGAGCGCGTCGCACGAGGCCAAGCGCGCACGGTACGCCTCGCGAGCTACGTCGGAGCGCACCCGCGCACGGTGCGCCGCGCGCTCGCGCGCCTGCGGGCGCTCGGGCTCGTCGTCGAATGCGCCCGCGGGCGCCCCTGGCGCACCGAGTACGCGGACAGTCGGCGCGGCGTGCGCCGTCAACGCGGCATGGAGACCCCCCTTCCCGCGCCGATTTTTAAAGCGGACAAAACTGTCCGGACAAAGGTGTCCGCTTTTCCCCCCCGTTACTCCTTACCCCCCTCCGATCTTGGATCTTTGATCCCTCCTTCGTTCCTGTTGCCACTCTGCAACGAGCTCGGGGCGGAGGCTCGGATAACTGCGGCGGCCCTGCGGGCGCTGTTCTCGGGGTTCCCGACGCTCGCAAGCCTGGCGAGCGCCGGAGACGCGCTCCGGCGCCTTCGGAAAAGAGGGCTGACGATGGAAGAAACCCTCGCGTACTGTCGGGCGGCGCCGCGCCTGCCGGGCATTTTCGTTCGCACTGACGCCCCGTGGCTCGCGGCAACGTCGCGCGATCGGGTCGCGAAGTGGAAAACGGATCGGGAGCGCGTGCGCGCCCGCGAAGCGCTCGCGCAAGCTGGCGTTTCCGAGCGAGCGCCGATCGCGCGAGTCTCGCGCGGCAGGATCGGCCCGGCCGCGGCCGCGGCCGCGCGCGTCGCGCGGGGGAAATCTTGACGCTCGGGCCTGGCGGGCGCACTCTTGACCCGTGCTGCACGTCGAGAAATCCGGCGATCCGCTCGGCGAGGTCCTCCGCGAGCGCGTGCGTGCTGCCATCGAGCGGCACGGCGGCAACGTGCGCGCCGTGGCCGACGAGCTCCGGCGCGACTACGGGACCGCGCAGCGCTTGATCACGCGGCTCGGGCTCCGCGCCGAGCTCAATCGCGTTCGAGACCGCACGAAGCGAGCGGCCGCGTGAGCAAGCTCCGCGACGATCCCGAGCTCCGCGCCATGCTGGCGAAGCTCCAGGCCGAGCTCGGCGGCGGCGCGAACGCGCTCGCCGAGGAGCTCGACCGCGCGGCGCGCGTGTTCGAGCGCGAAGCGTTGCGGCCGCTCGTGATCATTCTCGCCGCGGGCGCGAAGCTCGAAGGCGACGGCCGCGAGCTCGACGACGCGCGATCGCTCTGCTCGAAGGTGGCCGGGCTCGGGTTCGAGGCGGCGCGCGAGACCCGCACCACGTCGGCCGCGACGAAATGAGCGGAGGCGCCCTCGCCGAGCGCCGGGCCGAGCTCGCGCGCAAGTGGCGCGAAACGCTCGCGGCGCTCCGCACGAAAATCGGAGTCGCCGATCGCCGGCGACGCTGGGCGAACGCTCATGCCGTGGTCGCCGCGCGCCGCTCGCGCCGTGCGCTCCGAGCTCGCATGAAGGAGCGACGCGCGCACGAGCGCGCGCGCATCAATCGCGAGCTCGGCGAGCTCGTCGCGAAATCGCGCCGCTTGCTCGCGGCGCGAAAGGCGCACATTCGCACGCTCGGGCTCACGACGGTTCAACGCGCGCGGCACGAGCTCGCCGCGAAGCGCGCGCAACACCGAGAGCACGAACGCGCGAAGCGCTGGGCCTGGAAGGAGCACAAGAAGGCCGATCGCCGCATGACCGCGCTCGAGCGGCGCCGACACTCGGACGACGAAGTGCGCTCGAACATCGAACCCGAGCTCGTCCCGGTGTTCGAGGCGGTCAAGCGGAGCCTGCGCGTGCCGCGGCGCACGACGCGCACCGAAGCGTTCTCCGAATGGGTCGAAGGGCATAGCGGCGAAGTGTGGGCGATCCAAGAGCGGAACGCAGAGCGCGCCGTTTCCAAGCTCCTCGAGGAGGAGAAGAAACTCGGCAAGCGAACGCACCCGCCGAGCGCGCGGCGCCAGGCGCGCACGCTCGCGCTCCTCGAAGCGGTGCCGTTTTGATGGCGTGGCTCATCGGCGGCATCGCCGCGGTGCTCGCGCTCGCCGTTGCGAAGCTCCGCAAGCGCCGCACGAAAGCCGGTGAATGTTGGACGCTCTACGGTCGGTCGAATATTCCTAACTTGTGCTCGGCGGCCGCTGAAACGACCTTGCGGCAGGGCATCCAACGACAAGGGAACGAGCTCGCGTCGTTCGATTGCCATGATGGAGAATTTTCCGCGAGCGTTCGCTACAAGCGCGATGGAGTGTTCCTCATCGGCAAGCTCCAAATCCCGCGCGACCTTTTGCGCGTGTTCGGGCTGAAGGGGTCCTTCTGGATTCAGGTGGACCGCGCCGAGCTCTGCAAGCCCGGCCCCCCCGAACCGAAGCCAGAGCCCGGCCCGCATCCCGAGGCCGTCGCGTGAAGCTCACGCTCGACCATCGGCGCGAGCTCTGCGAGCCGTGCTCGGCGCGGCTCGTGCACGAGCTCGCCGATCTGTTCCTGCTCATTTGGAAGGTCGGCGCCCAGGGCGTGACGGCAGGCGTGCGCCAGGTGCTCCGGCATGAGCAGTACACGACGGCCACCGAGACTTGCGATCTGTGCCTGGAACGATTCCAGGCCGCGGGGTACCTGCCGCGGCCGCTCCCCGATGAGCTCGCACGAGCTCGCGTGCTGCGCCGCTCGCTCGGCAACCGGCCCGAGCTCACCGACGCGAGCGGAGCGATCGCGAAGTGAGCTTCCGCCGGGCGTCGCGGCCGTCTACGGGGTCGACGCCTGCCCGGTGTGCTTGCAGGCATGGACGAAGCCCTGGCCGCGCGCCAGGAAATGACCGATCGCCCTGGCGCCCTGGCATGGACGCTGCCCCGCAGAGCTCGGGCGGGGGGGCCCAGGGGGGCTCTGGGCGAAAGCGCGTTATAGGGCGTTCTTGACGGACGGGGGGCTAGTGACCGAGAATGTCTCTTGTCGGACGCTTCCCAGCCCCCCAAGGGGGGCCACGCTGATGCCGAAACCGTACCTCGTCGAAGAACCCGGCGGGCTTCGCTTCTACGTGGGCGAGACTGCGATCCACGCGGGCGACGCGATCGATTGGCAGGGCTCGGCCTGGCGTTTCGAGTGGTCCGCTCGTGAAATCGATCCGATCGTGCTGTACGGCGAGGCGTGCATCACGATGGACTACCGGGAATTTCTCAAATGCGAAGTGGCGCTCCGGCCATGGCCGATCGGCCGCGTGGGGGGCTGAACGATGCCCACGGAGACATTCTGCCGAGCTTGCAACGCGCCCCTTGATCATTGGGAAGGCCGGCGCGTCGTGGTGACGTGCGATCGGTGCGCGAAGCTCATCGGCGAGCAACACGGCGGGGTCAGTGTTGATACCGTTCGCCTGAGTGTCCAGCGCGGCGGTCGCGTCGAATCGCAGGAAATCTGCCAATCGTGCGCCGAGGAAATGAAGCTAGTGCTTCCCCCTCCGTGGAAAACGGACAACACCTGATGGCGCACGAACCGACCCCGGCGGATCTGCTGAACCGCATCGCCGACGAGCTCGCCGAGAACGTCGAACGGTGCAAGCGTTGGCGTAACGACGGCTCGACGCGCGAGGGCGCGCTGTTCCTGCTGGGAATGATCGTGGGGAGCTCGTCTCGCTGGCGGGATTGGGCCGATGACCTCTGCCGCGCGAACGACGAGCGCGACGAGGCGGCCGCCGCTCGCATCGTCGTCGCGTTGCAAATGAACGACGGTGACAACGGCCGCGAGCTCGAGCTCGTGCGCGCCATCGAACGCACATGAACAAGGCCGAGGTCCTAGAGGCTTTTCTCTTAGAACTTCGCGACGGGTTCGCGCGTGGCGCGCATGTGCGAAGCGGGCTCACGGACGACCAACGGACCATGCTCGACGCGCTCACCGAAAGCTGGTGGCTTCAACGTCCAAGCTCAACGCTCACGCTCCCGGCTCGTCTCGGATGGACACCCGAACGAGTCGCCACGGTCGGAGCCGAGCTGGCCGCACTCGGATTACTTCACCCTCCGAAGGCGAACGCCTGAAAGGACCGCACCCCATGACCCGACCACGGATCGCACACTTGCACGCGCTCGACGAAATCGCCGAGCTCCTACGCGCCACGCTCACGCGCTTTCGAGCGCTCGCCCTGGCGCTAGTACCCGTGGCGATCGCGGCGTGCGGTTCGAGCTCGCCGAGCTCGTCGAAGCCTTCAGGCCCGACGATCGACGAGGCGGCGCGGCGCATCGCGCCGACGCTCTGCGCGGCGCTCGACCACTGCGACGCGGCCGCGTTCGCGACGGCTTACACCGACGTTGCAACGTGCACCGATCGCACCGTCACCGACGTTGAACGCGGCAAGGAGCCGAGCTCGCCGAGCGGCTGCACGTCGGCCGCGCTCGACGCTTGCGCCAAGGCGATCCAATCGGGGCCGTGCCCGGCCGACGTGTCGCGGTACGCGCTCCCCGCGGCGTGCTCGGGGTGCTAGGCACCGTCGAGCTCCCCGCGTGGCAGCGGTTCGCGTGGCGCGTCGCGGCCGAGCTCGTCGAAGGATTCGCGGACCTAACCGCCCGCGTGCGCTCGGCGCAATCGTCCGTAGACCGCGGCGACGACGGCCCACGGGTCGCGGTAGGTTTCCCAATGCGGGCGCACGAGCGTTTTCGCTCGTTCCCACAACCGTTCATCGGCGACCCAGGCCGGAGGGTTCCCCTCGACAATCAACGCCCGGCCCCATTTGCGGAGCGTGGCGCGCTCGGCGGGATTCAAGAACCGAAGCCGGGCCAAGGTCACGTTCGGCGGACGCCCGGCGCTTGGCTTCGCTCGCTTCGCTCGGCGTTTCGCCATGGACGCGAGTAGAGCCGAGCTCGCGCCCGCGGTCAACGCACGCGCCGACCTGAGCGGCGCGGCAAGTGACGCCGAGCTCGTCGCGCTATGGCTCGCGACGCGCCGATCGCCGCTCACGCGCAAGCGCTACGCGCAAGCGCTCGCGTGGTGGCGCGTGCGCCTCGGGCCGCTCGCCCTGGGTGAGCTCCGCTTAGCGCATCTTCGCGACGCGCTCGCCACGGCGCCGAGCTCGGCGCCGGCGACGGAGCGGCTACGGATCGCGGCGCTCCGAAGCCTGCTCACGTTCGGCCATGCGCGCGTCGGGTATCTGGCCTTGAACGTCGGCGCGGTCCTCCTCTCGCCCGAGCGCGCCGATGACCTGGCCGAGCGGATTCTAGATCCCGAGCAAGTGCTAGCGCTTCTCGCCGCGGCCGCGACGGCGCCGCGCGTCGGGGTGCGCGACCATGCGATCGTTCGCGTGCTGTATGTCTCGGGGTGTCGCGTCGCCGAGCTCGTCGGGCTCGATTGGCTTCATGTGCACGAGCGCGACGACGGCCGCGCAGCGTTGACGTTGCACGGAAAGCGCGGCAAGACTCGCCACGTTTTGATCACCGCCGGAACCACGCGCGAGCTCGTCGCGCTGCGACCCGAGCTCGCCCTTCCGAGCTCGCCCGTCTTTCGCGCGACGACCGGCGAACGGCTCGACGTGCGCGACGTCCATCGGCTCGTCGAACGCGCGGGGCGACGCGCGAAGCTCGGCGCTCGCGCGTCGCCGCACTGGCTACGCCACGCGCACGCCTCGCACGCGCTCGACCGCGGCGCTCCGGTGCATCTAGTCGCCGCGGACTTGGGCCACGCCAGCGTCGCGACGACGACGCGCTACTTGCACGCACGGCCCGGCTCGGGCTCGTCGGAATTTCTCGGGCTCTAGTGGCGCTGCACGAACCCGACGAAGAAACGCGCGCGCGGCGCAAGCTCGGCGCTCGCGCGTTTCTCAAAACGGCGGCACAAGCGGGCGTAGGAATTTGGATCGGCCGCGTCCAGGCATGGTGTGACGAGCACGGCGCCACGTTCACGATGCATCGGGAGCACGCGCAGTGGAAAATCACTGTGCAGATCGGGCCTCGAATCGTGACCGCGGACGGCGCTTCCATAGCTGAAGCGCTTGCGCGGGTCGGAATGACCTTATTTACAACAAAGTAAAACCTGCTTTCTTGCTGCTCGCACGTTCGGAATGGTGCGGGGGCGTGCGATGGAGCGACGCTCTGCTCCATGAGCACTGGCGAAGAAGTCGAACGAGCCCACCGAGCCGTCGCGCGTGCACGCGAGGCGATGAAAGGCATGGAGGCCGGGCTGCTCGGCACCGTCGCCGCGAGCGCGGGAGGCATCGCCGGCGCCGTTCTGAAAAAATACATCCCCGTTATCATCCCCGGCGAAGCCGGCGACACGGCGGCCGTCATCCTCTCCGACGTGATCATAACGGGGCTCGCGCTCTGGAGCGGCTCGCCGTTCTGGATGGCGTTCTCCTACGGGCTGAACGGCTACATGAGCGGCACGACGACGGAAAAGATCCTGCCCTGAACCGGGGCGACGCTAGCAGCAACGACGACGCAACGACGAAGGGAAGGAACGGAGACCGATGAACGCACTTTCGAGCATGAACGATCTGGAAATCATGGGGCAACAGCTTCACGCGATGTCCTCGATGAACGAGGTCGAGATCCTCGGCGCGAGCGTCGCGAGTTTGCTCGAATCGCTCGGCGCCGAAGGCGCCGCGCGCGCTTCGCCCGTGCGCGAGGCCGTCGCCAAAATGCGCGCCGCGCGCGCGATCGACCCGCACGCTGTCGGAGTGATCCAACAGGCTTACAACTCCATGGCGTGGCTCCCCACGGCCATCCCCCCGACCCTGTTCACGGCGGCTCTGCCGACGCAAAACATCACGGTCACGACGAGCCGACCGACGAAGCCGCGCGAGGTCGAGATCCCGTCGTTCCTTTCGCCGTTCTTCTCCATCAACAGCGCGGCGATCCGCGGCGTCGAAATGCTCAACGCTCCCGGCGTACCGACCGAAATCTACTCGACCGGCGCGCTGCGCTCCAAAGTCCAGTGGGTGACGATCAACACTTCGACGCCGCTGGTGATGAACATCACCATGATCGACGTGACCGTGGATCGGACGTTCCGCGGCGCGATCCAAGGACCGACGCTGCTCGGCTAGGCCGAGCGTGCGAGTCATCATCGAGATCCCCGATATGTCTCCCGCCCGGCTGTCGCGAGCCTGCATCGCGCTAATGACCGGAGCGGCGGCGGTTGGATTGATCGCCGAGGAGGAACACGGGCCGGCGCCGGCGCTCTACAGCGTGCGGGGCCTTCGGTTCGAGCGCGAGCCGTTCACGGATGGCGAGCATTTCGACTTACCGGCTGTGTGCATCGCCCGAGGCTGGCTCGACTGCGACGACGCGGCGATCTGGCGTTTGATGGAGCTCCATCGCCACGGGGAGCGGAGCCGCGTGCTCGGCGAGCTCGTGCGCGGCGACACGAAACCAGGCCCGCGCGTGATCTGGCGCGACGGGACGCGCAGCTACCACGGCCAAATTCGGCGCGCTGACGGCTCGTGGGAAGATCCCACGAAAACCATCGCCACCCAGGGGAGGCCCGTCTAGTGCCCGGCGTCATCATCGGCGGGATCTTGTTCGCGCTCGGGCTCATCGCGGCGATCGCGAAGAAGCGCCGCGGCGGCGCCGACGCGGGCGCCGACGCGCACCGTCGCGCCGACGCCGCGCACGAGCGCGCGATCGAAGCCGACGAGAAAGCGAAAGCGGCCGAGAGTCGCGGCGACACGCGCGCCGCGGCCGCGGCGACGAAGGAAGCCGAGCGCGCACGGAGCGAAGCGACGAAAGCGCGCGCGGAGGCGGAGCGCGCCGCGGCCGCGCCGGTGCCGCACGGTCCCGTTCCCGCGCCGACCGCGAAGGACATCGAAGCGCGCATGGCGCACGCGCTCGCGAGCGGCGACGCGGACACGATCGAACGCGAGGCCGCAACGCTCGACCGGGACGGCTACCCGAACGAGGCCCGCGCGCTGCGCGAAGAAGCCGCGACAATCCGCGAGGGCGGAAAACCAGTACCCGACGCGCCCGAACCCGCGCCGCATCTTCGCGAAGGGGCCGCGCCGGCGCCGGCGCCGGCGCCTGCTCCGACGCCGCACCGAGACGAGCCGGCGCCGGCGCCGGCGCCGGCGCCGGGTCCAGTGCCCGAAGATCCCGCCCGAGCGCTCGCCGTCGAGCTCACCAAGCATTTGCAGGCGAAAGGCGAGCTCGCGGCGCGCTACCACGAAGATCGCGAGCTCGTCGGCCGCTACCAGACCGCGGCGAAGGTCACGCCGGCGGACAAAATCTACGGGCCGGGCACATCCATTTCCATCCTGGAACGCTTCGGCGTGATCCCCGTGGCGCCGCTCTACTGGTCGCACACCGCGGCGGCCGCGCAGAAACGGACCTACCTCGCCCGCGTGCACGAGCTCGCGGACGCCGACCCGGAGCGCGCGAAGGAATACGCGCACCTGATCAAGACCACCGAGAGGAGCTAGCCAGTGCCCGACGACGACGACATTTCGGAAGTGGAAATCTTGGGCACGCTGGACGAGCTCTGGACGGACCAGCTTAGCGATGACGACCTGATGGGCGCCGACGACGAGCTCCAGGGATTTTTTGACGACATCGCGAGGGCCGCGGGCTCCGTGCTGAAATCGCCGATTACGAAGATGGTCGCCGGCGCGGCCGCCTTCGTGATCCCGCCGATCGGCGTTCCTGCAGCCGCGGCGCTCATGGTCGCAGATCGCGCCGTCCGAACGGCGGAAGGCTTCCGCGGCAAGGGCAAGGCGAAGAAGATCGCGCACAACGCGATTGCGCACACTGTCAAGCTTGCCAAGCAGGGCGACCCCGACGCGAAGCGCGCCGCGGAGTTCATGAAGGCCGCGCAGCGCGTGAGAAAGGCCGCGGAGAAGCGCGCCAAGAGCACGCGCGGCACGCTCGTTCACCGAGACTCGCGAGGGCACTACGCAATCACCCGAGGGAGCTACCGCGCGACGTGAACGAAGGAACAGATCCCGAACTGCTCAAGCTCGCGCTCTGGGAAACGCTCAACTCATGGACCGACACCTGGCGCGCGAAGCTCGACGAACGGCCGAAGGGCAAAACCCTTCGACTGACCGGCACCGGCACGACCGCGCAACCGCAGAACCAAGATCAACCGCTCATCCAACACTTCAGCGCGCAAGCGCGGCAGTGGAACGTCCATCTCTACGCCGATCAACTCGTCGGGGGCCTCGGCTACCCGCGCGCGCACTTCCTCGTTCAGACTGCGACCGACGGTCAAGTCGAGACGTTCGAGGTGGATGCGTTCGGCGACTGCAACCTTTCCGTTTGGTCGCAACAAGTCACCGTCACCACGGGTTGGGATACTCAATTCGAGCTCGGGTTTCCGGGGTCGATCATGGTGTACGCCGCGCTTGCAGAAGCGCGGAGCGGCGGCACTGCGCGCCGGACGCGGCTCGTCGATGGCTCGGTTCTAGGCGTGAAGGTCGTTTCGATTCCGCGCGGCTCGCGGGGCGTCATGGTGCGGACCGCCTCGACGCCCTATGGCGCGTCGATCGGTGCGCTGCGCTACCTGTCGAACGCGCTCCCGATCGATGCGCTGACGGCCGCGGAGGTCTCAGCGGCGCACGGGCGCGGCGAGTACCTGCAAATCCCGACGAACGCGAACAACGTCGAGCTAACCATCATCGCCGCGGCCGCGGAGCTCGTGACGGTGGAATTTGAGCTCCGACCTTGATGGAGCGACGGTAACGCCCATGGAACAGACGACGATCCACGCTCCGACGAACGGCCACGGCCCGGCGCCCGTGACGGTGAACGTGCTCTCCATCGCAGACACCGCAAAGCGCATGGGCGTTACGTCGCAGGCCGTCCGGTACTGGGTAGAGCGCGGACACCTGACGCCGATCGCGCTGCCGGAAGATCCAAACCGGCAAGGGTTCGACGAGTCGGAAATCGCGACGTTCGAGCGCGTGCGGGATGCGCTCCGCGCGAGCGGCTCCATGGACCCGACGGGAAGCGGCCGGCCTTCGACGGAGCGCGAAGGGAAGGCCGACGCGCTCCTCTTTCGCGTGCTCGACCGGCTCGACTCGATGAACGCGAAGCTAATGGGCATCGTGGAAGGCGCGCTAGTCGCGCGCGAAACCAACCTAAACGACGCGGCGACGCGCGACGTGGTTGCATCCACGCTCAAGGCTGAAACCGCGATGAAGCTCGGGCTCGTCGAGAAGGTCGGCGGCGCGATCGACAAGCTCGGCGGTCGTTTGCTCGCGCCGAAGGGCGGGCCGCAGGGTATCCCCTT
>Ga0334722_10004739_pt1 | contig 14018 bp, 14 predicted proteins | sample C3_bottom_MG_FD_207210 | JGI IMG/M metagenome (GOLD analysis project Ga0334722, IMG submission 207210) | Sediment microbial communities from Yellowstone Lake, YNP, Wyoming, USA - C3_bottom | ecosystem: Environmental > Aquatic > Freshwater > Lake > Sediment | place: USA: Wyoming | collected...
GTCAAATACTGTTAATACCTGGTGGTACAAAAAAAATAGAAGCCATCAAGGCTCCTGTTGTAAAATCCAAATCAAAAGCGAAAAAAACTGCAAACACAAAGTCTAGCTATTCAACTACTAAAATATCCAAAACTGTTTGGACCCCTGGCGCTCTAAGTCAACTTCGCAAAATTCCTTCAGCTATCAGGCCATCGGTCAAGAAAAAAATAACCAATTATGCCATTAGTCACGGCATTAGAACCATAACCAAGGAAATTTATTTAAGTATCCGAATATAATAAAAAAGCCCAGATATTTATCTGGGCTTTAAGATTTTTAATATTAACTAATTACTTTTATTGTCAGCCTTTACTGCTGTACAAAAACTTCTCAATTCATTTTTTTTAATATAAATTCGCGCCAAAGTTTTTGAGAGGAACACATGCAATAAAACATAGCCCTGTTTTGTAAAATGAGTCTTTGTTTGTTTGTGAAATTCCACAACAACCGACTCATTTACTTTTTCTCGCAATTGAAGCAACTTACCCGAATTCATATGTTTTAGGATAAAATGAAAAGACGCCCCATTAACAACTATTTCCCCTTCACTTCTTGCATCAGAAACAGCACTCCCCAATTTCATATTCTGCAAACAAACCGATACTTCATCAGCTTTAACCAAAACCCCATCTTTGTTCATAATTTCACTCCATAATTAAATGTTTTGATATAATTAGTTTATTTTAAAGATCCAACGAAAAAATCTTAGCATAACAATTTCAATTTGTCCATATTAAGAAATTCTCAAAAACTAGCAATATATATCTATTATTTCACAATCTCCTCCCAAGGAAACAAATCTCTCCCAAAATGCCCATAAGCCGCTGTTGCTTGAAAAATTGGTCTCTTCAATCCCAATCTCTCAACAATAGCCCGTGGACGGAAATCATATTTTCCTTCGATTAAATTACTAATATCTTTGCCATTCTCATCCAAGGCTGATACCATCAATGGATATTCGTGACCAATTGCATAAGCCACGGAGACAAGGCATTCTTTGGCCAAACCCTGGGCGACAATATTTTTAGCTACAAAGCGCGCCATATAGGCTGCTGAACGGTCAACCTTGCTCGCATCTTTACCAGAGAACGCACCACCGCCATGTGGGATTAAACCACCATAGGTATCGACCATGATTTTTCTGCCAGTCAAACCAGTGTCAGCTTCAAATCCACCTTGGGAAAATATTCCAGTTGGATTAACCATAATCTCATAGTCACCATTGCCAATAACTGGGACAATTAATTTTTCAATCAAGCCTTTTTTTATTTCCCCCTGACTAACATCCTTGATATGTTGTGTGCTTATCAAGACTGTTTTTATTTTATTATCTTCAATAGTAATCTGCGCTTTGGCGTCTGGTAATAAAAATGGCAATTCCCCGCTCTTGCGCAAATCTTCCATACCCTTGGTTAATTTATGAACCAAGGCCACAGCTCTTGGCAAATATTCTTCCGTTTCATTGGTAGCATAACCATACATAATTCCCTGATCGCCAGCACCACCAGTATCAACACCGACAGCAATATCTGGAGATTGTTTTACCAGTCTGGTAATTATTTCCAATTCATCAGTATAACCGATTTCTTTATAAACTTTGCGCGCAATTTTCTCCGCGTCAATCTCAGCCGTAGTGGTAATTTCGCCACCAATAACCAAAAGACCATGACCACCGAAACATTCGGCTGCCACGCGAGAATTAGGATCTTGTCTTAGACATTCATCCAAGATAGCATCAGAAATCTGATCGCAAATTTTGTCCGGATGCCCGGAGCTCACGCTTTCTACTGTGTAGTTTTTGTTGTAATACATAAGTATTTTATTAATAATAAAACAATTCCCCAATACACAATCAAAAAAATCTCCCCCTGATATACAGGAAAAGAGATTAGTAAAAAACTTTTTATCTTTTCCCGACTAAGGGATGGAATTAGCACCTACTTTTGCACGTTACTGCAAAAGGGTTGCTAGATGAGTCACTGGGGCCAATCCCCTCGTCATCTTCTTGATAAATATTATTCGATTGTAATTATATTATAGCAGATTTAAATTTTGCGTCAAATAAAAAATTATTATATATTTTTATAATTTCTTGGCCTTAATAATTAATTCCATCTCAGGAATATACGAGCCACTTACGGGCATTTTCAAAAATTCTTGCGTAAAACGTTTTCCAGTATCAACAAATCCTAATTTTTTATAAAAATTAATAGCCTTGTTATTATAGGTTGCGACTTGCACAATTATATCTTTTTCGGTACCAAAAAATTCTTTCGCCTTTTCCCAAAACATCAATCCAATTCCCATTCTCTGACAACTTGGCAAAACATAAATAGCCATCAAGTCGTTATAGAGCTCAGTTTTTACAAGTTTGCAAACACCAACAACTTTAACATCATCCTTTGCAACGAGAAACAGCTTTTCCCCCGTCTCACTCATCATATCGTCAATTCTTTTTTGAAGTGCGCTATCAGAAAATCTATTTTTAAACCTTTCCTCGATATCATCAATAGTAATCCCAGCCTCGTCATTTGGATATGTAGCCAACCAAGTCTCATAAAAAACTTGCTGAATATCTTTAACATCACTTTCTTTTGGTCTTTGGCTAGTAATCATTTTATTTTTTTTATAATATCAATTATCTCACGCGGTCTGATATCTCTTTCATTAATATCGTTTAATAATAACCAAGCCGGTTCATATTTATTGTTATCTGTCATATTTTGATATTCCTCACCACTCCCAACACCAACTTCTCCACTCACAATACTACATAAATAAAATTCTATTTCATCTTGATTATATAATTCAGTATACAACAAATCACCAACCTCAACCGTAACATTTACCTCCTCCAAACATTCTCTAATAAGAGCCGATTTTACATCCTCATCCTTCTCCACTCCTCCACCAGGAAAAACATAATATGTTTCATTATTTTTAAAACGTTTTATGGTTAATATTTTTCCATCTTTTATTATAACCGCTCTGACTCTTTTTTGCATTTGCATATATTATTTGAGATTATGCCTTAATTATATCACAGCCCCAAAATAAAACAAAAACTGCCCTAAAATTAGAACAGTTTATTTTATGAAATAAGAAATATTATTTAAAAATTCCAGCCTAAAGCAATGAGATTTTATTTGTCATCTCTTCTGCTTTACCCTTGTCCATAAGCAAGGCAGATGAAATGCCAACCCATTTCACAAACTCAGGCATGTGTTTTTTTTCTAACTGATCAATGCCAATTCCTCCTAGATGAAATTTTGTCTGTCTTTCTAGGAAAAATTTTGCCGCTGGACCCATGTAATCAGTTGCTATTGAAACAACTTTTTCTGATAAGTCACTCATATTATTTATCTTTATTTTTATTATCTTGACCCTCCATTTCGTCATTCATTCCCATCATAATTTTCAAACTAGTAACCATTCTTCCAAAAGAATCCGCCAAAGCACCGATTTCATCTTTTCTATGTACATCAATTACCACATTAGTATTTCCCTTGCTAATTTCTTCAGCACTCTTATTTAATTTATTAATATCCTTAATAATGGTTAATGAAAAATAGCCAATAATCAACATACTGATTAAAATTGCAATTCCCATAATTACATAAATTGAATTACCAATGAAATTTTGTCGTTGAATAACCTTTGTTGCTTCCATATCAGCGCCGATTATTAAGATTGTTTCACCATTAGCATTTTTTAAAGGAGCATAGGCTGACAAAAAAGTACCCCACTGATCCGTATAAACATCATCAGAAACAGTTGGCCCATTTACAGCATCGAATAACTTCGGTTCAGCGTCATCATATGTCTCACCAATACTAGCTGGTTCATCCGCTATGTCATCTAAATTAAAAATAGCCTTACCATTATCAATATGCAAAACGTAAAAATTTATAATCGTATCACTTGATGATCGCAAATTTGCAATTCGATTTTTTAGAGCTATATACGCCTCTGTATTTTCCTGTCCTGGTTGCAGACTAGTCAGCAAAGCAATATCTTCCTGGGAAATGCTCTGAGCGGTTATACCAATAATTTGACGCATATCCTCTTTAGTTGAATCAAGTAATGCTTTTTTGGTTTTGGTAAATGTAAAGAAGAAAATACCGCCAGCAATGATGGTTATTAGCAAAATAAAACTAATAATTAATTTTGTTTGCAAGCTATGAATTATTTTTTGCATATTTTATTATTTAATAATATTTATTTTATTTTATCATATTTTTTCTTTGGCATCAAAATTTTCTACTCCTTCTTCTTCCAATAAACAAAGCCCGCTAGCAAAACAACAATAATTCCACCACCAAAAGCAATATATTTATTCTTATTACCACCACTCTGAGCTTTCACGGCCGCATCTTCCTTTACCGGAGCTGTTTCGGTAATTCCCCATACCGAGTAATCTTCTCGAGGAATAGTTTCAATAGCGACTGATTGCAATTCTTGAGCTTTTTGAGATGCGTTTTTTGATAAATCCTCCAAGCGTTTAATCTCAACATCAAATACTGAGGCCTCGGCTGGGAATTCTCCTGCCAAAATAGAACCGATTTCGGCTAGGCTTTTGTATATCTGAGCATCGGCCACGGCATCCATAAACTGGCTGGCATCTGGCGCACTGTCGGCGTGAGCTAGTGAAATTAATTGAAAAGTATTTTGCTCTTTATTTATTTGTGCTTGAGTGTCGATTTTTAGACCCAAAGAATTTTTTAGTCCCTTGCTCATTTGAGTCATAATATCACCGTGAGTTTTATACCATTGAAACATATTCGCCGCGTCCACAAAAGCTGTTCTAGCGACTTTATACATATTTTCAACTTGTCCAATAAGTGTCGCAAACTCGGGAAAAATTATAGATGTCGCTTTGCCACCAAGATCAAAGCCCAGGTCAAACCAAGATTTTGTCATTGCGCGCCAATATTCTCCTTGCTCAGCCTTGATATATTTTTCCGCCATATTAGTGTAATTACTTCGAGCTGAGTCCAGGTCATCAGAATTCTCAAGAGTTGGGAAACCATTTTTTTGTCCCTCGGTAATGAAAGTTTCAATATCTTTCATTTGCGCCACAGTGACGGCATTTACTTGCTTATAAAAATATTCCTGAATTCCCTCACTGACATCTAGCTTTGTTCCTGCTTTTTCTTTCAATTTATCAGCAATCAAATATTTATCTTCCAAAAACTTTAACAAACCGCCAAGATAAATTTTTGAGTCTGGCGCATAATAACTAATACCGGCCTGCATAGCGGATCCCAGCTTCAAAAGAGTGGCTTTGTATACGGCATCAATCTGTTTTGAAATTCCGGCTACGGCCTTGTCACCGAGTTTTAATCCTTTTGCATTTATTTTGTCGGTAATTGCTCCCGTAATTCCAATCACTGAATCAAGCAAATCAATCATATTGCCAACCGCGTCCTTGGTTACTGTCACCAAAGAATCAGCGGAAACTTTTCCAAATTCTTGTCCTTTGTTTTCAAAAAAGAGAGCATAGTTTAAACGTTTCAAACCATAGACGAGACTTTTTCGTTCTTTGTTGCTTTTTGCGCCAGCCAGATTTTCTGCAAAATTATCAACAAAGGCATTCACGGTTACATTTTGTCCCAAGACACCAAGGCTTGTTAATTTTGTTCTCACCTGTGAAAGTTGTTTAGCCACCTCTTCATTCAGAACAAGGGTAAATTTAAGATCATCAGTCTCACCTTTGAGAAATTCATTTGGAGTTGGGATTTTTGTTTTTCCTTTGTCATCCGTGGTATATATTTTTTCTTTTGTTAATTCAATATTTGAGCCGACAACAGAAAAAAACTTCTCCTTATCCTTTTCTGACATAATATTAACTTCCGCATTCACGAGGCCACCTTTGAAAACAACCTTATCTTGTTTGGTTTCAAATCCATAGGCCATTACTTTGACTGGAGTATAAAGCACCATTTGTAGAGGAATAACAATATTTTGCTCTTCTTTTACAGCACTAGCATTTAGGGCTGTAAAATTAAGATTTAAGCCACTTTGATAATTCTTTGTCGGATCAGCGCTAAGTAAATCAGGGGGTGTGAATGTTATGCGATAATGATTATCACCAGTATCTTCGGTGGTTAACACTCCTAGAGAACCAGAAGTCAAGACAAATTTCACTGGCACGAAAGGCTGATCTTTTTCCTTGAGCGCGCGCACGGAAACATTGGCAATGCCGACAGTTTTGCCATCAGCCAAAAAAGGCGGTTTTTGGTCATTGAGCCAATCCACCTTAATATCAAAAGGACCGACCTCTTCACAAAGCCCACTTTCTTTCTTTTCAAAATTAGGCTCACAATTACAAGATTCCGTCTTTACATCAAAACGCAAATGCAAATCATCCTTGCCACACATTTCTTGATGCGTTTTGCATTCACTTTTATAACGAAAATGTTCTCCAGAACATCTAGTACAAGTATCACCACTCAAAATCGAGTTTTCATCCCCACAACTAGAAGCAAATTGCGCTTTTCTCTGGGCCACGTAACCACTAAAGCCATTTTGTACAGTCTCATTAGCAGTCGCCTCAGTTTGCCCTATCTGCTCACAAAAATTCTTATCTCCATGAAATCCACATTTACAAAAACGAAAGTCAATCATCGCCCCACAATAATCATTCTTAATATCAGGAGTTTGAAATTTTTCAACCGTAATCGTGGCATTGGCTGGTCTAACGTATAACCCAACCATCAACATGAGAAAAATAAGTTTTTTCATAGAGTTTAAATTTAATAGTAATCTTATTTTATTTTAGCAAAATATATGAATAATTCAATGCCAAATTTTTTAATATAAAAATAATAACTTGACTTTTATTTAAAATTTGTTAATATCTTTAAACGATCTTTTTATTTAAAAATGTAATCAATTACATTTAAACTAAAACGCAAACAAGGAGGACACAATGAAGATAAAGGGAGAATTAAGATATTTAGGATGGAATAATGATGGAATAATGATCACCGGAGTAGAAAAAACATTAGACCTTAAGCCAACTATTATTTTCCATTTAACCACTTTTCACCATAAGCCGATTCAATCAAGACTGACCATTGGTGGACTCGTTATAAAGTCTCCAGGTTTTGAAATTAAGGATGTTTCCAACGAAGATTTTAACACCGTTATCTTGAACGATGACACTGCGGATGGAATAATTAGAACCATTGAAATGCTTCTCATAATGTTCAATGGACTAAAAGTCACCTTCGGTGCAGAACTTGGTAAATATCTTTATTTTTCTTCAGATTTCGATGACGTGCCATTAAAACTGCGAATAGCAAGTGGCGCATCGTGCAATATCCCCAAAGGCGCTGAAAAAAATATTTGTCAGATCGGAACCACAAATTGTTGCGCGTTTGTATCATTTTCACAGGGTAAATTTCGTTGCGAAAAATTCAATCCGTCGTTAGCACTGGAAATATTAAACCGTGTCTATAATAACGACATGAACGCGAAACGCATAGGCAACTGTTGCTTAATCGAATAACAAACAATCATAAAAAGTGGACACCAGTAGTGCCCACTTTTCTTTTTCAAAATATCCCTAAGATAACCCCTCCATCTCAATCTCCAATTCAATTAATTTATCCTCCTGATAATAAATAACATCTTTCAACTGTTTCATTTTCACATCTCTTTCCCGATCAAATTTATACCCATCAGCCTCGTATTCTGCAAGTAATCTTTGCTGTATTGCCTTGTCATACTCAATACTTTTCTCAATTTTTGAATATTCCTTTTTAAGTTCTTTTCTTTTTTCTTGTTTCGCTCGACGAGCATCTTTATCATCTTCTTTTACCGCTTGTTGCTCAGCACTCTGGTGAGGATCACCCAGACCGGCTCTTTTATACAATTCGTGCAAATAATCATCGTAGCTGAGTTTGCAAAATTTCACTGCGCCATCACCTACTTCGATAATTTTGTCTGCCACGGCGTGGATGAATTCGCGATTATGACTGATAAATAATATAGTGGCCTTGCTTTTACTCAAAGCCTCAGCCAGAGTTGTCACTGTTTCGAAGTCGAGGTGATTGGTTGGCTCATCAAGTAACAGGACATTGCATTCGCGCAATAAAATTCCTGCGATACACAAACGCGCCTTTTCACCGCCAGAGAGCATGGCAATGGTTTTCTTAATATCATCACCATAAAACAAAAAATTACCGGCTATGCGATAGACATCTTCAATATTTGAGCTAACCCCAGCCTGCCGTTCCAGATACTCACCCACCTGCTCCTTCGGATTCATTTTTGAAGTTACGTGCTGATCGTAATAAGCAATTTTGGTATGTGGCGCCCAGGAAAATTCACCAGTCACAAGAGGAAGATCGCCATTTAAGGTTTTTAAAAAAGTTGTTTTGCCTTGACCATTATCACCCAAGACCGCCACGTGGTCACCACGACGAATATCTAGCGTAGAAATATCGGCTACTTTTTTATCCTGATAACCAATACTCATATTATCCAAATTAAACGCAAAACCACTTTTATTCTCCACGGTTGGAATAATAATTTTCGCCGTTTTTAACGATTGCCGAATAGAAACTTCCGATAAACGCTTTAATTGCTTCATCTTGGACTGTGCCATAGAAGCCTTAGAAGCTTGATATTTGAAACGATCAATAAAATCCTGCAGTTGCTTCTTCTGCGCCTTTATCTTCTTATTAAATTTCTCATCCGTCTTATCTTTTAATTCCTTATAATCCAAATATTGATCCAGCGAACAAGGGAAAAAATAAAGCTTGCCCTGATCCACCTCCAGTGTCTTATCACAAGTACTACGCAAAAATTCTCGGTCATGAGAAATAACCATATACGAACCATTGTAAGTCTTGAGAAATTCTTCCAACAACAAAAGCGTGCTCAAATCCAGATGGTTGGTTGGCTCATCCAATAATAATAAATTTGGATCCCGCAACAACATCGCTGTTAGTTTTACCCGCATCCGATAACCACCAGAAAGATCACTAATTTTGCTATCCAATAATTCATTCTTGAGCCGAAAACACCCGGCAATCTTGGCACACTCCCAAGCCTCCTTACCACTATCTCGTTCCAAAAATCCAATCACAGTATCAGTATCCAAAAATTTCTCCTGTTGCTCCAAATACCCAATCCGCGTCCCATCAAAAACGGATATCTCCCCGCTATCAATCTTCTCCTCCCCCAACAACATCTTAAACAAAGTAGTCTTCCCCGCCCCATTCCGCCCAATAATTCCAATTCTCTGCTTTTTAGCAACATAAAAAGTAGCCTCATCAAAAATGACATGAGGCCCGAAGGATTTGGATATTTTATTTATGCTTATTAATCCGGACATTTCATTTTTCTATAATTCTCACACATCATTATTATATTTCAAAATGCCAATAAATACAATTTAGAAAAAATTAATAATGATTATTAACCACCATCCCCGGATTATCCGTTGTTGAATAAACCGCATTCACTCCCACAGCACTAGGTTTAGTTAAGTCGTATACATATCTAGCATCACCCTGAGTCATATTTGTGCATCCAGAACTTCTTTGTGCGCCAAAATCATCATGCCAATACGTTCCGTGCAATGAATATGATCCCTTATAAAACATTACCCACGGGACGTCAGGTAGGTCATAAACGTGAGTTGCTATTGGTGGTGCGCCTTTCATTCTTATTTTATTTATTTTATACCAAACATTATAAGCTCCCAAAATAGTCGGGGTTTGTGTCATACCCGTAGAGACATAAGTAGACATAACGGGTTGATTATATTTATATAATGTCAAAACTTTTTTAGTAATATTAAGATCTGTCCAATAATCACCCGGAATAACAACAGACGGGATAGTTAATTCCCTATCTGGTGCAGGCTGAGCAATCGCGTTTACAAATTGTGAATCTACAAAAGCACCAGGATATTGACCACCATCAATCTTATACCAAACACGCCCATTGCCTTTTTGCATATCCAAGACTTTAATTTTATTATTCACAAAAAGAGTCCCCAATTTTTTCGACACTGCACTGGCTCCTTCCATAACCGGAACATAGCTTGAATTAACCCTACCCCACCAACCCAAATTTTGCCACGAACGTGAAATTTGAATGCCAGAATTATCTAAGGTTATTTTCCCAATTGGAATTGTTTTTAAATTCTCATTTGTAATACCTAGAGAAAATTGGCGCATAATATAAAACGCATCAGTCGGATTGGCAATGTAAATCACAGACTTGTCATCAGGATTAACATAATAAGCCCTACCCAAATCCTCTGGCTTGAGCAAAATCAACCCCTTGAATCTATCAGGAGTACTACTGCTAATTTTATCAAAATCACTATTCGAAACACCCAAAGACAAATTCCTCATAATACCATAAGCATCAATCGGCTTACCCAAATAGTATCGATGAAAATCACCAGGATAAACATACCAAGCCTCACCATGATTATCGACATCCAAAAGAATTTTACCACTCAAAATGCTGGAATAATTATCATTTGGAAAAGCAAAAACTTGATTCGCAAAAACAATGGCAAAAATCGCAATAATTAGGCTAAATTTAAATATATTCATATAGTTTTAATAACAAGCTAATCTTAGTCTACATATCATAAAATGTCAATAAAAAAAACCCGCACATTTTAAAGTGCGGGTCATGATATATTTAACAAGCTATTTCAATCTCTTGAGACAATATGCCACTCACTCCTTTGCCCTGTAATTCAACCATCAAATTAGCAACACTAGTTTTTGGAACTATTGTTTCTAAAGCATAATCACCATTTGATAATTGGTTAACAGTTGGCGCTTCAAGTGCGGGCAGAACGGATATAATTTTTTCCAACAAATCCTTATGAACGTTCATCTTTAAAAGACGAAGATTGGAGGAGCGCAAAGCACCTACTAATAGACTGGCAAAATAGCTTAACTCTTGGCTATCATTCTTGGTAACTAAAATAGTTGGGGAAACAAGAATGGTTTTGACAATCACTAAGCCATTCTCGCTCAAACTATCGCCGGTCTCTGTCACACAGACACCATAGTCATATTTACCAAATGCAACTTTTTGTTCTGTGCCACCATGCGAAAAACGAATCGTAGCTTTTTTAAAAAAACTGGAAGTAAGCATTGGATACTCAGTTGTAACCAATATTCCTTCTCTATCAACCAATTCTGATTGTTTGCTAAAAATAACAATTTTTACTGGTTGATTAGTTTTCTTGGAATAATTCAATTCTGCCAAAGTGATTAACTGATCGCCAAGACCAACCTCTGCAAGCCAATCGCGACCAAAAATTGCCACATCCACCATACCGTCAACAAGTGCTTCGGCCATGTCTTGTGGTCTCATAACAATTGCTCGATCAAAAATATCCGAACCTTCGATACGTGCTTCGAATTTTCGACCATTGGTTACCACCCCAATTCCAACCTTGGACAGCATCGCGAGTGTTGACTCATACAGCGAGCCATTAGGAATTGCCAAAATTAATTTACCCGACATATTACACCTCCTTTTTTTGGTTAACAAATAATAATACATCCTGATCTTCATTGATAATGCGATAAAAACATGACTGATGAAATTTTCCATTTTTAGCTAAAACATGACACGCACCACAATTATTAACGGGTCTAACTAAGTACAAAAGTGAATTCTGTTCACAATTTACGCGTACTTCACACAACTCCAGCGTACTACCAGAAGTCAATCCTTTAACCCACAATTCATTCCTCGACGTTGACCAAAAAGCTGCCGCCTTGTTTTTCATTGCATAATTGAACGCAACCTGATTAACATATGCCAATATTAATACTTCCTTGCTACATACATCTTGAACCACCACTGGAATTACGTCATTTTCAGCAGCTACATTAATCTTCTGATAAATCTTTCTGAGTTTAGAAAAATCAATCAGAATTTCTGTTCCATGTTCCAACCGCTCAATGTTCGACATTGTCCATTCCTCTCTTGTTAAATTTTGAAAGAACAAAAAAACTCTTCCTATTTTCAGGAAGAGCTCAACTTTCAAAATTTTTACAAATCAAAAACTTAACACTTCCCAAAAACATTAGAAGAGTTATGATGTGCTGAACGCGACAAAGCGAGCTGATAACCGCCTTCGCCATTATTCAACCACGTTGCTACTCTACCAATAGTAGTAGTACTTGAGCCCATAAGCTCTGAAATCTTTCTATACGACATTCCCTGTTCAAGCAATCGAACAATCTGCCAACGCTCAGCCATTGCAGAAATCTCCTCAATCGTACACAAATCACGGAAAAAACTTTCCGCTTCTTTGATATTTTTTAAGCTTAAAATAGCCGTAAAAAGTGACTCTGTATTTTTATTGAATTTAAATTTATTCATATTATTTGTATTAATGTATTAACATAATAACACACTTAAATTATTTGTCAAGGTCTATATTAATGATCCCAATATTTAATTTTATATCAAAAAAAATAAGGCCAAATTTAGCCTTATTTGAATTTTCACATAATTTTCCCAACAAACCACAATAACTACACAATCATCACATCCAGACATCTTTACCAGATCACCACTCAAGACTGCCGGTGGAATACTCCTTTACTGTCGATTCAAAAAAATTACTTTCAGTCATATTCCCCTGCGTAAACTCATCCAACCAGGTAAACGGGTTTTCTGTGTTCCATTTTTTTGGCAAACCCAAAGCTTTTAATCTCAGGTCACCAATAAAATAAAGATAATCAGTTAAATTATTTTTATTTAGTCCCAAAATTCCATCTTTAATACATGACAATCCCCAACTTAATTCATGCTCAATAGCGCCCTCAATATTTTTTATAATACGCGCTTGAAATTCTGCCGTCCAGAGCTCTGGTTGCTCTTGTTTGATGGTGCTCACAATATTTATAAATAATTTCAAATGCATATCTTCATCACGATTAATAAACTGAATCATTTGAGCGCTACCAGGCATTTTATTATTTCGTCTCAAGACATAAAAATTCAAAAAAGCACTATAAAAATATATTCCTTCTAAAATCACATTACCGACACAAGCTTCGAGGAAGGCTTGGTCACTTTCAAATGTTCCCGTAGAAAAACTACGATTACCAATTTTATTAATAGCCGCCAAAACATACTGATTTTTTGTGTATAATTCTTTGTCCACCTTATACATCCCATAAATCTCATCCGGGTCAAATCCCAAGGCCTCGATCATGGTCGCATAACTATGAACATGCAGAGCCTCCTCATAAGCCTGACGCACTACAGCCAAAATCACCTCAGGCGATGTAATCTGATTAATAATATTCGTCGTCAAATTAGCCGTTTGAATTCCATCCAAGTTGGAAACGAACGCCAAACTTCTTTTATAAACACGTCGTTCATTTTCAGTTAAAAAATCTGGTTTTTTCCATTGTTCAATATCTTCCTGCAAGTTTACTTCTTGTGGAACCCAATTATTCTTGAGCATCGTCTTAAAAATGTCGTCAGCAAACGGATGTTTTAAAGGTGCAACTTGCATCAGTCCATCGTCCTCGCCGTTAATAATACGCCGTTTGTTTATCACTTCGGCATTTGAGTAATTATTCATAATTGTTTTATTCTTAATTTTTACTAAATATTCTTTATTGACATGCTTCACAGTCTGGATTATCAATCAGGCAAGCTTTTGGCGCACTAACAATATTTTCAACGCTTACAGCCTCCATCACCTCTTCTTTTGCAGACGGCCTTTCGATTGTCTTTGTTATTTGCGACGCTGCCAAAGTACGCAAATAGTAAGTAGTCTTGAGACCTGCCTTCCAGGCATCAATATAAATATCACTCAAAATTTTACCACTACTGGTGGTCACAAAAATATTTGTAGACGCGCTCTGGTCAATCCATTTACCACGAAAAGCGGCCGCTCGTACCACCCACTGAGGTTCAATCTCAAAAGTTTCACGATACTTATTTTTTAATCTTTCTGGGAT
>Ga0334722_10004740_pt1 | contig 14018 bp, 8 predicted proteins | sample C3_bottom_MG_FD_207210 | JGI IMG/M metagenome (GOLD analysis project Ga0334722, IMG submission 207210) | Sediment microbial communities from Yellowstone Lake, YNP, Wyoming, USA - C3_bottom | ecosystem: Environmental > Aquatic > Freshwater > Lake > Sediment | place: USA: Wyoming | collected...
AGGGGATGACCGCGAGGAGCATGCGCGCCTCCCAGCCGATGAGATCGAGCACCGTCATGCCGGTGGCGCCGGGTCCGAGGAAGGACGCGATGCCGTACAGGGCCGCGCCGAGCAGCGCGGACAGTCCGCCCGCGAGCGCGGGACGCCTCGCGGCGAACCAGCCGGCGCCCAGGGACGCGAAGACGATGTAGGCGACGGCGAGCAACGCCGTCGTTCCGATCCACGTGCCGACCTGCAGGTACACCACGAGCTGCGCGACGGCCGCGACGAGGACGGCAAGGGCGAATCGCATCCGGGCTACTTCACCGACGCGAGGGCGTGGTCGGCGCGATTGAGCGGCTCGGCGCGTCCGTCGTCGCCGATGATCGCGATGTCCTCGATGCGTACCCCGAAACGTCCGGGCAGGTAGATCCCCGGCTCGATCGAGAAGGCCATGCCCGGCTCGAGCCGCTCGGCGTTGCCCGAGACGAGATAGGGATGTTCGTGGCCGTCGAGGCCGATCCCATGGCCGGTCCGGTGGATGAAGTACTTCCCGTAGCCGGCGTCCTCGATGACCTTCCGCGATGCCGCATCGACGCTCTCCGCGGTCGCCCCGCTCTTGGCCGCCGCGTAGCCGGCCTCCTGCGATCGGCGGACCGTGTCGTGCACCGTGCGGGTCTCCGCGTCGGGCCCCCCGACGAACACCGTCCGCGTGATGTCGGAGCAGTACCACTCGCGCGTGCCGCCGAAGTCGAGCACGATCGCCTCGCCCTTCGCGATCAGGCGCTCGCCCGTCGCGTGATGCGGCGACGCGCCGTTCGGCCCCGACGCCACGATGGTGAACGCCACCTCATCGTGGCCCTCGTCGCGGAGGAGCGTCGCGAGGTCGTCTGCGACGTCGCGCTCGCGGCGTCCGGCGAACTCGCGATCGAGGATGCGCGCGTAGGCCCGATCCGCCGACTCTGAGGCGGCGCGCAGCGCCTCGCGCTCGCCTGCGTCCTTGCGCATGCGCAGCTCGCGCGTGAGGCTGGAGGCGAGGCCGAGGCCGCGCCCGCCCAGGGCCTTCTCCAGGCGGAGGACGAAGAGTGCCCACATCTGGTCCGCGACGAGCACCTCACCACGTCCGCCGACGAGCGAGGCGACCAGCGCGTACGGGTCGTCGGTCTCACCCCAGGTGCGCTGCGCGAGATCGGGTGCAGCGGCTCGCGCGCGCGGTGACTCGAGCTCGGGGACCACGAGGGTCGGCGTGCCGTCCGCCGGCAGCACGAGGCAGGTGAGGCGTTCGCTCGTGAACACGCGATAGCCCGACAGGTAGGCGAGATCCGAGGCCGGCGACAGGAGGAGCGCGGCGGCCCCGCGCTCGCGCAGGGCCTTGCTCGCACGTTGTCTGCGAGCGGCGAAGGCCGCTCGATCGGTGGGCATCGGCCACCGAGGATAGCCATGTCGAAACGTGGCTCTCGGCCATCGGGCCCCGGAAATCCGCCGGCGCTCCGAATGCGTACTGGTTTATGGAACGCGAACGCCGCTTTGCGGGTAATGGAACAAGTGAACGGCCGGCTCCGTTCTGCCACTCGGAAGGTCTGGAGGTCCCGCGATGACCGTACGTGCTGAGCTCTACTGCTACTTCTGCGGACATGGACTCGGGGAGGTCCTGGTGCCCACCACGGCGCGCCGGCCTTCCGTCGAGCAGCTGCGTGTCGCGTATTCGAAGCCTGGACGCGAGGCGCCGGCATGGAGCAACGCGGATCAGCCGCTGTGCCCGCGCTGCGGCGGGCAGCTCTTCCTCGAGCGATTCGAGCACGAGGTCGTGCGCGGCTCCGACCGCCGCCCGCTGAAGCGCGCCAGCTAGGCTTCGCCCGTTGACCGTGAGCGGCCGGGACGCAAGTCCCGGCCGTTTTGTGTCGTGTGCTCGGCCTCGGCCTTGGATGGATCGTGCTCGGCGGCGTGTGCGGGTGGACCTGGGCGCGCGCGATCATCACGGCGCGGTCGCGTCCACCTGGTCTCACTCGCCGTCAGGCCCAGATCCTCGGGCTCGTCGCTCGCGGGATGAGCAGCAAGGAGATCGCGCGACATGAGGGCATCAGCGAGCACTCGGTGAACACGCACATCCGTCGCGCGAGGTCGACGCTGGGTGTCAGCTCGCGCGCAGCGGCCGCGGCGCTCGTCGGAGCGCGCGGCGGCGTCGAGTCAGAGCGATCTCAGGTGGTGACGCCTGAGAGACCAAGGCGGTCGGCGACGCGTCCAAGAGCCAGGACGATCTCGCCGACGAGCTCATCGAATGGCACCTGAAGGTCCTCTGCGCCCTTCACCATCATCTCGCGGCTCACGGCACGGGCGAAGGCCTTGTCCTTCATCTTCTTCCGCACGGCGACCGCATCGACATCTCGGACCGCCTTGGTCGGGCGCACGAGCGCGACCGCCGTCACGAACCCGGTGAGCTCGTCCACCGCGTAGAGCGTCTTCTCCATCGCGGTGACGCGCGGGATGCCGGTGTGGTCGCCGTGCGACTGGATCGCGTGGACGATGAAGCCCGGCACGCCCGCCTGTTCGAGGATGGGCCTGCCGTTCTGCGGATGGCCCTGCGGGTCGCGCTCGTAATCGAAGTCGTGCAGCAGGCCCGTCACCGCCCAGACCTCTTCGTCCTCGCCGAACTTGGCCGCGAAGTGGACCATCGCCGCCTCGACCGCCAGGCCGTGCTTTCGCAGGCTGTCCGACTTCGTGTGCTCGCAGAGCAGCGCCCAGGCCTCGTCGCGCTTCATCTCGCCCTCTCCGACCCAGTCCGCGTGACGGGAATGCTAGGCTCGACGGCGTGATCGAGCTCACCCCGGCCGCCGCGGACAAGCTGCGCGAGCTCCGTGGCGACGACCCCGGCCGCGCGTACCTCCGCCTGTGGGTCGCCGGCCGAAGCTGCTGCGGTTACCAGTACTCCCTCGCGTTCGACGAGAAGGCCGAGGACGACGACGCCGTCGTCGAGCAGGCCGGCATCCCGGTGGCGATCGACGCGCAGAGCAAGACCTACTGCGAGGGCGCGACCATCGACTATGTCGACGAGTCCGCCGGCCCCGGCGGGTTCGTCGTCACCAACGAGCGCTTCGGCGGTGGCTGTTCCTGCGGGCGATAGCCAAACGATCGAACCGCCCGCCGGAGTCCGATAGCGTCCTCACGTGACCGGCTGCGGCTGTCTTCTCCTCATCGCGGTCCTCATCGGCGGGATCCTCTTCATGATCTTCGGCTCGACGGACGCTGGTGCGCCCATCGAGCAGAGCGTGGCGCTCGGTGCGCTGGGCGCGCTCCTTCTAATCCGGATGGCGCCGGTGCCACTCCGTCGCTCGCTCGTACGCCCGCGCCGCGCGTAGCAAGACCGCCTCTCGCCAGGGGCCGGCTGCCAGCTGGAGCCCGATCGGCAGCCCCACGCGCGTGAAGCCGCAGGGGATCGACAGCGCGGGGAGCCCGGTGAGGTTGAACGGCGAGGTGTAGGAGGTGAGGAGCCGCGCGGATGCGGCATCACGCTCACCCGCGGTCCGGCCATCCTCGCGCGGCAGCGCCGGCGCGGGTGTCGTGGGCGTGAGGATCACATCGAAACGGTCCAGCACCTCGGTCCACGCGCGTCGGATCTCCGCCTGACGGCGCCGTGCCGTCGCGAGATCCGGTCCGGTCACCGCCTCGCCGGCCTTCATGCGCTCGAGCACGTACGGACCGAAGTCGCCGGGACGATCGCGCATGTGCTCGCGGTGGTACGCGGCCGCGTCGGTCGAGATGATCGCGCGCTGCGTCTCGCGCAGCAGTGCGCTCTGCGGGAGCGCGCGCTCCTCGACGACGGCGCCGAGGCCCGCCAGCACCTTCGCCGCTGCTCGCGTCGCCGCATCCACCTCCGGATCGACCTCGTCGAAGAAGTGCTCCGACGGGACGAGGATGCGCAGACCTACGACGCCGTCGTCGAGGTGCGTGAGGTAGTCATCGACGGGCTCGTCCGCCGATCCAGGGTCGGCGGCGTCATGTCCGGCGAGCTGGGTCAGGGCGATCGCGAGGTCCGTCACCGTGCGCGCGAGCGGACCGGCGTGGTCGAGCGACCACGCGAGCGGCGTGACGCCCCGCAGGCTGATGCGCCCGTACGTCGGCTTGAGGCCCGCGATGCCGCAGAGCGCGGCCGGGATGCGGATCGATCCGCCGGTGTCCGACCCAGGTGACAGGAAGCACATGCCCGTCGCGACGGCGATGGCGCTGCCGCCGCTCGAGCCGCCGGGAATGCGGGTCGTGTCCCATGGATTCCTGGCGTTGCCGAAGTGCGGGTTCTGATTCGTCACGCCGAACGCCCATTCGTGCAGGTTCGTCTTCCCGAGCAGGACCGCGCCGCCCCCGCGCAACCGCGCCGTCACGGCGCTGTCGGTCTTCGCGATGTTGCCGGCGAAGATCCGCGAGCCGGCCGTGGTCGCGATGCCCGCCGCGTCGTACAGATCCTTCAGCGCGACCGGGATGCCGTGGAACGGGCCACGATCCACTCCCCGCGCGAGCTCGTCGTCGGCCCGCTTCGCGTCGGCGAGCGCGCTCTCGAACGTGTGCGTGATGAACGCGACGAGGCTCGCGTCGAGCGCTTCGATACGCGCGATGCACGCGTGCGTGAGCTCGACGCTCGAGGTCCGACGCGCGCGCAGCGACGCGGCGGCCTCGTGCATCGGGGCGAGCGCAGGCTCCTCGATGCCCGCGATGGTACGAGCGTGTTGCTGTTGTTGTAACGTCCGTCGCGTTGAGCGATCGCTCGTTCATACGGTTCGGCGGCCTCGCCGGGATCCTTCTCGCCATCACCTCATGGGCCGCGGTCGTCGCGTACTACACGGTGGCGAAGGCCGGGGCGGACATCGTCGGCGTCCAGGTCTTCCAGTTCCTGTATGCGCTCATCGCGCTGTGGGCGCTCTTCGGGATCGTGGCGGTGTACTGGGTCATCCGCACGCAGGCCGAGGCCTGGTCGTTCTTCGCGACGGTCATCGGCGTTGTCGCGTCGATCGGGACGATGACCGGCTCGCTCTACCAGATCGCGTTCATCCGCGCGTCCCTTCTGGCGACCGAAGGGGCCGCTCATCCATCGGGGGTCTCACCGACCGATCCCCTGAACGTCATGACCTTCGGTCTCACGGGTCTGTGGTTCCTCATCGCGAACATCCTGCTGTGGCGCGCGGCGATGCCGCGTCTGCTCGTCGTTCTCGGATTCGTCGCGGTCGCCGATCTGTTCGCGGGCTTCTTCGGATCGCTCTCGGGCCAGGACGGCCTCGTCACGCTCGCGGGGGTCGTCGCCGGGGGCGTCGGCGGTCCGCTCTACTGGCTCTGGCTCGGGATCCATCTCCGCCGCATGGCCTAACGATCGAACCGTTCGCCGCACGCGCCTGGGCTTAACGCGCCAGCGGGTCGACGATGCGGCCCTGGAGCTTCGTCTCCCAGTGCGTGTGCGGGCCGGTGGTCACGCCGGTCATGCCGATGAGCGCGACCGGCTGACCGCGCACGACGCGCTCGCCGACGGTCACGAGCGGCGCGCTCGTGTGATAGAAGCAGCTCTCGAGCCCGCCGGCGTGCTGCACGCACACGCGATCGCCACCGACGGCGACCCACTCGACGAACGTGACCGTGCCGTCATCGTCGGCGGTGACGATCTCGCCGATCGGTGTCGCCACGTCGATGCCGGTGTGGCTTCCCTGAAGGAACTGCGAGATCTCGCCGGATGTCGGGCGCACGAGCCTCCCCCCGGAAGCCTCGATGCGCGCCCGTCGCGCGGCAGCGTCGGCGTCGACGCGCGCGCCGTCCGGAGTCCCGCCGCAGCGATAGACCTCGAGGCGCGTCGTGTCCCTCCCGGTCCGGCTCACGCCCACGAAGAAGCGGCCGTCCGGGCTGAACGTCCGAGCGCCCAGCAGATTCGGAAGCGTGGCGAGCGCCGGCTCGGTCTTCGAGTCCCACACGCGGAATGAGTCGTACGCGTCGCCACCCGGGACCGTCGGTGAGACGCGGCCGAGGAGGAGCGTCCTCCCGTCGGGTGCCCACCCGTGGACCGTGCCCGCGGAGGGGAGGGGGACCGAGCGAGCGTCACCGTCGAGGTCGCGCAGCTCGATCCGGTCGAGATAGCGCACCAGCAGCACCGCGCCGGCGGGCGCCCACTCGACGTACCGAGCGCCGTCCGCCTCGAGCGGCGTGATCGTGCCGGTGCGCGTCTGGCCGAGATAGCGCTCGAGCGTGCCGTCGAGCGAGTAGCGCGTGAGCGTGAATCGGGTGCCGTCGGCGCTGAAGTAGACGTCGTCCCTCGGGTACTTCGGCACGCGCTGATCCTCGATCCGGGCAACGGTCCGAACGGCGCCATCTCGCCACTCGCGGATCTCGTTCTTCTCGATGAACAGCATGCCGTCGCCGACCCACACGATCCGCGGGATCGTCGGCGTCAGACGGGCGACCACCTCCCCGTTCCTCGTCGCGACCCTGAGCTCGTCGGCGTTCGGGCCCCAGTACGACGCGTAGGCGCCCGTGCCCGACCAGTCGACCTCGTCGCCGACGCCAAGAGGCCGAAGCTTCCCCGTGCGCAGGTCGAGCGTGTCGACGATCTCCTGCTCGCGGTAGCCGGTCACGGAGCGCGCCGACGGAAGCTGTGCGAACCACACGAGCGCGAGCGTCGAGCTGTCCGGCGACCACTTCGCCTCCATGACGTTCTGCACCACCGGCACCGCCGCTCGTCGCACGCAGTGAAGGGAGGCGAAGGGCTCGGTGTCGTCTGGCGGCGCGGCCGCAGAGGCGGCGCTCCCGAGCACCAGGGAGCCGCAGGCCACGAGCACGGTGACGACGCGCACACGAAAAGTGTGCGCTGCCCGCCGAAAGTGCTGACCTGCTGGTGCAGCGACCGGCAGGGGGTGGGTGTTCGCCGGCCACTCGCCTATCGTCACTACGAAATGCGTCGGCTCATCGACGATCCCGTGGCCCACCACCTCTTCACCGAGGCCCAGGAAGGCATCGCCGTGTTCGACGCGAGCGGGACCCTCGTCGCGTGGAACGCCGCGGCGCGCGCGATCACCGGCTGGGACGAGGAGACCGCGGCGAAACAGGACCTGCTGGCGAAGGGCGCGGGGATGCTTCAGATCCGCGACGGGAAGTGGGTCGATCTTCGGAGCACGGCGGTCGCGACACCTCTGCACGAGCTGCGCATCGTGCTCTTCGCCGATGCCAGCGCGCAGGTCGCGCTCACCGAGGCGCGACGCCACATGACCGAGGGCGGGCTCATCGATCAGGTCACGCAGCTGCCCGGGAAGCCGATCGCGCTCGGTCACCTCGAGCGCGCCGTCGCGCTCGGGCGCCGCGACAAGCGGGCCGTGGGCGTGCTCGCCGTCGGCGTCGATCTTCCGCGCGTCGGGGCCGACGCACCGGCCGATGAGCTGATGTATCAGCTCGGTAAGCGCCTCATCACCGCCACGCGCACGAGCGATCTCGCGGCGCGGGTCGGTGAGACCGAGCTGCTCATCGTCCTCACGGCCATGTCCAGCCCGAACGACGCCGCGATCGTCGCGGTGCGGCTGCTTCTTCGGCTCTCGCAGCCGTATGTCCTCTCCGGGAGGGAGCGGTCGGCCACCGTCAGCGTCGGGGTCGCGTCTTATCCGACCGATGGCGACTCCGCCGACGCCGTCCGGAGTGCCGCGCGCGACGCGATGACCCGGGTGCGCCTCGGCGGCGGTGGCTACCAGCTTGCGAATCCCACGATCGGCTGAGCCAGCGGCCGCTCGCGAGGCCGGACCGTGTCTCGTGTCCGCTTCCGTTGTGTATCGCGGGTTGACACCGAGAACCCGCCCGGGGCGACCTATATTTGGCGCTTCCAAACGGGAACGGTGCCGGTGGGGAATGGGAAAAGCCTGAGCAAGATCCAGCCGATCCTGGTGTCGGTCTGCCTCATCGTGTTCACGGCCGCCTCGGCCGTCGTGGGCGCGACGCCCGCGCATGCCTCGTCGGCGAACCCGAGCTACGTCGACTTCTCGCAGTGCGCGAACGGCGCGGCGCCGAGCACCTCGACGGCCTGTCCCGGCGGGTTCATCAGCGGCGGCACGCTGTCGAGCTCGAACTCCCACTACGCCGAGGACAACGCGGTGCCGCAGCGCGCCGTCGTCGCACTCTCCTCGGGGGCAACGCTGACGGGACACAGCTTCACCTTCCGCTATCAGGCTCGGAAGGGAACGATCCACACGTACGACTCGCTCGCAACATGGAATCTGACGCAGACGTCGGCGGATCGCTGTCAGGGGCTCGCTGCCGCTGACTGCCCCGCCGGTGCCGCGAGCACAAAGGCGATCCCGGACGACCCCGCCGTCCTCACGCCGTACACCTCCGCCAGCGGCGTGACGACGGCGCACATGATCCCTGCGGGAGCGGGGCGCCAGATGACGATGTACGGCGGCACCATCACGTCGGTCACGGTCCCGTCGCATAGCTGCGCCGCGCCGTGCACCGGCGACGACTGGGCCACCGTGACCATCTCGTACTCCGTCGCGAGCGTTCCGGCGAAGGTCATGCTCCTCTTCGGCGGCCACCTCGCGTCGGGCTCCGGGCCACGCGGGTGGGGCCTCGGCCTCGGTGCCGCCAACGTGAACGGCGGCCCGTATCACTTCAAGTTCGACAGCGCGGACAGCGGGTCCATCGGGAATCGCGACAACCAGATCTCCGGAACGACCATCCTCGTGATCCCGAGCGTGAATGCGCAGGTCCCGGGGCCCACGCCGACCGTGGCGATCGTCGGGAGCACGTTGAAGGACGGCGCGACGCTCTCGGGTGGGAACAACCCGGGCGGCACCCTCGTGTTCCGCCTGTACGCCCCGGGCGACCCGACGTGCGGCGGTACGCCGATCGACAGCGAGACGGTGACGGTCGCGGGGAACGGCGTGTATACGACCCCGATCGGTTTCGCCGCGAACGCGGCCGGCACCTGGCACTGGACGGTGAGCTACAGCGGCGACGGCTTGAACGCGCCCGTGAGCACCGGTTGCCTCGACGGGTCGGTCTCCGTGGCCAAGGCCTCACCCGCACTCACGACCACACCTTCCCCAGCGACCGGTACCGTCGGCGATGGGCTGCGCGATGCCGCGACCCTGGCGGGCGGCTTCGCCCCGACCGGGACGCTCTCCTTCCGTCTGTACGGGCCGAGCGATCCCAGCTGCAGCGGCGCGCCCAGCTACAGCGAGACCCTGACCGTCTCGGGCAACGGTGGGTACACCACCACGACGAGCTTCGCATCCACCGCGGCCGGCACGTGGCAATGGGCCGTGAGCTACAGCGGTGATGCGAACAACGCCTCGGCCACGAGCGGTTGCGACAGCGAGCAGGTGGCGATCGCCAAGCGCACGCCGACGATGGTCGCCGCGGCGGATCCGGCGACCGTGACCTACGGGTCGAGCCTGCGCGGCACCGCGACGCTGTCCGGATCATTCGCCGGGAGCGGAGTGCTGACGATCAGCCTCTTCGCGCCCGCGGACACGACCTGCAGCGGAGGCGTCGCGTACTCCGAGGACCTCGCCGTGTCCGGCGACGGCACCTACCGCACCGCGTCGGTCACGCCATGGGCGGCCGGCATCTGGCGCTGGACCGCTCGCTACGGCGGCGATGCCAACAACGAGGCGGCCGTCGCCGGATGTGACGGCGCGGCCGCGGTGGTGAACCCCGCGCCGCTCACGATCACGGCGAACGACGCCACGAAGGTCTACGGCGCGGCGCTGCCCGTTTTCACCGTGAGCTACGGCCCCTTCGTGCTCGATGACACCGCCAGCGTCCTCGGCGGCACGCTGGCATTCACCACGACCGCGACATCCGCGAGCGTCGTCGCCGACTACAGCGTCACGCCCGGTGGTCTGAGCTCGCCGAACTACGCGATCACGTTCGTCGCGGGAACGCTGCGCGTGAGCCCCGCGGCGCTCAGGATCACGGCGGACGACGCGAACACGGTCTACGGGGCGCCGCTCCCGGCGTTCACCGTCCGCTACAGCGCGTTCGCGCTCACCGATGGCCCGGGCGTCCTTGCCGGCACGCTCACCTTCGCGACGACCGCCACGCCCGCGAGCGCCCTCGGCGACTTCAGCGTCACGCCCGGTGGTCTGAGCTCGCCGAACTACGCGCTCACGTTCGTCGCGGGGACGCTGCACGTCTACACCGGCCTGGCGCGGTGCTGGGTCCCGGGAACGGGCGGCCTCGCGCTCACGTCGCTGCCCGGTGCGCGCGTCGAGCTGCTGAGCGGCGCGACGGTCGTCGCGACGACGACGGCTGACGCGAACGCCGGCTACCGCTTCTACCCGCTCGGTCCCGGCGCGACATTCTCGGTGCGCTACTTCGGCACGATCACGACCGACGCCGGGCCGCGGAACGTCTCCTGCGGCACCGTCCTTCGGTCGGACGCGACGGGGAACGCGGGCGCGCCGGATCCGCCGAGCATCCAGTCCCTTCAGAACCACACCTGGCCCGCGGCGTTCCTGCTCCAGAGCGGCGTGGCGATCCAGGACTACCTGTTCCGTGAGGGGCAGTCCGGGTGGTTCCGCATCGCCATCGGTCCTGGTCAGCGCATCGTCGTGAGCCTGCGCGATCTGCCGCAGGACTACTCGCTCATCGTCTACCGCGACATCGCGCAGATCGCCGCGTCGCTCGGCATCACGAACATCCGCGACCTGCGGCTGTTCGCGGCCCAGATCGCGCCCGCCGAGCTCTCGCCGGCCGAGCTTTCCCCGGCCGAGCTGTCGCCGGCCGAGCTGTCGCCGGCCGAGCTGTCGCCGGCCGAGCTCTCACCGGCTGAGTTGTCGCCGGCCGAGCTGTCGCCGGCGGAGCTGTCGCCTGCGGAGCTGTCTCCCGCGGAGCTCTCCCCGGCTGAGCTGTCTCCCGCGGAGCTCTCACCGGCCGAGCTCTCTCCGGCCGAGCTCTCACCTGATGCGTACTCAGCGGCGCAGACGCAGGCGCTGTACGCGATCTCAGCGCACGCCGGCACATCGCCCGAGCTCGTCGTCCGCAACACCTGGAACAACACCGGCTTCTTCTACGTGCGCGTTGCCGGCCATAACGGCGCCTACGACCCGGCGCGGCCATTCACGCTCTCGGCGCGCACGGAGAGCCTGAGCTGCGCGGGAACGTCCCTCGTGAAGTCCGCGCCGACGACTTTGAACACCGGCGGCACGGCACCGCGGACGATCATCCTCACCGACACGGCGCGGCTGCGGCACGGTGACGGCACGCACCTCGACGCTGTGGCGGCCGCGAACATGATCGTGTCGCTCGGCACGCTCGCGGCGCGGCCCGAGGTCGGCGGCTTGGTGCTGGATCTCGCCGGCGATGCCGGCCTCGCCGCGGATTACGCGCAGTGGGACGCGAACCGGAGCTGCCCCGAGGCCGCGAACGTCGTCGCCGAGGCCGTCCACGACCTCGTCGATCGCTTCCGCGGCGGCACGCTCGAGTACGTCGTGCTCGTCGGCGGGAACGAGGCCATCCCGTATCGCCTCAGCCGCGACGTGGCCGGGCTCGGGTCCGAGACCGCCTATCGGCCGCCGGTGCTCGACGCGAGCGCCAGCGAGGCCAGCCTGCGGCTCGGCTACGTGCAGTCGCAGGACTACTACGGCGCGACGCGAACGGTCACGCGTTTCGGTCAAGAGCTGTACCTGCCCGACGCGGCCGTGGGTCGGCTGGTCGAATCCGCCGAGGACATCACCGCCGCCCTCGGGGCGTACCTCGCGACGACCGGCGGCGCCAGCCGAGCCACGAGCGGCATCGTGACGGGCTACGACTTCCTCGCGGACGTGGCCGCCGACGTGGCCGCGCAGCTGCGGGCATCGGGACTCACGGTCGACGACGCCCTCATCGAGGCGACCGGCCTCGGCCCGCTCAACGCCAGCGCGTGGACGGCCGATCAGCTGCGCGCCAAGCTCTTCAGCACCCCGTTCGACGTGCTCGCGCTGAACGCGCACTTCTCGGCGAACCGGCTCCTCGCGGCGGACTACACGACACGGATCGGCAGCGAGGAGATCGACGCGCTCGCGGCCGCCCTGATCCGGAACGCGCTCGTGCTCTCGACCGGATGCCACTCGGGATACAACATCGTCGACCCCGACGCGGTCCCGATCGCGACCCAGACGCGCGACTTCCCGCAGGTCTTCCTGTCGCGCGGGAACACGCTCGTGGGCAGCACCGGGTACGCGTACGGCGACTCACAGTTCATCAAGTACACGGAGGCCCTCGTGGCGGGCATCGTCCGCGAGCTGCGCTACGGCACCGGCGCGGTGTCGATCGGCAAGGCGGTCGCGAACGCGAAGATGACCTACCTCGGGTCACTCAGTGACGTGGGCGGCATCGACGCCAAGGCGCTCGCCGAGCTGACGCTGTACGGCCTGCCGATGCGCGGCTTCGACCTCGGTACGGTGGGCCGCCTGGTGCGGCCGTCCCCGCCGAGCGTGGGCAGCACCACGCCGGTGCGGAGCGGCCTCGCGTCCCTCGACGTCGTCCCGACCTACACGCTGACGCGGCATGATCTCGTGCTGCCGGTCGCGTCCGGCGGGACCGACACCGTCTCGTACTACGACGCCAACGGCGACGTCGTCACCATGCCCGGCCAACCGGTGCTCCCACGCATGACCGTGCCCCTCGACCTGCCGGACCAGGTCGCGCGCGGGGCCGTGCTCGTGTCCGGCACCTATCAGGAGCTCTCGGGCTTCCGCCCGCTGGTCGACGTCGCGAACACCGAAGTGCGCGGGCAGCACCCGCCGTATGCCTCCGCTGGCTTCGCGCCGCTCCGCACCTTCGGTCTGAACTCGCTCGTCGGTCAGACGCTCGTGGTCACGCCGTTCCAGTACGCATCGGACCTGGTCGGCGGCGGCGCGGCGGTGAGCGGCACGGCGCGCATCTACCCGTCCGGCGGCAGCGTCATCCGTGTGTATTACTCGACACTGACCGGAAGCGCGGCATCGGCGGACGCACCGACGATCTACCGGACGATCCTCACCGAGACGGCCACGAGCGTTCACGTGGACGTGACCGTGGGCGCGCTCACCGCGGTCGACATCGCCGACCTGTTCGTCACCTACACGCAGCCGGGGACCGGCGCGTGGTCGTCGCTCTCCATCTCCGGTGGCGGCCTCATCGCCGGCGCGACGCTCTCGGCCGGTTCCGGCTTCGCTCGCCATTACCGCGGCGACATCGCGACGGCAACGCCGCGCGCGGTCCGCGCGTTCGTGCAGGCCGTCGGTGGGAATGGCATGGTCTCGAGCGACACGAACGGTGGGCTCTACTTCCGGGTCGAGACGGCCACCGCGACGGCGCAGAACCCGAAGGCCGACACGCTCATCACCCTGGCGGCCCCCGGCAGCGCGACGTACCGCTCGCCCATCACCGTTGGGGCGCTCCTCACCACGGGCGGGCAGCCGCTGGCGGGCAAGGTCGTGGCGTTCTCCCTCGGCAACGTGATCGTCCGCGCGACGACCGCCGCGGACGGCAGCGCCGGCGCGACGCTTCCAGTGAACGTGACCCCGAGCGCGATCCCGTACCAGGTCTCGGTCACGTTCGCCGAGGACGACGCCTACCTCACCTCGAGCGCGAGCAGCGATCTGCTCGTCATCCAATCGACGTCGGTCCTCACGGTCCAGGTCGTGGGCGGATCGGCCGCGGTCGACTACTCCGACAGCGTCGTCCTCGCGACGCTCACCGCCGGCGCGGGCGTCCCGCTCAACGAGGAGCCCGTCGTCGTCGACCTCGCGGGCGGCCGATTGCTTGGCATGCTCACCGATGGCTTCGGCCGCGTGACGATCTCGACACTCGACTTCGGCGGGCTCGCGCCCGGCCCCTACACCGCGACGATCCGCTACGGCGGCGACGCCCGGTTCGCAGCGGCCACCGCTGCCGTCGCGCTGACCGTGCGGCCCGAGAACGCCGCGCTCACGATCCCGACGGCGGGCCAGTCGCCCTCTGCCGTCCGCCTCTTCACCCTGACGCAGCAGCAGGACGGCGCGCTCGGCGATCTCACGCGGGCGACGGTCGGCTACACGATCACCGGCGCTGACGGCTCGGTC